>Ga0308171_1000872_pt1 | contig 50335 bp, 48 predicted proteins | sample PhyGR1_FD_202135 | JGI IMG/M metagenome (GOLD analysis project Ga0308171, IMG submission 202135) | Phyllosphere microbial communities from UC Gill Tract Community Farm, Albany, California, United States - DLSLSG.R1 | ecosystem: Host-associated > Plants > Phyllosphere > Unclassified | place: USA... | reverse complement strand
CGTGTGATGCGCGTCCAGCATGATTGCGCCGTGGGGCCAGGTTTCCAGAGTCCGTAACGGCATCTATAGAGACCTCCCGTTGGTTATTTAGCGGATTTCCCCAGTGCTTTAGCCACCAGTTGCTCATACAGTTCGGCGTAGGGTTCCACCGCCTGGCTCCAATTGAACGGTTGTGTCATCGCCCGGCAGCGCATGGCATTGAGCAGGCCAGGGTAGGCAAACACCTTGAACGCGCGGCTCAAGGCTTCTTTGTAGCTGTCGACCGTGGATTCATTGAACAGAAAACCGGTCACGCCATTTTCGATGGTGTCAGCCAAGCCGCCGGTATTGCGCGCGACCGGCAGCGAGCCGAAGCGCTGGGCATACATTTGGCTCAGGCCGCACGGCTCATAGCGCGACGGCATCAGCAGGAAGTCACTGCCGGCGAACATGCGCCGGGCATCGGTCTCGTTGAAGCCGATGCGCACACCGATCTGGCCGGGAAAGCGCAGCGCCAGTTCACGCATGGCATTCTCTTCTTCCGGCTCGCCGCGACCGATGATCGCGATCTGCCCACCTTGCTCGACAATAAAGCTGGCAACGGCTTCGGTGAGGTCCAGGCCTTTCTGGAACACCAGGCGTGAGACCACGGCGAACAGTGGGCCGGTGGATTCACTCAGGCCAAACAGCTCGCGCACTTGAGCGGCGTTGACCGCTTTGCCCTCCCAGTCGCCTATGTTGAAGTTGTGGGTCAGGTGCGGGTCGGTGGAGGTTTCCCAGCTGTCTTCAATGCCGTTGGGAATGCCGCTGAGCAAGCCTTGCTGGGTCTTGCTGGCCAGAAAGCCATCCAGGCCGCAGCCAAATTCAGGGGTGGTGATTTCCCGGGCGTAGGTGGCGCTCACCGTGGTGATGTGGCTGGAGTACGCCATGCCGGCCTTGAGGTAGGACATCTTGCCGTAGAACTCCATGCCTTCCTGCTGCAGGGCGTGGGGCGGAATGCCCAGTTCCGGCGTGGAGGCCAGGCTGATCACGCCTTGGTAAGCCAGGTTATGAATGGTGAACAGCGTCGGCGTGCGTGACCCACGCCAGTGCATATACGCCGGCGCCAGGCCAGCGGGCCAGTCGTGGGCGTGCACCAGGTCCGGGCACCAGTGGATCTGCGCAAGGTTAGCGGCCATGTCGGCGGCGGCCAGGCCCAGGCGGGCGAAACGAATGTGGTTGTCCGGCCAGTCGCGGCCGTTGTTGGCGCCGTAGGGCGTGCCTTCGCGCTCATACAACTCGGGGCAGATCAGTACATAGATGACCAGGCCGTCCTTGAGGTCCATTCGCCCGATCTTGCAGGGTGGCAGCGCGGCGTGGCCACCCAGCTCACCGATGATATGGATCGGGTTATCGCTTTCCATCACCTGCGGGTAACCCGGAATCAACACCCGCACATCGTGCAGGTGGGCCATGGCGCGGGGCAGGGCCGCGGACACATCGCCCAGGCCGCCGGTCTTTACCAGGTCGGCGAATTCGGAGGTCACGAACAGGACTTTCTTGCGATTAGGATTCTGACTCACGATCGGCCGCACAGTGGTGGGCAGGTCGACCAGCGAAGGTCCCCCTACCGGCTGACTGACACGCTCTCCCTGAATATTTACAGCGGCACTGATCATAGTTCTCTCCCACATGTTGGTCGGCTAATGGCCCGCTGCCACTAGCTCCGATGACCGCATCCTGCGGCCAGGCGCGCAAGCACTGTACAAACTGGCAAGGCGTATGCCAGTTGCACGGTTAGCCAAAAAAGATTGGATGGACGGGCATTTCGCGTGAATCACGCGTGCTCGCCTACCTTAAAACTGGACCTACGGCAGAGTTGGAAAGTTTCGATTTTTTGCGGGGTTTTTGTTTTGGAACGGACCCATCGGTCATCAGTCTAGGACATATCCTAGAGCCCGTAGGGTTTCTACGAAGATTTTGTAGGACAAAATACTTGTAACGATATGCTGCTTTGAATTCGGCCTTTAAGCCGCAGGCGCGAGCGTGCTCGCGAAAACCATCGCGGCGCCACTGCGCATCAGGTAGAACGCGGTGCTCTCGGGCTTTCCGCGAGCACGCTCGCTCCTACAGGGGGCGTTATGGCAATCACACCATGGGGCGCACGCTCCTGATTGGTGCGTCAGCCCAGCACGCGAATGGGCGCGCCGTTCGCCCACGCTTGAATGTCTTCGATCATCTGCGCGTAGAACTGCCGATAATTCTGTTCGCTCACATACCCCACATGGGGCGTGGCCAGTACGTTTGGCAGGCGACGGAACGGGTGGTCCACCGGCAAGGGTTCCTCGGTATACACATCCAGCGCCGCTCCTGCCAGGCGACCGCTTTCCAAGGCCTGCACCAGCGCCGACTCATCCACAATCGGCCCACGGGCGGTGTTAACCAGGCGAGCGCTCGGTTTCATCCACCCCAGCGCCTCGGCATCCACCAGCCCCCGGCTGCGGTCACTGAGCACGAGGTGCACGGTAAGAATATCTGCCTGTTCAAACAGGGCTTGCTTGCTGACCCAGGTCACGCCCGATTCCGCCGCACGTTCTGGCGTAAGGTTTTCGCTCCAGGCAATTACCCGCATGCCGAACACCTGGGCAAACTTCGCCACTTTCTGGCCAATGCTGCCCAGGCCGAGAACCCCCAGGGTTTTGCCGTACAGATCGCCACCCAGGCCAACCTGCCAGTGGCCTGCACGCAAGGCGTTGGCCTCGGCCAGCAGGTTGCGCGTAGAGGCCATGATCAGCGCCCAGGTCAACTCCGGTGCTGCGTGTTTATAGCTGTCGGTCCCGCATACCGTGATGCCCAGCGCCCTGGCAGCCGGTAGGTCAATGGCTGCGTTGCGCATGCCGCCGGTCACCAGCAGCTTGAGCTTCGGCAAACCTTGCAGCAGGGCCTTGTCGAAGGTCGAGCGTTCGCGCATCACGCAAATCACCTCGAAACCCTTCAAACGCTCGATCATGGTGGCGGTGTCCGTCGGGTAGTCGTGCAGGAAATGCACCTGGCCCACGGCCTCTAGCACCGACCAATTCACCACGTCACTGGCCACATGCTGCCAATCATCAATGACTGCGATCTGTACCGACATTCACGAGTGCCTCGTTAAAGGTTGGATTAAAGCGCGTTCAAGCCCTGCAACAGCGCCGTGTGAAACCGGGCCGGTTCCTCCATCTGCGGTGCATGCCCCAGGCCCGGGAATTCCACCAGGGTTGCATGAGGAATCAATTGGGCCACTTGTTTGCCCAGCACGGCATAGTCACCAAGCTTGGCCTTGACCGCCGGCGGCGCGACGTCTTTGCCAATGGCAGTGTTGTCCGACGTGCCGATCAGCAGCAGCGTGGGCATCTGCAGGTTCTTGAACTCGTAGTACACCGGCTGGGTGAAGATCATGTCGTAAATCAACGCTGAGTTCCATGCGACCCGCGTATGCCCCGGACCGTTGCTCAGACCGGCGTACATGTCCACCCAACGCTCGTACTCGGGCTTCCAGCGCCCGACGTAGTAGGTGTTGAGCTGGTAGTTTCGAATGCCGTCGGCATTGACTTTCAGCTCACGCGCATACCATTGGTCGACGGTGAGGGAGGGCACCCCCAGCGCCTTCCAGTCTTCCAGGCCGATGGGGTTTACCAGGCCAAGCTGCTCGGTCTGCTCGGGAAACATCAGCGCGTAACGCGTGGCGAGCATCCCACCGGTTGAATGGCCGATGACGGTGGCCTTTTGAATGCCGAGCTTTTCCAGCAGTTGATGGGTGTTGGTCGCCAACTGTTGGAAGCTGTATTGATAATGGTCGGGCTTGCTGGAACTGCAGAAGCCGATCTGGTCCGGCGCGATCACCCGGTAACCGGCGTCGCTGAGGGCCTTGATCGAGCTTTCCCAGGTGGCGCCGCAGAAGTTCTTGCCATGCATCAGCACCACGCTGCGGCCGTTGGCCTGCCCTTTGGCGGGCACATCCATATAACCCATCTGCAGGGACGTGCCTTGGGATTGAAATTCGAAATGCTGAAGCGGGTAGGGGTATTCAAAGCCTTGCAGCTCGGGACCGTACGTAGCGGCGAATGCCGGGGCGGCGGTGGCGGCGAGCAGGCTGGCGATGCAAAAAGCGCGGGTCAGGGGCATTGGCAGGGCTCCGAGAAGGGTGCTCGGATGCTGTTGCGAGACGATTAAGTGGGGATTAACACCCATTGCAACGCCACGGCAGCCAGGACGCCATAACGCACGCTTTTGGCCAGGGTCACCAGCAATAGGAATCGCCATAACGGCTCGCGCATCACCCCAGCCACCAGGGTCAGCGGGTCGCCAATGATCGGCACCCAACTGAGCAACAGCGTCCAATGCCCCCAGCGCTCGTAATGATTGCGAGCCTTGTCCAACTGTTTGTCGCTGACGGGAAACCAGCGTCGTGTCTTGAAGTGCTCAACCCAGCGCCCCAGCCACCAGTTCACCACCGAGCCCAGCACATTGCCCAGCGTGGCAACGCCCAGCAACAGCCACAGGCTGTAATGCCCGCTGAGCAGCAAGCCCACCAGCACGGCTTCCGATTGCAGTGGCAGCAGTGTCGCGGCGCCAAAGGCGGCGAAGAATAACCCCAGATAGCCCGCGATCATTGCGCCGGGTATTCAGCCACCACCACGTCTTTGCCCTCACGGGTCAGGCCAATGACTTGATAGGCCTCGCTGCAGCCTTCGACTTCCATGCCGGGTGAGCCCATGGGCATGCCCGGCGCGGCGACGCCCAGCAGGTCGTCACGTTTGCGCAAGGCCAGCACCTGTTCGGCAGGCACATGGCCCTCGACGAACTTGCCGTCGATCACGGCCGTGTGGCACGAACCCAGGCGCGGCGCCACGCCCAGGCGTTGCTTGACGGCGCTCATGTCGGCTTCGACATGGTCATTGACCTTAAAACCATTGCTTTGCAGGTGGCTGATCCATTTTTTGCAGCAACCGCAGTTGGCGTCGCGGTGCACGTCGATGGGGATCAGCTCGGCAGCTTGGGCCAGGGTAGTGGTGAAGAGGGCTGACTGCAGGGCCAGGCGCAATGTGGTTTTCATAGAAACTCGCGTGTAGGAGATGGCCGTTGGGATGGCGGCGATCATGACGCTGTCATCGCAGGCAAGCCAGCGCCTGGCCGGTGGGAATGTTTCCAAATTATACGAAGGGTGGGTTTTCCAACCGGTGTTTGAGCTGATCGAGGGCGACGGCCGACAACTCGATGATGCGCTCATGCAAGGTGGCCAACTGCAGCTCGGTCTCGTAGGTCAGCACCCGCTTGAACAGCGTGCCGCTCTGATGGGGCAGCAGGAAGTAGTGGATGGAACCATCAACGGCCAGGGAGGTGAACACCGTCTTGAATTCGCCAGGGCGCCGGGCGATCTGCACGCGGTAACTCATGGGGACGCGGACCCCCAGCAAGTCGATGAACTCGGTGAAGCGCGCACCGGCAGGCAGTGAGCCGGTGGTGCCGGTATCGGCACTGAGGGACGTGGGATGCCATTCGTGCCAGCGATCCGGTTGGGTCACATAGTCATAGACAGCATCGATGGGGGCCTTGATAAAGCGTTCCTGACTGATCCGCTCCAAACGGACCGCCTGCTCGGCAGCTCGCATGGCACACCTCCTGTGTTGCGACTAGGTGCTGTCAGAATAGTCCCACTCCCGCACATTGCACGGGAGTGTTTCAGCCGTTTATCAGCGCACTTTGAATCGACCCATCAGCGCGATTACCCGACCATTCGCATCCAACAGGCTTTGCGTGTTGGTTTCGGTGGCATGGCCGCTCTGCACCAGCTCTTCGACCATTTGTCGGATCTGCACCATGCTTCGGTTGATCTCCTCGGTTACCGCGCTTTGCTGCTCGGCCGCCGTGGCGATCTGGGTGCTGAGGTTGTTGATGTGGCTGACAGAGCCGGCCATTTCATCCAGGCCGGTGTTCACCCGCGCCGTGGCATCCGCCGCCGACTGGCAGCTGGCCTGGGTGTTTTCCATGGCCGCTACCGAGGAGCTGACGCCGGCAGTCAGGCGCGTGAGCATTTCGTTGATCTGCGAGGTGCTGGCCTGAGTGCGTGCGGCGAGCGCGCGGACCTCGTCGGCCACTACTGCAAATCCACGACCCTGCTCGCCTGCGCGCGCAGCCTCGATGGCGGCGTTAAGGGCGAGCAGGTTGGTCTGGCCGGCGATCGCACCGATTACGCCAAGGGTTTCGGTAATGCGCGCCGCGTCCTGGCGCATGTTTTCCACGCTGTGGGTGGCGCTGGACACTTCGCCAATCAAGGCGCTGACGCTGTTGGACGCTTCACCCACGACGACGCGGGAACGGTCGGCATGCTCATTGGCACGCTGGGTGAACGCGGCGGTTTCGGCGGCGTTTTGCGCGACGGTGTCAGCGGTGGAGCTCATCTCGGTGATGGCGGTGACCGTCTGGTCGGTTTCCGAGGCATGCCGCACCAGGATCTGGTTGGTGTGCGCCGAGGTCCGCTGCAGTTGCTCAAGGCTCGACGACATGGCGCCGGTTGCTTGGGTGACTTCGCCAATCATGTTCTGCAGGTAGACGATAAAGCGGTTTACCGAGTGGCCGATGGCACCCAGTTCGTCTTCAGCGCGAATGGTGATGCGTCGCGTAAGGTCGGCATCGCCGGTGGACAGTGCGTCGATATTGGTTTTCAGCGACTTCATGCGCTGCACCAGTTGACGGATCGCATACACGGCGAGCAGCACCAGCAACAGCACCATGGGGATTTGCAACAGGGCCAGGGTGCCGAGAACGTCATCGCGCTGGGCGGTAATCAACGCGGTAGGCAGGGCGGTGGCAAGGAACCACGGTGTGCCTGCGATCGGGCGCATATAAAAGGTGCTGGCCACGCCCTGGTTGTCGAACTCGCTGCGTTGCAGCGCCTGGTCGCGTTGGGCCAGGGCTTTGCTGACCTGGGCGGCGAACGCGGAGGTGCCGGTGAGTTCGCTGATGTTCTTGAGCACCACCGGGCTGCTGATACGCGTGCTGTTGCTGATGATCTTGCCGTCGCCTTCGACGATCAGCATTTGCCCGCCGATGTCTTTCTCTTTGCTGGCCACCAGGTCATTGAAAAAGCCCAGGGTCACGTCGATGGTGGCGACGCCATAGGGCACGCCGTCGCGCTGGATGGCCATGGCGCAGTTGGTGCGCGGCTCCTGGCTGGCGTCGTCCTTGTAGGCGGCGGCCCAGGCGCACTGGCCGCGTGGCGAGGCCAGGCCGCCTTTGTACCAGCTCTGGTCGTAGTAGTTGGGGGCGGGGTCGCTGTTCCAGAAGGTATTCACCGCCAATTTGCCCGAGGCGTCGCGGTGCCAGAAGGTGCTGTGTTTGTTGCGCCCCGGTGTGCGCTGGTTAGGCAGCGGCCAGATCCCGCCACCGAAGACTTTCAGCTCGCCATACTGGTCGACCAGGCCAGGCAGGACCTTGTCGATGGCATCGCTGTCGAGCAACGGGACGGTCTGGGTAATGCTGCGTTGCTGGGACTGAACCTTGTTCAGCTCGCCCTGGATCTGTTCAGCCACCTCGGCGATGCGGTTGAGCACCACCTGCTCTTCGGTGTGACGCAGCGTGGGGGCGACCAACTGGCCGATGCCCACGACGGTCAACACAAATAACACCAGGACGAACAGCACCAGGAACAGGGTATAGCGGGCTTGGATGGAGCGCAGTGGGGGCATGGGGTCGTCCTTACGAAGCGTTTATTATCGACGCGGCTTTGTTAGAGCTTCGTAGGGCTATCGGCCTGGGTGGAAAGAGCTTGAGGTACGATCGTGCAAGAAAAGCGAGCGCCTGTTGAGGGCGCTCCCTCGTTCAGATATCCAGCATGGCCATCACCGCTTCCGGGTAGCGCAAGCCGGCGGTCGCTTCAACGGGGAAGATCGCCTCCAGCGTTGCCAATTCGGCCGGGCTGAGGCTGATCGCGAGGGCTGCCACATTCTCTTCCAGATACTTACGCTGCTTGGTGCCGGGAATCGGAATGATGTAGTCGCCCTGGGCCAATACCCAGGCCAGTGCCAGTTGCCCGGCGCTGACACCTTTGTCGGCTGCCAAGGCCTGTACCTGCTTCACCAACTGCAGGTTTTTGCCGAAGTTTTCGCCCTGGAAGCGCGGGCTGAAGCGACGGTAGTCATCGGCGCCGAAGTCGTCCGGGCTTTGCAGTGCGCCGGTCAGAAAACCACGGCCCAGCGGGCTGTAGGGCACAAACGCAATGCCTAAGCGTTGGCAGGCGGCGAGGCAGCCGTTGTGTTCCTGGTCGCGGCTCCACAGCGAATACTCGCTTTGCAGGGCGCTGATCGGGTGCACCTTGTGGGCGCGCTCCAGGGTGGCGGCCGAGGCTTCGCTCAAGCCCAGGTAGCGCACTTTGCCCTGTTGCACCAGCTCGGCCATGGCACCAACGGTTTCTTCGATAGCAACCTGTGGGTCGATACGGTGTTGGTAGTACAAATCCAGCGTCTCCACACCGAGCCGCTGCAGGGTGCCGTTGATGGCTTCGCGGATGTACTCCGGCCGGCCATCCACGCCACGCGCTGCCGGGTGTGCCGGGTCGCGCACGATGCCGAACTTGCTGGCCAGGAACACTTGGTCACGCTTGCCGGCGATGGCTTTGCCGATTAATTGTTCATTGGTGTGAGGGCCGTACATATCGGCGGTATCGAGAAAGCTGACGCCCAGTTCCAAGGCGCGGTGCAGCGTTGCAGTGGCTTCCCGCGTGTCGCTGCCGGGGGTATAGAAATCGCTCATGCCCATGCAGCCGAGGCCGATGGCGGAGACGAGGGGACCGTTGTTACCGAGTTGGCGAGTGTGCATGGGGGAACTCCTTGTTGAGAAGGCCTGCATTGTCACGCTGGACAAAATCGGGATAAACCGGCTAAAAGCGCTAACACTGTTCGTAATTTCTAAATAATCAGCTCAAGGAGCCGGCGTTTGGACCGTTTCAACGCGATGCGCGTGTTCACCCGGATCGTCGAACTGCGTGGCTTTGCCAAGGCTGCCGACAGCCTGCAACTGCCCCGCGCCTCGGTGACGGTGCTGATCAAGCAATTGGAGGCGCACCTTGGCGTACAGCTGTTGCAACGCACCACGCGGCAGGTCAGCCCTACACTGGATGGGGCCGCGTATTACCAGCGCTGCGTGCAATTGCTGTCGGACCTTGAGGAAACTGAAGCGGTGTTTTCCACCAGCCGCCAGAGTCCACGTGGGACTTTGAGCGTGGATATGCCCTCGGGCATCGGCCGTTTGATCGTGATCCCGGCATTGCCGGACTTCACCGCGCGGTATCCGCAGATCGAGTTGGAGATTGGCCTCAATGACCGCCCCGTGGACCTGATCCGCGAGGGTGTGGACTGCGTGCTGCGCGGTGGCCTGGCCCTGGATGAATCGCTGGTGGCGCGGCCTCTGGCAATGATGGATCAACTGACCCTGGCAAGTCCCTGCTACCTGCAGCGCAGGGGTGTTCCCACGTCTTTTGAAGACCTGGCCAACCATCAGATGGTCGAGTACGTCTCCAGCGCCAGTGGCAAACGGTTTGGCCTGGAGTTCGAGGTGGGTGGCGAATGGCAGACCGTCAACCTGCCAAAGGGCCTGGCGGTGAACAGTTCCGATGGCTACTTCGCGGCCTGCGAGGCTGGGTTCGGCTTGATCCAGGCGCCGCATTATCACGCCATGCGCCAACTAGCCGCGGGGACGTTAGTGGAGGTGTTGCCACGGTTGGCGGTACCGAAAATGGCGCTCTCGGCCCTCTACCCGCCGCATCGTCAACTGTCCCTGCGCGTACGGGTGTTCGTGGACTGGCTGGTCGAACTCTGCGCCACGCCCGGCACCGGGTTGCGGCGCTAAGCCTGTGCCTTGCGATAAGCGCCAGGCTGTTGCCCAGTCACTTTGTGAAACGCCCGGGTAAACGCCGCCACCGACTGATAACCCACCGCCACTGCAACATCCGCCACCGTCTGGTTCTGCTTGAACAACTGGCAGGCATGGCGCATGCGCATCATCAACAGCACCTGCCCCGGCGATTGTCCGCACAGTTCATTGAAGCGCTTGAAAAATGCCGAGCGCGACAACCCGGTGCAGGCGGCCATGCTTTCCAGGGTCCAGGCATCGGCCGGGCGGGCGATCAACTGTTCCAGCAGGTCGGCAAACGCCGGCTGCCGCGCCAGCGCGGCCAGGCCACCCAGTGCGCTGTTGTCCAGCACCTGTTGGCGCAGGACGTACAGAAACAGCAGGTGGCAAAGCCGTTCAAGCAACGCGGAAGAGGGCGCAGGCAAGCGCTCGCATTCTTGCAGGATCAGTTCGAACAGGTTGCGTGCGGCGGTCAGTGAGGGATCGCCCGCACGCAAGATGATCCACGCGGGCAGGGTGTCGACGATCATCGCTGACAAACCGGACTGGAAGTGAAAAAAACCACACACCAGGCCGACGCCATCGCTGGCGGCGCTGTCCAGGGGCACCATTGGCACGCGGGGACATTCCTGCGCGCCCGCCGCCGTGGGTTCGCCGGAGAGGCGATATTCCAAGTCGCGCAACAGGAACACCGCATCGCCGTTGTCCAGCCGATGGGCTGTGGTGTCGCCGTCGATATGCAGCCAGCACCGGCCCTGTACGATCAGGTGGAAACTCGCGCTCGCCAGGCCATGGGTGCTCGCATGCCAATCGCCGCAGTAGCGACCCACATGGAACAGGCTGGTGTCGAGTTCAAGGCTGTCTAATAACCAATCGACAAGTGCACTGGACGAATTCATCTAAGGGAAAGACTCAAGAGCAAGTAATCGCTACTTTAGACTATTGAGGCGATTTTTTATAACCAACAGACTTAGTACACGAACCCATCAGGAGACACCTCCATGTCCCGTGTACCCTTGCTCACCCTTGAAACTGCGCCTGAAGCGGCCAAGCCTTTTCTGGAAAATGCACTGAAGGGCTCCGGCTTCATTCCTAATCTGCTTGCGGTGTTGGCCAATGCCCCGGCTGCATTGGAAACCTACATTACCGTTTCCGGCTTGAACGCCAAGGCCGAATTGAGCTTGGCCGATCGCGAAGTGGTGCAACTGATTGCCGCCACCACCCACGGCTGCGATTTCTGCGTGGCCGGCCACACTGCGGTGGCGCGTAACAAAGCCAAACTGCCTGAAGAGGTCATCGACGCCCTGCGCCAGCGCGGCGAACTGCCCAACGCCCGCTATGAGACACTCGCCGCGTTCACCCGTGAAGTGATCGCCACCCGTGGCGATGTCAGTGACGCAGGCTTCGAAGCGTTCCGCGCCGCCGGTTACACCGAAGGCCAGGCCCTGGAGGTTATCCTGGGTGTGAGCCTGGCCACCCTGTGCAACTTCGCTAACGTGTTTGCGCGTACCCCGTTGAACCCGGAGCTGGCGCAATACCGTTGGGAAAAACCGGCAAGCTGAAGTGGGTCCACCTGCTGCAAAAGGAGAAACAGGAATGCTTGACCCAATCTTGAGCCGTTGGCTCGATGTCCAGGCGCAAGCCTTGGACGTGGGCAGTTGCGATCCACAGGAAGTGCTGCCACGGCTGGCAGAGGCCAACGTATTGCGCATCGGCGTACCGACTCAACTGGGCGGCCTGGGCGGCGATGTGGCGGGGGCGGTGGAAGCCATTGCCAACGTTGCCAGTCATTCCCTGGCGGCGGCATTCGTGTGCTGGGGCCAGCGCTCGTTTATCGAATATTTGCTCCACAGTCCGAATGCGCGGCTGCGTGAACAGCTGCTGCCGGATTTGCTCAGCGGCAAGCTGGCGGGGGCGACGGGGCTATCAAATGCGATGAAGTTCTTGTCGGGCATCGAGACCTTGCAGATCAGCGCCGAACCGTTCAACGATGGCTGGACCCTCAACGGCCGCCTGCATTGGGTGACCAACCTGCGCAGGAGCGGTTTTGTCGCGGCGGCCGCCGTCGAGCTGGCGGAGGGTGGCGCGCCGTTTATCCTGGCGATCCCTGACTCGGTGGCGGGCTTGCAGCGTTCTGGCGACCTGGATCTGCTCGGCTTGCAGTCAAGCAACACGGCCGCACTGGATCTGGAAGGCGTGGAGCTGAGCCGCGACTGGTTGCTGCATGAAGACGCACGCAAATTCCTGCCAGCGGTGCGTCCGGCGTTTCTGGGCTTGCAGTGCGGGATGTCCATCGGATTGACGCGCCGTTCCCTGGCGGAAGTCGCCAACCATTTGGGCGCGACTCGCACGGTGCTTCGCGAAGAGCTGGAAACCCTGCGCGCGACCCTGGATCAGTTGGTCAGCGATTTGAAAAGCGGTCTGCGCGCCGGACGTTTTGCCGCCGAACCGGTGCCGTTGTTCAAGCTGCGCATCGCCCTGGCGGAGACCGCCGCCAGCGCCGTGCAATTGGAGTTGCAAGCCAGCGGCGGCAAGGCCTACCTCACGGCGCACGGCAGTGGTTTTGCGCGGCGGTGGCGCGAGTCGGCGTTTGTGCCGATCGTGACCCCAAGCCTGGTGCAATTGCGTACTGAGCTGCAGCGTCAGGCCAACCTATGACACATGCCGTATTAAGCGCCCAGGGGATTTGCCTGGGGTATGCCAGTGGGCCGGTGTTGCAGGGCTTTGACCTGCACTTGCAGCCAGGCGAAGTGGTGTCGATCCTCGGCCCCAGCGGTGTGGGCAAGTCCAGCCTGTTGCGGGTGCTTGCCGGTCTGCAGGCACCGCAGGGCGGCAGTGTGCGCGTGTTGGGCGAGCCCTTGAATGGCCCTCATCCGCGCGTAGCGGTAGCGTTCCAGGACCCGAGCCTGCTGCCCTGGCTGAACCTGGAAAAGAACGTCGCCTTCGGCCTGGATTTCGCCCGTCAGCCGCATCTGGATCATGACGAGCGCCGCCGCCGAATCGACCATGCCATCGCGGCTGTCGGCCTGGAACACGCGCGCCAGCAGTTCCCGGCGCAACTGTCCGGCGGCATGGCCCAACGCACTGCATTGGCCCGTTGCCTGGCGCGCCAGCCCCAGGTGCTGTTGCTGGATGAGCCCTTTGGCGCCCTGGATGAAGTGACCCGCGCCGACATGCAGCATCTGTTGCTCAAGGTCAACCGCGAGCAAGGCTCGGCGGCCGTGCTGATCACCCATGACATTGACGAAGCGCTGCTGCTGTCCGATCGCATCCTGTTACTGGGTAACCGCCCGGCGCGGACGTTAGGCGAGTGGCTGATCGACCTGCCGCAACCACGGGAAGAACAGGTGGAGGCCATTGGCGCGCTGCGTATCGACATCCTTAAAACCTTACGGCAGGCGAGCCGCCCTCAATCCAACCCCCTTGATCTGCTGGAGCCTGTCCATGTGCCTGGATGACCTGACTCACTCGCGCCGCGATTTTCTCAAACTCTCCGCCGTGCTCAGCGCAGCCGGCGCCTTACCGCTGCTCAGCAGCTTGCAAGCCCGCGCAGCCAGTGAGCCGGACGCGCCGGTACGCATCGGCTACCTGCCGATCACCGACGCCACGCCGCTGTTGGTGGCGCACAACAACGGCCTGTTCGAAGCCGAGGGCATCAAGGCCGAGCGCCCGGTGCTGCTGCGCAGTTGGGCGCAGGTGATCGAGGCGTTCATCTCGGGCCAGGTCAATGTGATTCACCTGCTGTCGCCGATGACCGTGTGGGCGCGCTACGGCAGCAAGGTTCCGGCCAAGGTTGTGGCGTGGAACCATGTGGGTGGTTCAGGTTTGACCGTGGCGCCGGGCATTACCGACGTGAAACAACTGGGCGGCAAATCGGTGGCGATTCCGTTCTGGTATTCGATCCATAACGTGGTGGTGCAGCAGCTGTTCCGCGACAACGGCCTCACGCCCGTGGCGCGGGCGGCGGGCAGTGTGATTGCGGCCAATGAGGTCAACCTGATTGTGTTGCCCCCTTCGGACATGCCCCCGGCCCTGGCCAGCCAGCGTATCGACGGCTATATCGTCGCCGAGCCGTTCAATGCCCTGGCGGAAAACCTCAAGGTCGGCCGCGTGCAGCGCTTTACCGGCGATGTGTGGCGTAACCATGCGTGCTGCGTGGTGTTCATGCACGAACACGACTTGGCCAATCGTCCGCAGTGGTCGCAGAAAGTCGTGAACGCCATCGTCAAGGCGCAGGTCTGGACCCGCGACAACCGCGAAGAGGCGGTGAAGCTGCTGTCCAAGGACGGCCCGAACCGCTACACCCCGCATGCCGAGCCGGTATTGAGCAAGGTGCTGGCGCCGGCCGCCGGCGACCGCGCAGCTTACCTGGCCGACGGTGCTATCCAGCACGGGAATTGGGATGAACACCGCATCGATTTCCAACCTTACCCATTCCCCAGCTACACCGAGGAGCTGGTACGTCGCCTGAAGGACACGCTGATCGAGGGCGACAAGAAATTCCTCGCCGACCTGGACCCGGCGTTCGTCGCCAAGGACTTGGTGGACGACCGCTTTGTGCGTAACGCTATCGAGGCTGTGGGCGGCATGAAGACCTTTGGTTTGCCGGACGGCTACGAGCGGCATGAGGAGATCGGCGTTTGAACAACCGTGAACTCCCGGGCTGGTTGCTCGGGCTGAGTGGCCTGGCGGGGTTGTTATTGCTCTGGTGGCTGGGGGTGAAGGTGTTTGGCGCGACTGACGGGTTGTCTGCGCGTTTTTCCGTGGCCGCGACCTTCACGAGCTTGTGGGAATTGCTGGGGCGCGGTGAGCTGTATCTGCACATAGCGGTGAGCCTCAAGCGTATCTTCGTCGGGCTGTTCCTGGCGTTGCTGGTGGGTGTTCCGCTGGGGTTGGTGGTCGGCAGTTCGCGCAAGCTGGAAGCGGCGACCACGCCGGCCTTTCAATTCCTGCGCATGATTTCGCCGCTGTCATGGATGCCCATCGTGGTGATGCTGATGGGGGTAGGGGACCAGCCGATCTATTTCCTGCTGGCGTTTGCCGCCGTCTGGCCGATCATGCTCAACACCGCTGCCGGCGTGCGCCAGTTGGACCCGCGTTGGCTGCAACTGAGCAGCAGCCTGAGTGCGACGCGCTGGGAAACCTTGCGCCGGGTGATCATTCCCGGTGTGGTCGGGCACGTGCTGACCGGCGTACGCCTGGCCATCGGCATTTTGTGGATCGTGCTGGTGCCCTGCGAAATGCTTGGGGTCAGTGCCGGGCTGGGCTATTACATTCTCGATACCCGTGATCGGCTGGCTTACTCGGAGCTGATGGCAATGGTGTTGCTGATCGGGCTGTTGGGTTTTGCGCTGGATGCCTTGGCGCGCTGGCTGCACCAGCGTTGGGTGCACACTGGCTGATTGGCCGAGCCAAAGTTTTTCATCGCCTGTAACATGAGCGCCTGTCGGACCTGTTTACCCTGGGGTGCAGGGCAGGTTCGGCGCTTCATTTTTCAGGTTCAGGAACCCGTCATGACACAAAAGCAACGTTTGAAATATTCGATTCTGATTGCCCTGGCCGTATTGGCGACGATGTTTGGCCTGTTCTATTTGCAGAACACCGGGGTCATCAGTGAGAAGACGTTCCAGACTATCGCCATTGCCGTTGCAGTGGTCGTGGTGGTGATCAACGGCATCATGCGCCGCAAGGTCAAGCTCTAAAGGGGGTCAGGCCCGGCCTTCGAGCACCTTGGCAGCCTCTTCATGGAGCGTGTAGGTTTTATCCGCATTGAGGGTGATCACGCCCTCGCTGCACAGGCGCTTGAGCACCTCGCGCACGCTGAGAAACGACAACGGGATGCCTAGCTCAAGCAGATGGCTGTGCACACCGCGTACCCCAAGGGTGCGCTGGTTGTCGGCGGCGGTGAGCAGGGCGTCGATGACCTTCAGCCGGATCAGGCTGGTGCGCAAGCCAAAACACTTGAGCAGGTGGCGGATACGCTGGTTGCCTTGCTGTTCGGGCGATTTGTCGAATGCTTGTGCGCCGTTGCCAAAACGGGTCTCGGCAGCCGGTGAATGTCCATCCGTGGGCACTTGCGGGTTATACATGCAAAAACTCCTTATCAGAGCCTGATCAGGAAAAAATGAGCGCTCTTGGTTAATAAGACGAACGAGCGAGCAAAATCATGAAGTCCCGAATGTAGAAATTTTGTCGGTATCGGTTTTGTCACATTCGCGCCGCCTTAAATAAACGCCGCTCGCGCTAAATTATCTCTGCTGGTTTGCGTTCTTACGGTGGGGTTATTACCCCTTGTGAGACGGTTAAATCTGACGGTGGAGTCTGCGTGATTATTTCCAATGGGTTGTCCAGGGTAGGTATGGTCGGAGTGTTGCTGGGGTTGAGCCTGGCTGCTTCGGCGCGGGAACAGGTGACGCAAGCCTCGGCGGATATCCGTCGCACCAGTTACGGCGTGCCGCATATCCGCGCCAACGATGAGCGTGGCCTGGGCTTCGGCATTGGCTACGCCTACGCCCAGGACAACCTGTGCCTGCTGGCCAATGAAGTGGTCACGGTAAATGGCGAGCGCGCCACGTTCTTCGGTGCCGAGCAGGTGACCCTCGAAGCGCGCAACAACCTGGCCAGTGACGTCTTCTTCACGTGGCTGAATACGCCGGAATCGGTCGCCGCGTTCTGGAAGGCGCAGAGCCCGCAGATCCAGCAGCGCATCGAAGGTTACGTGGCCGGCTACAACCGCTACCTGAAAGAGCAGGGCGCTCCGGCGCAGTGCCAGGCCGCGTGGGTGCGGCCACTGGTGCCTGAAGACTTGGTCAAGCTGACCCGTAGGCTATTGGTGGAAGGTGGTGTCGGCCAATTCGCTGAAGCCCTGGTCGGCGCGACGCCGCCCCAAACCACCACCGGTGTAGCGACCAACGCCCAGGCCTTTGAACTGGCCACCGCCAATCAGCAAGGCTTCGCCTTCGATCGCGGCAGTAACGCCGTGGCGGTGGGCCGTGATCGCTCGTTCAATGGACGCGGCATGCTGCTGGCCAACCCGCACTTCCCGTGGGTGGGCGGCATGCGCTTTTATGAAATGCACCTGACCATCCCCGGCCAACTGGATGTCCTGGGCGCCGCGCTGCCGGGGTTGCCGGTGATCAATATCGGCTTCAACCAGCATGTGGCGTGGACCCACACCGTGGACACGTCCAAACACTTCACCCTGTATCGACTGACCCTGGACCCGAAGGATTCCACGCGCTATATGCTCGATGGCAAATCCGTTGCCATGGATAAAACCACGGTGACGGTGCAGGTCAAACAAGCTGATGGCAGCCTCAAGGGGCAGTCGCACACCGTCTATAGCTCGCAATTCGGCCCGGTGGTGCAATGGCCGGGCAAACTCGACTGGGACAACCGCTACGCCTTCAGCCTGCGTGACGCCAACCTCGGCAACGACCGCGTGCTGCAACAGTGGTACGCGATGAACCGCGCCGGCAGCCTCGACCAATTGAAAACCTCGGTGCACACCCTGCAAGGCATTCCATGGGTCAACACCGTGGCCGCCGACGACCAGGGCCAGAGCCTGTACATGAACCAGTCGGTGGTGCCCAACGTCAGCGCGGCCAAGCTCGCGCAATGCAGCGACCCACGTGCCGGCCTGCAGATGATCATGCTCGACGGCGCCCACAGCGCCTGCGCCTGGGACGTCGACCCGCGCGCCGCGCAGGCCGGCATCTTCCCGGCCGACCAACTGCCGCAGCTGCAACGCACCGACTTCGTGCAGCACTCCAACGACTCGGCCTGGCTGGCCAACCCCAAGGCGCCGCTCACCGGGTTCTCCCCAGTGATCAGCCAGGACCACATCGGCCTCGGCCCGCGTGCGCGTTTTGCCTTGCAGCGCCTGCAATCCCTGGATAAACCGATCAGCGTCACCGACCTGCAAAACATGGTGATGGACAACGAGGTGTACCTGGCCGGCCAAGTCATGCCGGACCTGCTCGCCTTCTGCGCCACACACCTCGATGCCGACGCCACCACCCTGCAGCCCCTGTGCGTCCGCCTGAAAAGCTGGGACCAACGCGCCAACCTCGACAGCGGCATCGGCCTGGTGCACTTCATCAACCTGGTGGAGCACCTGCAGCAGATCCCCGACGCCTGGCGTGTCGCCTTCGACCCGGCTCAGCCCCTCACCACCCCACGCGGCCTCGCCATCGACCGCACGGATGTCGCCAAAGCCCTGCGCGAAGCCATGCTGGCGTCCACCGCCGACGTCGCCAAACGCGGCCTGACCGCCAACAGCACCTGGGGCGACCTCCAAGTCTCCGGCCAAACCCCGATCCACGGCGGGCCGCAGGAACTGGGGATCTACAACGCCATGCAAACCGTACCCCGCGACGACGGCAAGCGCGAAGTCGTCAGCGGCACCAGCTACCTGCAAATCGTCACCTTCGACGACCAGGGGCCCCATGCCCAAGGCGTACTCGCGTTCTCCGAGTCGAGCAACCCAGCGTCCAAACACGCCAAGGACCAGACCCAAGCCTTTTCCCAGAAAAAACTCAGCCCGCTGCCCTTCACCGAAGCCCAAATCAAGGCCGACCCGCAGTACCAACACCTGCACATCAAAGAGTAGGGCAGCCACGCAACCCCTTGATGCCAATACGAAATATTTTTGAAATCAAGGGGTTGCACGCATTGGCAAATACGTACATAATGGCGCCCATCGAACGCATCGAAGCATTAAAAACTTCAATGTATTCAATGAGTTAGAGTAGAGGCAGGGCTTTACCGTCCACTCAAGTTTTTACGCGGTGAGTGTCAGCAGTCAGGACATTGATCGTTTGAGGCCGAGTAGCAAAATGGTTATGCAGCGGATTGCAAATCCGCCTACGCCGGTTCGATTCCGACCTCGGCCTCCACTCTTAGAAACCCCGTAGATTAACGTCTACGGGGTTTTTTATTGGCTGCGATTTGGGCATCGCTTCCGCAATTTTTCGGATCGCTTCCGTAGCCCTACCTTTTTGTCGGGAAATCTGAGACGCGCTATCGGTATGCCTCTCCTCGATTGGACGTGGGATTGTGCTTGAGACTAAAGAACCTGAGCGTCCACCAGAGTGTGGCGAGCAAGGTGCAAGTCGATGCCAGCGGCGTCACCGGCATCGAGTACATTCAGTACCAGAACGACGGCACACGCCAGAACTGCGCGGCTCAGGGTAAACGCTACGTGATCGCCGCCCACGCGATCGAAACGCCGAAACTGCTGCTCAACTCGGTCGGCCCGCACAGCCCCAACGGCGTGGGCAACAGCAGCGGTCAGGTCGGCCAGGCGTTAGCCGACCACCCGGTCTACTTGGCCTGGGGCCTGATCCCCGAAGGCAAGCCGTTGTTCCCGTTCCGCGGGTCACTGTCCACCTCGGGGATCGAGGATATGCGCGATGGCCCGTTCCGCAGCCAGCGTGCCGCCTGGCACATCGAGATCGGCAACGAGGGCTGGAACTGGTCGGCGAATGATCCGTATAAGACGGTCTGCGATTTCATCGACGGCACCAACAATGGCGGCGCTAACCCCAAAAAGCTGGCGTTGTCCGGCGAGGCGCTGGTGCAGGCGCTCAACAGCGTGCTGACCCGCCAATTCCGTCTGGGCTTCTTGATCGAGCAGGTGGAGAAAGATCTCGATAATGCGCTGTACCGGGTGGAGAAGAGTAAGGCGTTCACCGACGGCTTGGGCCTGCCTCGGCCACAGATCACCTACGAACTGTCCGACTACACCAAGGAGGGTTTCAAGCAGGCGCGTCTGGCCGCCACGCATATCATCACCGAGCTGATGGGCGCCACTGAGTTGACCGACCTTAGCCCTGAGCTGTCGCCCGGCTCGCAAACGGTGTTTGAGTAAGACGGCCATAACTACGCGTTCTTCGGAGCTGGCCATCGGGCACCTACCGCATGGGTTCGGACCGCAAGAACTCGGTGATAGACAAGGAGCAGCGCAGTTGGGACCACCCCAATCTGTTCCTGGTCGGCGACGGAGTGTTTCCCTCCACCGGCACCGCCAACCCGACCTTGACCATCACCGCGCTGACCTTCCAGGCCGCCGATGTGGTCGCTAGCGATCTGCTCAAGCGCACCGTGCAGGTGCGGGCAAACCAGGCCTGGCAGGGCACCGGCGTGCAGGTCAACGGGCAGAGCTGGCAACTGGCGCTGTGCACCGGTGGGCAGTGGACGGCCAACCCGGACACCGGGACGATCAGCGCGGCGGGCAACCCAAGATTGATCGCCAAGCCCGGATATACCTTGCCCGGTCAACCGGAAGGAGCGTTGATCGGGCGTATCGGCACCAGCGGTGTGCCTTTCCTGGTCGGCAACCAGGCACAATTGCCACGTGGCCAGCAGGGGGAGTTGCAATTATGCATCAATGACGATCTGGACCGGCGTTACGGGGCTGGCCTGAGCGATAACTTGGGCAGCTTGTCGGTGGAGGTGCGTTTCGGGACTGTGTAGACGCTGTCATAGCAACCCCACAGTGCTCCGGCTATGCCGCAGTAATGTGGGGCTGCTCTCTCAGCCCAATGTTTAGGCAATGACCGTTTCTGGAGGACTTGTTATGGACATCATCGCGAACCGAAGGCCGTCTGGTGGATATAGTTGGTGACGGCTTTTATTTCAGCGTGCGCTCAGCCAGCCTAATTCCGAACGACGTGATTTTGATCCGGCACTGCCAGCCGCAACGGTACGCTGTGGCGGGTTCGTCAAAGTACTTTGAAAATCACGGGAAACCGCGTACGCCATCCGAGCTGCTCCAGCATCGATGCATCTGCGTTCGTCATACCGAATGGAGCAAATTTCCCGTGTCACTTCGAGCTGGACGGAGAAGCGACATCGTCTCGATGTGAGTGCGCCGTTTAACGTGGGCAACACGATGGCGTGGGTGGCGTCATCGCCGAACCAGCAATAAAAAACGTCCTTGCGCGCATAATGTGATGCCTACGGTTCAAGCGCTGCACCGGTAATTCATGAGAATACTGATACCCCCGATGGTCACGGGCCGAAAGCAGTCGGTCAGCAACGACCTGACTTCGATGGCGCTTCGCTTGGTCAAACCTCAGTGTGCACTGCCATCTAGTAGATGCTGGCACCACAATATTATATTTGGCTAGCCCAGGTTCTCCGTTCAGAATTACAGTTTGTTCGGCCAACGTCCTTGGATCGGATTTCAGTTAAGTGACCGCAGGTCATCTGAAACGTAGCGATATAGAAGGTTGGGTTCACTCACTAGTATGATTTCCCGATTTGGGCCCAACGTCACACCTTCCGCTTGCGGAACGCTTTGATCCAAGCCATTGAGGCCTCCCGCAAGCTTCATGTAACTCACCTTGCCGTAAGCACTATCAAGTTCCACCAACAAACCTGACTGATCACTTAGTACCAGCAGGTGTTGTGTTTGCCGATCATAGTGTAATGCTGAGATGTCGCTTACACGCAGGCGTCGAATTGTTAGGTAGGGTGCGACTGTCTGGTCAAGTTGAGGACTCTGTAATTGATCGGGCGAGGTAGTGATGCCCGCCACCTCGTAGAGGCGCATGGGCTTGTCCTCGCGCGAGGCAAACAATACTTGGCTCTCCGGATCAAATGCGATTCCTTCGAGCCCGCGATTGTTATGGGCCGAAGTATCCAGGCTTACAACGTGCAAATTACTGCGTGCAATCGGTTTGTCAAGAACAGTGAGCGGCAATGTGACCACGCTTTGTCGACGCTCCTCGCCAATAAGCAAATTGCCATGGCCGTCATAGGCGATGGCCTCTGGATCCTGAAAACCCGCTAGTTCATAACGCGCCTTGAAAGTGAAATCCTCAGCGTATTCATACAATTGTGCCGGACTGTTGACCAATACAAAGTAGCTCCTCAGTGCTGCTACATACACGATGTCTGAGGCGTTCACATCAATGCCCGGCAGCTCAACGCGCTGGACAAAGCGATAGTCAGGCAGCCAGACGCTGTGGTTGCGCAGTTGAGTTGAAGTGGTAATAGCATGCCAATTCTGGGCGAGCGTATCAGCCATCTTGGAGTACTGGAAAAGGATTATTATCAGCAGCGCCACTACGGATTTCCAGACAAAGGAAAAGCCTCTGCGCGGCGCCGGTCTTTTGTGGCCGACAGTAGAGCGTTTGTTCATGAGTTTGTGACTTCCTTGGATGAGAGGGGCTCAGCCGGGACAGCCCGACAACGCAGCAACTGACTGGAATTGCTTTGTGCAATTGCACTGCAGCTCAACGATGTAGGCAGAGGATTTTTCAAATCGCGTAGCCGTCGCGAAAGGTAGAACACCTTGTCGTAAGGCAACTGCTCAACGGATTTGACGTTGCGCGCTCTACCGGCGCTGTAGAATTCGGCGGAATATGACCTGCGTCCCAGATAAAATAGCTGGCCAGGTTCGCTCGCATTGGCTCGGTTCCAGGTTTTCACTAAGTCCCGCTGGTTTTGCGGCCGAAGCTCAAGGTCGCCGTGCATTATCAACAGCGTGCTCAGAACGGGTAGTACGAGGGCAATGCAAGCGATCAAAGCATCACCGATAACACGTCGATTATTAAGCGTGCTGGCCAGTAGCAAAGCCCACGCGGGCAGCGCGGGAAGCACATAGGTCCAGAGAATATTACCGGCCATTGTGAAAAATATCGGCGTCGCCAACGCCCAACACCACAGAAAACCGTTCAGGGGGGCGCTGTCGCTTTCACGTTTTCCTCGACGTATAAAAAAAACCGGAATGAACAACGACCACGGGACCAGTGCTCCCATTAAATAGAGCCAAATGGTACCGAGAGGATGGGCGTGGGCATTTCCATAGAGATCGCCACTCCATTGACTAACTACATAACGTTTCCAGTGCTCGCCTATCAGGAAATAGTCAAGAAAACCTGGGGTCTTAAGCTCTGCCACTACGTACCAAGGAAGAGCTATGAGCACCATCACGAACAAGCCACTCACCCACGGGAGACGCCAGAACTGACGCCATAGGCGCCAATAGGCAACCCAGGCGAATACGGGAATCGCAAACAGCACCAGAACAAGCGGTCCTTTTGCGATTAGGCCCAAGCCCAATCCAACAAAACCCAGTCGAGCAGAGTTGCGTTCGCCTCGACTGATGCCATACCACAACCCGAAATGAGCCAGTAGTAGACCGAACGCCAGTGCCGGATCAGTGAGCACTACTCCTCCGGCCAAAAGACCGAGGGTGCAACTGCAGTAGATAATCGCGGCGATCAGCCCGACTTCCAAACTTTGCTCTCGACGGCCGAAATGAACGATCAATGCACAACTGAGTACCTGCATCAGCCAGGCAGGTAGGCGAAGAGCGAACTCACTGACCCCCAGCCACTGAATACTTAATGCTTGAGTCCAGAACGACAGAGGCGGTTTGCCCCAAAAGGGTACGCCGTAGTCGAACATAGGAGTGGTCCAGTCTCCGAGTTCAAGCATCTTGCGCGCCATTTCGCCGTAACGGGCCTCTGAGGTATCCATCAGCGGGTACGCGCCCAGTCCTGCTAGCCGCAGTAAGAGGATGAACACCAGCACCGCCCACAACATATACATACTTGCGGGCGTTCTCATGAGTGAGTCCTTTGCTGAAAATTTCGTTCTAGCGGCTTATTTGTGATGCCCGTTTTTTTTTGCAGCACGTAATGCGGCCGACGTTTGACCTCCAGCAGGGTGGCCCCGAGGTATTCGCCTAACATTGACACCCCGATGCATAGCAGTCCGCTGACTGCCAGCAAGAGGTGAGTCACGGAAAAACTGCCGGTGGCCACCGCAGCGATCATCCAGCCGACGCACGTTACAAAAGTCACCGCACTGACCAAGCTGTACCAGCGAAGTGGCTTGCGTGAAAATGCCAGCGCACCTTCAAGCGCCAAATCAAGTAGAGCGGGGTAATTCCACTTCGACTTTCCCGCGACGCGAGCGGCACGTTCGTAAGGTAGTTCTACAGTGCGAAACCCCACCCAACCGACCAACCCTTTGAACAGACTTACGCGTTCCTCCATCGTTCTTAGGGCTGCCAGCGGCGCGGGACCAATTAGGCGAAAATCGCTGACTTCAGACGGTACTTGCCCGCGCGTCACCAGACCACGCATGACCCGATAATACAGACCGGCAGTTAACCGCTTCATTCTGCTATCACCGTCGCGTCGTGTGCGTTGCATATTGACGACGTCATAACCTTGCTGCCAATGCTCAACCATTTGCGCAATCAACTCTGGTGGGTCTTGCAGGTCAGCATCGATAAAGACTGCAGCCTGGCCGCGGGCGTGATCAATGCCGGCACGCATCGCAGCCTCTTTTCCGAAATTGCGGCTTAGGTGTAAGCAGCGTACCCAGTCAGTCAGCTCGAATTCATCTAAAAGATCGTGAGTTCTATCGGTACTACCATCGTTGATATAAAGCACCTCGCAGGAAACGGGTAGCGATCGAAACACCCGAGTAAGACGCTGGTGAAATGCTTGCAGAGCGTGCTCTTCCTGGTAGCACGGAACGATAACGCTCAGACAAGGTTCAACGCCCCGAGCGAATGTGGGTAAGGTCGACATGGTTGTAAGTCCAGTAGCGATGGATGAAAAAACTGACCACGGTCAGGCAGCCTGTGATCAGCATTTGGGCGAAAATTGGCGGTAGGCTTGTGCGCAGCAGCAGGGACATCAAAATTGCGTTGGCGAAATTGTGCGCGAGCGCCACGCAGACAAACCTATATGGCTGCAAGCGTTTGCCGTTTTGCGCTACAAAACAGGCTTTGCGAGTCAGCCAAAAATTAACTGCTGCTCCCACTGCCGCACCGCAGACACTGCCAACCCAAGGCGTTCCCAGCATGAGCATCAGAATGAAAACGAGTTGATGGGCCAGAGTTGCGATGGCCCCAACGCTCAAGTACCGACAGAGGAGGGCTGTGAGGGTCGAAGTAGATGAGGGGAGAGTCGTCATAGGGACGATGCTATGCAGCGCAAGGTGAATCGGTTGTCAAACCAGGTCACATTTGTGTCACACGGACTTCGCTAGGTTACTGGCTAAACCCGTTAGGAACCTCGTAATGAAGTGGTACACAGCAGTGCTTTGCATACTTATGTTATTTCTGGCCAGTCATACTGGTCCGCTTGCGGTAAGTAACATGGCGACTAGCCTGATGTTTACTCACGACGTACGAATGGTGATCGCTACAGAAGCACCTAGCAGAACGCAGTCAGGTGTGGAATCCCGAAAGGGCGATGGATGTACGCCTGACCCGTGCTCATCAGATCCGCCGGATGGCACTACACTGAATGCAAACACACCGTGATGTCAGGGGCTTAACCATGATTGATGTGCTGCTGGTGGAAGACGATCACACTTTGTCAGGTTCGCTTGCCGATTACTTGACCGAAGTAGGGTTTGAGGTTGATTTCGCTTTTGACGGGCAAGCGTGTTTGGAACGCACTGTGCAACAACGTTATGACGCTATTGTGATGGACGTAACGATGCCAAGACTAAATGGACTGCACGCCTGCAAGGCTCTACGGAAGCGTCAGGATCAAACACCGATCCTTTTACTGACCGCCCGTGACACGTTGGCAGATAAATTGGATGGATACGAAGCCGGGGCTGATGACTATCTTGTCAAACCGTTTGAGCCCCAGGAACTGGTGTGCCGGCTGCACGCATTGTTAAGGCGCGGTAAGTTGCCCGCTAATGTTGAGCAACAAAAGTGTGGAGAACTGCTGATCGATTTGAAGCAACACAAAGTTTATCGTGAGGGCGTCGCTATCGAATTGCAAACCGTGCCCATCCGGCTGCTCTCATTATTGGCAGAGGCTGCGCCCAACGCTGTTAGCCGCAAAAAACTGGAAAACGCTTTGTGGCCGGATGAATTACCGGAAAGTGATCCATTACGCACGCATATCTATAGGTTGCGCCAAGTACTGGATCGCCCTTTCAAGCGAGAGTTGATCAAAACGGTCCACGGCAGGGGATATCGTCTTGCTATACCCGAATAAAACGTACTTCGCGCGGGTACTCTACACGCTACTACCATTCACAGTGATCGTCGTTGCGCTGTACAGCGTCTTAGTGTTTACCTCGATTACGTTGACTGAAGATCATGTGGTGAATGGCTATCTGGATCAAGAAGTTGAACGCTTTGAGCAGAGCTATATAAAGGATCCGAGAAACGCTGTGCTTCCGTCTACCAGCTACATACACAGTTACTGGGAAAAGGATGCGCATCTGCCGTCGAATTACCGCGAGCTGGTACCTGGAAGTTATGAACTCATTGACGAACGGACCCATGTCCGGGTGGTATATTTGGCGGCAGCGGGACAAAAACTCTACGTCGAATTGGATGAGTCTCAACTTAGTTCGTTGGACAGTCATACTAGTATGCTCTGCAGTATTATTTGGGCGATCGCGGGACTGGTAGTCATCGCAGGTACTTTGATGGCGGTTATCGGTGCTCGCCATCTGGCTGCGCCCATCACACTTCTTGCCAACGCGGTTACAGGAGGCTGGCAGGCAGATACCCAATTACCTGGGCATGAACGGCGCGACGAAATCGGGACGCTTAGTCGTGCGCTGACCGAGTTGATCGGACGCCTGCATGAAACGTTGGACCGTGAGCGCGCATTCACTCGACACGCCAGCCACGAATTGCGTACGCCATTGAGCGTGATGCGTAACAGCTTGGCGGTGTTGCGTCTACCACGATGCAGTGAAGATAAAGTAGCGCGCAACCTGGACCGCTTGGAACAAGCCAGCAGTGAAATGGAAACCATGGTGCAGCTGTTTCTTTATCTGGGGCGAGAGGATGAGCGGCTACCAATTCAGTCGGTGCCAATCTTGCCACTCGTTGAGGCTTGTCAACGAAAGTATGCGCGTCTAATTGAAAGTAAGCGGCAATGCGTGAGTCTGGAGATCGATCCGCAATTAAGCATCGAGGCACCACCCAGCGCGCTTCAGGTCCTGATTAGTAACTTGATGGGGAATGCAGTAAACCACGGCGAGGACTTTGTAGTGCTCCATGTGGATGCCTGTCATTTGAATATCTCCAACGGTGTTGGAAGCGGGCGAACACCATCACCCGGCTTCGGTTATGGTCTAGCTATAATTCAGCGACTAAGTAATTACTGCGGCTGGCGACTGAGCATCAATCGCACTGTCAATACCTTCAATGTTCGAGTTGACTTTAAAGATCAAGTCTGAATTGCAAGCGAAAAGTTAACTTGGCTTGAATTAAAAACTAACGTTCGGCATACGTGCCCATTGTCTATATGGCGTGCGAACTTGGCTGGCTGTTGGGAGGAATTATTAGTGCAATACGCAAACCTAACCCCGGGAGGGTTTTATGAAAAACGCATTTGACCAATCTACAACGCACTCGATGAATAAAGTGCCTGGTGCGGCACAAATATATCACCGTTATATTAGGGGGCTTCACTGGATAATGGCCATCGGTTTTGTATTGATGTGGCTGACGGGGGTGTTGGTGACTAATGTGGAAGGCGTTCCTTATTTTGTTGAGGAGGATCGTCAGGGCGCTATTCGCGATCTTCATAAATCGATCGGATTTACCCTGCTGGGACTTTTGATTGTACGAATAGTACTGAAGCTCATCTTTTCGAGCCCTGCGATGCCTAGCGTCATGTCGAAGTTTCGTAAAGCGGGGGCCCGTTCAGGGCATATAGCGCTCTATATCGTAATAGTGCTTGCGTGTCTAAGCGGTATCGCCATTGCGGACCTACATGAGTACGGAAATGCCTATTTCGGCATTGAACTGCCCCAAGTATTCCCTACCCGCGAGTACGTTGCAGGCTGGGCCAGTACGCCTTGGTCGTATATTTTGCACGCGGTATTGGCGTATACACTACTTTCTTTATGTGTAGGCCATATTCTTGCAGTTTGGTTACACAAGCGTGCTCATTCGCTGGATTTACTTCCGCGCATGTACAAACGTTCCACCGAACGTCCACGTGCGATGGGACGGTTGATGAAAATTGCGGGCGTAACAGTTTTTATAGTCGTCACGTTCGCTGCGCGTGGATTCATGACCACTGGCGAACTTGAAGAGCCTCGAGACTACAAAACCACGACTCCATTTACTAGTCGCGACTGATAAAAGATCGCCATGAGTTTTCTGGTTGTAATTTCAATTATAGTCACGCTACTCAATAGTGTGATTCTATAAAAAAGAGAATGCCATGTATATAAGTGCGCAGTTGCCGCTCTCGCTTAACCCCGAGCGTTCGTTTGATTATGATAGTGTAAGGGCCTTTGGGCACGCGTTGTTAAGTACCTATAGGAATTCGAACCCATTTCCTCATCTGGTAGTTGATGATTGTCTGCCAGAAACGGTCATTAGAAAGGTATGTGCTCGTTTTCCTAGTAAGGATGAATTGGAACAATGTTTTGAACAAGGGTACTTGGGATATCGCACACGCTGCGCAAGTCCGTACATGTGTGATTCGTATATTTCAAGCTTTTTTAATTCATTAAATTCGGCTTCAATGCTGCAGTTTCTTGAAAGTCTAACTGGAATCAAGGGGCTGATTCCCGATCCCTATTTCTCTAATGGTGGGCTAATTGAAACTAGAAGCGGCGGATTTGTTGAGGTGCACTCCGATATTGGCGTTCATGAGATTCTAAATCTCCAGCCCAGGGTGAGTATGATTATTTATCTGAACGAGGACTGGCGCGATGAGTACGGCGGCGACCTGGAAATGTGGGGGGCAGGATTGAGTCGATGTATAAAGAGGATTTCGCCGAGCTATAATCGTTGTGTAATATTTAATTCGGAGAAAAACAGTTACCACGGACATCCTCAGGCGTTGCAAACACCTCTGGATGTCAGTCGTAGATCAATTCTAGTTAGCTATTATACTTCCGAGGTGGGCGCAAATGATTACGCAAGGACCCCTTGGGGTTTTCGATCAATGAACCGATTAAATATCATGAGTTATTTTCGCAGATTTACCGGGGGGACTTGATTTGTACGTGCTGACTTCATGAAATTAAAGCGTTAGCATTGTAGAAGATTTTCCTTTGCGTTGAGTATCTAGTTTAGTGGAATGCGTGCTAAGCAAGGTCGTTTGTGAACTGTTGAATTTGATACGACAGTGGTAGGTGTCCACAGGTGTAGTCGTGAATTCTCTGGTGATGTAATCATTGAGAGAGTCAATAGTCGCTTGTGCGAACTCACAAACAGCCTTTAGTGCCTCTGCGAGTTTTTACGGCAAAAATTGTCAAGTGAAACGTCCTGATCATGAAGAACGTCTTGAGTAAAAAAGATCCTAGATATATGAATTTAGGCCATTTGAATGGAGATTCTGGGTTGCTCTCGCTTCTTCAAGAGAGCCAGCTTGAGGTCCTGCATGCATTGAATCAAGCCGATGTTTTGCTTCACCAATGCCAACTTTACAAGAATGGTCGCTCAGCAACGGTGGGTATGGTCGAAGTGAATGGCCGGCAATTGGTAATTAAACGCTACAACATCAAAGGCTTTTTCCACTGGCTCAAGCGCTTCTGGCGCCCTAGCCGGGCTTGGTGCTCTTGGCGCGAAGCTAATCGGTTAAGTCTTCTAGGAATCCCCACACCTAAACCACTCGCGGTTCTGGAAAAGCGGTTCTTCGGCCTACGTGGCCGCGCTTATTTGATAACAGAGTTTTTGTCTGGCCCAGATATCATGGAGCGCTTCGCGCCCTACGTTAAGTGCGGTGGGGTACCGGAAAGCGAGATATTGGCGCTTGAGCACCTTTTCGGCGAGTTGATCCGCTTTCGTATTAGCCACGGTGACCTCAAGGGGCATAACCTGTTGTGGGATGAGGAGCGTTGGTCATTAATTGATTTGGACGCGATGTACCAACACCGAAGTCTTGCGAGCTTTGCACCAGCATTTACTCGGGATCGTGCGCGTTTTATGCGCAACTGGCCGGTAGGAAGCGAACTGTACAAATTGATTGATAGTCGTTTACCTGTAAGCCCGACGGGCAAAGCAATCCACGATACTGCGTGTTCAAGAAAGTACAATAACTAATTGCATAAATTTTTTATCGAAGAAAAAATAAATAAAGATGTGAAGGGCGGGTGTTTGAGCATTAAATTATGCGCGAGTCGATATTGCTTTGTTGTTGCGTAGCTTTTTGCTTTCAAGTCATGAAATTAATAAGTTAGGGGCTAGTATGCCTGGATGTAGACGTTTGAAGTTGATGACAGCTGGTTTTTTGCAAGCGACTTCCAGTTTTTGGGATCGACTTATTATTCGTAGAGCCCTGTTACTGGCTGGCGACCCAAAGTTTGTACTTGATTCACCTTGTGGTGACGGTCAGTTGTGGCCGATACTGGCAGAGAAAGCATATCGTCGAATATACGCCGCAGATGATTCTTCCGAAAAATTAGTGAGGGGTTGGAATAAAAACGCTTCGAAAGTTGTCGAGAGAGTACGCACCTTTCACTCATCGGGTTGTGCCATAGACCTTCCTGACGAGTCGGTTGATTGTATTATTTCAATGCAGCCCTTCCACTCACATTTTGGTCGCCTTACTAATTCACGTAGATTATTAGAGTTTTACCGAATCACGCGTGACTCCCTAATCCTTGCCGTTGAAATCGAACGAAAACCTGGTTTTTTCAATCAGATACGAGGCCTTGATCGAAGCAAAGGAAATGCTGATGCTTCAAAATCAATTTCATTTTCGCAAATTGAAGATGGGTTTCTACTGGCTGGATTTACAGTTCAAAAATTTATTGTGAGATTACCACCATTTGATATGCACCGAACCTATATTTTGAGGAAGTGTAAAACTGAGATCAAGTAAACCGTCCAGGGTGAATTTGATGCGTTCGTCAGTACTTAGGTGTATGACTTTTGATTTGACGGTATCACCTGATCAAGTCCACGCTTAAATTATATCCATGCTTTAAAATAAATTACGATTTCAGTTGGTCCAACGAGGTGGTTCGTTTTTTTTAAATTCTCAGTGGTTTGGACCTAGATAGCGGAAATGAGACAGGCTTTTCACTAACAAATGAACGTCTGCTTCTGACCGATTGCTGCCCGTCACAAACGGCAAAAATCGGCCGACTGCAGCTATTCGCGACAGGCAGCAGTCGGCGAGAGGCAGACACTCGCGATGAGTCTAGGAATCCTAGGGCGATTCAGCTCGTCGGAACCCGCTCATCAAGTCCCGCGTTAACAATAAGCACTGCACTCTCCGTTATCTGCGCCACGCCGAACGTGCTCTCACGACTTTTTCGCTAGCTCCACCGCCGACGTTATCGCCGCTCGCGCCTGCGGACTGTTTTTCCAACATGTCGACCCTGATGCCGCCGATGCCTGCGCCAGGATGTCACTGACATCCGCTTTCCCCAGGACATCCATCGAATCGATTCCCATCTGCTCCAAACGAGTCACAACGGTGGGGCCTACGCCCTTGAGGGCAAGCAGCGCTGTTCTTTCTTCCAATGAAAATGGCATTCGCACATTCCTTTTTTTAACGCTGTTAATCAGCGTATTTAACCGACCTCGGCCCTGACGATCCTCTGGTCTTTAACCTCTGCTGCATACGCCCCAATTTTCTCCTGCTGCGCCGCCAGCAACGCGCAGACTTTCATCAATGCTGCCGCCTCATCCGGCGTCTTGCCGCTGGCGGCCAAGGTGGTCAGCTCAACCACCGACCACCCGATCACCGCCGCTGCATCCTCCAGGTCGTAAAACAATTCCTGCTGAGCAGTCCTGGGCCCGTCGAGGCCTTTTATCAATTCATCCATTTATGCTGCCTGCCGTTTCAGTTCAAGCGCCCGCTTACGGAACGAGATTGTCGTCGAAGTCTTCACGCTCTAGGGTTGTGTAAGCCTGCTGGCGAATCCCGCCTTCGGAAGAGGTACAGAGTCGACGTGTGGCTTTCTTTCCCTGCGGACGCACGACTATTCCCTCGCTCATCTCGGGGTCGTTGGGTTCTCCGGGGGTAAAGTTTGTGCGCACCATACGGTCGAAAACCGCGTAGGTTACCCCATGATTGGTAAAGCGCAGATGTGCCTCGCCGCCACCTGAGTAGCTCGTGGAGCTGAGCCAGAAGTGACCCTTCGGTGGGCTGGGTGTTTCGGGGTAGGTCAATTCGATTTTGTCGGGCGTGCCAAAGCGGTATTGCACATAGCCGGTTGTCGCTGAGAACCCTTGCGATGCGCAAATCGAGATCATCTTCGACCCGGAGTCGCATCCGAATAATAGTGTTTCTTGCGCCTTACACAGATAGCGCTGTTCCGACGTTCCGGCAAGCGCGTCGAATCCTGTGGCTGCCATCGTCAGCAAGCAAATTCCCTTTAGCGTCGCGACTTTAATTCCCATCAGGGTTCCCGTTTTTTTACTTGGAAAATTGATCAGCAGTTATTCTGGCTGGCTGCTTGGCGAGGCAGTGTGGCTTCCCGGTCACGCGTGTGTAAATGCCTTACTTGCCCCCAGTTACATCCAGAAAAGTCCCGGTAATAAACGACGCCTCCGCGCCCGCCAACCACAGCACAGCCCGCGCGACTTCTTCGGGCTCGCCGCCGCGGCCCATTGGGATGCTGTCCTTGACGCGGTCCACGCGACCCGGTTCTCCGCCGCTGGCGTGCATTTCGGTGTAGATATGCCCTGGGCGAACGCAATTGACGCGGATGCCTTCGCGCGCGACTTCCTTGGACAGCCCGATGGTGAAGGTTTCCAGTGCTCCCTTCGACGCTGCATAGTCGACGTACTCGTTGGGGCTGCCCAACCGCGCGGCGCCCGAGGAGACGTTAATCACGCTGCCGCCGTTGCCGCTGTGTCGAAACGACATGCGCTTCACGGCTTGTTGCGCGCAGAGCATCGGGCCGATGGCATTGATCGCGAAGATGCGTTGCATGCGCGCAACGTCGAGGTCTTCAAAACGCGATTGAAGCGCGATGATTGCGGCGTTGTTGACCAGAACGTCGATGCGGCCGAACGTCTCGTCGATGGCTCGGAACAGATGCGCGACCTGTTCCGGGTCGGCACTGTCGGCGCGTATGGCCAAGGCGCGTCGTCCGAGCGCTTGCACGTCAGCCACCACGCCGAGTGCGGCGGCCTCATTGTTGATGTAGCTGATGGCGACGTCGTAGCCTTGCGCCGCCGCGAGCCGCGCCGTTGCCGCGCCTACACCCCGGCTTCCGCCGGTGATCAGAATCAGGGGAGCTGAAGAGCCGGTAGCCATGTCTTGAACCTTTTTGTGAGGGAGGTGAATCTAGCCGATGAGCATCGTGCCGGCGGCAATTACCGCGCACGCCAGGACTTTGCGGACAGTCAGTGCCTCGCCCAGGAAGAAATAACCGATTAATGCCGCAAACAGTACGCTGGTCTCGCGCAAGGCGGAAACCGAGCCCATCGGCGATTCAGACATGGCGTAGATCACAATGCCGTAGGCCAGCAGTGAGACCAGCCCACCCATCAAGGCGGGGATGAGCCCCGGGCGCGGGGCAAACAGGCTGCGGGCACCGCGCAGGCCCATGTAAACCAGTGGCATCAGTACGCCCCAGAGGGCGCACATCCACGCGGTATAGGCCATCGGTGCACCGGAGAGTCGTGCGCCTATGCCGTCGGTCACGCTGTAGGCTGCGATGAAAAATCCCGTGCCCAAGGCGTAAGGCAAGCTGGGGACCGCGAGCCTGCGTTGCCTGAAGGCCAGTGAAATAATGCCGCCCGACACCAGCGCAATGCCGAACAGGGCGCTGGTGCTGAGGGTTTCGCCAGCAAACGCCAAGGCGAACAATGTGATCAAAATGGGCGAGGAGCCGCGGGCGATCGGGTAGGTTTGCCCGAGATCACCCACTTTGTAGCTGCGCACCAGGAACAGGTTATAACCGACGTGCAAGACACCCGAGAGTGCGGCGTAAGGCCAACTGGCGGCGGCGGGCGCTGGAAGGTACAGCGCAACGCCAATGCTGACGAGGGCAACCGACAGACACATCACGGTCATCGACCAAAGCCTGTCGGCGCCGACACGCAGCAGCGCGTTCCAGCTGGCGTGCAAGAGGGCGGCGAAGAGGACGAGTATTACGATAGGAAAGGGCATGCGTCATGTTAAGCAAGCTGGCGGTTGGACAACAGCGAAGTCCCTTCATCGTGGCATGAGTCATTGCTCATGCTGTCAACGATAGTGTTGTTGGGCCTGAGTCGACTCCGCCAGCAGCCAGTTGCGAAAGCTGACGATGTGAGGCTGGGTTTCGATCCCTTTGGGGCAGACAAAGAAATAGGCGACCGGTGAGGCAAACGGCACATCGAACAACCTCACGAGGCTGCCATCGTTGATTTCGGCCTCCACGTGGCCGCTACGCGCCAAGGCGATGCCCTGACCCAGCAAGGCCGCTTCTATGGTCATGTTGGTGTCAGCAAACCTGACGCTTTCCTTGAGTGCCGCAACGCTCACGCCGACGTGCTCGAACCAGGCTTCCCACTTGGGCACCAGGTCTGCGCCGTCACGCATCAGTAGCGGGTAACGCAACAATTCGGCGGGCTCGTGCGGGGCGCCAAAACGGTTAAGCAGGTCAGGGCTGGCCACCGGGAAAATTTGCTCCCTGAGCATGAACTCCGAATGCAAGGCCGGGTAATGACCGTTGCCCAGACGAATTGCCACATCTGAATCCGCGCTGGAAAAGTTGATCGCTTTGTCACTGGTTTCCAGCGTGATCAGAATTTCCGGGTGCTGCTGCGACAGGCCTGGCAACCGGGGCAGCAACCATTTCAGAGCGAAAGAATAGGTGGTGCTGACCTTGAGCCGAACCCGGCCTTTTTGTTCTCTAAGGTCCGTCAATGTGGTTTCCAGGTTCACGAAAAACTCGCGCACGATGGGCGCCAGTGCGGCGCCGGCTGGGGTCAACCGCAAAGATTTGCCGCGCTGGAAGAGTTGTAACCCCCAGAGGTCCTCAAGGTGTTTGAGTTGATGGCTGACGGCGCTCTGGGTCACATGCAACTCTTCTGAGGCTGAAGTGAACGTCGCATGTCGGGTCGCGACTTCGAACGCGCGAAGCGTGGCAGTGGGGGGGAGATCTCTCATTGGTGGGTCCCGGCGAGCCTTCTGGCAATCAGTTTTTCCATGAGTGGACGCTCATGCTAATTGAAAGGTGTGCTCTCATTAAAGCCGGACAGCCTGGCAGCGGCCGCAGAACTGACGGCACCTTGTACCGCCGGGCTTACAAACCCTACCATCAGGTTACACGATAGCCATGACGCACTTGAGTTGGCGCTGTCTTACCCAGCGAGAAGTCAATCTCGTCACGTAAGAGAGTGTGGTTATGAAGTTGAGTTATCTAACCAAAGCGGCGGTCGTGGTCGCGCTATTGTCGACCCTGTCAGGCTGCTGGATATTCATGCCACCGGGGGGTGGCGGCGGGCATGGTGGCGGACATGGTCAGGGCGGTGGCCCTGGCCCAGGAGGCGGTCCGCGCTAAGGAACCGAAGCCGGAGGCAAGCCATGCGCAATGGCTTGCCTCTTTTTTTTGCCGTGAGAAATCCCAGGCAAAGAAAAGCCCGCGTGGGGAGCGCGGGCTAAAAGGATGTTTGTTAGGAGCTGGGTTCACCATAGGCCCCCGTCTGTGAAAGGTTTGTGAAAGCTTTGGCAAAAAAAAGTGTATGCCTCAATCGTGAGGTGGCTGTACGGGGCAGGGCAGGCCATAACCCTCTACTGTCGCTGGCATACCCCTGCGTTTGGATGCCGCGTTATGTTCATGTCTACCAGCCTGTTATCAGCCTTTGTGCTGTTTGCCTTCGTGTCCTCGATCACACCGGGGCCCAATAACACCATGTTACTTGCGTCGGGCGTGAACTTTGGGTTTCGCCGATCGATGCCCCATGCCCTGGGGATCAGCATTGGTTTCATGCTGCTGGTGATTTCGGTGGGCCTGGGGCTGGGCGAAGTGTTCAAGGTATTTCCGTGGGCCTACAGTGTGTTGCGCTACGTGGGCGCGGCCTATCTGTTGTACCTGGCGTGGAAGATTGCGACGGCGGGCGGCATGTCCGACAGTTCTGATGAGCAGGGCAAGCCGATGACGTTCCTCGGTGCAGCGGCGTTCCAGTGGGTGAACCCCAAGGCCTGGATCATGGCGCTGGGGGCAATCACGACCTATACGCCGGCCGAAGGTTATGTGACCAATGTGCTGGTGATCGCCCTGGTGTTCGCCGTCGTCAACCTACCCAGCGTCTGTGTGTGGGTCGGGTGCGGCAGCGGCTTGCGCAATGTGTTGCGTGAGCCGCGCTGGTTGCGGATGTTCAATGGGGCGATGGCGGGGTTGCTGGTGCTGTCGTTGTACCCGATGCTGTTTGCCGGCTGAATGTCAGACCGGCGAGATGGTCGCCAGCAGGCCGATGCCGATGGTCAACACCAAAAAGCCGAACAGGAAAAGTGCCATCTTGGTCATAAGGCCTCCAGAGGGAAGGGAGTTGGGATGGCGCTATTGTCCGCCCAGGTGGCGTTTCGATACAGATGCAGATAGTAAAGAAAAAACCGTATCAGATACCTCTGGCCCCGTTAAGCCGGGGGCTTTGATCGTTTGGGTTATTTTCAAGATCAGTGCCTGAGACAGCCAACGCATTTGCCCCTAAGATGGCGCCCATTGCATCAACAATAAGAGTGGGCCAACCCTCGATGGAAAGACGTCAATTCAGCGGTGGCATGAAAGGCAAGAACCTGCGCTACCTCAACGAAACCTCACAGCCCGCGTCGGTTGCCCGCGTTGGCTTCCTGTTGCTCGAACATTTTTCCCTGCCCGCATTCACCCAGACCCTCGACACCTTTGTCACCGCCAACCTGCTGCGTCCCGACCTGTTTGCCTCGCGTACCTTCGGCTGTGACGATGGCGAAGTCATCAGCGACCTTGGCCTGGTGATCCGCCCCGATGCGCGTATCGACGTGGCGGCCCTGCAAGACCTTGAGCTGCTGGTGATCTGCGGCGGCTTTCGCACGGAACTCAAGGCCAGCGAAGACTTCATCCATCTGCTGCGCGGCGCCGCCGAGCAGGGCATCAGCCTCGCCGGCCTGTGGAACGGTGCCTGGTTCCTCGGGCGTGCCGGGTTGTTGCAAGGCTACCGCTGCGCCATCCACCCGGAACATCGCCCGGCGCTGGCTGAAGTGTCCAAGGCGACCCACGTCACCAGCGAACCCTACGTGATTGACCGCGACCGCCTCACCGCCTCAAGCCCGTCCGGTGCCTTCCATATGGCGCTGGATTGGATCAAAGGTTTGCATGGCAAGGCATTGGTCGAAGGCATCGAAGACATCCTGGCCTTTGAAGAATCCCGCTACCGGCGCATCAAGCCCACGGAAAACGTCAGCGTCAGCGCGCCCCTGCGTGAAGTGGTGAAACTGATGGACGCCAACCTGGAAGAACCCCTGGAACTGGATCAGCTCGCCGTCTACGCGGGCCGGTCCCGGCGCCAGTTGGAGCGGTTGTTCAAGGAACAACTGGGCACCACGCCGCAGCGCTACTACATGGAACTGCGCGTGACCGAAGCGCGGCGCCTGTTGCAGCACACCGAGCTGTCACAGGTTGAAGTGCTGGTGGCCTGTGGATTTGTTTCGCCGAGTCATTTCAGCAAGTGCTATAGCTCATACTTCGGCTATCGCCCCTCGAAGGAGAAACGGTTGGTCAAGTAGCCTGCTCGCTACGAGCGATGTCAGAATCGATCCAGGCGATAAGGCGCCACTGATGGTGCTTGGCCCGTCCTCGCCAACGCCCCAACCCACTCGGCCGTCACCGCCGCCTGGGTCAAACCCAAATGCTGATGCCCAAACGCAAGCAGCACCTTGCCGTCACACACCCGGTCAATCACCGGCAGTGAATCCGGCAGCGACGGCCGAAACCCCATCCATGGCGTTGCACCTTCTGCACTCAACTCCTCGCGAAACAACCCCTTGCTCAACCGGTGCAACTGCCAGGCGCGCGCCATATTCGCCGGGCGATCAAGGCCGGCGAATTCCACCGTGCCGGCCAGGCGCAGCCCGTGGGTCATGGGCGTCATGATGAATTTGCGCTCCAGGGAGGTGACGGCAAACGGCAGGCGATTGTGTTCATAGGGCAGCATCAGGTGGTAGCCGCGCTCGGTGTCCAGCGGGACTTTTTTGCCGGTCAGGGCGGCAGTCAGTCTGGCCGAGTGGGCGCCACAGGCGATCAGCACCTGGCGCGCGGTCAGCGGTCCCTGGTCGGTGGTGAGTGAGACGCCGTGCGCGTCGACGCGGCCATCCAGCACCTGGCGTTTAAGAAATTGCACACCACTGGCCTTGGCCGCGTGCACCAGTTCGCAGACCACGTGGTAGGGATCTAGAAAGTGCCCGGTACCTGGGAAAAACAGCCCGCCCTGGAGGTTGTCGCTCAACTGCGGTGCGGCTTGGCGAATGGCGTCGCCAGACCAGAAATCCACCGTCACCTGCTGCTGTTGCATGCGCTGCTGCAAGGCATTAAGGGCGTCCCGTGAACCCGCGCGCTCAAACACCAGCAGCGAGCCGTCCTCACGCAGCAACTGCGGATGCCCGATGCTGTGCAGCAGACGCTGCCACGCCCCCAGGCTGCCTTCATTGAGCGTGCGGATACCCGCCACGGTGCGCTGATAGCTCGCCGGGCGCAGGTTCAACAGCAGGCGCAAGAACCAGGGCAGGGCGTGCGGCAGGTATTTCCAATCCAGGCGCAGCGGGCCCATGGGGTCCAGCAGCATGCCGGGCAACCGCTTGAGGATCGACAGGTCGGCGATGGGGAACACCTGTTCGGTCGCCAGGTGCCCGGCGTTGCCATACGACGCGCCCATGCCGGGTTCCTGTTGGTCGACCACCCACACTTGCTGGCCTTGGCGTGCCAGTTGCAGGGCGCAGGCGACGCCGATGATACCGGCGCCGACCACTACGATATCGGGATCGGACATGGCCTACGCCTCCCTCTGGCCATCAAGCAGGCGCCGCAGCAGCAAAGGGTTACCGTGCTGGAGCGCGTCAGGCAGCAGTGCATCGGGGAAGTCCTGATAACACACCGGTCGCAAAAACCGCTGGATCGCCGCCGTGCCCACCGACGTGCTACGTGAGTCCGACGTGGCGGGGAATGGGCCGCCATGAACCATGGCATCACAGACTTCCACACCCGTCGGCCAGCCGTTGACCAACAGGCGGCCGGCCTTGCGCTCAAGCACCGGCAGCAGGGCTTTGGCGCTTGGCAAATCGTCGTCATCCAGATGCAGGGTGGCGGTGAGTTGACCTTCCAGGTGTTCGGAAACCTGATGCATCTCTTCGTTGCTGGCGCAAAGGACTATCAATGAGGCTGCGCCGAACACTTCAGCCTGCAACTGTTCATTGGCTAAAAAATCCTTCGCCGGGGTCACGAAAAGGTGAGCCTGGCCCTGGTTGGGGCCTTGTGCCGCCAACCCCTTCGCCGCCACCCTGGCGTGTTCAGTCAGTGCTGTCACGCCTGAATCGTAGGCCTTGAAAATACCGGGGGTCAGCATGGTCTGCGCCGCACAGGTGGGCAGCAGCTCACTGGCCGTGCTGATGAAGCGATCCAGCGCAGGCCCTTGTACGCCAATCACCAGGCCTGGGTTGGTGCAGAACTGCCCGGCACCCTGGGTCAACGACCCCACGAAGCCTTTCGCCAACCCTTCGCCGCGCGCCGCCAACGCGGCTGGAAACAGGTACACGGGGTTGATCGAGCTCATTTCCGCATACACCGGAATCGGTTCGGGCCGTGCCTGCGCCGCCTGTGTCAACGCCATGCCACCGCTGCGCGAGCCGGTAAAGCCAACCGCCTTGATCCGCGGATCGGTGACCAGTGCAATCCCCACTTCGCGGCCCGAACCGTAAAGCAACGAAAACACACCCTCGGGTAAACCACACGCCTGGATGGCCTGCGCCACCGCCCGGCCCACCAGTTCACTGGTGCCCGGATGCGCGCCATGGGCCTTGACCACCACCGGGCAACCGGCGGCGAGTGCGGAGGCGGTATCGCCCCCCGCTACGGAAAAGGCCAGGGGGAAGTTGCTCGCACCAAACACGGCCACCGGGCCCAGTGCAATATGGCGCTGGCGCAGGTCTGGACGAGGCAGAGGCTGGCGCTGCGGCTGTGCAGGATCCACCCGCACATCCAGCCATTCCCCGGCGCGTACGGTGCGGGCGAAGGTGCGCAGTTGGCCGCAAGTGCGCCCGCGCTCGCCTTGGATACGCGCACGTGGCAGGCCGGTTTCGGCGACGGCGCGCTCGATCAGTTCATCACCCAGGGCTTCAATGTGCGCGGCGATGGCTTCAAGGAAGGCGGCCCGAGCTTCCAGCGAGGTTTCGCGGTACCCATCAAACGCCGCCCACGCCAAGGCGCAAGCCTGGGCGACATGTTCGCGGTCGCCGCCCGGATAGGCCGGTTCCATGGGGGTATCGGTTGCGGGGTTAACCGCCCGGATCGCCTCGCGATTGCCGGTAGTGGCGTGCTGACCGATCAGCATCTTGCCCGTCAGAGTCATGGGATCGTCCTGGTAGAAATGAGGGTGGCCGCTGCGAGAACCGCAGCGGCGCGCAAGGGCATCAGGCGACGTTCTGTTCCGCCGACCAGTTGGCGTACCACTGGCGGAACAGCGCGTACTGGTGTTCGGCGTAACGGCGTTGCGCCTCGCTGAGTACGTCGGTCTCGTTGAAGTGCAGGGCATAGCCCTGATCGCCGTTCAGCACCATCAAATGCTTGTAATACAGCACCAGGTCGCAGCCTTCATCGAAGGACGACAGCACCGCCAGCGCAGCCTCCAGCTCACGGGCCTGGCGACGGGCCTTGGCATCGCCCTTGGCGGCTTTTTTGCTCAATGCCACCAGTTGCAGCACTTCCCGTGGCAGGGCGTTGCCGATGCCGGTGATGGCGCCGGTGGCGTTGCAGTTGACGAAACCGTGTACCACCTGGGTGTCCACGCCGACCATCAAGGTCACGTTATCGTCCTGGGAGGTGATGTGTTCGGCGGCGTAGCGCAGGTCGGCACCGCCGCCGAACTCCTTGAAACCGATCAGGTTCGGGTGTTCGCGGCGCAGTTCGAAGAACAGGTCGGCGCGGGTGGCGAAGCCGTAGTAGGGGCTGTTGTAGATCACTGCCGGCAGGTCTGGCGCGGCCTTGAGGATCGCCGAGAAGTGCGCCTTTTGTGCGGTGGCGGATGCACCACGGGACAGCACGCGCGGAATCACCATCAGGCCATGGGCGCCGACCTTGGCGGCGTGGGCGGCATGGGCCACGGCTTCGCGGCTGTTGACTGCACCGGTGCCGACGATGGTCGGTACACCGGCGGCCACCAGACGTGCCACGCCTTCCTGACGTTCGGCCTCGGTGAGCAACGGCCAGTCGCCCATGGAACCGCAGTACACCACGGCGCTCATGCCGATATCGATCAACTCGCGGCCCTTGGCGACCAGGGCGTCGAAGTCCGGCTTGCGCTCAGCGGTGCACGGGGTCATCAGGGCGGGGATGCAGCCGGTGAAGATGTTGTCGCTCATTGTTCTAGCTCCTTGGAACGTTCAGTACAAACAGGGGAGGGCTCAGATGCCCCAGGCAAAAGGGTCGCGCTCGTCGATCAGCAAGGTGCTGTCGGCGGTCATGTAGGCGTTGCCGGTGATGAAGGGGCGTACGCGCTCGCCGTCCCATTCATAGTGGCCGTCGAATTGGCTGCCGGTGATGCTGGCTTGGGTCCAGGTTTCGCCGGGCTTGAGTGTGCCATCGGCGGCCAGGCAGGCCAGTTTGGCGCTGGTACCGGTGCCACAGGGCGAGCGGTCGTAGGCCTTGCCGGGGCACATGACGAAGTTGCGGCTGTCGGCCCGGTCGTCATCGGCGAACAACTCGATGTGGTCGATCAGTGCGCCGTCTGCACCGTGAATGCCTTGATCTTCCAGGGCCTTGAGCATCGCCCAGGTGTAGTCGGTGAGCGCATCCACGTTGTCCATCTGCAGGCGTTGACCATGGTCCGACACCAGGAAAAACCAGTTGCCGCCCCAGGCGATATCGCCGTAGACCACGCCGTGGCCGGGCACCTCCACCGGCACCTGTTGGTGCAAGCGATAGGCGGGCACATTGCGCAGGGTCACGGCGCCGTCTTCGTGCAGCGTTGCGGCAACCGGGCCGACGGGTGTGTCGATGGTGTGCACGCCGGGCTGGATGCGTCCCAAGTGGTGCAGCGACGCGACCAGGCCGATGGTGCCGTGGCCGCACATGCCGAGGTAACCGGCGTTGTTGAAGAAGATCACACCGCAGATCGCGCCCGGCGTGACGGGTTCGCAATACAGCGCGCCGACCAGTACGTCATTGCCACGCGGCTCAAGCAGGCAGGCGCGGCGCCATTGATCATGCTCGGTGCGCAGGCTGTGCAATTGATCGGCAATCGTGGCGCCGCTCAGCGCCGGGAAACCGCTCATGACCAGGCGCGTCGGTTCGCCGCCGGTGTGGGAGTCGATCACATGCAGTCGCTTCATAAAATGCTCCTGAATCAGTAGGTCGCGGGCGTCAGCGGGGCGTGAGGCTCGTCAACCGCTTCGCTTTCATCGGCTTCGTGTTCCAGCCGTACCAGGTGAGCCGGTACGCCCGTCGCGGCGCCCCAGTAGTAAATGCCCAGTGCGCAAGCCGCGACGACTATTGTGTCGAGCGGATGGCCGATCACGCCGATGCCGCCGAAACTGCCGAGCTTGGAGAGCAGGATGGTCACCGCGTAGAAGCCGATCAGCCAGGCAGACGAGCGCACTTGTTGCTTGATGTTGAGGTGTGCGGTTGGCACCCAGCGGGCACACAGCAGGTACACCACGAACATCAGGATCTGCAGGCCGAGCAGCCAGGAAACCGTGTTCCAGCCGGACCAGTACACAATCAGCGCGGCGATGATGAACGACAGCGGACCCAGCACCGCCATGCCCTTGACCCGGAACGGCCGCGCCATCTGTGGCGCATTGCGACGCAGTGCAGCGACGGTGACCGGCGCCACGGCGTAGCTGAGGATCAAGGCTGCGGACACCACGTTGATCAGCGCTTCCCAGGACGGAAACGGCAGGGTCCAGAACACTGACAAGGCGAAGGTGAGCCATAGCGCCGGGCGGGGAATGCCGGATTTCTCATCGATACGCGTGAAAATCTTGAAGAACGTCCCGGTCTGCGCCCAGCCATACACCACACGGGGGGTCGCGTTCATGTAGATATTGCCGCAGCCGCTGGGGGAGATCACCGCGTCGGCCACCACCAGGTAGGCCAGCCAACCGACGCCCAACGCCAGGGCAATGTCCCGATAAGGCAGCGCCAGTTCCTTGCTGATCCCGGCCCAGCCGTTGGCGAGCATTTCCGTGGGCACGCCACCAAGGAAGGCGGTTTGCAACAACACGTAGATCGCTGTCGACAGCAGCACGGAAAGGATCAAAGCAATCGGAATCGTGCGTTGTGGGTTCTTCACTTCACTGGCCACTGAGATGATCGGCGTCAGCCCCAAGTAGGCAAAAATCACCCCGCCGGCCGACACCGCCATCTCGATGCCCGACAGCCCAAACGGCGCGAAACCCTGGACCTGGAAGTTCGCCGGTTTGAAGAAGGTGAACAGCACACCAATCACCAGCAACGGCACGATGAATTTGAATACGCTTACCAGATTGTTGGCGATGGCGAAGGTCTTCACGCTGCGGTAGTTGAGCACGAAGAACAGGCACAGCAGGGCGAATTGCACCAGCCAGCCAAGGGTCGTCGGGTCGCTGGATCCGGCCTTGGTCAGTTCTGGAAACCACGCCGCGGCGTATTGGCGCGAGGCGACGACTTCGATGGCCACCAGGCTGGAAAACGCGATCAGGGTGATGAAGCCCATCAGATAGCCCAGCAGCGGGCCGTGTGAATAAACCGGGTAGCGCACAACGCCGCCGGCGCGCGGTAATGCCGCGCCCAACTCACAGTACACAATGCCCAGCAGCAGCACCGCGAACCCGCCGATGAGCCAGGAAATGATGCCCGCAGGACCCGCAATTGCAGACACGTGACTGGCTGCGAACAACCAGCCCGAACCAAAGATGGCACCCAACCCGATAAAGGTCAGGTCCATCAGGGAAAGCTGTTTCTTGAACTTGCCTTGAGCTGACATAGCGTCGCCTTCTTGTGAGTTATTGGATAGGCATGCAGTGGCCATACAGTGAACTTCCAGACGGCGGCGCGATTGATGTTTTTTGCCGGCATCGATGACGAAATCAGCACAGTTTTGCTTTCTCGACAGGGGGGCGAGCATCGGGCAATCTGCTACCCGTGAAGGCAACCAGTGGGGATCAACCGTCATGATGCAGAGCGCGTTTGCGACCCTTTGCCAAGGGAGCAGCCCCCAAGACATCGAACAGTTATTGGGCAGTGTCGCGCAGCTATTGCCGATGCTGGACGTGATCCCCAATGCCGCGATTTTCATCAAGGACACCCACGCCCGATACGTGCTCGCCAACCGCACCCTGGTGCAGCGCTGTGGCCTCAAGCAGTTGCAACCGCTGTTGGGCAAGACCAGTGCCGAAGTCTTTCCCGCGCAATTGGGGCCGGGCTACACCGAGCAGGACCGACGCGTGCTGGAGCAGGGTTTTGTGCTGGAAGATCAGCTGGAACTGCACCTGTACGGCACCCGCGAACCCGGCTGGTGCCTGACCCACAAGTGGCCGCTGTACAACCACACGGGCGCGATCATTGGCCTGGCCGGTATCTCGGTCGACCTGCAAACCGCCAGCGAAAGTCACCCGGCGTACCAGCGCCTGGCCGCCGTGGACGCGCACATCCGCGCGCACTTCAACCGTCGCGTGACCCTGGGTGAATTGACGCGGATCGCCGGCATTTCAGTGGCGCAGTTGGAGCGCTACTGCAAGCGCGTGTTCCACCTCACGCCTCGGCAGATGATCCAGAAAGTGCGGCTCGAGCACGCGCACCGGCTGTTGCACACCGACCTGCCGATCACGGAAGTCGCGTTGCAGTGCGGGTATACCGACCACAGCGCCTTTACCCGCCAGTTCAAGGCGTCGACGGGGTTTACGCCGAGGCAGTATCGGGATACCCGTTAAGTATCCGGTGGGCGCTTTGCTGTGGGAGCTGGCTTGCCTGCGATGCAGACGCCCAGAGGGATCAGGTAGATCCGGTAGACGCCTTCGCAGGCAAGCCAGCGCCCACATTTGATTGCGCCCAGTCTGTGAAGGGGGCTCATTCCAATGCAACGAATGGCCCACACCACCCTCATATGTTCACGAGCAATGCTTTACGACAACAGGTACCAGACTTATGACGGCGGCTGAAAACAACCATGTGAACTGGCTGGTGGAACAATCGATGCTGCACGCGGCACGCCAGCGCGCCAGGCTCTATTCGGGCCAGGGCCGGTTGTGGCAGCAGCCATACGCGCAGACTCGGCCCCGTGATGCCACGGCCCTGTCGTCAGTGTGGTTTACGGCGTACCCGGCGTCGATCGTTACCCGCGAGGGCGGCACGGTGTTGGAGGCGCTGGGGGACGAGGCGCTGTGGCATGCCTTGTCGAAGATCGGTATCCAGGGTATTCACAATGGCCCGCTGAAGAAGTCTGGTGGCCTGAAGGGCACGCAGCACACGCCGACCATCGATGGCAACTTCGACCGCATCAGCTTCGAGATCGACCCCGAGTTGGGCACCGAGGCCCAGTTGCAGGCGTTGACGCGCATGGCCGCGGCGCACAATGCGGTGATCATCGACGATGTGATTCCTTCGCACACCGGCAAGGGCGCAGACTTTCGACTGGCCGAGATGGCGTATGAGGACTATCCCGGCCTGTACCACATGGTGGAAATCCGCGAAGAAGACTGGGCGTTGCTGCCGGACGTCGTCGAAGGCCGTGATGCGCAGAACCTCAGCCCCGCCCAGGTCGACGCGTTGCGTGACAAACACTACATCGTCGGCCAGTTGCAGCGGGTGATCTTCTTTGAGCCCGGCGTCAAGGAAACCGACTGGAGCGCGACAGACGTGGTGCAGGGCGTGGATGGCAAGCCGCGCCGCTGGGTGTACCTGCATTATTTCAAGGAGGGCCAACCGTCGCTGAACTGGCTGGACCCGACCTTCGCCGCACAGCAGATGATCATCGGTGATGCGCTGCACGCCATCGACGTGATGGGCGCGAAGATCCTGCGCCTGGACGCCAATGGTTTCCTGGGGGTGGAACGCAAGCTTGACGGTACGGCCTGGTCCGAGAGCCATCCGCTGTCGATTACCGGCAACCAGTTACTCGGCGGCGCAATCCGCAAGGCCGGCGGCTTTAGCTTTCAGGAGCTGAACCTCACCGTGGATGACATTGCGTCCATGTCCCATGGCGGTGCCGACCTGTCCTATGACTTCATCACCCGACCGGCGTACCAGCATGCGCTGCTGATGGGCGATGCCGAGTTCCTGCGCCTGATGCTGCGTGAAATGCACCGCCAGGGCATCGACCCAGGCTCGCTGATCCATGCGCTGCAGAACCACGATGAATTGACCCTGGAACTGGTGCACTTCTGGACGCTGCATGCCCATGACACCTTTCTGTACCAGGGCCAGACGTTTCCCGGCAACATCCTGCGCGAGCACATCCGCGAGCAGATGTACGAGCGCCTGGCCGGCGAGCATGCGCCGTACAACCTCAAGTTCGTGACCAATGGCGTGTCGTGCACTACGGCAAGCATCATCACGGCGGCGCTGGGCATTCGTGATCTGGAGGCGATCACAGCGGCGGATATCCAGCAGATCCGTCAGATCCATTTGCTGCTGGTGATGTACAACGCCATGCAGCCTGGGGTGTTTGCCTTGTCGGGGTGGGACTTGGTGGGCGCGCTGCCGCTGGCGGCTGAAGAGGTCGAACACCTGATGCAGGATGGCGACACCCGCTGGATTCACCGTGGTGCCTATGACCTGGTGGATCTGAACCCGGATGCGCAGCTTTCGGCGGGCCATATGCCGCGTTCGAATAGCCTGTATGGCAGCTTGAACACCCAGTTGCAGGACCCCGAATCCTTTGCCTCGCAACTGCAGAAAATCCTCGCGGTACGCCGTGCCTATGACATCGCCGCCAGCCGCCAGATCCTGGTGCCAGAGGTGGAAAACTCGGCGCTGCTGGTGATGGTCCACGAATTGCCGGCCGGCAAAGGCACACAAATCACTGCGTTGAATTTCGGTGCCACGGCGATCACCGAAACCCTGCACTTGCCGGATATTGCTGCCGGAATGGTGGTGGACATCATCAACGAGCGGGTGGAGGGCGACCTGACGGCGGAGGGGGCATTTACCATTACCCTGGATGCGTATGAAGGGTTGGCGCTGCGGGTGGTCAGCAGCTCGCCCCTCTAACGTTGACGCACCCTTTTGTGGTGAGCGCGCTCACCACAAAAGATCGCAAGTTGTTTCGGAGTTTCCTTACGTTGCCTGAATAAAGTCGCATGTTAGTGTCCTGTTCATTACGTGCCTCTTATTAGTATGGCGACTCAAAGGAACAGGAATGCGATCTCTGTCGGTATCCAGTGAAGAACAGTTAACTGCACAACTTCCGCGTGCAGCATTAGTGGTCAGTCTCGCCACTCGGCAAGAAGAAATACGTGAGGTGCAACGCCTGCGTTATCGAGTATTCACCGAAACGTTCCAGTTGTCTGAACTCGAAAATCCAGAGGCGTTGAATACCGATGAGTTTGATGACTACTGCGACCACTTGCTGGTCCGCGACGCCAGTACTTCAGCCGTGGTCGGCACCTACCGCTTGATGGGCCCGGCCGCTGCACAGCGCATGGGGCACTACTATTCGGAAAGGGAGTTCGATCTCAGTGGGTTGGCGTCGTTGCGCGCCAGGACAGTCGAAGCCGGGCATGCCTGTGTTCATCCCGAGTACCGCAGCGGCAGCGTGATCATGATGTTGTGGTCGGGCCTGGCGAAGTACATGGAACGCGAGGGTTGTGATCATTTGATGGGCTGCGCAAGCGTGAGCCTGTCCGACGGCGGCCACGATGCGGCAGCGTTGTATCGCGGCTTTACCGCGCAGAATCTGGCGCCCGCCGACTATCGCGTAACGCCCCACCTGCCTTTCCCCCTTGATACGTTCGAGCCCGGACATGTACCGCGCGTCCCCCCGTTACTCAAAGGTTATTTACGCAGCGGGGGTTGGGTCTGTGGTGCGCCGGCCTGGGATAAGGAATTCAATGTAGCGGACTTCTTTATGTTATTGCCGCTGTCGAAGTTGGACAGTCGTTATGCGCGACATTACTTGAAGCCTAAACAATCATAAGGGTTGATCAATATGTTCCTGAGTGAAGAAAGAAATGCGGCTTTAGCCTGTATTCCGGACGTGGTGGCTGTTCTAGAAAAGACCTCGCTTATTGAACTTGAACGCGGTGACTCGAAACAACTGGCCACGTTATTTAGAACTGTCGGCGCTCCAGGGCTTTCCATCGCCAAGGCACTTGGCGGTGGAGGGCTTAGTGCCGTCAACTTGGCCCAGGTGCATACCTGGGTCGGCGCCCATTGCCCTTCATTGGCGGTGATGATGACCATGCACCATCACACGGTGGCCGGCATGATGGCAGCCAGTCGTTTCTTTCCCGATATTCAGGGGGTGCTAGGCCTGGTCGCCCGCGACAACCTGTTGGTTGCCTCGGGTTTTGCCGAGGGCCGGGCGCACGCCAATATCCTTGAGTCCACGCTGTCCGTTGAAAAGACCGCCGCGGGTTATCTGGTGAGCGGCAGCAAGAAGCCGTGCACGATGACCCATCACTTTGACGCGATCACCTTTGGCGTCAACTACGTCGACCCGCAAGGTCAGACGCACATCGGTATCGGCCTGGGGTTGGCGGGTGATCCGAACATCCAGCGCAACAAGTTCTGGTCGGTGCCGCATTTGCAGGCAGCCGATAGCCATGAAGTGATCTTCAACAAGCTCTTGGTGCCAGAGGCGATGATGTATTTCAGTAAAGCCGTGGATCACCAACTGGACGATGTGCAGCAGGGCACCGGTGAGCACTTGTTTGCGATCTGGTTCCAGCTGCTCGCCTCGGCGTCCTACCTGGGCATGGCGTCTGCGCTGGCGTCGAAGGCATTGGCGTGCAACAAAGGTTCGCAGGATGATCGCGCAATGCTGCTGATCGATCTGCAGGGCGCCACGATGGCGATACGTGGGCTGGCGGACGCGATCGACCAGAACCGGTTCCTGCGCGCTGACCTGGCGCGCGCGCAAGCCACGCGGTTTGCCGTGCAGGAGGCGATCAACCGTATCAGTACGCGGGCGTTCGAAATCCTCGGAGGCATGGCGTTCATGTCCTCCGAGGAAGTCGCTTACCTGTTGGTGGCAACACGGGTACTGGCGTTTCATCCGACTTCACGGCTCGCCAGTGTGCCGTTCCTGTGTGAACAGCTGAGTTAGTAACGTTGCGGCACGATGAGTTCGGGTGGTGTCGGGCTGCGGGAGTAATCCTCCTGCCGCACGCGCTGCGGCAGTTCGATCACCGGTAACTCGACCTCTTCATATGGCATCTGCCCGAGCAAGTGGTGGATGCAGTTGAGGCGAGCCTTCTTCTTGTCATCCGCCTGCACCACCCACCACGGCGCTTCGGCGATGTGGGTGCGTTCGAGCATGATTTCCTTGGCCTTGGTGTAGGCCTCCCAGCGCCGACGCGACTCCAAGTCCATGGGGCTGAGCTTCCATTGCTTGAGCGGGTCGTGAATGCGGCTGAGAAAGCGCAGGTGTTGTTCCTGATCGGAAATCGAAAACCAGTACTTGATCAACTGAATACCGGAGCGGGCAAGCATGCGCTCGAACTCCGGCACGGTGCGGAAGAACTCTTCATACTGGTCCGCGTTGCAAAACCCCATGACTTGCTCGACGCCGGCACGGTTGTACCAGCTGCGATCGAACAGCACGATTTCGCCTGCGGCCGGCAGGTGTGAAACGTAGCGCTGGAAGTACCATTGGGTCTGTTCGCGGTCATTCGGCGCGGGCAGGGCGGCGACCCGGCAGACCCTGGGGTTCAGGCGCTGAGTGATGCGCTTGATGACACCTCCTTTGCCGGCGGCATCGCGTCCTTCGAACAGGATCACCACCTTGTGGCCGGTCTTGACCACCCAGCTTTGCAATTTCACCAGTTCGCCCTGCAGGCGGAACAGTTCGCTGAAATAAATCCTGCGCGCGGCTTTTTCACTGCTTTCACCCTCGTGCTCGTCAAACAGCGCGTTGAGGTCGTGCCCATCTTCGGACAATTCCAGTTCCAGCTCTTCGTCACTGTGATCCAGCAGCTCACGGTGGATGCGCTGCATCAAGGCGTCTTCTATGGAGGACATGGGGCGGAACTCGCGTGGGGGGGATGGCAAAGTCTTAGTCGCATTTTGTTACTAACCAATGACATCAAATCCCGTCATTGCGGGGGGAGAGGGGGACAAACAGGCGTTTTGCCACTCCACGTTCATAAAACCGTAACAAGATTGTTGCAGAGTTGCCGGGCCCGAAATCACAAGGATTTTCCTTAATGAAACGTCTGATGAAGTCTGCTGCACTCGCCGTTGCGGT
>Ga0308171_1000871_pt1 | contig 50341 bp, 42 predicted proteins | sample PhyGR1_FD_202135 | JGI IMG/M metagenome (GOLD analysis project Ga0308171, IMG submission 202135) | Phyllosphere microbial communities from UC Gill Tract Community Farm, Albany, California, United States - DLSLSG.R1 | ecosystem: Host-associated > Plants > Phyllosphere > Unclassified | place: USA... | reverse complement strand
CGAGGTGGGCTTGAAGTCCGCCAGCGGATCGTCTTCCACGATGAGCAGGTTGTGGCGCTCGGCCAGCTGCAGCACCTTGTAGGCCTTGGCGGCGGTGATGTCCGAGCCCGTGGGGTTGTGCGCCAGCGACTGCGTGAAGAACAGGCGCGGGCGCTCCTGCTGCAGGATGGATTCCAGCGCCGCCACGTCCGGCCCGTCGGCCAGGCGCGGCACGCCGATCACCCGCGCGCCGGCCAGTTGGAGCTTGCCGAAGAGGGGGTAGTAGCCCGGCTCGTCCACCAGCACCGTGGCGCCGGGCGGCACGAAGTAGCGGATGACCAGGTCCATCGCGTCGTTGGCGCCGTGCGTCAGCACCAGCTGGGCGGGCGTGGCCTGCAGGCCGAAGTCGCCCAGCTTGCGCACCAGGCTGTCCCGCAGCGGGGCGTAGCCGTAGCGGCTGCCGTAGCGAAAGAGCGCGCCCAGGCCGGTGCGCACCACCTTCTGGTGGTAGCGGTCCAGCCGCATGTCGGACAGCCATTCCACCGGCGGAAAACCGTCGCCCACGGCCACGGCGTCGGGCTCGGTCTTGAGCTGCTCGCGCATCAGCCAGACGATGTCCATGGCGCGGCCCAGCTGGCCGGACTCTTCCTGCGCCCGTTGCGCGGCCCGCGCCGTACCCAGCACGTAGAAGCCCGAGCCCCGGCGCGGCTCCACCAGCCCGCGCGAGACCAGCAGATCGAACGCCGCCACGATGGTGTTCTTGGCATAGCGGTGCAGCTGCGCCAGCTCGCGCAGCGAGGGCAGCTTGTCGCCGGGGCGGTAGACGCCGTCCGCGATCTGCTGGCCGATCAGGTCGGCCAGCTGGCCCGCGATGGGGGCCGAACGCGCCCGCTTGTCTGGCTTCTCCATGCCCATTCCCAGTTCCCGTTCATGTTGCACTGCGATGGTACTGTTCCCGCAAACTGTACCTTTTGAAAATGGTACACCTTGCCTACAGTCCGGCGATCCGATGGATTCATGACTTTCAGGAGATCGCCTTCATGGTTGCCGACTCGCGCCTGCCCCAATTCCGCTCCCTCACCCCCGCCCAGCGCTGGGACTTCCTCGCTGACGCCTGTGGCCTGACCGACGCCGAGCGCGCGCTGGTGCGCCAGCCCGGCGCCCTGCCCCCGCAACTGGCGGACGGCATGATCGAGAACGTGTTCGGCACCTTCGAGCTGCCGATGGGCGTGGCCAGCAACTTCCAGATCAACGGCCGCGACGTGCTGATTCCGATGGCGGTGGAAGAGCCCTCCATCGTGGCCGCCGCGTCGTACATGGCCAAGCTGGCGCGCGAGGGCGGTGGCTTCCAGACCTCCAGCACCCTGCCGCTGATGCGCGCCCAGGTGCAGGTGGTGGGCATCACCGACCCGTACGGCGCCCGCATCGCCGTGCTGCAGGCGCGGGATCGGATCATCGAGCGCGCCAACAGCCGCGACAAGGTGCTGATCGGCCTGGGCGGCGGCTGCAAGGACATCGAGGTGCACGTGTTCCCCGACTCGCCGCGCGGCGCGATGATCGTCATGCACCTGATCGTGGACGTGCGCGACGCCATGGGCGCCAACACCGTCAACACCATGGCCGAATCGGTGGCGCCGCTGGTGGAAGAGATCACGGGCGGCTCGGTGCGTCTGCGCATTCTTTCCAACCTGGCCGACCTGCGGCTGGCCCGCGCCCGCGTGCGGCTCACGGCCGAGATGCTGGCGACCAAGGAGCGCAGCGGCGAGGAGATCATCGAAGGCATCCTCGACGCCTACACCTTCGCCGCCATCGACCCCTACCGCGCCGCCACGCACAACAAGGGCATCATGAACGGCATCGACCCGGTCATCGTCGCCACCGGCAACGACTGGCGGGCCGTGGAAGCCGGCGCCCATGCCTACGCCAGCCGGGGCGGCCACTACACCTCGCTCACACGCTGGGAGAAGGACAGCTCCGGCGCGCTGGTCGGCACCATCGAGCTGCCCATGCCCGTGGGCCTGGTGGGCGGCGCCACCAAGACGCATCCGCTGGCGCGCCTGGCGCTCAAGATGATGGACGTGAAGACCGCGCAGGAACTGGGCGAAATCGCCGCCGCGGTGGGCCTGGCGCAGAACATGGGCGCGCTGCGCGCCCTCGCCACCGAAGGCATCCAGCGCGGCCACATGGCCCTGCACGCCCGCAACATCGCCCTGGTGGCCGGCGCCACGGGCGACGAGGTGGACGCCGTCGCCCGGCGCCTGGCCGCCGAGCACGACGTGCGCACCGACCGCGCGCTGGAAGTGCTGCAGGAACTGCGCGCCCACGCCTGATCTTCCCGCGTACGCCGGCCGGGCGGCGGTGGACCGCCCGGGCCCGGCATGCGGGCGTCAGCGCTGGCTGGCGGCCCGCGCTTTCCCTCCACAACGACACACACAACGAAGGAGACAACACCATGGCAACCCCCAATCCCGCCGGCTGGCGGCTGGCCGAAGTCTGGGGCGACACCGTCGACCTGCGGCACCTGGCCTGGTCCATCGCGATCGGCATCGGCATCAGCGTGGTCGGCTTCTACCTGGCCAGCCGCTGGCTCGCCACGATGGTCGAATCGAAGCAGCTGGCGCACGCCTACGCCATGCTCGCGGGCCTGGCCGGCTGCGTGGCGGCCGGCGTGATCTGCGCGCGGGCCTTCCCCCCGAAGCGCGAGGTCACCGAGCAGGACATCTCCACCGACCCGGCCTGGCGCCGCGAGGTGCTGGAGGAACTGGCCGCGCAGCCCGGCGGGCTGGGCTCCATCGCCGACCTGCCGCCGGCGGTGGTGCAGGAGTTGAAGGAGCTCAAGCTCTACGACCTGTTCCTCGAAAACGCGCAGACGCCGATCAAGCCCACCCCGCAGTCCACGGCCCCTGGCCGCGCGCCGCGCTGACCCCCCGGAGGCGACAGACATGGATCCGCAACTCCTCAACGACATCGCCGTCGCCGCCGCCATGGGGCTGATCGGCGCCGTGGTGTTCGCCGCCATCGGCCTGGTCTCGGGCACCGACGAGACCACCACGCTGGCACCGCTCACGCTGCTGGTGGTGCTGCTGGGCGTGCCGCCCGCCGGCGTGTTCACCTTCTTCCTGGCGGGGGCCGTCGCCAAGCACATGACGCACGCCGTGCCCACCGCCCTGCTGGGCATACCGGGCGACACGCTGGCCACGCCGCTGCTGCAGGACGCCAACATGCTGCGCAAGCTGGGCGTGCCGCACATCGCCCTGCGCAAGATGGTGTCGGGCGCCATCGTCGCGGCCTTCGTCGCCGTGCCGCTGGCGGTGCTGTTCGCCGTCATGCTGGCGCCGTTCGGCGCGGCCATCACCAAGACGGCGCCGTGGATCTTCCTGGCCGCCGCGCTGCTCATCGCCTATTTCTCGGCCGGCCGCTGGGCCTCGGTGGCGCTGCTGGTGCCCTTCGTGGTGGTGATCATCGCGCTGCAGGCGCTGACGGCGAAGTACGAGGTGAAGCTCAGCATCAGCTACTTCCTGGGCATCGCCATCGGCCCGCTGATCGCCGATTTGTTCACCGTGATCGCCCCCGCCGGCCGCCAGCGCATGCTGCGCGACCAGGTGCGGCAGTTCAACCTGGCGCCGGACGTGAAGGGCTGGTCGGGCTACTTCCCCAACCCGTTCAAGGTGATGGACCGCGTGCAGACCCGCTGGACGCTGATCACCGCCACCGTCTCCAGCGCCACCTTCGTCTTCAGCCCCGTCGCGATGACCGTGGTGCTGGGCGAGCTGGTGGGCTCGCGCATCAAGCACGCGTACCACCGGCTGACCACCGTGCTGAGCGCGCGCAACGGCGTGACCGAGGCGACCTACATCGCCGAGGCGCTGATCCCGCTGATCGCCTTCGGTCTGCCGCTCAGCCCCGTCGCCGCCGGCCCGGCCGCGCCGCTCTTCAACGCGCCGCCGCGCTTCACCGTCGATGCCGCCACCGGCCAGACGCACAACCTGCACAACCTGCTGAACCATTGGGAGTTTCTGGGCTACGGCATGCTGGCCGTGCTGCTGGCCGCCGTGGTGTCGTACCCCTTCGCCATGAACTTCGCGCGGCGCGCGGCGCTGTTCGTGTCGCGCCAGGTGAGCCACGAGGCCATCATCGCCACGTTCGTGGGCCTCATCATCGTCATCAGCGTGTGGGAAGGCCAGCTGCTCGGCCTGCTCGTCATCCTGACCATGGGCCTGCTGGGCGGCCTGCTGTCGCGCAACTTCGGCTTCAACACCGGCGTGCAGTTCATGGGCTACTACACGGCGGTGCTGAGCGTTCCGGCCATCGTGCGGCTGTTCTGACACGCGCCCTCCAGAACGCTATCAAAAAAAGAGCTGCTGGCGCCCTATTGGCGGGCGCCAGCAGCTCTTTTGGCATGAAATCCGATGGCGCGGACGGCGCCCTCGATCAGCCGCGCTTGGCGGCCTGGTACAGCCCTTCGACACGCGGCACGTTGGCTTCCAGCTGGCGGATGCGGTCCGGGCCGCTCGGGTGGGTGGAAAGAAACGCCAGCCCGCCCTGGTTCTTGGTGGCCTCGCCCATCTTGCGCCAGAGGCTGACCGAGGCGTCCGGGTCGAACCCGCCGCGCGCGGCCAGCTCCAGCCCCACCAGATCGGCCTCGGTCTCGTCGCTGCGGCTGAACTTCAGCGTGATGAGCTGCGTGCCGAGGTTGGCCGCCGCGTTGCCCAGGTCGCCCAGGCCCAGCAGCTGCGCGCCCAGTGACAGGCCCATGCTGGTGGCCTGCGTCTTGGCCAGCCGGGCGCGTGCATGTTCGCGCAGCGCGTGCGCCATCTCGTGGCCCATGACCATGGCGGCCTCATCGTCGGTCAATTTGAGCTGGTCGAGGATGCCGGTGTAGAAGGCGATCTTGCCGCCGGGCATGCAGAAGGCGTTGATCTGCTTGCTGCCGATCAGGTTGACCTCCCACTTCCACGACGATGCGCGGCTGTTCCACTGCGGGCTGAACGGAATCAGCCGCTGCGAGATGCCGCGCAGCTTCTGCAACTGCGGGTGGGAATCGGGCGCCAGCGCGCGCTGCGCCTTGGCCTGCTCCAGCATCTTGCCGTACTGCTGCGTGGCGGCCTGCTCCAGCCCTTCAGCCGGCACCAGCTGCCGCATGGCGGAGGACGAGCCCACGTCGACCTGCGCCAGCGCCGGGCCGGCCAGGGCCGCGCCCGCCGCCAGCAAAAAGCCGCGGCGTGCGTTCCACGCGCCGTGGCCCCGCCGCAGCGCGCACAGGCGGCAGCCGGCGTCGTGGCCGTCACCTTCATCGCGGGAAAGGGCCGGGACTGCGGAAAGGTGGTCGTTTTTCATGGCGCCCGAGTCTAGTGGCGCCCGGCCCGCGCCGCTGTAGGCAGCCGAGCCACGCTGCCGCCAGCGCCCGCCGTCAGCGCGCCGCCCGCAGCTCGGTCCACACCACCACCAGCAGGCCCGACAGCACCGCCACCAGCCCGGCGACCGACAGCAGCGACGGCGTCTCGCCCACCACCACGACGGCCAGCACGAAGGCGGTGACCGGCTCCCCCAGCGCCAGGGTGACGCCGGTGGCGCCCGAGATGTGCCGCAGCGCGCTGGTGAACAGCAGATAGGCCAGCCCCGTCGCCACCAGGCCCAGGTAGCCCACCGTGACCCAGGTGCCGGCCGAGAGGGTCAGCGGCCCGGCCAGCACGGCGGCCACCGGTACCGACAGCACCGCCGCCGTGCCGAAGACAGCCAGGTTGACCGTGGCCGCGCCGGCATGCTCCACCAGCGGCTTGTTCAGCAGCGTGTAGGCCGCGTAGGTCAGCCCGGAGGTGAGGCAGAGCGCGATGCCGGACACCGTGGCTCCGCCGCGCCCGCCGGCGGCGCCGTCCAGCGCCATCGCCACGCCGCCGCCCACGCCCAGCAGCGTGCCCGCCCACCAGGCGGGCGCGGGCCAGCGGCGCAACTGCACCGTCTGCAGCAGGCCGGCCCAGATGGGCGCGCTGCCGATGGCGATGGCCGTGCCCAGCGCCACGCCGCTCGCCTTCACGCCCGCGAAGAAGCTCAGGTTGTAGACGGCCACGCAGGCGCCCGCCGCCAGCACGCGCGGCCAGGCCAGCGTGCCGCCGCGCTGGCGCAGCGCGCCCGCCAGCACGGCGAAGAAGGCCGCCGCCACGGCCAGCCGCAGGGCGCCCACCCAGTAGGGCGACAGGCCCGCCGGCGCCAGGCTCTGCGCCGTGCCGGTGGTGCCCCAGAGCATGGCGGCCAGCAGCACCATGGCCACGCCGCGCGCGCCGTGGCGCGCCGTGCTGGCGGCCTCGGTCGAGGCAGGCGAAGTCGATGAGGAAGACGAAGCAGGAGAGGAAGCAGCCATGTCGCGAGGTTGCCATGCGGGGCCACCTGCGAATGTCGCGCAACGCTCAACCTGGGAACGTGTTCGGGTGCCTGGGGAACCCCTGCACGAATCACCGCGCCGTGTGCATCTGCGGATTCGTGCGAAGCTTACCTAGCGCCGGCGCAACTGCCGCGCGCCCACGCCGCGCTCGCGCCGCAGGGCCGACGCCAGCGCCGACGCCGTGGCATAGCCGCAGGCCAGTGCCACCCGTTCCAGCGGCTGGCCCGCCGCCAGGGAGCGCGCGGCCGCATCCAGCCGCACGCCGCGCAGCCAGGCCTGTGGCGTGGCGCCGGTCAGCTCGACCCAGCGGGTGTGGAAGCGCGGTACGCTGAGATGGCACAGGGCCGCCATGCGGGCGGTCGGCCAGGCTTCGTGCAGCGCGCCGCGCACGGCCTGTTCGACCCGCTCGGCCGGCACGGCCCGCCGCGCCAGCACGCGCGGCGCATGCAGCAGGCCGGCCAACTGCTGGGCCAGCGCGGGGCCGTTCGCCAGCCAGGCCTGGGCCACGCCGCTGGGCCAGGCGGGCGCCGCGGTGGTCTCCAGGTCGTGCATCGCCACCGGCCCGGTCGCCTCGATCCACCCCCGGGCCCGTTCGGGCACGGCGAAGCGCCGGACCCGCTCGGTGCCACGGCCCGAAGGCAGGTCGATCACGCAGAAACGGGCGCCGGGCGGGGCGAAGAACCCGTGTCGCACGCCCGCCGGCACCACGATGCCGCTGGCCCGGTCCACCCAGAGGGCGCGGCCGTCCACCTCAAGTTCCATGCGGCCGGCCACGGCATAGACCACCTGGGCGTGGTCGTGCGCGTGCACCGCGTACTCGCCGCTGTAGATGCGCACGGAGCAGGCCGCCGGGGGCAGAAGGGGGGTCATTCGAACGATGGTACCGCCAAGGCTGTAGGACGGCACCGCCAGGTTCTGTACAGCCGTGGAGGGCAGGCCACCCGACTTCACACAACTCGGGCACAATGAAATGTCAAACTTTGTAATAGGCGCGCCTGTTCGCGCCTCGTCCATGGAAAGCCCACTCGTCACGGCGTACCTGATCTCAGTCGGCTTCCTGCTCATGGGTGCCGGGTACTCCGTCGTGCTCGCGCGCCACAGCACCCAGCCTCGGCTGCAGTGGGGCTACGGGGCGCTGTGCGTGCTGTTCGCGCTGTTCCAGATGTGCTGCGCCATGCAGTACACCGCCCCGGACACGGCCACTGCGCTGAGCGCCCACCGGTGGCTGAACCTCTGGTCGCTGCTGGTGATGCCGGTCACCGTGTTTCTTTTCGAGTCGCTGGGCGTGCGCCGGCCGCGGCTGCGGCTCACGGCGATGACCGGAGCCATCACCCTGGTGCTGGTGGCGCACAACTTCCTGTCCGTGCACGGCTACCGGTTCAGCCAGGTGGAGGGCGACCGCCTGCTGACCCTGCCCTGGGGCGAATCGATCCGTCTGCTGTCCGGCACGGCCGACATGCCCTTTCAGCTGCTGCGGGTGGTGACGCTGGGCCTGATGGCGGCCAGCCTGCCGGGACTGCGCCCTGCAGACGCCGGCCGCACGGACCGCGCCCACTGGCGCCAACTGCCCTGGATGGGCATGGCGCTGATGGCCGTGACCGCCGTGCTGGCGCTGCTGTCGGACACCGGGGCGCTGTCGCTGCCGTACCTGTCGGGCTTCGCCTTCCTGTTGATGAGCGTGGGGTTTCTCTGGGTGGTGATGGCCGACCTGGGCCGGCTGCATTCCCGCCTGCGGTCGCGCCGGCGCCGGGCCCAGGCGGGCGACGGCGTCCCGTCGCGCGCCATCACATCGCCCACCACCTCACCCACCCCCTCGCCCACCGCTTCGGCCATGCCCCCCCCGGCGGCCGCGCTGCGCCCACGCTCCGCCGCGCAGCCGCAGCAACAGCAGCAGCCCCAGCCGATGCAGCCGGTCCCCGCGCTGCAGCCCGCAGGCCGGCTGGCGCGCCGCGCGGCCGAGGCGGACGACACCCGCTTTTCCGCGCTCACCGACCGCGCCGGGCTGCTGCGCCAGCTGACGCCGCTGCTGGACGAACACCAGCGCAAGGCGGCGTCGCTGGCCGTGTTCGTGTTCGACATCGACCGGTTCGACCTGCTGTGCGCCACCCACGGCCATGCGGCCGGCGACGCGCTGCTGGCCCAGCTGGCGGGCCGCCTGCAGCAGGCGGTGCAGGGCCAGGGCCTGCTCGCGCGCGGCCACGGAGCGAGCTTCGTCGTGGTCTGCACGGGCTTGGCGCCCCAGGCGGTGGCCCAGCGGTACGCCCAGCTCGACAATGCCTTCGCGCTGCCCGTCGCGGTGTCGGGCAAGGTGTTGAACGTGCGCGCCAGCGCGGGCGTGGCGCGCTTCCCGGGCGACGGCGTCACGGCCGAGGCGGTGATGAACGCGGCCGAGCTGGCCCTGCACGACGCCAAGACCAACGGCCGCAGCGGCGGCCCGCTCAAGACCTTCACGCCCGCGCTCAAGGACCACCTGCAGGAGCAGATGGAACTGGAGGACGCACTCAGCCAGGCCATCGAGCGCCACGAATTCGTGGTGCACTACCAGCCGCAGGTGAACGGCGAGACCGGCCAGGTCGCCTGCATGGAGGCGCTGGTGCGCTGGCAGCACCCGGTGCGCGGGCTGGTGTCGCCCCTGCGCTTCATCTCGCTGGCCGAATCGAGCGGCGTCATCCACCCCCTGGGCGCGTGGGTGCTGAACGAGGCCTGCCGCCAGCTGGCCGCTTGGCATGCCCAGGGCCACGCCGGCCTGCGCATGGCCGTGAACCTGTCCGCGCACCAGCTGGAAGACGAAGGTCTGGAGGCACTCATCACCGACACGCTGGCACGCCATCGCCTGCGCCCGGCCGACCTGGAGCTGGAGATCACCGAGTCGGTGCTCATGCCGCAGATCGAGCGCGCCAGCGAACGGCTGGCCGCCCTGCGCGCGCTGGGCGTGCGGCTGTCCATCGACGACTTCGGCACCGGCTACTCGTCGCTCACCTACCTGCGCCGCCTGCCGGTGCATGCCTTCAAGCTCGACCGCTCATTCATCCGCGACGTGGACCTGAGCGGCCGCGGCCAGGCCGTCTGCGCCACCGCCATCGGGCTGGCCTTCGACCTGGGCCTGGAGATCGTCGCGGAAGGCGTGGAGACGGTGCAGCAGGCGCAGCTGCTCAAGCACTGGGGCTGCCACCTGCTGCAGGGCTACCTGTTCGCGCGCCCCATGGCGGCCGAGGCAGCCGGCGCGTTCCTGCTCAGCACCGCGCCCGGCCCGGGCGATTCCGTGGAGCCCGCCCTGGCGCAGCCGGCGGCGGCGCCATTGCGGATGGCGCCAGCGGCCTGAGAGGGTGTAGAAGAACCCGCCATGCCCGCTCGCACCGCTCGGGCGCGCCGGATTCATTCACACCTTCTGAGGCCGAGGGTCCCGGGCCCTCCTCAATCCATGGTCAGGTGCGCGCTCTTCACGGCCTGCGCCATGCGCGTGGCCTCGCTGCGGAAGAAGGCCGCCGCCTGCGCGGGCGGCGTGAGCTTGATCTCGTAGCCCTGGGCAACGAGCGCATCGCGTGCCTCGGGCATCTCCATGGCGGTCTTGAAGCCGGCGAAAAGGCGCGCGAGTTCGGCGCTCGGGAGGCCGGCCGGCGCCACGGGCGCGATCCAGCCGTCGAGCTCGAAGCCCGGCAGTCCCTGCTCCGCCATCGTGGGCACGCCCGGCAGCATGGGCACCCGCGCCGCGGTGGTCACGCCCAGCGCCCGCAGCGCGCCGGATTTGATGTGCGGCGCTGCGGGCGCCGCCGCCACCACGGCCAGCTGCACCTGCCCGCCCAGCACGTCGTTCATGAGCGGGCCCATGCCCTTGTAAGGGATGTGCTTGATATCCAGCTTCGCCTGGTCGACGAACATCGCGGCGCCCAGGTGCAGGATGGTGCCGTTGCCGGATGAGCCGTAGTTGAGCACGCCCGGTTTCGCCTTGGCATACGCGATCAGCTCGCGCACGTCGGCAGCAGGCACCGCAGGATGGGCGACCAGCACGAAAGGCGTGGCGCCCAGGATGGTGATGGGGGCGATGTCGGCGAGCGAGTCGAACGGGATGTTCTTGTAGACGCTGGGGTTCACCACGTGGTTGTTGGAGACCACGCCGATGACGGAGCCGTCCTTGGGTGCGCGCACGATCTGCGCGGTGCCGGTGATGCCGCCCGCGCCGGGCAGGTTCTCGATCACCACCGGCTGGCCGAGCGCCTTCGCCAGGCTGGCGCTGATCGCGCGGATGGCACCGTCGGCCCCCGAGCCGGCGGACAGCGGCAGGATGATGCGCAGCGGCCTGTCCGGGTGGGACTGGGCCCGGGCGGGCCGCAGGCCGCTCCAGGCGGTGGCGAGGGCCACGGCGCCGAGGGTGACGGCGGCGCGCCGCGTCAGGGCCGTGGCGGCTCCGGCCGAGTGGCCGGCGTGCGCCGTGGGCGCACGTTCATCGGTATCGGGGCAACGGCGGCTGGAGGCCGCCAGTTCGGGGGTCGGGATCGGCATGCGCATGTCTCCATCGTTGTGGGTGGGCCGCGCGGACTGGCGCCGCGCTGGTCGAATGGCCCGGGGAAAACGGTCGGCCATCAAGCCACGGCACGGGCCTCGCGCAGCGCGTCGATGGTCCCGGGTGCATAGCCCAGGCTGGCGAGCAGTTCGCGCGTGTGTTCGCCCAGCCGGGGCGGACCGGTGCGCACGCCCAGGCGCTCGCCATCCAGCCGCAACGGCAGCAGCGTCACGCGGGCGGTGCTGCCGGCGCGCTCGCCGTCCGGCAGGGTCACCTCGGCCAGGCCGCCGGTGGCGTTCAGGTGCGGGTCGTCGAACAGCTCCTCGGGGCGGGCGATGGGGGCGAACGGCAGTCCGTGGCGCTCGAAGACGGCCGCCAGTTCCTCGGCGGTGTGCGCGGCCAGGCGGCGCCGCAGCTCGGGCAGCAGCGTGGGGCGCGCGCGCACCCGGTCGTTGTTCACCGCCAGCGCCGGGTCGGCCTTGAGGTCGGCATAGCCCATGGCGTCGCAGAAGGTGGCCCACTGCGCATCGCTCACGGCGGCCAGGAAGATCTGCCCGCCGTCCTTCACGTCGAACACGTCGTAGAGCGACCAGGCGGAGATGCGCTCAGGCATGGGCGCCGCCGGCTGGCCCGTGACGGCGTACTGCATCATGTGCTGGCCGACGAGGAAGACGTTGTTCTCGAACAGGGCGGAATCGACCTCCTGCCCGCGCCCGGTGATGCCGCGCTGCATCAGCGCGGCCATGGCACCGATGGCGCCGAACATGCCGCCCATGATGTCGTTCACGCTGGTGCCGGCGCGCAGCGGGTCGCCCGGGCGGCCGGTCATGTAGGCGAGGCCGCCCATCATCTGGACCACCTCGTCCAGCGCCGTGCGGTGCTCGTACGGCCCGGGCAGAAAGCCGGTGTGGTTCACGTAGATCAGCCGCTCGTTCAGGCGCGACAGCGCGGCGTAGTCCAGGCCGTACTTGGCCATCACGCCGGGCTTGAAGTTCTGCGCCACGACGTCGGCGGAAGACGCGAGGCGGATCGCCACTTCCAGCCCTTCGGCGCTGCGCAGGTCGAGCGCGATGCTTTTCTTGTTGCGGTTGAACATCGGGAAGAAGCCCGCGCCCGCACCCAGCAACTCGCGCGTGCGGTCGCCCTCCACCGGCTCCACCTTGATGACCTCGGCACCCAGGTCGGCCAGCACCATGCCGCAGGTCGGGCCCATGACCATGTGGGTGAACTCCACCACGCGCAGACCGACCAGCGGCAGGGCGCGTTCCGGGGAAGAAGTCTTGGGGGCGGCAGCAGAGGTCATGGGAATGCGCTGGAAAGAAGAGACAGTGAGACAGTGAAATGGGGAAGGCGATGCAGTACAGGGAACGGCCGGGGCAGCGATGGCGCAAGGGGGATGGTGGAAGGCGCTCGCCGGGCCCGCTCAGGCGAAGGCGGCTTCGGCAAGTGCCGCGGGCCGCGCCACCAGCCCGCCCTTGGGCAGGCCCGCGCGCCAGAGCGTGCCGTGCAGGGTTTCGCCGGCGAGCCAGCCCCGTACGCGCTCGCGCAGCGCCAGCAGGCCGGGCAGATCGAGCCCCGTGCCTACGCCCATGCGTTCCAGCATGAAGGCGAGGTCTTCGGTGGCCACGTTGCCGCTCGCGCCCGGCGCATGCGGGCAGCCGCCGATGCCCGCCAGGCTCGCGTCGAAGCGCGCCACGCCGGTCTGCCAGGCGGCGTAGGCATTCGCCAGGCCCATGCCGCGCGTGTCGTGGAAATGCGCGCAGGCCAGGCGGTCGCCGACGAGCGCACGCGCTTTGCCGAAGAGCCGCAGCACCGATTGCGGATCCGCATAGCCCACGGTATCGGCCAGGCTCACGCGGTCGGCGCCGGCATCGAGCAGTGCCTGCATCAGCCGCAGCACCTCGCTTTCTGCCACGTCGCCCTGCAGCGTGCAGCCGAAGGCCGTGCCCACGCCGCCTTCGATCAGCGTGCGGCTGCCGGACGCGTCGCGCGCGGCGCGGATGCGCGCCACCTCGGCCACCACCTCGTCCGGCGTCTTGCGCAGGTTGGCGAGGCTGTGCGCGAGGCTCGCCGAGAGCGGCACCACCATCAGGTGCGCGCCGCATTCGAGCGCGCGCTCGGCGCCCTTCAGGTTGGGCACCAGCACCGAGGCCACCAGTCCGGGCAGCGTGCGCGCGAACGCCAGCACCTCGGCCGTGTCCGCCAGTTGCGGCAGCAGGCGCGCGGGCACGAAGGAGCCGACCTCGATCTCGCGCTGCCCGGCCGCGTGCGCGGCGGCGATCCAGGCCGTCTTGTGGTGCGTGGGCACGGTGGCCGCGATGCTCTGCAGGCCATCGCGCAGGCCGACTTCGCGCACCTCGGCGCGGGGGCGGCCTGACGTGCCACCGGGCGCCGCGGAGGCAAGAGTGGTGGACGGAGCGACAGGCGGAGTGACGGACAGGGGGGTGGCGGGCATGGGCGCTCCCGGACGAGCCGGGCCTGTGTGCAGGAGGAACTCGTCATTCTAGAAATTCCCGCACACTCCATGATCTCTGTTTGGGAAGGCCAGAATTTCCCGAATGGAACATCTTCACCCCGCCCCATGCGCTCCCTCGATCTGCTGACCCTGAGGCTTTTCGTGGCCGTCTGCGAGCAACGCAACATCGCGCGCGCGGCCGAGCGCGAAGCGATCGTGGGCTCGGCCGTCAGCAAGCGGCTGGCGCAGCTGGAAGACACGGTGGGCACGCAGCTGCTGGTGCGCAAGCGCCACGGCGTGGCCCCCACCCCGGCCGGGGAGACGCTGCTGGAGCATGCGCGCGAGATGCTCGCCACCGCCGGCCGCATCGAGCGGGACATGGCCGGTTTCGCCACGGGCGTGCGCGGCCATGTGCGCATGCTGGTCACCGCCTCGGTCATGGCCGAATCGCTGGCCGACGACGTGGCCGCCTTTCTGCAGGAGCCCGCGCACCGCGACATCCAGGTGAGCATGGAAGAGCGCGTGAGCCCGGAGGTGGTGCGCGGCGTGCGCGAGGGCAGCGCGTCGCTGGGCATCTGCTGGGACGCGGCCGACCTGCAGGGCCTGCACACGCGCGCCTACCGCAGCGACCACCTGGCCATCGCGGCCCATCCCTCGCACCCGGTGGCGGCGCTGGAGAGCGTGCGTTTTGCCGACGTGCTGGGCTACGAATTCGTCAGCATGCCGGCGCTGAGCGCGGTGCAGGTGCTGCTGGCGCGCGCCGCCGCGCTGGAGGGGCGCACGCTGCTGCACCGGGTGTTCGTCTCCAACTTCGACGCGGCGCTGCGCGTGGTGCGCGCCAACCTCGCCATCAGCGTGGTGCCGCGCGAGGTCGCCGAGCCCTTCGCCGCGGCGAGCGGCGTGCGGGTGGTGCCGCTCGCCGACCCGTGGGCCCAGCGCCGCTTCGCGATCTGCGCCCGCGCGGGCGAGGGCCTGCCTGCCGCCGCCGCACTGCTGGCCGACTACCTCGCCCGCCGAGGCGGCGGCCCGCAGGCATACGTGCAACCGGCGCGCGTTCGTGTGCCACGCGGATGATGGAAAGCACGGCCAGCGCCGGCGCCCCGAAGTCTCCGGCATCCCGCCACCGGGGGCCACCCGCCGCTGGCCGGCCGCCGCCCACGGCGCAAGGCGGTGCAGGCCGATAATCACCGTCCATCGCACCTGTGCCACGACCCGGCCCGCCGGATCCGACCGCAGGCGGTCCTGACCGCACCCGCCATCAGCCCTCGGGCGCCGGCACGCCCTTTCCTCCCGCGCCCTGCCCGCCATGTCCTCGACGCCCACGCCTGCCCCGCCGCCCTCCGATCAGACATCCGCGACCGCGCCGGCCGCAGCGCCCCCGGCAACCCGCCGCACCTGGGCCCAGGCCCTGCGCGTCTACCGCGAGCCCGCCAGCCTGCGCATGCTGGCGCTGGGCTTTTCGGCCGGGCTGCCGCTCCTGCTGGTGCTGGGCACGCTGTCCTTCTGGCTGCGCGAGGCGGGCGTGGACCGCACCACCATCGGCTACCTCAGCTGGGTGGGCCTGGCCTATGCATTCAAGTGGGTCTGGGCACCGCTGGTGGACCGGCTGCCCCTGCCCTGGCTGACGCGCGCGCTGGGCCGGCGCCGCAGCTGGCTGCTGCTCTCGCAGCTGCTGGTCATGGGCGGGCTGGCCGGCATGGCCTTCAACGACCCGCGCGTGGCGCTGGCGCCCATGGTGTGGTGCGCGCTCTTCGTCGCCTTCGGCTCGGCCACGCAGGACATCGCGCTCGACGCCTTCCGCATCGAATCGGCCGACGCCGACCGGCAGGCCGCGCTGGCCGCCACCTACCAGACGGGCTACCGGCTGGCGATGATCTGGGCCGGCGCGGGCGTGCTGTGGGTGGCGGCGCGGGCCGAATCGCCCGCCGCCGCCGGCACCTACCAGCACGGCGCCTGGCAGGTGGCCTACCTCGTCATGGCCGCGTCGATGCTGGTGGGCACGCTCACCGTGCTGCTCTCGCGCGAGCCCGCGCCGCGCCCGCTGCCGCCCGCGCGCAACGCGACCGAATGGCTGCGCGGCGCGCTGATCGAGCCGTTCGCCGACTTCATCCGCCGCTACCGCTGGCACGCCGCGCTGCTGCTCTCGCTCATCGCCGTCTACCGCATCAGCGACGTGGTGATGGGCATCATGGCCAACCCGTTCTATGTGGACATGGGCTACACCAAGGACGAGGTGGCCGCCGTCAGCAAGGTGTTCGGCGTGCTGGCCACGCTGGCTGGGGCCTTCGTGGGCGGCGTGCTGTCGATGCGCCTGGGGGTCATGCGCGTGCTGATGCTGGGCGCGACCTTGAGCGCGCTCAGCAACCTGCTGTTCGCCTGGCTGAGCACGCAGGGCCACGACGTCACGCTGCTGATGCTGGTGGTGTCGGCCGACAACCTTTCGGGCGGCATCGCCTCGGCCGCGTTCATCGCCTACCTCTCGAGCCTGACGAACGTGCAATATTCGGCCACGCAGTACGCGCTCTTCAGCTCCATGATGCTGCTGGCGCCCAAGTGGATCGCCGGCTTCTCGGGCCGCTTCGTCGATGCGTACGGCTACCCTGAATTCTTCATCGCCACCGCGCTGCTGGGCTTGCCGGTGCTGCTGCTGGTGGCGCTGGCTTCCAAGGTCAAAATGGCTCCTGGCGCTTGATTCAACAACGCCTCCAGCTATCAACTTCATAGCAAAATGCCCATCGCCCTGCTCGTCATCGACACCCAGGCAGCCTTGTTCGACCCGGCCCCGCGCCCGGCCGAGGCCGACGCCGTCATCGCCCGCATCGATGCGCTGGCCGCCCGGGCGCGCGCGGCGGGCGCGGCCGTCGTCTTCGTGCAGCACGAGCAGGCGGAGGACAGCGGCGGCCCGCTGGTGCATGGCAGCGCGGGGTGGCAGCTGCAGGCCGGCTTGCGGGTGGAGGGTGGCGACGCCCTGGTGCGCAAGACTACGCCCGACGCCTTCCTGCGCACCGACCTGGCCGACAAGCTGCTGGCGAGCGGCGCGACCGAATTGGTGGTGTGCGGCTATGCCACCGAATTCTGCGTGGACACCACCGTGCGCCGCGCCGCCGCGCTGGGCTTTCCGGTCACGCTGGCGGCCGATGCGCACACCACGCACGACAAGCCCCATGCCGACGCGGCCGCCATTCGCGCCCACCACAACGCCACGCTGCCCTCGCTCACCAGCTTCGGCACACCCATTCGCGCCGTGGCGGCGGACGCCATCGACTTCGCCGCCGGCGCATCACCGGCCGCGTGATGGAATGAAGCCCGAGCGCCCGGCGCCGGTTTACCTAACTTTACAGAGACTTCAACGCCCCGAGATGGCCCGGCGCGACCATGAAACTCCAAGCACCCCCCACCACCTGACACCCCCGCCATGAGTTCCCAACTGCTGATGATCGAAGACGACGCCCGCCTGGCCGAGATGGTGGGCGAGTACCTGGCCCAGTCGGGCCTGCAGGTCACGCACAAGGCGGACGGCGGCAGCGGCCTGGCGCACCTGCAGGGCGATGGCGGCGCCAGCCTGCCCGACCTGGTGATCCTCGACCTGATGCTGCCCGACATCGACGGCCTGGAGGTCTGCCGCCGCATCCGCGCCCTGCCCGGCGCCGCAGCGCAGGTGCCGGTGCTGATGCTCACCGCCAAGGGCGACCCGATGGACCGCATCATCGGCCTGGAGCTGGGCGCCGACGACTACCTGCCCAAGCCCTTCGAGCCGCGCGAGCTACTGGCCCGCATCCGCGCCATCCTGCGCCGCCGCGAAAACGGCGCCCGGCCCGCGCCGCAGCTGCTGCGCTTCGGCACGCTGGAGATCGACCGCGATGCCCGCACCGTGTCGGTGGGCGGCCAGCCGGCGGAACTCACCTCCTACCAGTTCGACCTGCTGGTGGCCCTGGCCGAGCGCGCCGGCCGCGTGCTGACCCGCGACCAGATCATGGAGGCCGTGCGCGGCCGCGAGCTGGAGGCCTTCGACCGCTCCATCGACGTGCACATGGGCCGCATCCGCGCCGCCATCGAGCAGGACGCCAAGAACCCGCGCCGCATCCTGACCGTGCGGGGCGTGGGCTACGTCTTCGCCAAACAACAAGACTAGGCATGAAGCACCCCCTGAGTCGCCTGCGGCGCCTTCCCCCTCCAGGGGGACGACGCCACTGGCCTGGCAAAGCCAGTTCCACGGCGTCCGCCGGCATCGCCTTCTCCGCGGCGTTCGGACAAGGAAGGCCATGCGAAAGTGATGGGCCGTCATCAGTCGCCGACTTCTCCGGACCGTTGGCATGTCGCTAGTCAGCCCCTTTTCCCGCCGGCTCTACCTGCGCATCTGGCTCGCCGTGGTGGGCGGCGTGGCGGTGTTCGCGCTGGTGGTGGGCGTGGCCTGGCGCATCGCGGCCGAGCACAACGCCCAGCAGAACGCCGTGCAGCAGCCGCCGGGGCGCGAATTCGTGCTGCGCGACGCGCAAGGCCACCCCAAGCTCAAGGGCCAGGCGCTGCGCCGGCCGACCGAGCCCGGCGAGGGGCTGGAGTTCATGCTCGAAGGACTGGACGGCGCGGCCTACACGCTGGAGATGTCGCCCCGCCCACGCCCGCCCCGCCCTGGCCGCTACGACGCGGCCTTCTGGCTGAGCCCGCCGTTCGGTTTTCTCTGGGTGCTGGCGCTGGTGGGCATCGCCGTCACCGTGGGCGTGTTCCCCATCATCCGGCGGCTGCTGCAGCGGCTGGAGACGCTGCAGCGCGGCGTGCAGCGCTTCGGCGAGGGCGATCTGTCGGTGCGGGTGGCCGAGCGTGGGCAGGACGAAGTGGCCGACCTGGCGCGCCAGTTCAACGCCGCCGCGGCGCGCATCGAGACCCTGGTGGCCTCGCACAAGTCGCTGCTGGCCAATGCCTCGCACGAGCTGCGCTCGCCGCTCACGCGCATCCGCATGGGGCTGGAGCTGATGCAGGGCAACGCGCCCTCGCCCAACTTCCGCGCCGAGATCCTGCGCAACATCGCCGAGCTGGACCAGCTGGTCGACGAGATTTTGCTGGCCAGCCGGCTGGATGCGCGCGAGGCCGACGTGGGCACCGTCGAGACGGTGGACCTGATGGGCCTGGCCGCCGAGGAATGCGTGCGGGTCGATGCCGAACTGCAGGCCGATGCCGGCACGCCCGCCGATGCGCTGGAAGTGCGCGGCGTGGCCAAGCTGCTGCGCCGGGCGCTGCGCAACCTGCTGGAGAATGCCCGCCGCTACAGCCAGGGCGACATCACCATGACGCTGCGCGCCGTGGGCGGCCGCGTGGAGGTGAGCGTGTGCGACCACGGCCCCGGCGTGCCGCCCGACCAGCGCGAGCGCATCTTCGAGCCCTTCTACCGCCTGCCCGGCGCCAGCGAGCGCTCCGGCGGCGTGGGCCTGGGGCTGGCGCTGGTGCGCTCCATCGCCCAGCGGCATGACGGCGAGGTGCGCTGCACCGACCGGCCGGACGGCGCGCCGGGCGCCTGCTTCGTGCTCACCCTGCCGCGCGGCGGCTGACCGCAGCCGCCTTCATCGCGCCACGGTCATCGCCTCCGGGGGCGGCCAGCGCCGCGCCATCGCCACCCAGAGGCCCGCGCCCAGCACCAGCGCTCCCGCCGCCACCGACAGCCCCCACACGAAGCCCTGGCCCGGCGTGGCGGCGTGGTGCAGCATCCACGCCACCATCGGCGGCCCGGCGATCTGGCCCAGGCCGTAGGCGGCCGTGAGCAGCCCGGCGAAGCTGTCGCCCGCGCCGGGCCACAGGCGCCGGGCTTCCTGCAGGGCGTAGAAGGTGATGGCGGTGAAGGGCAGGCCCAGCAGCAGGCTGCCCAGCGCGAACCCGGCCGCCTTCGGCCACACCAGCCCCAGGCCGATGGCGCCAGCCTGCAGCGCGTAGCAGCCGGCCAGCAGCCAGCGCCGGTCCCACGCCGCCGGCGTGCGGGTGGACAGCGCCGCGCCCAGGGCCACGCCCGCGCCGAAGAGCGGCCAGAACAGGTCGGGCCAGGGCGAGCCGGGCGGCAGCGCGGCGCGGGCGATCACGGGCAGGAAGGTGGCGGTGACGATATAGCCCAGTCCGGCCAGCGCGTAGCCCAGCGTGAGCAGCCCGCAGGCCGCCCACCCGCCCGGTGGCGCGGTGCGTGTGCCGGCGGCGGCACCGGCGGCCTGCGCGGAAGGCTCGCCCTGCGCGGCGCCGCGCAGCACCGGCCACGCCAGCGCCGCCAGCGCCGCGCTGAGCACCCCGAAGACGGCCCAGCCAAGCGCGGCCGGCCAGTGCGCGGCCACCATGGCGCTGGCCGACAGCCCCGTCAGCACGATGCCCACCCCCGGGCCGCAGAAGATCAGCCCGCCCAGCGCGGGCTGGCCCAGCACCGTCAGCCGCACCATGCACCAGGCCGCCACGTTGAGGAACACCACCGCGCTGACGATGCCCGCCGCGCACCGCAGCGCCGGCCAGGCGGGCGCCACGGGCAGCGCCATCGCGCCGGTCAGCAGCACCGTCGCCGCCAGCCCCCAGCGCGCCAGCCGCGCGCCCTGCCAGGCCCGGGCGGTGCGCGGCGCCACCCAGGGCAGCGCCATGCAGGCCAGCGCCCCCACCAGGTAACCGGTGTAATTGACGGCGGCCAGCCAGCTGCCGCCCGCCAGGCTGACGGTGCCGCCCTGCAGCATCATCGGCAGCAGCGGCGTGAAGGCGAAACGGCCGATGCCCATGGCCGCCGCGAGCGCGAGCATGCCGGCCAGGGCGACGGCCAAAGGGCGCTGGGACAGAGGAGCGGGGGGCATGATGCAGGCGGCTAGATAAATCTCTTTTTCAGATTATCATACCCATCGACCATCTCAATACGAGAACCATTCGATGGACCTGTCCGCACTCGAGATCTTTCGCGCCGTCGCCTCGGAAGGGAGCGTGACGCGCGCCGCCGAGCGGCTGGGCCGCGTGCAGTCGAACGTGACCACGCGGGTGCAGCAGCTGGAGGAGCAACTGGGCGCGACGCTGTTCCTGCGCGAGGGCCGCCGCATGGTGCTGACGCCGGCCGGCGAATCGCTCTGCCGCCATGCCGACCGCCTGCTGGCCCTGGCGGAGGAGGCGCGCCAGAGCGTGCACCCGGGCCGCCCCGGCGGGCGGCTGCGGCTGGGCGCCATGGAAAGCGCCGCCGCCGCCCGGCTGCCGGCGCCGCTGGCGCGGCTGCACGCCGAGTGGCCCGAGGTGCGGCTGGAGCTGCGCACGGGGGCCTCCGGCACGCTGGTGGACGAGGTGCTGGCGCACGCCAGCGACTGCGCCCTGGTCGCCTGGCCCCCGCCGGGCGTGGACCCGGAGGCGCCGCTCGATCGCACCCCCGTGTTCACCGAGCCGCTCTGCATCGCCCTGCCCGCAGGCCACCCGCTGGTCGACCGGCCCGGCGACCTGCAGGTGGATACGCTGGCCGCCTTCACGCACCGCTGCACCTACCGCCGCCTGGGCGAGGACTGGATGCGCCAGCACCTGCATGGCGCGGCGCCCCGGGTGCTGGAGCTGGCCTCCTACCACGCGATCCTGGCCTGCGTGGCCGCCGGCCGCTGCGCGGGCGTGGTGCCGCAGGCGGTGATCGACCTGATGCGCGAGCCGCCCGCGCTGCGCCTGCTGCCGCTGACCGCGTGCGACACGGTGCTGGTGCGCCGGCGCGGCTACCAGTCGGCCGCGCTGGACGCGCTGCTGGCCGCCTTGCAGCGCGCCTGACCCGCAGTCCTCGTCTTTCCTTTGTCCGAAGAGCCGCCATGAACCCGCCCCGCACCTTCCCGACCTCCCCACTCACCGACCGCCTGGGGATCGCCCTGCCCATCCTGCAGGGGCCCATGACGGGCTCCGACACGCCCGCGCTCGCCGCCGCCGTCTCCGGGGCGGGCGGGCTGGGCCAGCTGGGCTGCGGCATGCGCTCGCCCGCCGCCATGCGCGAAGCGGCGGCCGAGGTGCGCCGGCTGACCGACAAGCCCTTCGGCATGAACCTCTTCGTGCTGGAAACGCCCCGGCCGGACGACGCCACGGTGCGCGCGACGCTGGAGCGGCTGGCACCGCTCTACGCCGACTACGGGCTGGAACCCGCCGTGCCCGCGCAGTGGTGCGAGGACTTCGCGGCGCAGTTCGAGGCGCTGATCGAAGCGCGCCCGGCGGTGGCGAGCTTCACCTTCGGCATCCTCGACGCGGCGCAGGTCGAGCGGCTGCATGCCGCCGGTTGCGTGGTGGTGGGCACCGCCACCACCGTGGCCGAGGCCCGCGCCTGGGCCGCCGTGGGCGCGGACGCGGTCTGCGCGAGCGGCGTGGAAGCCGGTGGGCACCGGGGCACCTTCCTGCAGGTCGGCCGCGCCGGGCCGGCCGCAGATGCAGGGCCGAGCCTTGCCGACTTCGTGGCCAGCCAGGTGGGCACGCTGGCGCTGGTGCCGCAGTGCGTGGATGCCGTGCGCATTCCGGTGATCGCGGCCGGCGGCATCATGGACGGGCGCGGCATCGCCGCCGCGCTGGCGCTGGGCGCGCAGGGCGTGCAGATGGGCACGGCCTTCCTGGTGTGTCCGGAATCGGGCATCGGCGGCGCCTACCGCGCCGCGCTGGCGCAAGCGGTCGACACCGACACGCGCCTGACCCGCGTGTTCTCGGGCCGGCCGGCGCGGGGCATCGTCAATGCCACCATGGAACGGCTCGCGGCCTTCGAGGCCAGCGTGCCGGCCTACCCGGTGCAGAACGCGCTGATGGGGCCGCTGCGCCGCGCGGCGGCCGCGCAGGGCCGGGCCGACGGCGTGGCGCTCTGGGCCGGCCAGGGCGTGGCGGCCGCCCGGCCGCTGCCGGCGGCGCAACTGGTGGAGCTGCTGGCGCAGGAATGGGTGCGGACCACGGCGCAACCCGTGAATTAAGGCCCCAAACGGCCTGCAGCGCTTGTGAATCAAGCGCGAACAGCTACCAATTCAATAGCAACCATCAACACGGCGGCACGTCCATCAGCAGCCGACCGGCCACGCTGCCGGGCAGGTACAGGCCGCGCGCCAGGTAGTCGTCCAGCCGCCGGCGATCCGGCCCGCGCAGCTTGATGACGGGCGGCAGCTCGCCCGTCACGCGGGAGAACAGCAGCCGCAGCTTGAGCGGCGTGCGGCGCCACTGGCCCAGCACGTGCAGCTGGAAGGGGCCGTCCTCCGCGCAGGCCAGGCAGATGCGGTAGCCGCCCCGGGTGCGCATCACGTACTGCATCGCCAGGTGGATGCTGAGATAGGCGGGCGCGTCGATGGCCTGCCGCACCTGCTCGAACACCCCCTGCGCGCGCAGGTGCTCGATGTAGGCCTCGCCGGTGCTTTCCAGGCAGTGGGCGTCGAACTCGGCGAAGGCATCGGCGGCGAAGCGGCTGCCGGGCGGCGCGGCGAGGAACCAGCTTTCGACCACCGGCTGGTGGGCGTCGGTGGTGAAACGGTCCAGGTAGTAGGCCACCAGGTCGCAGCCGCCTTCCCGCTGCTGCGCCTCGATCACCCAGTCGAGCGAGCGCGTGAGGAGGGTGCTGGCGTCGATCCAGATGCCGCCGTGGTCGCGCAGCAGGCGCAGGCGGATCCAGTCGGAACGCCGGGCCGGGGCGACGTGTGCCAGGGCTTCCGGCGCGTCGGGCACCCATTCGCGCAGCTTCGCGTCGTCGAGCACGCGGATGTCGAAGCCCGGGTTCATCCGCCGCCAGTTGGCGATGCAGCGCTCCACCAGCAGGGGCAGCGTGGGGCTGTTCCAGTAGGTCCAGACCACGCGCGGGATGGGTACCGCCAGCGGCGCGGCGGGCGTGCCGACGGCATAGCAGCGCAGCGGCTGGGGCTGCCAGGGCTCGAGCGTGCGGCCCGTGGCCCGGCAATAGCCGCGCACGGCCCGCGCCAGCCACAGCTCGGCGCGGTTCTTGAAGCTCAGGTGGGAAGAAGACACGGAGGCAGCGGTCGGGGCGGTCGTCATCGGGGTCGCCAAGCGTACCAGCGGCCCAGCCGCACGGCGCGCAGCCACCAGCCGCGCCGCAGGTACTGCCAGCGCAACGCGGGCACCGGCAGGGGCGACTGGCGGTCGAACTCGGCGCGAAAGCGGTCAGCCGCCGCCTGGCGCTCGGCGAGCGGCACCTCGCCTGCCATGCGCTGCAGGCTGCGCAGGGCGCCGGCGAGGTTGCGGGCGCTCTGGTGCGCGAGGGCGAAGCGCAGCGGCTCGCTCGGCGGCTGCGCGGCGCATTCGGCGGCGAATTCGGCCAGGGCGGCCGACTGGTGGGAGGCCTTGCGCACGTCGGTGCTGGCCAGGATGCTGCCTTCGCGCTGGCGGTAGGCGACCCAGGCCCGGGGCGCGTAATAAAAGGTCTGCGCGCGCCGCGCCAGCAGCGGCATGGTGGCCATGTCCTCGAAATAACGGCCCACCGGAAAGCGCAGGTCGCCCGTCCAGAGGGCACGCCGCGAGATCTTGGACCAGGCATGCAATTGCCCGGTCATCAGCAGGCCGGCGGCCAGCGCGTCGCCGCCCGGCTGCGGCCCGCCGGAGCGGCCATCGAACGTGGCGCGGTGGCGCTCGCCGCGCAGCACGTGCTTGAGGCGCTCCTGCTTGCGCCACACGCGGAAGTCGCACAGCACCACGTCCACCGCATGCCGCTGCACGATGCGGCGCAGGCCGTCGATGGCACCCGGCAGCAGCTTGTCGTCGGAGTCGAGGAACCAGAGATAGTCGCCCCGAGCATGCTCGATCAGGGTGTTGCGGGCGGCGCTCAGGCCCGCGTTGGCGTCGTGCTGCAGCAGGCGCAGCCGGCCGGGCCAGCGCCCGGCCAGGTCCTGCATCAGCGGGGCCGAGCCGTCGGTGGATCGGTCGTCCAGCAGCAGCACCTCCACGCCGGCCGCATCGTCCGCGGACTGCTCGACAACGGACTTCACGCAGGCCGTGAGGTAGGCCTCGACGTTGTAGACGGGAATCAGCACGCTCAGCCAGGGCGGCTGCGGCGGGCTGCTGGTGTCAGGCGTCGGCATGCGGGGCTCCTGAGGGTGCGGCCGCCAGCAAGCGCTGCAGCAGGGCTTCATAGCGCGCCGTCATGGTCTGCAGGCCGTAGAGGCGCAGTGCATCGCCCCGCGCCTCGCGCGCCAGGCGCTCGGCCTCGGCGGGTTGGGTCAGCAGGCGCTCCAGCGCATCGGCCAGCGCCTGCGGGTCGCCCGGGGCGGCGAGCAGGCCGTTGCGGCCCGGCTCCACCACCTCCTGCACGCCCACCACGTCGCTGCCGACCACCGCGCAGCCGGCGGCCATGCCTTCGATCAGCGCGAGCGGCATGCCTTCGTAATGGGTGGAGAGCACGCAGATGCGGTGGCGCATGAGCAGCTCGGGCACCGAGCTGCAATGCCCGAGGAATTCCACCTGGCCCTGCAGGCCGAGCTGCGCGGCGAGCTGCTCGGCCTGGCGGCGCGCGCCGGCTTTGCCGCCGCCAGCCAGCCGCACCGGGGGCGCCAGGCCACGCGTGCGCAGCAGCGCCACAGCCCGCAGCAAGGTGGCATGGTCTTTCTGCCGTGCGAAACGGGCGGACATCACGATGGCCGGCTCGCGCTCGCTCCACGGCCGCGCATCGGCGCCGGCGAAGGGCTCGAGCCGGATGCCGTTGGAGATCGCCTGGGTCTTGTCCGCCGGAAAGCCGCGCCCGAGCAGGCTGCGCCGCACGCCCTCGGAGCAGCCGACGATGGCATCGGTGCGGCCGCTGAGCCAGAGCGCCTGCCGCAGCCGCCAGGCGCTGTAGCGTTCGCGCGAGTTGTGCTCCACATGCACCAGATGCGGCACGCCGGCCAAAAGGCCCGCATAGCGGCCCCAGAGGTGTTCGCTGAAACCGTGGGCGACCAGCACGTCGGGCCGCCAGGCGCGGCACAGCGCCGCCAGTCGCCAGACGGTGGCCAGGTGCGCCCAGCCGGGCACGATGCGCACGTCGATGCCCTCGGCGCGCAGCGCGGCGACCCGTTCGGGCGACGTGGTGCGCTTGCGGCGCAGCACCAGGACGGGCTGGAAATGTCCCGACGCGGCATGGGCGCGCACCAGGTCGACGGCCACCTGCGTCGCCCCGGAAAACCCGCCGGTGACGAAATGCAGCACCCTGGGCCGCACCGCGGCGCCGGCGGCGGGGGCGGTCATGCGGGCGTGGCCTGCGCGGCGGCGGCCTGGCGCTCCAGGCCCAGCACCGCTGCCCACTGCAGCATGACCAGGAATAGGTAGCCCATGATGCCGCTGTTGTGCGCGAAGAAGACCTGCGTGAGCCCGAAGCCCATGTAGAGCAGCGGCACGCACAGCCCGCCCAGCCGCAGGGCCAGCAGGCCCGCCTGCCAGTCGGCCGGCATGGCCGCGTGGCGCGCCAGCCGCCTGCGGCTGGGCCAGAACAGGTAGACGGGCCAGAGGTAGAGGGCCAGCAGGCAGGCCAGCCCCACGGCGCCGGCCTTGACGAAGACGTCGAGCACCTCGTTGTGCACGTAGACGTATTCGGTGATGGCGGGCTTGTAGAGGCCTGCCGCGACGCGCCTTTCCTTCTCTTGCATGTAGCCGCGGGTGGTCCAGCCCAGCAGCGGCCGCTCGCGGCCCATGTCCCAGGCGAAGCGCCAGTGCTCCAGGCGCTGGCCGACCGAGTTGTCGGCGGCGCGCTGGGCCTCGTAACCCTGCACCTCGTTTTCCATGACGTTCCAGCGCTGGGACAGCATCTGGTGGTTCAGCAGCGTCATCGCCAGCAGCGCGGCGGCCAGGGCCCCCAGGCAGCGCCACAGCTCCTTGCGGTTGAGCTGGAACAGCAGCAGCAGGGCGACCGGAATGCACAGCAGCAGCGCCAGCCAGCCGCCACGCGACTGCGACAGCACCGAGGCGTTCACCGCGCCCAGCGAGGCGAGGGCCGCGAGGATCACCCGCCAGCGGCCCAGCTGCCGGCGCAGGGCGATGGTCTGCACGGCGAGGATGGCGCCCAGCAGCATCGCCAGGTTGCCCCACTGGATGGCGTTGGTGCGGCCGGTGGGAAAGCCCGAGGCGCGCGCCTGGTGCTCCACGTACACCTGCCAGAGCGCCACCCCGGCGCAGCCGATGCAGCCCACCAGCAGACCGGCGTAGAACGCCGCGGGCCGGGGCGGATAGCGGGTCACGAACAGCAGGCAGACCGCGCCGAGGAAGAACTTCACCGGCCGGTCGAACTGGTTCCAGCCGGGTTCGGGCGCCGCCAGGATGAACCAGAAGCCGCCCATGCAGGCGATCACGCAGGCCAGCACCAGGGTGCCCCTGTCCGGCCGGTGGCGCAGCCAGCGCGGCAGCGTGGCCAGCGCGCCCAGCAGCAGCAGCATGGCGCCGTACGAATAGCCGGAGGCCACGGTCAGCGCCAGGGCCGGCACGAGAAAGGCGGCCAGCGTGACGAGCTGGCGCGGCCAGGGACCGGGGCCCAGGAGCGAAAGAAAGGAGGCGGAGTTCATCGGGTGGGCGATGCAGGCATCGCAGGCACGCGGACAGAAAAAGGCACGGCGACGGAAAGCCGTGCCGGCATGGCGCAGGGGCCGATGGAAAAGCCGGCCGCCCGCATGGCGGCCTGCGGTGCCGCAAGGCGCGGCCCGGTCGTGCGAAGCGGCGCCCCAAGGCGCCGCCTGGAGCCGCCCCGCGGGCGGCAGCTCAGAGCCCGTTCGGCCGCGCAGCCGAAAACCGGCGCGAGATCAGTGGCCCGCACGGACGGTTTCGCCCGCTTTCAGCCGGTACACGGTGCCGCAATAAGGGCACTTGGCCTCGCCGGTCTGGGCCACGTCCAGATACACCTTGGGGTGGGTGTTCCAGATTTTCATGTCGGCCTTGGGGCTGGGGCAGAAGACGCCGCCTTGGGGATTCAGGTCCTTGGCGAGCAGTTCGATGATGGCTTGCGTCATGGTGGGGTATGGGTCTGTGCAGGCAGGAAAGAATTGGGATCAGACCCGCGTCAGCCAGTGGGCGTACTTCGGATTGCGGCCATTCACGATGTCGAAGAAGGCCGCCTGGATCTTCTCGGTGACGGGGCCGCGCGAGCCGGCGCCGATCTCGATGCGGTCGAGCTCGCGGATGGGCGTGACTTCGGCCGCCGTGCCGGTGAAGAAGGCCTCGTCGGCGATGTACACCTCGTCGCGGGTGATGCGCTTTTGCACCAGCTCGATCCCTAAGTCCTTGCAGATGTGGAAGATGGTGTTGCGCGTGATGCCGTTGAGCGCGCCGGCCGACAGGTCGGGCGTGTACACCACGCCGTTCTTGACCACGAACACGTTCTCGCCCGCGCCTTCCGAGACGAAGCCGGAGGCGTCGAGCAGCAGGGCCTCGTCGTAGCCGTCGTCCAGCGCTTCCATGTTCGCGAGGATGGAGTTGCTGTAGTTGCTCACGGCCTTGGCCTGCGTCATGGTGATGTTGACGTGGTGGCGCGTGTAGCTGCTGGTCTTGACGCGGATGCCGCGGCGCATGCCCTCCTCGCCCAGGTAGGCGCCCCAGGCCCAGGCGGCCACCATCAGATGGATCTGGTTGCCGCGGGGCGAGACACCGAGCTTTTGCGAGCCGATCCAGGTCAGCGGGCGCAGGTAGCACGATTCGAGCTGGTTTTCGCGCACCACGGCCTTCTGGGCCTCGTTGACCTCTTCCTTGCTGAAGGGAATGGCCATGCGCAGGATCTTGGCGCTGTTGAAGAGCCGCTCGGTGTGCTCTTCCAGGCGGAAGATCGCCGTGCCCTGCGCGGTCTTGTACGCCCGCACGCCCTCGAAGGCGCCGCAGCCGTAGTGCAGGGTGTGGGTCAGCACATGGATCTTGGCGTCGCGCCAGTCGACCATCTGGCCGTCCATCCAGATCTTGCCGTCACGGTCGGCCATCGAGGGAACTACGGGGCTCATCGTCATCCTTGTAGGGTTGCGGGAAGTCGCAAAACCCGCGATTTTAGGCGACGGTGGACCCGGCTGCGCCCCGGCGGGGTGGCCGGCTCAGCGCCGTGCGTCCGGCGCATCCGGCAGGGCGGCGGGCGGCTCGGTGGTGGACGGTTCGGCGGGCGCGGGGCGCACCAGCTCCCACTGCACCAGCCGGCCGCCGCGGAATTCGCACGTCACGTGCGACTGGGTGCCGTCCGTCCAGCGGTAGCGCTCGGGGTCGGTGCCCTCGGGCGTCAGCGGCTCGCCCAGCGAACGGGTGAGCGCCACCACGTACATCAGGTTGACGCCCTCGCGCAGCTTGGCGTTGAGCATGACGGCGCTGCCGACATAGCCGATGGGCCGCTTGGAGGCCTTGCTCATCACGTTCATGAGCCGGGTGAAGTGCAGCAGCGCCCACATGAGCAGGCCGCCGCCGACGGCAAAGAGGCCTTGCCAGCCCATGGCGCGCCAGGCGGCGAAACAGAGCACGAGAATACCGAGGGGAATGGCGATGCGTCGCAGGTTCATGGCCGCGATTGTCTCGCAGCCCGGCCCCTGCACCCGTGTGGATGCTGCGTAGCGCTGGCGGCCCGGCGCGCGCCTTCAGCCGATGCCGCGCACCACTTCCATGGCTTGGTCCACACGCTCGACCGCGTGGATGGTCAGCCCTTCGATGGGCTTCTTGGGCGCGTTCGCCTTGGGCACCACGGCCACGCTGAAGCCGAGCTTGGCGGCTTCCTTGAGCCGCTCCTGCCCGCGTGGCGCGGGCCGCACCTCGCCGGCGAGGCCCACCTCGCCGAAGGCGATGAAGCCCTTGGGCAGGGGCTTGCCGCGCAGGCTGGAGGTGATGGCGAGCATCACCGCCAGGTCGGCCGCCGGCTCGCTGATGCGCACGCCGCCCACGGCGTTCACGAACACGTCCTGGTCCATGCAGGCCACGCCGGCGTGGCGGTGCAGCACGGCCAGCAGCATGGCCAGGCGGTCGCGGTCCAGCCCCACCGACAGGCGGCGCGGGCTGGGCCCGCCCTCGTCCACCAGCGCCTGGATCTCCACCAGCATCGGCCGCGTGCCCTCCAGCGTGACCAGCACGCAGCTGCCGGGCACCGGCTCGCTGTGCTGGCTGAGGAAAATGGCGCTGGGGTTGGTCACGCCCTTCAGGCCCTTCTCGGTCATGGCGAACACGCCGATCTCGTTCACGGCGCCGAACCGGTTCTTGATCGCGCGCACCAGGCGGAACTGGCTGTGCGTGTCGCCTTCGAAGTACAGCACCGTGTCGACCATGTGCTCCAGCACGCGCGGGCCGGCCAGCGCGCCCTCCTTGGTCACGTGGCCCACCAGGACGATGGTCACGCCGGTGGCCTTGGCCGCCCGCGTGAGGTGGGCCGCGCATTCGCGCACCTGCGCGACCGAGCCGGGCGCGCTGGTGAGCTGGTCGGAATACACGGTCTGGATCGAGTCGATCACCGCCACGGCCGGCTGGGTGGCCTCGATGGTGGCGAGGATCTTCTCCAGCTGGATCTCGGCCAGCACGTTGACCTGGCTGTGGTCCAGGCCCAGCCGGCGCGAGCGCAGCGCCACCTGGGCGCCGCTTTCCTCGCCGGTCACGTAGAGGGTGGGCAGGCCCAGGCGCTGCAGCGCGTCCAGCGCCTGCAGCAGCAGGGTCGACTTGCCGATGCCCGGGTCGCCGCCGATCAGCACCACGCCGCCCTCCACCACGCCGCCGCCCAGCACGCGGTCCAGCTCGTCGATGCCGCTGGGCGTGCGCGCGACGTCGCTGGCCTCGATGGCGGCCAGCGGCATCACGGCCTGCGCCTGCGCCAGGCCGGCGTACTGCGGCGCGCTCAGCCGGTTCTTGCCGGGGCCGGCCTCGGCCACGGTCTCGACCAGCGTGTTCCAGGCCCCGCAGGACGGGCATTTGCCCAGCCAGCGCGGGCTGGTGCCGCCGCAGGCGGTGCAGGTGAAGAGGGTCTTTTCTTTGGCCATGGGGGAGATTGATTCAGAAGCGTCGCCGCGGGGGGCGAAGGCGCGGGCGCCGGGGTTTCCGCGGCGGCATACCGCACAGATGCGAGCCCGGGCCCCGTCTGCAAGGGCCTGCGGCGGAGCCGTGTTCGGAGGCATCGGGGCCGGACGTAAGCAAATGCGATGTCAGCACTATCCTACCTTGGGCAGCGCGGTCGCTGCCTAGCATGGCGGCTCTCGCAGCAGTTCGCCGCGACCCTTTATTCCAAGGAGATGAGCCATGAATTCTTCCCACAGCACGCCTCGCTGGCTGGTGGCCGCACCGCTGGTGCTGGTGTCGGCCCTGGCACTGACCGCCTGCGACCGCAACAAGCCCGGTGAGCCCGCCAACACCACCACGCCCGCGCCGATGACGCCAGCGCCCTCCGCTCCACCCACGCCGACGCCCGACGCCACGACGGGCACCGGTGCCGGCACGGGCGCAGGCGCGTCCATGGGCACCAGCAGCAGCGCCGCCCCCACCTTCGGCGGCAGCACCACCACGCCGGCATCCCCCGCCATGCCCGCTTCGCAGCCATCGAGCGCACCCCGCACGAACTGACCGGCTCCACCCGCGCCCAGCACCGGGCGCGCATTTCCCAGATTTCCCAGGCCCCGCACGGCATGCCCGTGGCGGGGCCTTGTCGTTGGAGCACCGGCTTATCCGATTGCTACCCTATTGATAGCTTCCGGCGCAGGAATTTCGGGCGGTTCGGCACCAAAGTGCCTGAAACCTCGAGCCGCCAAGCGCACCCCGCTTCGCTTTCGATAGCATTGCTGCCTTCATCCCCCTCGCCTGCTTCCACGCCACGGAGACCACGCCATGCCCACTGCCCCCCTGACCCTCTACTACGCACCCGGCACCTGCGCGCTGGCCGTGCGCATCGCGCTGGAGGAGGCCGGCGCGCCCTACCAGCTGCACCTGCTGGACTTTGCCGCGCGCGAGCAGCAGTCGGCCGAGTACCTGGCGGTCAACCCCAAGGGCCGCGTGCCGGCCCTGGCGACCGAGGAAGGCGTGCTGACCGAGACCCCGGCCCTGCTGGCCTATGTGGCCCAGCGCTTTGCGGCGGCGCAGCTGGCGCCCGCCGACGCGTTCGGCTTCGCCCGCATGCAGGAGGTGCACAGCTACCTGGCCGCCACCGTGCACGTGGCCCACGCCCACCGCCCCCGTGCCAGCCGCTGGGCCGATGAGCCCGAGGCCATCGCCGCCATGCAGCGCAAGGTGCCGCAGAACATGGAGGAATGCTTCGCGCTCATCGAGCGCCACTACCTGCAGGGCCCCTGGGTGCTGGGCGAGCGGTATTCGGTGGCCGATGGCTACCTGTTCACCGTGGCCGGCTGGCTGCGCAGCGACGGGGTGGACATCGCCCGCTTTCCGAAGGTGCACGCGCACCACGAGCGCGTGGGTGCGCGGCCGGCGGTGCAGCGCGCGCTGGCCGCGTAACGGTCGCAGCGCCCGGGGTCCGGTCAGTTCACCTTCAGCAGCCGCCAGTCGATGCGGTTGTCGGCGCGGTGGATGATCTCCACCTTCTGCGTCGCCGCCCACGGGATGACCTGGTTATAGAGCGGGATGTGCGAGATCAGCTCGTGGTCCTTCACCAGCGCCTGCTCGATCAGGCCGTTGCGGGTGGCGGTGTCGGTTTCCTTCTTGATGCGCTCGATCAGCGCGTCCTGCTGCGGATTGCTGAAGCGGCCCAGGTTGAAGTTGCCGTCGCCACCCGCGCCAGGCGAGCGGATCAGCGACTGCAGCGAATAGAACGCGTCGAAGGTGGGCACGCCCCAGCCCAGCAGGTAGATGCTGGCCTCGTTGCGCTGGATCATCGGGAAATAGGTGGCGAACGGCAGCGAGCGGAGCTTGGCCTTCACGCCCACCTTGGCCCACTGCGCGGTGATGGCCTGGCACAGCTGCTCGTCGTTGATGTAGCGGCCCGCGCTGCAGGCGAAGTCGACCTCGAAGCCCTGCGGGTAGCCGGCCTCCGCCAGCAGCTTCTGCGCGGCGGCGGGGTCGTACGGCCAGCGCACGTCGGCCTTGGGCGTCCAGCCGTTGACCTGCCGCGCCACGATGGCGCCGGTGGGCTGGGCCAGGCCCCGCAGCACCACGCGCTGGATGGCGTTGATGTCGATGGCCTGGTAGAGCGCCTTGCGGACGCGCACGTCCTTGAGCGGGTTCTTGCCCTTCACGCTGGAGTTCTGCAGTTCGTCGCGGAACTGGTCCATGCCGAGGAAGATGGTGCGGTTCTCGGCGCCATCGAGCACCTTGAGCCCCGGCTGCTGGCGAATGCGCGGCACGTCCTGCAGGCTGGGGTCGAGCACGAAATCGACCTCGCCCGACAGCAGCGCGGCGGTGCGGGTGGCGTCCGACTTGATGGGCGTGTAGACCACGTCGGTCACGTTGCCCGAGAACTTGCCCCGGCCCCACCAGTTGGGGTTGGCGGCCAGCACCAGGCGCTGATCGGCGGTCCACGACGTGAGCACGAACGGCCCCGTGCCCAGCGTGTTGCGGTGCGTGTAGGGCTCGTCGCTGGTCTTGATGTCCTTGGGCAGCAGGGCGTTGTTCTTCTCGGCCCAGGGCCGGCTCATGATGCGCAGCTCGGTCAGCTGGTTGACCAAGACCGGGTTGGGCACGTCGGAGAAGATGTCGATGGTGTTCGCGTCCACCACCTCCACGCGGTCGATGCCCTGGGTGTACACGGCGTAGTTCGAGGTCTTGGCCTTGGCCCGCTCCAGCGAGAACTTCACGTCGCCGGCCGTGAGCGGCGAGCCGTCGCTGAATTTCACGCCCGGGCGCAGGCTGATGCGCAGCTGCGTGGGGCTGACCTGCTTCCAGCCAGTGGCCAGCTGCGGCTCGGGCTTGAAGGTCTTGCTGTTGTATTCGACCAGCGTTTCATACACCGCCGAATGCAGTGCGTTGTTCACGCCCACGTTCTGCGCATGGATGTCCCAGGACGACACGTCCGCCGAGCGGGCGAAGCGGAAGGTGGCGGCATCGGCAGACAGCGGCATCAGGGCGGACGCAGCGAGAACGGCCACGGCGGCAGGGGCGAACAAGGTCTGTTTCAGGGCGGGCGGATTGCGCATGTCGGGCGGAGGGTTGCAGTGGAACGTGACAGCACTATGCCGCCGCAGCCTCCGGAACGTAAGCATTTTTTCGTGTTATCCATATGCCCTGCCGGTGCATCCGCGAGCGATGCTACGCATGGGCCCTCCGACGCTCAGGGGCTCGTGCGGCGGGCACCATCCCCCAGGCGGGCCGAAAGGCCGGGCCAGTCCACCACGCCCGCCGCGCGGTAGATGGCCTTCAGGTGCTTCTTGAGCGCCTCCTTGCCCACGCCGATGTCGCGCTCGCAATCGGCGCGCATTCCCCCCAGGCCGGCGTGCAGGGCGATCTCGCGCTGCAGGGGCGACAGCTCCAGCTCCAGCACGCGCTGCACCAGTTGCAGGCGCTGCGGCGGCAGCAGCTCGAGCGTGACCAGCGTCTGCGTGGCGAGTGCGCGGTCGCCGTGCGTCGGCGCGTGCAGGCGGCAGGCCGTGAGGGCCAGGCGCCCCGCAGGGATGTCGAGCTGGCGGTGCGCCGTGGGCTGGCCCGATGCCGCCATCCGCTCGCACAGGTCGCGCACAAAGCGCGGCACCACCTGCAGGGGGCCTGTCAAGCGCACATCCTGGCCGACCAGCGTGCAGGCCTTGAGCAAGGCCTCGGCGTCGCCGGAGAGCATGAGCAGCTGCCGGCCGTCATGCCCCAAAAGCAGATGGCCGGTGCGCAAAGGCGGCGCGCTCTGCGCGAGGTCGCGCACACCGCTCAGCGCACGCTGCAGATAGGGCTCAATGCGCGTCAGCAGGGCGGCATCGTCACCATCGAAAGCGCGCACCCGCGTACGAAACAGCAGCAGCACGGCCCGTGCTCGCCCGTCCACATCCACCCGCAGGTCGAGGCTGTGGTGGTGGCCGCTCGCCTTGACCAGCAGGTTGAAGGTGTTGGAGCGGTAGTAGGAAGCCGGAACGTGCAGCAGCCGGCCCACGCGCGCGCCCTGGGTCTGCGCCAGGGCGGCCACGTTGATCTCCGCCGGGCCCACGAAGAGCCGGTCGAATTCATTGAGAAAGAGCTCCTGCGCTTCGGCGGTGGAGTGCTGGTGGAAGAAGCCCTCGGGCCGCCCGTCGGCATCGAGCCAGAACAGGGCGCAGGCCTCCGCGCCCACCATCTCGCGCGCCAGGCGGCACACGGCCGGCGCGATGGGCGCCAGGCCCGCACCCGCGCGGCACAGCAGGTCGAGTTCGTGGCGCTTCTTCTCGGTCAGACGGCGCATGGCCCACCCCCTTCCTTCTTCTTCGGCGCACTTGCGATGAGAACGCCTGTGAATTCATTGTAGGCAGCCGCGGTGCCACGCCGCGACGCCAGTCGCGTGGTGGTACCCCTCGGGGGAATGGCGCGGACGAGAAGGCTCCGGAAAGATCGAGGCACCTGTTCCGTATCGGCCTTTCGCTCCATGAAACCCCACCTGTCCCCACCGTCCCCACCGTCCCGCCTGTCCCGTACGGCGACCGCGATCACCGCCGCCTGGCTCGGGCTGCAATGCGTCGCCATGCCGTCCGCGCATGCGGCCTCCGCCTGCCATGTGGACGCCACGGGCGCAACGCCACCCGGCTGCATGGGCACCACCGTGTGGTCGGGCGCGGGACAGTTCGAGCCGGCCATCCTGAACGTGGTGGACGGCGGGCAGTACGCAAGGACCGGCACCGGGCTGTACATCTCCAACAGCAATACGGGCGCCGCCGGTGGCAACAGCGGCACGCGCGGCATCTATGCGTACGGGCAGAGCACTGCCAGCCCACCCGAACCGAGCCGCGTGGGCATCGACGGCTATACGCGTGTCACCATCGCCGCGACCAACGTCTACAACCCGACCTCGAACGAGGGGGTCTATGCATCGCGGGGCGCACAGGTGCTGATCGACGGCAACCTGGCCGTCTTCACCAGCACGACGGGCAGCACCTACACGGCGCGGGCCGTGGTGGCCCATGGCATCGGCGTGGGCACTCTGGCCACGACGCCGTCACGCATCACCGCCCATGGAACCCTCGATGCGGACACCACCCAGGCCGCACAGACCGCCTTCGCGGTGGAGGCAACGGATGGCGGACAGATCACGGTCCAGGGCGGCGGGTCGGTGCTCAGCGCCCGCTCGGGGGTGTATGTGCGGGCGGCGGGCGTGGGCAGTCTCTACAGCAGCTTCACCAGCACCGGGGCCGCCGCGACCACGCTGCAGGCGGGGGGCAACGGGGTGACGCTGGAAGGCGCGGCCAGCGGGAATCCCAACCCGGGCACCGTGGAATTCGGCCATCTGGCTCTCACCGCTCACGATTCGGGGGTGCGCTTCTACAGCGGCAATTCCGCCAGCTCCACTATCGCCTACCGCCAGAACGCGGGCAGCATCACATCGACCCACGGCAGTGCCATCGCCTTCACCGGCGGCAACGGCACGGCCAACGCCGACCTGATCGATGTCGCGGTGGCAACCCAGTCCCCCACGCTGGGCGGGGTGGATGCCGACTCGGCGCCCATCGGCTACGCGGTCGTGAGCACGTCGGGCGCGGAGAACCGCCTGCACATGAACGGTGGCAGCCTGAGCGGCCCCATCACCACAGATTCCGGCGCGCGGCTGTGGCTGGACCTCAACGGCACGGCATGGAACACCGGGGGCCAGGCAGGGTCGATGTCGCTCAACTCCATGACCGGCATGAGCGGCACGGTGACCCTTCGCATGGACGACATCAACGACCGCATCGACCTGAGGGGCGACAGCCCCGCGCTGGGCACCGGCTGCGGCGCGGCCACGGTGACTTTGCAGATCCCCACCAATCAGCCGGCACCGGCGGCGTCGCCGCATACGCTGATGCTGTGCAACAACATCGCCGCAGCCCCCACGGTCACCTTGCAGGGCGGCTCCGTGGTGCTGGGCGGCTTCAACTACACCATGCAGGTCACGACCACCGGACAGACCAGGGCTTACCAGCTGGTGCGCGGATCGGCCGCCCCCACCCCGGGGCCTGGCGTCGGCGCGGCCCCGATCCCCACGCTCTCGCAATGGGGGCTGGCGATGCTGTCGGGCCTGCTGGGCCTGGCGGCCTGGCTGCGGCGCCAGCGCGGCCGGGTGGGGCAGGCCTGCTGACGCGTCAGCGTCAACGCCCGCGCAGGATGCGCACGGCCTCCGGCAGGGAATGGGCGTGCGGCATGAAATGGTCGAGCGCCGCGCCCAGCGCCACGGCGCACAGCAGCGCGCCCAGCAGCGGCTTCCAGGTCAGCCGCACGGCGGCGCCCAGCCAGCCGGCGCGCTCGGCGCCCATCGCGGCGCGGGCCGTGGCGACCGAAAAGGCCAGCTCCACGGCCACGGTGAGCAGCACCTCCCAGCCGAAATAGAGCCAGGCCAGCGCACCCGCGCCGAAGGCGATGGCCAGGCCGATGAGGAAGATGCCCACCACCGGCACCACCACCACCGCGCCTTCGTCGGCACCGGCGGCGGCGCCCAGCGCATCGCCGGCCAGGTCGCCCAGGCTCTGCTCCAACCCGTCGCCAGCGCCGTCCGCTGGGCCGTAGTCGCCGCTGGCACCCGCGCCGCCGAAGTCTCCGCCGCCGCCCGGTGGAGCAGGCGCCACGCCCGGGGCCGGAGCGGGCCGGCCCGGCTGGGGCCAAGGCAGGTCCGATGCGGCGTCCAGGGCCGCATCGAGCGCGTCGCCGTGCCGGCGCGGTTCCACCAGCCAGGCGGCCCAGGCGCGCAGCACCAGCAGGTAGGCGACATAGCCCACGCCCAGGGTAACCAGGTAGCGCACGGCCAGCGAATCGACGCCCAGCACCATCTGCGCGTGCGACGTGGCCCACATCAGCGCCAGCGTGAAGCTGCCGATGCACCAGCCGTGCAGCCGCAGGCGGTGGCGGCTCTGGAGCCGCTCGGCCAGCGCGTGGCGCGGTGCCTGCACACGGCGCCAGTTCGATGCAGCCCCCTTCGCGGGCGATCTGCCGGCCATGTCAGCCGACGGCGAACGGCACGCGCGGCGCCACGGCGCACATCAGCTCGTAGCCCACCGTGCCGGCCGGGTGGGCCACCTCGTCGATGGGCAGCACCGTGCCGCTGGCGGCGCGGCCCCACAGCGTGACCTCGCTGCCCACGCCGGCGTCGGGCACGCCGGTCAGATCGACGGTGACCATGTCCATGCTGACGCGGCCCACCAGCCGGGTGCGCACGCCGTTCACCAGCACGGGCGTGCCGGTGCCGGCATGGCGCGGGTAGCCGTCGGCGTAGCCGCAGGCGGCGATGCCGATGGTGAGCGGGCCTTCGGCGGTGAAGCGCGAGCCATAGCCCACCGTGTCGCCCGCCTGCAGGTGCTGCACGCCGATGAGCCGGGTGGAGAGCGTCATGGCGGGCTGCAGGTCCCAGTCGGCGGCGGTGCGCTCGGGGTGGTCGGGGGCGCTGCCGTACATCACGATGCCGGCGCGGATCCAGTCGCCGCGCAGCGCCGGGTCGCTGCCCTGGCGCAGCGTGGCGGCGCTGTTGCTCACACTGCGCTCGCCCGGCAGGTCCTGCGTGGCGGTGCGAAAGACGGCCATCTGGTGGGCCGTGCCGCGCGGGCCGTCGGCGTCGCTGAAGTGGGTCATGAACGAGATCTCGTCCACCTGGGTGAGCGCATTCAGCCGTGCCCATGCGGCGCGGTAGCGGTCGGGCGGAAAGCCCAGCCGGTTCATGCCGCTGTTCATCTTCAGGAAGACGCGGTGCGGCGCCTGCGTCTTGTGCGCGGCCAACCAGTCGATCTGCTCGTCGCAGTGCACGGCGTGCCAGAGGCCCAGGCGCGAGCACAGCTCCAGGTCGCGCGGCTCGAAGACGCCTTCCAGCAGCAGGATGGGGCCGCGCCAGCCCAGGGCCCGCACGCGCTCGGCCTCGGCCAGGTCCAGCAGGGCGAAGCCATCGGCCGACCGGAGGGCATCGAACACGCGCTCGATGCCGTGCCCGTAGGCATTGGCCTTGACCACCGCCCAGGCCAGCGCGTCGGGCGCGGCGCGGCGTGCGCGCGCCAGGTTGTGCTGCAGCGCAGCAGGGTGGACGGTGGCCAGAATGGGACGCGGCATCGGCGGTATTTGTACGGGGGGAAAGGTCGGAATTCTGGCACCGGGCGCTTCGGACCGCGTGATATAACCGCCGCTCGTTTGTTGCAAGTTGAGATATTTCACAGGACATCAGCCTGGCTGATGCAGCCCCCAGCCCATCGATGAAGCGCGGTTTCTACACCATCATGTCGGCGCAGTTTTTCAGCTCGCTGGCCGACAACGCGCTGTTCGTGGCCGCCGTCGAACTGCTGCGTGCCGGAGGTGCTCCGGAATGGCAGCGCGCCGCCCTGGTGCCCATGTTCGCGCTGTTCTACGTGGTGCTCGCCCCGTTCGTGGGCGCCTTCGCCGACGCCATGCCCAAGGGCCGGGTGATGTTCTTCAGCAATGCCATCAAGGTGGTGGGCTGCCTGATGATGCTGTTCGGCTCGCACCCGCTCGTCGCCTACGCGGTGGTGGGGCTGGGCGCGGCGGCCTACTCGCCCGCCAAGTACGGCATCCTCACCGAGCTGCTGCCCGCATCGCAGCTGGTCAAGGCCAACGGCTGGATCGAGGGACTGACCATCGCCTCCATCATCCTGGGCGTGCTGCTGGGCGGCCAGCTGATCGGGCCGGCGGTGTCGGGCCACCTGCTGTCGTTCGACATGCCGGTCTTCGACACGGGCGTGGACACCCCCGCCGAGGCGGCCGTGGCCGCGATGATCCTGCTGTATCTGGTGGCCGCCTGGTTCAACACCCGCATTCCGCACACCGGCGTGGAGATGCGCCCCATGCCCGCCAACCCGCTGGCCATGCTGCCCGACTTCTGGGCCTGCAACAGCCGCCTGTGGCGCGACAAGCTGGGCCAGATCTCGCTGTCCACCACCACCCTTTTCTGGGGCGCGGGCGGCAACCTGAAGTTCATCGTGCTGGCCTGGGCCGCCGCCGCCCTGAGCTACAACACCACGCAGGCATCGGCGCTCACGGGCGTGGTCGCCATCGGCACGGCCGTGGGCGCGGTGGTGGCTTCCATGCGCATGCGGCTGGACGCGGCCACCAAGGTCATCCCGCTGGGCATCGCCATGGGCTTGCTGCTGATCCTGATGGTGTTCATCAGCAACATCTGGATCGCCATTCCCTTTCTCATCCTGCTGGGCGGCCTGGGCGGCTACCTGGTGGTGCCGATGAACGCGCTGCTCCAGCACCGGGGCCACAACCTGATGGGCGCGGGCCGCTCCATCGCCGTGCAGAATTTCAATGAGCAGGCCTGCATCCTGGCGCTGGGCGCGTTCTACAGTCTGTCGCTGAAGCTGGGACTGTCAGTGTTCGGCGCGATCACGGCGTTCGGGCTGGTGGTGGCGGGCGTGATGTGGTTGATCCAGCGCTGGCACCGGCACAACTGCACGCACCACCCCGAAGAGGTGGAGCACCTGCTGCACATCGCCCGGCACGACCACCATCACTGACCGGAGCGGCCCCCGCAGGCCACGCCGGATTGATTTGCTATCAATTCAATAGCTGATTGCGCTGACAGATCAAGCGCCCGCGCCGTATTTCACCCATGACTCCGTCTCCGTTGCTGCCGATCTGCGCCCTGCTGTTCAACGCCCTGGTCTGGGGCTTGGCGTGGTGGCCGTTCAGGCTGATGCACGGCGCCGGCCTGCACCCGCTCTGGGCCACGGCGGTGATGTACTGCGGCGTGCTGCTGGCCCTGCTGGCGCTGCGCCCGGGCCTCTGGGCGCAGGTGCGGGCGCATCCGCAGCTGTGGCTGCTGGCGGTGTGCTCGGGGTTGAACAACGTCGCCTTCAACTGGGCCGTGACGGTGGGCGATGTGGTGCGGGTGATCCTGCTCTTCTACCTGATGCCCGCCTGGGCCGTGCTGCTGGCATGGCGGGTGCTGGGCGAGCGGCCCACGCCGATGGCCATTTGCCGGCTGCTGCTGGCCTTCGCAGGCCTCGGGCTGGTGCTGGTGCCGCCCGGCGCCACACCGGCGCGGCTGCTCGAAGGCCTGTCGATGGCGGACGGGCTGGCGCTGCTGGGCGGCTTCATGTTCGCCATGACCAACGTCACGCTGCGCCGGCTGAGCGCGGTGCCCGGCCAGGCGCGCATGTTCTCGATGTTCGGCGGCTGCATGCTGATGGCCGTCGTGGTGGCCTGCATCGGCCTGCAGGCGGGCGTGGTGGAGGCCTTCCCCGCGCCCAACGCCACCTGGGTGGTGACGGCCGCCTGGCTGGCCGTGCTGCTGCTGCTGGGCAACTGGGCGCTGCAGTTCGGCGCGGCGCGGCTGGCGGCGGGCACCACGGCGGTGGTGCTGCTCTCGGAGGTGGTGTTCGCCAGCGTGTCTTCGGTGGTGCTGTCTGCCGCGCAACTGCAGCCCCGCACCTTGCTGGGCGGGGCGCTGATCGTGTCGGCCTCGCTGCTGGCGGCGCTGCAGCGGCGGTGAGCGGCGGGCTCCGCGCGGCCGGAGCAGCCGGTCACGCGCGCGGGTCGGTCGCCAGCAGCATCTCCACCAGCGCCCGCAGGTCGCGCTGTAGGCGCTCGAAGCCGGCGGCGTCCAGCGCCAGCGTCTGCTCGTCCATGTAGAGCTTGCGGTTGATCTCCACCTGGATGCTGTGCCGCTGCTGCGCGGGATCGCCGTAGCGGCGCACCAGTTCCACGCCCTTGTAGGGGTGGTTGTAGTCCACGCTGTAGCCGCGCTCCTTCAGGAAGGCGCAGATGCACTGCGACAGGCGCGGGTCGGCGGTGGTGCCGTCCCGGTCGCCCACCACGAAGTCGGCATGCGCCAGCCCGGGATGCAGCGTGGCATGGCTGGCGGCCACGGCCGGCATGGAGTGGCAGTTGATGTGGATGCTGTAGCCGTGCCGTGCATGGGCCGCGTCGATCTCCCGCGCCACCGCCTGGTGGTAGGGGCGCCAGCAGCGGTCGATGCGGGCGCGTATCTCGTCCACGCCCAGCAGGCGGTCGTAGATCGGCACGCCGTCGTCAGTGAACTTCCAGATCAGGCCCTTGCCCAGGCGCACCTTTTGCAGCACCACCGGGTCGGTGGTCACTGCGTCGGGCCATTCGCCGTCGAGCAGGCCCACGTCCAGCTCGGTGGTGTCGCGGTTGGCGTCCAGGTAGATGCGCGGGAAGTGCGCCTCCACCCAGCCCACGCCCAGCGAGGGCGCGAAGCTGTAGAGCTTCTCGACATGGGTGTCTTCGGCGCGGCGCAACACGGGCAGCGCCAGCGCTGCGCGGAAGTCTTCCGGATAGACCGTGCCGCTGTGCGGCGAGTCGAGCACCACCGGCGTGCGGCCGGGCACCACGCTCACCATGCGCTGGGCCGGCGGCGCGCAGGGCGCCCCGGCGGCGCCGGGTTCGGCCTGCTGGTAATGGCTGTGGATGAGTTTCAGCACGGCTTGCATAGGCACATCGCTCCAGCGGCAGGGTTATTCGATCTTGATCTTGGCATAGGCCGCCACCTTTTTCATCTTGTCGATCTCGCGCACGATCTGCTTGGAGAAGTCGGCCGGCGAGGTGCCGGAGGCATAGAGGCCCTGCCCGGCCAGCCGGTCGCGCACGGCCGGCTCCTTGAGCGCGGTGGCGACGGCCTGCTGCACGCGCAGCACGGCGGCGGCCGGCGTGGCGGCCGGGGCCACCAGGCCAAACCACGAGGGTTCGTTGGCCTGCTTGTAGCCCAGCTCGGCGTAGGTGGGCACGTCGGGCAGCACGTCGAGCCGCTCGGGCCACGACACGGCCAGCGCCTTCAGCTTGCCCGCCTTCACGTGCGGCAGCGACGAGGCGACCTGGTCGAAATACACCGGCACCTGGCCGCCCAGCACGTCGTTGATGGCGGGGCCTGCACCGCGGTAGGGAATGTGCACCATGGCCGTGCCGGTGCTGCTCTTGAACAGCTCGCCCCACATGTGGCCGATGGTGCCGTTGCCGGGCGTGGCGTAGGAGATCTTGCCAGGGTTGGCCTTGAGATAGGCCACCAGTTCGGCGAAGTCCTTGACCGGCAGCACTTGCGGGTTCACCACCAGCACGCCGGGCGCCTTGACGATCTCGGTCACGCCGACGAAGTCCTTGATCGGGTCGTAGGGCAGCTTGGCATAGACGGCCGGGTTCACGCCGTGCGTGGACAGCGTGGCCACGCCGAAGGTCAGGCCGTCGCCCGGGGCACGGGCGATCTCGGCCATGCCGATGGAGCCGCCCGCGCCGGCGCGGTTCTCGATCACCACGGGCTGGCCCAGCAGGCGCTGCAGCGGCTCCTGAAGGGCGCGGCCGGCGATGTCGGTGGCGCCGCCGGGCGGGAAGGGCACGACGATGCGCAAGGGTTTGTCTTGCGCGAAGGACATTCCAGGAGCGACAGAAGCAGCGGCCAGGACAGCCAGGATGTGACGACGTTGCATAGGGGACTTCCTTTGAATATGAGACGCAGGTTACCGGAATCGGTTCCCATCAAAAAGCAATGCTTATGCCTGATAACATTCCAATCTGGAATGATTTGAATCTGGCAGACACTGATCCCGTCCCGGCCGCCATCCTGGCGGCGAGCCGGAGCTGCCCTCCCACGCCATGTCCCTGCGCCGACTGAACCCTCCGCTGCACCTGCTGCGCGCCTTCTGCACCGTGGCCCGATTCGGGGGCATATCGCGCGCCGCCGAGGCGCTGCATCTGACGCAGAGCGCCGTCAGCAAGCAGGTGCAGGAGCTCGAGCGGTGGGTGGGCATCGACCTGTTCGAGCGCAGCCGCAAGCGCCTGTCGCTCACGCCGGCGGGCGAGCGCTACGAGAAGGCCGTCAGCGCCCTGCTGGCCCGGCTGGAAGCGGCCACGCTGGAGCTCATCACCAGCAGCGACGGCGGCGGCGCGCTGCACCTGTCGGTGCTGCCGACCTTCGCGGCCAAGTGGCTGATCCCGCTGCTGCCCCAGCTGCACCAGCTGCATCCGCAGGTGACGCTGCATTTCGTGCCCTTCGTGCACGGCTACGACTTCTCCGACCCCAACCTGGACTGCTCCATCCTCTTCGGCGACGGACACTGGCCCGGGGCGCGTTCGCACTACCTGGCGGGCAACGACGTGGCGTTGATCGCGCCGCGCAGTGGCGTGGGCGAGGTGGAGGTGCGCAGCCCGCGCGATGTGCCGCGCTGCACGCTGCTGCGGCACGCCAACGTGCCGGGGGCCTGGCAGCAGTGGAGCGAGGCACACGGCGTGCCACTCGCGGGCACGCTGGCCGGCCCGCAGTTCGACCAGTTCCAGACGCTGATCCGCGCGGTGTCGGTGGGCATGGGCGTGGCGCTGGTGCCGCGCTGCCTGGTGCAGGACGAGATCACCGCCGGCACCGTGGCCGAGCCGCTGGCCCAAGGCGGCTACACCAGCGACACGGGCTACTGGCTCTGCTACCCGGAGGCGCGCGCCCACCTGGCGCCGCTGGTGCGCTTTCGCGACTGGCTGCTGGGCCTGAACGCGCCGGCCCGGCCGGCGCCCGGCCCGGGAGGCGCGTGATGCGGCCCCCGGCTACTCGCCTGCGCCGCATCGCCGCGGGGGCGGCGGCCCTCGGGCTGGCGCTGCTGCTGATCGGCCTGGCCGCCGCCTGGGCCGAGCGCCGCGAGGCGCGCCTGCAGGCCGATGCGGCGCGCCGATCGATGGAGGTGCATGCCCTGGCGCTGCGCGACGCGGCCGGCAAGTACCGGCACCTGCCCTTCACCGCCGGGCTGCACCCCGACCTGCGCGCCGCGCTGGCCCACCCGCTGGACGCGGCCGCGCAAGCCCGCGCCAACCGCTACATCGCGCAGGTCAACCGCGAAGCGGGCTCCGACGCGCTCTACCTCATCGGCACCGACGGCGTGACGCGCGCGGCCAGCAACTGGGACACGCCGCAGAGCTTCGTGGGCCATTCCTACGCCAACCGGCCGTACTTCGTCGACGCGCTGGCGGGCCGCGGCGGCATGTTCTACGGCGTGGGGCAGACCACCGGCGAGCCGGGGCTCTTTCTTTCGGCGCCGGTCCGCTCCGAGAACGGCGCAGTGCAGGGCGTGGTCACCGTCAAGGTCAGCCTGCACCCGCAGCAGGACGCCTGGGCCTATGCGCGCGACCCGATCCTGCTGTCGGACGCGCGCGGCGTGGTGTTCCTGAGCTCGGTGCCCGGCTGGCTCTACCACACCCTGCGCGCCGTGCCGCCCGCCGAGCTGGCCCGCATGCGCAGCGAGCAGCAGTACGGCCCGCGGCCGGGCTTTCCGGCGCTGCCGTGGCGGGTCGATCGCACGGAAGGGGAAGGCGGCTACCTGGTGCGCACGGAGCTCGCCGGCACGGCGCGCCGCTTCCTGGCGGTGGACGAGCCCCTGCCCGAGCTGGGCTGGACGCTCACCGTCCTGTCCGACCATGCCGAGGTCGCCCGCGCCGGCGAGCGCGCCTGGCTGCTGGGCCTGCTGGGCGCGGCCGTGCTGCTGCTGGGCGGCCTCTACTGGCAGCTGCGCGAGCGGCGCTTCGCCGAGCAGCGCGATGCCCGGCGCGAACTGGAGCTGCGCGTGCGCGAACGCACGCAGGCGCTGGACGAGGCCCATGCTTTCCGCAAGGCGATGGAGGATTCGCTGCTGGTCGGCATGCGCGCGCGCGACGCCGAGGGCCGCATCACCTACGTCAACCCCGCCTTCTGCGCCATGACGGGCTACGCCGCCGAGGAATTGCTGGGCCGGCTGCCGCCCTACCCGTACTGGCACCCCGACGACGTGGCGCAGCACTGGCAGCACTACGAGGCCATGATGCGCGGGGAGCCCGCGCTCTCGGGCTTCGAGTCGCGCCTGATGCACCGGGGCGGCCGCGAGGTCATCACCATGGTCTACACCGCGCCGCTGGTGCTGGCCGACGGCAGGCATGCGGGCTGGATGAGCTCGGTGGTGGACATCACCGAGCAAAAGCGCGCCGAGCAACGCCAGCGCCAGAACGACGAGCAGCTGCAGCACGCCCAGCGCCTGGCCAGCCTGGGCGAGATGGCCTCCACCCTGGCGCACGAGCTCAACCAGCCGCTGATGGCGCTCAGCAACTACGCCAGCGCCGCCAAGGCCTTCGCGCAGCAGGGCCGGGCCGACCTGCTCGCGGGCACGCTGGACGAGGCCGTGGCGCAGGCCCAGCGCAGCGCCGAGATCGTGCGCCGCATCCGCGGCTTCGTGCGGCAGCACACCGCCGGCAACGAGGACTGCGCGGTGGATGCGCTGGTCGCCAACGCCCTGGCGCTGGTGCGCGGCGACATGCGCCAGCGCGGCGCGCGCGCCCAGGTGCGCATCGCGCCGGGCCTGGGCGCGGTGCGCGGCGACCGGGTGCTGCTCGAGCAGGTGCTGCTCAACCTCATCGCCAACGCGCTGCAGGCCATGGAGGCCACGCCGCCGCAGGACCGCACGGTGGACATCGACGCCCAGGCCTGCGGTGGGCGCCTGTGCATCCGGGTGGCCGACCGGGGGCCGGGCATTCCCGCCGCGCTCGCCGAGCAGGTGTTCGCGCCCTTCTTCACCACCAAGCCCGCCGGGCTGGGGCTGGGCCTGAACATCTGCCGCACCATCGCAGAGGCCCACCGCGGCCGCCTGTCGTTCGCCGACCGGCCCGGCGGCGGCACCGTATTCACCCTGGAACTGGAGACCACCGCGCCATGAACGCCACCACCCCGGCCGCCCCCGCCAACCACCTCTGCGTGGTGGACGACGACGAGGCCGTGCGCCGCTCGCTCGGCCTGCTGTTGCTCTCGCGCGGCCATGCGGTGCAGACCTTCGCCTCGGGCGAAGACTTCCTGGCGGGCGCCGACCTGCAGCGCCCGGGCTGCGCCATCCTCGACCTGCGGCTGGGCGGCATGAGCGGGCTGGAGGTGTTCGACGCGCTGCGCGCGCAAGGCAGCCCGCTGGTCGTGGTCTTCCTCTCGGGCCACGGCGAGATCCCGATGGCCGTCGCCGCCGTGCAGAACGGCGCCTTCGACTGGCTGGAGAAACCCTGCCACGACGAGCGGCTGCTGGACACCGTGGGCCGGGCGCTGCAGCGGGCGGGCGAGGTCGCCACGCGCCGGCAGGCCCGGCAGGCGGCCCAGGCGCTCTGGGACAAGCTCACCCCGCGCGAGATGCAGGTGGCCCGGCTGGTGGCCGAGGGCAAGCCCAATAAGCAGATCGCGCAGGAACTCGCCCCATTGGAGCAGCGCACGGTCGAGACGCACCGCGCGCACGCCTTCGCCAAGCTGGGCCTGGCCAACAGCCACCAGCTCGACCGGTTCCTGCGCGAGCACGGGCTGTAGCGGTCCACACGGAGCGCGTTCGGCCTCTGCACACTTTCTCCGTATTAACCCTTGCGTATCGGTACGCAGGCGCCCGGCGGTCGGCTACGGACGACATGCGCGGGCGCGCCGCGCAGACTCGGCGCACGGGCTGCCCCTGCGCGGCCCCAAGCCACGACAGACCGAGACAAGGACCCCATCCATGAGCACTGCCACGGCGCCCGCCGATACGACCGACCACACGCCCTACACCTTCGAGGAGAAGAGAAAGCGCATCTTCGCCATCTTCGCCGCTTCATCCGGCAACCTGGTGGAGTGGTTCGACTTCTACGTCTATGCCTTCTGCGCGATCTACTTCGCGCCGGCTTTCTTTCCCAAGTCAGACCCGACCGTGCAGCTGCTGAACACGGCCGGCGTGTTCGCGGCGGGCTTTCTGATGCGGCCGGTGGGTGGCTGGCTCTTTGGCCGGCTGGCCGACCGCAAGGGGCGCAAGACATCGATGGTGGTGTCCGTGACGATGATGTGCGCCGGCTCGCTGGTCATCGCCTGCCTGCCCACCTACGCGCAGATCGGCGCCGCAGCGCCCGCGCTGCTGCTGGCCGCGCGGCTGCTGCAGGGCCTGTCGGTGGGCGGCGAATACGGCACCACGGCCACCTACATGAGCGAGGTCGCCATGCGCGGCCAGCGCGGCTTCTTCTCGTCGTTCCAGTACGTCACGCTGATCGGCGGACAGCTGCTGGCGGTGCTGGTCGTGGTGCTGTTGCAGCAGACGCTGGACGAGGCCGACCTGCGCAGCTGGGGTTGGCGCATTCCGTTCGTGCTGGGCGCCGTCGCCGCCGTGGTGGCCCTGGCGCTGCGCCGCACGCTGACCGAGACGGCCACCAAGCAGAACAGCACGGCCAAGGGCGCGGGCACCATGCGCGAGCTGTTCACCCACCACAAGCGCGCGTTCCTCGTGGTGCTGGGCTACACGGCCGGCGGCTCGCTGATCTTCTACACCTTCACCACCTACATGCAGAAGTACCTGGTCAACTCGGCCGGCATGTCGATCAAGACGGCCAGCAACGTGATGACCGCCTGCCTCTTCATCTACATGTGCATGCAGCCCGTGTTCGGCGCGCTTTCCGACCGCATTGGCCGCCGCAACAACATGCTGCTGTTCGGCGCCCTGGGCGCGCTGATGACCGTGCCGGTGCTCAGCAGCCTGCAGCACGTGGGCAGCCCGCTCGTGGCCGGTGCGCTCATCACGCTGGCGCTGGCGGTGGTGAGTTTCTACACGTCGATCAGCGGCGTGGTGAAGGCCGAGATGTTCCCGCCCGAGGTGCGCGCGCTGGGCGTGGGCCTGTCGTACGCGGTGGGCAATGCCATCTTCGGGGGCAGCGCCGAATACGTGGCGCTGGGGCTGAAGTCGATGGGCCACGAGTCGTACTTCTACTGGTATGTGACCGGCATGATGGTGCTTGCCTTCCTGGTGAGCCTGCTGCTGCCCAGGCAGGCGTCTTACCTGCATCACGACAAGTAAGCGGCGGGCGCCGCCCCCCGCTACAGGCGGGTCGATCAGTCGCCGCGCACGGCGGCCACCAGCGCCTCCAGAGCGCGCACGTCGGGCACCAGCACCGCGTGCGCGCCTTCCTTTTTCAGCACACCGCGCCGCGTGAGCGCGCCCAGCTCGCGTGTGACCTGCTCACGGTTGGTGCTGATCTTGCCGGCCAGCGCGGCGTGCGGCGGCATCGGGTCGATGCGCGCGCTGTGGTCGGGCGCGACGCCGGCGGCTCGGGCCATGCCGAGCAGTTCGGTGTGCAGGCGCGTGTGCACGCCCAGCGTGCTGAGGTCGATCACCCGCTCGGTCAGCCGGCGCACCAGGCGGGTCAGGTTGCGCATCATGCGCATCGCCAGCATCGGCTCGCGCTGCAACAGCGCCAGAAAGGCCTGCGGCGCCATGCAGGCCACCAGCGACGACTCCAGCGTCACCACGTCGGCGGAGCGCGGCTGGCCGTCCAGCGCCGACAGGTCGCCGAAATGCTCGCCGGCCTCGCAGTCGCGGAAGGCCACCTCGCGCCCGTGGGTCGAATAGGTGGTGATGCGGGCGCGCCCCGATACGAGGAAGTACACCTCGCCGCCGTCCGACGCCCGGGTGAAGAGCGGGCGCCGCGCCTCCACCGTGCGCCAGTCGCAGTCGGCGGCGATCTGGTCCAGGCAGGCGTCGCCCAGGCCCTCGAAGAGCTCGATGCGGCGCAAGGCCAGGCTGGAACGGACGGGGGTGGCAGGGGTCATGGCGGCGCAGCAGGGGAAAGGGCTTGGCCGAGCGGCCGGGGGCGGATTATGGCAACGCGAGACCCGCCTCCCGCCGGCGAGGGACTTGTCCAGTGTTGCCCTTATGCTCTCGCTCCCTCCGCGCGCACCGCCCCGCCCTGCTCCCCGCATGCCCACCCCCGCTCCTTCGTCCCGCCGCCTCGCCTGGCCCTCCCTGCGCAACCTGCGCTGGGCCAGCGGACTGGTGCTGTGGGCCTACGTGGCCCTGCACCTGGCCAACCACGCGGTGGGGCTGGTGTCGCTGGCGGCGGCCGAGGCCGTGCGCGCCGCCGTGCACGCCGGCTGGGGCACCCTGCCGGGCACGCTGGTGCTCTATGGCGCGCTCGCCACGCACCTGGCCATGGCCTGCGTGGCCGTCTGGCAGCGCCGCAGCCTGCGCATGCCGGCCATCGAGGCGCTGCGGCTGGCGCTGGGCCTGGCCCTGCCGCTGCTGCTGGCGGGACACGCAGTGGGCACGCGCTTCACCCACGACTGGCTGGGGGTGGAGCCGAGCTACGCGCGCATCGTCCGCGCCATGTGGACACCCGAGGGCCTGACGCTGCAATGGCTGCTGCTCGCGGCCAGCTGGACGCACGGCTGCCTGGGCCTGCACCTGGCCCTGCGCGCGCGGCCCACCTGGCGCCGCTGGCAGCCGCTGCTGCTGACCGGCGCGGTGCTGCTGCCGGTGCTGGCGGCCCTGGGCGTGCTGGCGCTGGCGCGCGAGCTGCAGTGGCTCGCGCTGCCGCCATCGCCCCGGCCCACACCCGAGGGCGCAGCCGCCGCCGGCGCGCTGACCGACCATCTGCGCATGGGCTGGCTGCTGGCGCTGGCCGCCCTGCTGGGACTGCGCTGGGCGTGGGACACCACGCGGCAGTGGGGCCGCGGCGGGCCCATCACCCTGCGCTACCCCGACCGCGCCGTGCAGGTGCCGCGTGGCTTCAGCGTGCTGGAGGCCAGCCGCGCCCACGGCATCGCCCACCTGTCGCGCTGCGGCGGGCGCGCCCGATGCTCCACCTGTCGGGTGCGCGTGCACGCCGCGCCGGGCGACCTGGCCCCGCCCGGGCGTGACGAGCGCCAGACGCTGGCCCGGGTGCAGGCGCCGCCGGGCGTGCGGCTGGCCTGCCAGCTGCGCCCACGGGGCGACGCCACCGTCACCCCGCTGCTGCCGGCCGACGCGGCCACCCCGCACGCCCCGGCCCTGGCCGTGCATGAGGAGCGCGAAGTGGCGATCCTGTTCGTGGACCTGCGCCGCTGGTCGGGCCTGGCCGAGCGGCAGTGGCCGTTCGACCTGGCCTGGGTGCTGGACCAGTACTTCGCCCGCGTGGGCGCCGCCGTGCAGGCCAGCGGCGGCCTGGCCAACCAGTTCGTGGGTGACAGCGTGATGGCCATCTTCGGCCTGCAGACCGACCTGCCCACGGCCTGCAAACAGGCCGTGCAGGCCGCCGCGCTGATCGAGGCGCGCATGGATGCCTGGGGCGAGAGCTTCGCCGCGCAGTTCGGCCATGCGCTGGACTTCGGCATGGGGCTGCACGCAGGCCGGGTGGCGGTGGGCCG
>Ga0308171_1000869_pt1 | contig 50520 bp, 51 predicted proteins | sample PhyGR1_FD_202135 | JGI IMG/M metagenome (GOLD analysis project Ga0308171, IMG submission 202135) | Phyllosphere microbial communities from UC Gill Tract Community Farm, Albany, California, United States - DLSLSG.R1 | ecosystem: Host-associated > Plants > Phyllosphere > Unclassified | place: USA... | reverse complement strand
CAGTCCATACAATCCGCCGTTCCTTGTTACGCGACGTCACAACGTTAAATAATAATTCACATGAGGTTGTGGTCATGAACCATAAAAACCTGTTCGCAAAGTCAGCCGTGGCAGCTGCAGTAGCGCTAATTTCCTCTAACGTATACGCAGCCGGATTTCAGTTAAATGAATTTTCTTCCATTGGTTTAGGTCGCGCTTATTCTGGCGAAGGCGCAATGGGTGATACGGCGGCCTCAGCCAGTCGTAACCCGGCAACCATGGCGCTCATGGATCGTCCTGAGTTTTCTATCGGTGCGGTTTATATTGATCCTCAGGTCGATATCAGTGGGCAAAGTCCATCGGGACGCAGTCTGGATGCGAAAAACATCGCCCCCAATCAGTGGATCCCTAACCTGCATTACGTCCAGCCGATTAACGATCAATGGTGGGTTGGCGCATCCGCGACCTCAAACTACGGCCTGGCGACAGAATTTAATGATGGCTATACCGCGGGGGGATTCGGCGGTAAAACCGACCTGATGACCGCTAACCTGAACCTCAGCACCGCTTATCGTCTGAATGAGCATTTCAGCTTCGGTGTGGGCTTTGACGCTGTTTATGCCAAAGCAAAAATTGAGCGTTATGCTGGCGAATCCTTCTCTGCACTCGGCATTCCGGCTGATACGCAGATTGCCCGCCTGAAAGGTGACAAATGGGGCTACGGCTGGAACGCCGGTATTTTGTATGAAGTGGATGAAAATAACCGTTTCGGTTTCACCTACCGCTCTGAAGTGAAAGTCGATTTCGATGGGGATTACAAAAGTAATCTGCCCGCCGCTATCAATGCCTTTAATCTTCCCGGTGCACCTTTTGGCACAAGCGGTAATACCATTCCGGGGTCACTAACCCTGAACCTGCCAGAAATGTGGGAAGTTTCAGGCTGGCATAAAGTGGCACCGCAGTGGGCCGTGCACTATAGCCTGGCTTATACCAGTTGGAGCCAGTTCCAGGAGCTGAAAGCGACGGGCTCAAACGGCCAGACGCTGTTTTACAAAGATGAGGGGTTCCATGATGCCTACCGCATCGCACTGGGTACCACCTATCAGTACGACAAAAACTGGACCTTCCGCAGCGGTATCGCCTTTGATGACAGCCCGGTTCCGGCAGATAAACGTTCTATCTCTATCCCGGATCAGGACCGTTTGTGGCTGAGCGCCGGTGCCTCTTATGCGTTTAACGACGCTGCATCGGTAGACGTCGGCGTGTCTTACATGCACGGTCAGAAAGTCACCGTACAGGAAGGCAACTATACCTTTAACTCCAGCGGTAAAGCCTGGCTGTATGGCGCGAGCTTTAACTACAAGTTCTGATGCGCTAAACGCATAAAAAAAGCGACACTGCGTGTCGCTTTTTTATTGTCCAACGATCATCAACGTTATCAGTACGACAGCGTAACAGCCTTACATCATCCTGAGGCCGCCCTTTGCACAGGCGGCTTTTCACTGGACTTGGCTTACTGAGAATCAATATCTTTCAGATCGCCCTGAATCGCCGCAGCGTTAGGATTATCTTCTGGCTTCAACTTGCCGCCGCGCGCCAGGAAGTCATAGCGCTGGAAATAGGCGCTACGCACAAAGGCGTAAGGATCGCGTTGCTGTTTCAGGATGGCATCCGAGTCCAGCAGTTGCGCGCGTGATTCAATGCCTTCCAGTGTCCATTTACCAATCGACATGGGCCAGGTCAACCAGCCAAGCACAGGATAAAGCGTATCGACGTAGTCACCGCCGTCCTGACGCACCGTGAAGCTCCCATAGCCAGGTAACTGCACATAAGGACCGTAACCCACACCATAATGACCCAGCGTAGTACCAAAACGCTGCGATCCCTGACGTGCCAGTTCCGGATTGGCTTTACCGGCGACATCGATGAAACCGCCCAGCCCCAGCACCGTATTCAGGAAGAAGCGCGTAAAGTGGATACCCGCGTTACGCGGATCGCCGACCAGGATAGCATTCACCATACTGGCTGGCTCGCCAAGGTTACCCAGGAAGTTGCTCAGGCCAGCACGTGCAGGCACGGGCACGTAGTCGCGCCAGGCGACTGCCACAGGGCGCAGCACGTACGGGTCCAGCACGTTATAGTTGAAGTTGAACATTGTGCGGTTAAAGCCTTCAAGCGGATCGCTACGCCCTGCAGGCGCGTCGTCGTCAGGCTTTGAACTGGCACAACCAACCAGAAGCACACTGGCCAAGGCCAGGCTGGTCAGGCGGTGATCCATTTTTTTCTCCCTGTGCATGTAAGTTATTTATACCCTGCAAGTTTCACCGGGTAGATCAGCGCATTGCAGCAAGCATAGCTGATATCTCCCGTGCGGTTCACAGATTCAGACATTGCCAGATAGCAGCCGGTTAAGGCTGCTGCTGATCGATCGCCACGGCAATGTGCTGATGACCATCCCAGGGAACCACTGCGCTAAGCCCGAACCAGTCGCCCGGCTCTGGACTGGCGCGGCCATTGCGTGAAATTCTGACGCGCACCTGGATCTGTTTCTGCGCCGAAAGACGGCGATCTTGCAACATGGCATTACTGTCATCCAGCGTCAACGATACGGGAAAATGGCCGGGCGATAGCCGCTTCACCGCCACCGGGACAGGCGATATACCGTCAGTAACCGAAATATACATGACTCCGCCCGGCGGTAACATTTTTTCTGCCTGCAGAGAAAGTGTCACGTCGACCGCCAGTTGTGTGTTTTGCTGCCCGGCGTCTGTTTTGGCTTGTTCAATGCTGCGCGCGATACCGTCACGACGAGGATCATCGGTCGGCAACGCGTGCAGCAGCGCTTCCCAACTGTCTATGGCCTGCGAATACTGCTGCTGTTCAAACGCATTATAGGCCAGCAGACTCAGCGTGCGGATATTCTGCGGATGCTGTTTAAGCAGATCCTTAAGCAGCAGCCCGGCCTGGCGGTTATCCTGAGGATCGCCCGATCGCGTCAGTACCTCGGCATAATCCTGCTTTAAGGCCATATTGTTGGGTGCTAACTGGAGTGCTCGCTCAAACGCCTGCCGGGCGGTTGTGGCATCATTGAGTACCATACCAAGACGGCCCAGCATCGCCCAGCCGCCAGGATTATCAGGCTCGCTTTGCAGCTGGCTGCGCAAACCGAGCTGTAAACGTGAGAGTTGCTCCAGGGTAAGCGGCCGGGCATGAGGGTCCATGACCTGCGCGCGCAGCGCCGGATAGTCTTCCTGTATCTGCATCCAGCCACTCAACTGCGTTAATCCGCCGGTTTTGAGATAGCTCGCCACAGACACGACGATCAACACGATAAGGCCGGGTAACAGCACCCAACGACGGCTGCTGCTGTGCGCGTGGGTCTCCGACGCAGGCGGGATGTCACTGAGCAGGGTTTGCTGCAACTCCCGCTCCATCACGGCCCGATCGGCAATTACGCCCTGTTCTTCATCCTGAGTGAGTTCAGCCAACCGTTGCTGATAAAAATGTGTGTTAAGGCTGTCACGCGCATCTCCGCGCGCCTCGCGTTGTCGCCAGCCTGCAGCCAAAAACAGCACGCAGGCCGCCAGCAGGAGCAGCAACATCGTGATTAAAAAAACCGCCATTATACTTTCCTGTCCGACTTCAGAATCGCCGCCAGGCGCTGCTGTTCTTCATCATCAAGCTCACTGCGGGTTTTGCGCTGACGACTACGCAGCACGATCACGGCAGCGCCCAGTACCACAAACAGTGCCGGCCCGGCCCATAAGATCAGGGTGGATGGGGTGACAGGCGGCTGGTAGCTGACGAAATGGCCATAGCGCGCCACCATATAGTCGATGATCTGCTGACGACTCTGTCCCTGTTTCATCAGTTGGTAAACTTTTAACCGCATATCTGACGCAATCATGGCGTTGGAGTCGGCAATGCTGTTGTTCTGGCACTTAGGGCAGCGCAGCGAGGCCGTGATGTCCCGGTACTGCTCTTCCTGCGCGACGGAGTCAAATGCATAGGTATCCATCGCGGCCCACAGGCTGGCGCTAAACAGCAGCCCACAGATCATCATCACAAGGGATTTCATGCGCCGCTCTCCTTCATATATTTATCCCACAACGGCTTCACTTCCTGTTGCCAGACGCGCGGATTCAGGTCACCGGCATGGCGATAGCGAATAATCCCGTTGCCATCAATCAGAAAAGTTTCAGGTGCGCCGTAGACGCCAAGATCGAGGCCCAGCATTCCGTCACCATCATACAGGCTGAGCGCATAAGGATTCCCCAGCGTATTCAGCCAGGTCACCGCCTTTTGGCGATCGTCTTTGTAGTTCAGCCCTACAACACGGACGCCCTGCTCTGCCAGCGCATTAAGATAGCGATGCTCGGCGCGGCAGGTTGGACACCAGGTCGCCCAGACGTTCAGCAATAGCGGCTTACCGGTAATCAGCGTCTGCTGATTATAGGTTTGACCCGGTTTATCCAGCGCCTCCAGCCTGAAAACGGGCAGGGGCTGGCCAATCAGAGCTGACTCCAGCCGGGAAGGATCGTCCCCTTCAGCATTCCGTGACAGTTGCCACAGGAGGGCGGCTGCCAGCAGTAAAAATAATCCCAGCGGAACAAACAGAATTTTTTTCATGCCTGCGCCTCAGGATCGGCTTTCTTGCGCGAGCGATAACGCGGGTCCAGTAAACAGAACAGGCCGCCGACAGCCATGAACAGCCCACCAAACCAGATCCAGCGAACAAAGGGTTTGTAGTAAAGACGCACCGCCCAGCTGCCGTCATTCAGCTCTTCACCCAGCGCAGCGTAAAGATCACGGGTAAAACCCCCGTCAATAGCCGCCTCGGTCATCATGGTACGCGCAGCAGAGTAAAAGCGTTTTTCGGCATACAGGATGGCTTCCGGCTTGCCCTTGCGAGAAACATCAATGACTGCGACGCCGCCGCTGTAGTTAGGGCCTTGTAACTCCTGAACATCACGAAAAACAAAATGGTAGTGATGGATATCGACGCTGTCGCCTGCTTTCATTCTTACATCGCGCTCAACGCTGTATTGAGTACTGAACGCAATGCCAATCACGGTGACGCCCACGCCAAGGTGTCCCAGCACCATGCCCCAGTGACTGCGCGAAAGATGACGTAATCCGGTGAAAAAACGGTGACGATGGGTGGCGCGTTCATGCAGCTCCATCAGGGTCAACACGATGATCCATACCGCCATCAGTAATCCCACCACCGTCATGGCTTCAACACGATCCTGCAACCACCAGGGCAGCAGCACGGACGCGATCAGCGTGACGATCAGCGCTAACACCAAACGGCGCACCAGTTTTTGCGGTTCATCACGTCGCCAGCGCACTAACGGCCCAATACCGAGCATCAATGCCAGCGGGGCCATTAACCAACTAAACATCGTATTAAAGAAGGGTTCGCCTACCGAAATGCTGCCCAGGCCTAATTGCTTATGCACTAAGGGCAATAGCGTACCGAGCAGCACCACCAGCATGGCCGCAATCAACAGTACGTTATTCCCCAGCAGGAAAGATTCGCGCGACCAGAGTTCATTTTGCACCCGACTGCGCACCTGTCCGCCTTTAATGGCATACAGCAGCAGTGAGCTGCCAATCACAATCACCAGGAATGCCAGAATAAACATGCCGCGCGCAGGATCGGAGGCAAACGCGTGCACCGACACCAGCACGCCAGAGCGAACCAGGAAGGTGCCGAGCAGGCTCAGTGAGAACGCGGTGATGGCCAACAACACCGTCCAGGCTTTGAAGGTGCCGCGTTTTTCCGTGACCGCCAGCGAATGCATCAAGGCGGTGCCCGCCAGCCACGGCATAAAGGACGCGTTTTCGACCGGGTCCCAAAACCACCAGCCGCCCCAGCCCAGTTCGTAATAAGCCCAGGCTGAACCCAGCACAATGCCGATGGTGAGAAAGAGCCAGGCGGCGGTGGTCCAGGGGCGCGACCAGCGGGCCCAGGCCGTATCCAGCCGTCCCGCCATTAACGAGGCAATGGCAAACGCAAAGGCCACGGAGAAGCCGACATAACCCATATACAGCAGTGGCGGATGAAAAATCAGACCGATATCCTGCAACATTGGGTTGAGATCGCGACCGTCTACAGGAAAATCGGGGAGCGTCCGGCTAAACGGATTTGAGGTGAGGATTATAAACAGCAAAAAGCCCAAATTAATCATCCCCATCACTGACAACACACGGGCCAGCGCGTCCTGTGGCATACCACGGCTGAATATTGCCACGGCCAGCGTCCAGCTGCTGAGCAGCAGCACCCACAACAGCAACGAGCCTTCGTGCGCGCCCCAGGTCGCGGCAATGCGGTAATACACCGGCAGGAGCGTATTAGCGTTATTCACGACATAGCTGACGGTGAAATCATTAACGATAAAGGCCCATACCAGCAGCATAAATGCGCCCGCGATGCAGGCAAACAAACCGGCGGCAAGCGGGCGCGCCATTGCCATTAAACGCGCGTCCTGACGCCATGCGCCCCACAGTGGATAAACGCTGAGCAGAAGCGCCAGCGCTAAGCCGAGACAGAGTAAAAAACTGCCTACTTCTGGCATCATGGTGTGTTCCCTGCCTGCTGTTTCACGGCTTCCTGCCCTTGCGGTGCGGGCTTCATTGCCATGGTAATTTCGGGTGGCGTGTAGTTTTCATCATGTTTCGCCAGCACCTCTTTCGCGTTAATCAGATTGCCGGGTTCAAGAACGCCCTGGGCTACGACGCCCTGACCTTCACGAAACAAGTCCGGTAAGATGCCGACAAAGTTAACGCTGACCACGGCGCTGCCGTCATAAAGCTGAAAGGCGACGGCCAGGGTTTGGGGATCGCGTGTCACGCTGCCGGGCATCACCATGCCGCCCACGCGCAGGCGCTGTCCCGGCTCAGGCCTGATATGCGCTTCGCCTTTGCCATTGATAATTTCACCCGGCGTGTAAAACAGATCGATATTGGACCGCAGCGCATACATTACCAGCGCCGTAGCCAGCCCAAGTCCGGTTAGTATCGCCAGCACAACATACAGACGACGACGACGACGGGTATTCACTTTTCCTCTCCTGTCGGTTCACTGGCATGTTGACGTCTGGCCGCACGCAGGCGGCGCTCCCGGGCATCACGCTGACGAATGTCAGCCAGCAGACGACGATGCGACAGCAGCGCGTGCAGTGCCAGCCCCAACATGGGTAGTACCGTACACAGGACGGCCAGCCAGACATAGAAGGCATAGCCTCCCATGGCAAAGAAGTCATGCCATGAGGCAAAAGCAGGCGTCATGACTTGCTCCTTGAGTTCGCAAGTGCAATCGCCCAGGGACGTCGGCGTTCCGTTAGCAGGATAAGATTACGCATGCGCAGTAGCGTAAGAGTAATAAACAACAACAGGTAACCCAGAATCGCCCAGCGCAGCGGCGTGCGCATCGGTGGCGCTATCGCCTGCTGCATCAGCCCGGACGATCCCTGGTGCAGGGTATTCCACCACTGCACGGAAAAATGAATGATGGGCAGATTGATCACGCCGACCAGAATCAGCACACCGGCTGCGCGCCCAGCCGTCCGGCGATCGTCAAACGCATGGTACAGCGCGATAACACCCAGATATAAAAACAGCAGCACCAGCTCAGACGTTAATCTGGCGTCCCAAATCCACCAGGTGCCCCACATCGGTTTGCCCCAGGCAGAACCGGTGACTAAGGCAATAAAGGTGAAGACGGCTCCCACCGGTGCCATCGCTGCCGAAACCAGATCGGCCATTTTCATTTGCCATACCAGGCCGGTGAATGCGGCAACCGCCATGGCGCTGTAAACGCCCATCGACCACATTGCCGCTGGAACATGAATATACATAATCCGAAAGCTATCGCCCTGCTGATAATCCGGCGGTGCATAGCCAAATCCCCACACCCATGCCAGCAGCAAACTCGCTATGGAGGCCACGGCGCACCACGGCACCAGCCGACCGCATAACTGATAGAGCCGTTCAGGCTTTGCCAGCTGATGTAATCCTTTCCACATGATGAATTGCTCACATTTAATTAGTGCTTATCTGCACGTCTGTTGCGTGATGATTTATTGCAGCGTGATGCGCAAGGCAGCCGCTGTTGCAAAAGGGGCCAGCGTGGCACTGCCAACCAGCATGGCACCCAGCAGCGCCAGATAACCGCCAATGGCTAACCCCTGCCCCGCCGCATCGATGGCGGCGCTGGCAAAAATAAGGACCGGAATCGCCAGGGGTAAAACCAGCAGGCTGAGCAGCACGCCGCCGCGACGCAACCCAACGGTCAGCCCAACCCCGATGGCACCTAAAAAACTCAGCGTTGGCGTACCGAGCAGTAGCGTTAACGCCATGGCCCGCCAGCTGTGCATATCCAGTGAGAGCAACATGGCAACCAGCGGCGAAAGCAGAATCAGGGGCAGGCCGGTTACCAGCCAGTGGGCGATCACTTTGCCCATCACCGTGACCGGTAGCGGCGTGGGCGATAATAAAAGCTGTTCCAGCGTTCCATCGAGATAGTCGTCACGGAACAGCCTTTCCAGTGCGAGCAGCGAGGAAAGCAAGGCGGCAACCCAGACAATGCCAGGGGCAATGCGCGCCAGCTGCTGTGGGTCGGGTCCAATGCCCAGCGGGAAGAGCGTGATGACAATCAGGAAAAACCACAACGGATTGACCACCTCTGCCGCTCGACGAAATGCGATACGCAACTCACGCTGAATAAGGCGAAACAGCATTAATGACACTCCACGCTTTTCAGACTGATTTTGGTTATTTCTCCGCGCCAGCCGGGCAAAGCCTGATGGCTGGTCAAAATCAGCGCCCCGCCGCCACCCAGGTGGTCGGCAAACCGGGCGATTAGCGTTTCAACGCCGGTTTTATCGATGGCGGTTAAAGGCTCATCCAGAATCCATAACCTTGCCTGGGTCAGCCACAACCGTGCCAGGGCAATGCGACGCTGCTGCCCCGCAGAGAGTTGCGATGCCGCGACGTCTTCATAGCCCGCCAGCTCAATGCTGGCTAGTGCGTTAAAAATTTGTTCATCGCTGCACGTATGATGATAAAACCGCAAATTTTCCAGCGGAGAAAGTGCCGCTTTGATACCTGGAAGATGGCCCAGATACAGCATGGAACGGTGCCATTCGTCGCGTTGCCGCTGAATGGGCTGCGACTGCCACAGCACGTCACCCTGTTCTGGCGTGCTTAATCCCGCCAGGACGCGCAGCAGTGAGGTTTTACCGGCCCCGTTTGGTCCTTCAATTTGCACAATGTTGCCCGCTGCCACGCTAAACGTAAGCGCCTCAAAGAGCGCACGCTCATCACGAACACAAAGCAGATTGATGATTTCCAACATGGGAGGGTAAATCGCGCCAGCCAAATAAGGCGGAAATGATAGCACAATGTTGCAATCTGCCGAAGACCGCGCGCCTCCTGCTTTTCAGGCAGTTGTAGACATTCGTGCTTTACGCGTGGCGCAACGGTCAAAAAGCGCGCTCCATTAAAATGTTGTAACTTTTGTTAGCAATTGCAGAAACACTTTCACGCACCAAAAAACGTCTACGCTTATAACGCATTTGCACTGTTACCAGGAGAAAACATGAAGCCTTCATCAAGCATGAATCAGGGCAAAAATGATGTTGATAGCGAAGAAAAGGACGAAGGCAAAGAGGATATCGAGGTAAATGAAGATGCCCTTCCCTCACGCGCTGCCGCTATCCACGAAGAAATTCGTCAGGATGGGGAGAAAGAGCTGGAGCGTGACGGCATGGCCCTGCTGTGGTCAGCCATTGCGGCCGGTTTGTCGATGGGCGCGTCGCTCATGGCTAAAGGCATTTTTCAGGTCCATCTGGACGGCGTACCCGGTGCCTTTTTACTGGAAAACCTGGGCTACACCTTTGGCTTTGTGATTGTCATTATGGCCCGCCAGCAGCTTTTTACTGAAAACACCGTAACGGCCGTGCTGCCGATAATGCACAAACCGACGATGGGCAATGTCGGATTACTGCTGCGCCTGTGGGGCATTGTGTTGTTGGGGAATCTCATCGGCACGGCATTCGCGGCGCTGGCGTTTAACGAGATGCCCATCTTTGATGAGGCCACACGACAAGCCTTTACTGATATCAGCATGAAAGTGATGGAGCACACGCCGGGTGAGATGTTTGCCAATGCGGTGATTTCAGGCTGGATTATCGCCACGATGGTCTGGATGTTCCCCTTTGCAGGGGGCGCCAAACTGTTTGTGATTGTGATGATGACCTGGCTGGTCGCGCTGGGCGATCTGGCGCATATCGTGGTGGGTTCTGTTGAGGTGTTTTACCTGGTATTTGACGGCAGCGTGCCCTGGACCGATTTTATCTGGCCCTTCGCTATCCCGACATTGCTGGGTAACCTTACCGGTGGCACGCTGATTTTCGCCCTGATTAGTCATGCACAGATCCGTAATGATATGGGCGAAGCTGCACAGGCCAAAGCGAAAGCCGAACGGCGAAAAGCAGAGAAAAAACGTCAGCAGCAACAAGAAGAACGCTAAATTGCTGACAGAATGAGCAAACGCGCGGCAGTGTAGTGAATCCTGCCGCATAACTGCGTTATACTGCGCTGGCGTCTCCTTAGTTAAATGGATATAACGAGCCCCTCCTAAGGGCTAGTTGCAGGTTCGATTCCTGCAGGGGACACCAGATGTTAGCTCACCTACGTATTTCAAAATCTATTTACTCCTTTAAATTCAGAAAGTTACCTTCCATTTATTACCCGTTAACACTACCACCGTAATTCAAAATCTACGCCGTTTAGTTGGTACATATGTTGGTATGTTAAGTTCGGTAATGCAGCGACCATCAGAAGAGGGTTTTTAGTATGGCGCTCGCTGAGTTAACAGTAAGAAATACAAAGCCTTTTGATAAACCTGTCAAATTGACAGACGGTAACGGTATGCAGTTAACATTCATGCCATCTGCTCGTTTGAGTAAACTGCGATTTGCTCACCGGTCATAAGTGGACTTCAAAAATTCACTTTGAGTGATACCCGCAAGGCGTAAACTAATGGAAGAGATAACCTATTCCGCAAGAAGGGCAAAAATTAAAAAAAACCTCGTCTGGTTACATTAAGCACACGAGCCAAAGCACTCCCTGAAAAGCTTTATTCGAGCAGTAGTGACAAAGAAATTATGTTCATTGGTTTTAGTCGTAACGACAAACCAATACAGGTCATAGCAGTAAAAAATCATGTTGATGGAAAAGCCTGACTGACATTATTGACCAGTAAAATGTTAAGAAAAATCTCAATTTCAGAACTACAGTAAAACTGTATGATAGTTGCTCATTTGACTGAAAAGGAATGATTTTGAATGAAGGGAATCGATAAAAAACTAATCATCTTCACCACGAAAAAAAGATTCAATGACAGAAATGCCGATGATATGCAAAGTGGCGATATTGATGTTGATACACTAAAAAAGCATTACCATCTCGGACAAGTATCAACTTTCATTGACTGGTCAACTTTTGGCCCTTCCTATAAACATCCCTCTATTCGCTCCCTCCAGTTAGTAGAGAAAGAGCCATTGCGTTGTTATATGATGAGCTACGATCTCAATCGTATGTCTTTTCTTTCCGAGGTCCATACCAAGGCTTGATCATAGATCTTTTCAATCATATGCAACGAAATAATGGAAAAGATTATCAACATCCCACGATGAACAATGCTTATACAAATCTTATTTTAGCTGACCGCTCTGTCGATAACACACTATCCATTATAAAAAATACCATTGAGTTATTTGATTTCAATAAGTATCAATTGACTAAAGAAAATTTTTCAGAGGCATTATCTAAAAGCCATTTACCTAAATACACAAGATGGAAAGACTGGGTTAATGGCATGGGCATTACCGTCCATGATATATACAGCACAGAAATCTCCATTGAAAGCCTGACTTTCCAGGGGAATAAATATACTGCGACTATCAAATACAGAGCACAAGATCATTTTGGCTTAGACAAGGAAGATATATTGAAAACCAAATTCAATTCTATTGCTTTTTTCAGAATATGGTTCATCTTACAGCGGGCAATACATTTTGCTCAAAAGCCATTTTTCACAAACTTTGAAGCCACTATAACATTGACAGGAGAAAACAATGTTTAATTATAAAAGGATTGGAGCAATTTTAGTTTTATTAATAACTGCATATTGCACATGGATTGCTGTAAGACCCACAAAATTAGTCAGAGTGGAGAATGGTACTGTTTTTGTAGAACACTTACCCATGACTGCTGAAGGAAAACTCAACTGGTGGTTAAAAAACAAAGATTTACTTCAGAAAAAATATCATATTGTTAATAACCCTGACAATTTCACAGTTATCATTATGAATTTCGGTGGTTATGAACAACTCCCCAAAGGAACCAGAGATGGTTCAATCGATGACTATACCTGCTTTGATGATACCAATGGCGCACATAAAAAATGTGTGTATAACAGCATAGCATTTATTGTTAGAGGAAGCCTTAGTGGTAAGAAATTTATAACTATAGACGGAAAAACTTACCTCCAATCTGGTAACGAGAAGGCCGCACCATATAAAAACGAATGAACTCTATAAAAATCAGCATCTGAACAGAAATGTCGAGCCATGTAATTTACAGGTTCAGTTAAAATGAAAAAATTAATTTTAGCATTGATACTTTTTACTCATTTGGCATTTGCCGATCTTGCAGTGAAAGAGACGAAAACAGCAGCATTGAATTTTAGCAAATGCGTTCTGCCCCCATTAATTAATACACCTCGATGTTAGCAATGCTTTCATAAATCTGATAACGCATCTTGCTACCAGATTCCACACGCTGAAAGCTTTAGGAATAGCAGCGTTATGCCTGGCTGAATGGCATGAAATCGATTTTGATAACCCAATCGACGAAATTCACAAAGCCAGAATAAAAAATGAAGCGTCCTCATGCTGTACCAGGATCGACTCAATCCTTGATCGCCCTTTGTAAACCGGAAGAACTAACCGGAAACGACCACCTTATTTTTGCTGGACGATACGATGACTGAATCAACCCCGGCTTTTAGCGCTGTATTTATTTTTCTGTCTGCTGTTTCAGTTCAGCATAATGGGCTGTCAGTTGTTTCAGATGCATTTCCAGTTGAGACCGGGCAGCAGCAGGTAATGGTTTCCCCGCAGGATGTTGTGACAGTGCCCGTAGTTGTTCTTCAGCCGGTATGGATTGATTAAAAAATTGCATCGTGGAAAAAACCACTGATTTCAGCTCACTGATCGTCATATATTTTCCCTTTTGCTCATCCAGTCCGTTCAACCTGTCACTTAGTTTCTGTAGCGTCATCATTCCCTGATGCCAGCCATTCAGGCGTTCTGTCGACAACGCGGCAGCATTGAGTTGTTGCTGCCATTGCTTTATCAGGGGCTTTGTCTGCTCCGGCCACAGTGCCCTGGCCTGTTCCAAAAGCTGTCGACTCAAGGCGATATTCCAGTCAGGAGGCAATTTATCCAGTCGGGCAAGTTGCTGCTGTGTTTGTGTTATCACTGTTTGTGATGAAAGTGATTGCTGACGCAACATATCCAGTTGTTCAGGGGTAAGCGTTGCAGGTAAAGGCGCCAGGGATGCTGCAAGCTGAGCCTGAAGCGGGTCAGACCGGTGAAAATACTGCCAGCTCCACACTGCGACGATGCTTATCACCAGCATGGTGCACATCCCGGCAGCGAAGGATGTCCGTTTTTTTACCGGAGCAGGTATTGCCGCCAAAACGTCCACATTCGCCTGATGTTCCGCCTGTGCCACGTACACCCACTTCACTGCGCTTTCTGGCGTATTCTCAGGCGAGCTACCCGCAAGGTCCCTCATGGAGGCTTCGGCATCATGCATCACGGTGGCCGGCAACACTATACCGGACTGAACCGTCGCCGTTGTACTGGTTGTCCCATCGCTGTTTTCCAGCCGGACAGCGCAATTGTGCATCAAGGTACGCAAGGTATCGAGCTGGCTGAGATGTTTAAGCTCCAGGCGCTTGAGCACTTCCCCGATACCGGTAAGCCGTTGCTCAGCCCGGTACAACTGGCTGAGGTCGCTGTAATTGATCGGGAGCGAACGCATCCGTTGCTGCAAACGCTGACTCAGACTGCTGAGGATTTCCATGCGGGCATGGACGGGCTGCGGCCACAGCGTCCCCCATTGATGGCTTATCAGGGCGTCGAGTATCGCAAGTCCTTCATTAAGGCCGACCAGTCCGGCCAGTTGCGTTCGGGCCAGCGTGTACCAGGCCGCCGTCTGCAGTTCCACACCGTTCTGCTCAAACAGTGAGAGACAGCGTTTTTCGACATATCGCCAGTTCACATCCGGGCGCGCTGGATGTGTGAGCTTACTCAGTTCATCGCGCAGAGCGGCGTAATCCGCTAACGTGCGCGGGTCGCCACCGGTTTTGATTTTACGAGGGGGGATGTCATGCATGACCAGTTGTCCGTTTGACGTAAAAGGAGCTGTTGAGGGTTATTGCTTATGCGGCTTTGCTTTCTGCATATTCGAGACGCTGTAGATACTGAAGTGCCACCGGGTCAGCGATGTATTAAATCAACATATAGCTGAAAAAGTTTCTACCCGGTTCCGGGGCGAAAGCGATGCTTAACAGGCTCTCTTCGTGATGTGAAACCTTAAAATTTAACGTCCAATGCATACCGGGATTCATCGTCATTTAAGACCTGCCTAATCAACCAAGGGCCTTGTAAAAGACCATACACAATGAAAAAATTCATAGCGTCACCATAAAACCTTAGACCCGCACCAGCGTTCAAACAGAGAGCGAGTGCTCCCTTTTATTGTCCACCAAAGCGCAATCCTGTTATCAAACTCAATAAGGTCGTTTTCACTCTCAATGAGCTGAAAAAATCGTTCATCTCGCCACAAACGCCAGCAGTAATAATGAGTCAGTAAAAAGAGTCTCATCATCAACACTCAATCGACTGAAAAAAAAATTAAAAATCAACACTAACGGCGGCGTCAGCGCAGCGAAATAACGCCAGCTCGCCAGATGAAACTGACAGGATATGATCTCGCCTTAGAGAGGGGTTCTCGTGTCGAGATACTGCTGTTGCTTAAGATGGCGTAACAGGACCCGACCTTCGGGCATAAACTCAGTGCCATAGCGGACCAGGCCAACGCCTTTGAGTTCTGCGTCAATGGCATAGCGCAACTCACCGGGGACGTTCTGCTCCAGCAGGACAACCGCTATCCTTTTCAGTCGGGGCTCATATTTGAGCAGGACGGCGGACAATGCCCCCATCAGCTCATGGGCCGTTCCCGGCATGCCTTGCAAGATTCTGGTCATATCCGGCAGACCGTAATCCGGCAGGTGCGCCAGGGTTCCCGCACGGCAGTTAAGGATACGCTGCATGTTATCCAGTACAGAGAGGATGGCAGGTCGTCAGCATTATCCGTGTCGATAAGCGTCCCGTCCGGAAAGCGGATGTGCAGATGGCTGGCCTGCAGGCGGCCCAGTTTCAGTGTTTCCGGTTCAAAAGCGACATTGATCACGCCCCAGGGCTGTGTTAATCCCATTCGGGCGATACCTTCGGCAGACCAGGCCGCATATGCGACCTGTTGCTGGAAGTGCTGGGGAGAGATCATAATGCCCCTGCCCCATAACGGTTGTTCCGTTTTCATCGGCTTCCTGCCTTTCTTTACGATTTCGCCTTCGGCATCTGGGAAACCAGTGACAGGTTGACGTCCATGCCTTCTACCTGGAAATGCGGCACCGCGAAGAGTTTCACGCGGAAGAAGCCCGGATTGTCTTCGATGTCTTCCACCACCACTTTCGCGTCACGCAGCGGGTGAGACGCCTGCAGCTCATCGCCCGGATCGGTCATCTCCGTGACCAGACTGCGAACCCAGGTGTTCAGCTCAAGCTCCAGCAGACGACGGTCTTTGGTCGTACCGATATTTTCACGCTGGATCAGTTTCAGATAATGGGCGATGCGTGACAGCAGGAAGATGTAAGGCAGACGGGCATTGATACGGCTGTTGGCGGTCGCATCCGCTGTATCGTACAGCGCCGGTTTCTGGGTGGAGTTCGCCGAGAAGAAGCACGCGTAGTCGCGGTTTTTGTAGTACGACAGCGGAATGAAACCCAGGTTGGCGAATTCAAATTCGCGGGTTTCCGGGATCATCACTTCAGACGGGATCTTCACCTGATTACCGGTGCCCAGATCGTACAGATGGATAGGCAGGTCCTGAACGGCACCGCCCGCCTGTGGGCCACGAATCTGGACGCACCAGCCGTTGTTGATAAAGCTGCGTACCATATTCGCGGCAAAGGCAAACGAGGCGTTGGTCCACAGATATTTGTTGTGATCCGGGCCTTTCACCTCTTCGACATAGTTGAAGCTGCGGACCGGCGTGGTATCCGGGCCATACGGCAGACGGCCCAGTACACGCGGCATCACCAGACCGATATAGCGGGAATCATCAGTTTCGCGGAAGGATTTCCACTTGATGTATTCCGCGCGGTCAAAGTAGTTGCCGATATCCTTGATGGCCGCCACCTCTTCCATGGCGTCCTTGAGGAAAAATTTCGGACCTGCGGAGCCGATAAACGGCATATGTGCTGCGGCAGAGACTTTCGAAATATTGCGCAACAGGGCCACATCCTGTGCAGAGGCATCAAATTCGTAGGCGGAGATCAGCGCGGCAATGGGTTCGCCACCCGGCGTGTCATATTCATCAATGTAAGTGTGTTTATACAGTCCGCTCTGGATAATTTCCGGGCTGTCTTCAAAGTCCTGACGCAGGTCTTCTTTCGACATATCCAGCAGTTCAACTTTCACGTTCTGGCGGAAATCGGTTTTATCGACCAGGGATTTCACGCCGCGCCACAGACTTTCCACCGCCTGAAAAGCATCGTGATGCATGACGGCATCAAGTTGACGGCTGATCTGGTGATCCAGTTCGGCGATATGATGGTCAATCAGGTTTCTGTCGAGTTTCTCAACTTTTGAGCCAGATTTTGTCAGGCATTCCAGAAACACCTGCATGCCGGCGGTCAGACGTTCATCCGCCGTTGCATCCGACATCGCCTGTGCATCCTGCCAGATATCCAGTGCGCTCAGCTCAGACACCGGGTTCAGATTGATTTTTTCAAACAGGGACGCATAAACCCCACCCGCGGCTGGGCGTTCCAGTACCACGCTTTCGCCACCCGCAGCCTTCTCATTTTTTACAGACATCAACATCTTCCTTATTAATCCGTTATTAATCCGTCAAAACACTCTGACCGTTAGGGCTGTTTCGGGGCCAGAGCAGACAGCTCAGACCGAAGTTCGGCACTTAATGCCGGATCGAGCAGAATGTTTTCCAGCTCTTTTCGGAAAGTCTGGTTGTCCAGCAGGTTGGCCTTTAAATCACGAAGCAAATTGCGCATGGAAAGCATGGCTTTCAGTTGAGGTATTTGTCGGGAAACCTGTTCCGGAGAGAAATCTTTCATGCTCTGAAATGTCAGACGGATATTTTCTTCGCTACCGTCGCCGGCAAGCGTGTTTTGAACGGTAAGATTGACTTCTGGGGAATATTCGGAAAGTACGGCGTCGAAATTATTTTTGTTCAGATTAACTTTTTTTCGCTCGGATAACGGTGCGGTCTCCTTGCCATGACTGAAATCACCCGCAACCAGTAATTTCAGGGGGAGCTCTGTTTTCTTGCTCGCGCCACCGGTATGCAGTTCAAGTTTTAGATTAATACGTGCTTTCGGAATTTCGGACTGATAGGAAGAATTAGACATGGCTGTCCCTGTTCTATTGCGTTATAGAAACGGTCAATGCCAGCGAGAAATTAATAAGAAAAGCAAACCCAGCAAGAACAACGTCCCGGTTCACGTCATCCGACGAGAATAAAAACCCGGAATCAAAAGCGGGCGCATTCCATTCACCAGCATGTCGACACTGTATTGTTGAGCGTTTATCTGCGATGGAAAACATTCGGATAAACGCCAACGGACAGAGTGTAAGAAGGTTAAACACATGACAGTAAATGAAAAAATGTAACAAAAAGTTACAATAATCAGGCTTAACATTTTTATATCATCTTTTTGATTTATATGACTTTTAATTAATAACCCTTTCATGCCGCATGGGACAAGGGTGTTCAGTAAGTGATCAATTTAGCTTAGGGATTGAATCCCGAAAAATCCCGACCACAATGTAAAATATTTAATTTTAGTTTTAACAAAAATAATAATCAGGATGCGACTGCACTCGGGAAAATATGAAGACATGGTCATACTTTCATAATTCTCTTTTCGTTAACCTAGGGGTTATTTATTTTTATTGAAGGAGAGTAACGATCACCACTGGGCTCTCCACCTTTTTCATGCTGGTGCCTGTGACAGGTAAATCTCAGACACCAGGTGCCTGGACGATCGGGAACAACAACCGTCCAGGCGGCAATATGCAGGGAGCGGCGCAACTCACTTTTCAGCGATCTGAACGTGTCGATAAACTGAATGGCATCATCGACAGACAGAATTCGGTAACATTGCCTGCTCAATAGTGATGAGCCAGATTAAGGTAATATTTCAAACTTCCCATCCATCCCCTGATAAAATCGTGCAAATCACATTGGTGACGCCAGCGATTAGTATCGTTTGGCAGCGGGCCCCAGCAAACTAACGCCGTATGGTGCTGAAAATATCCGGGCGGTTGAGGTTGATATAATCCACCCCCGCAGACGCTATTTCCTGATGAATCTTGATGTCGTCACCACCGTAATAAACCATGATCTCAAGGCCAGCCTTACGGCTTGATTCAAGAATTCCGGGATTACGCATCTGCTCAACGTTCACCTCGATGATAGATCCATGATGCAGGGGTGCAACAAGAGAGGGAGACATGGCGATATCGAGGGTCATCATTTTGCGAAACTCCGGTGCCACGGCCTGAAGGCCAGTGCGCATCGCGTCGGAAAACGAAAAGAAGAACGTGTCGCGCACCATACCGAGATCCCGGACTAACGCAGCCACTTTGAGCGGATCGCAGTATTTCAGCTCAATATAGACACCCGCGCGACCACGCAGATGTTCAAGGTAGTCATCAAGCCGCGGCACAATGGCACCTTTAAAGCGGTCGTCGAACCAGCTTCCTGCATCCAGTGTATCAATATCGCGCGACAAGGCATGACCAACGAGGCCCGTGCCGTTCGTCGTGCGATCCAGGGTCTCGTCATGGATAACGTAGAGCACACCGTCTGCGCTCTCTCGCACATCCAGCTCAATGTAATCGGCCCCCTGCTCAAGCGCCAGGTCTGCGGAAAAGAAGGTGTTCTCTGGTGCAAAATGGTTGGCACCACGGTGTGATACGACTCGGGTCATTAACGTATTTTCCTGTTAGCTAGCCAGCATAAACATGTTTGCTGGGGTGGCAGAATACCGAGAGGTTGGCATGAAGATCGACGATGCGTTTACCAGAAGCATTGAAGATAAGGGTCAGTTCGGGTTGACATGCGATACCGATCCGGGAACCGGTCGCATGACGCACCGCTTCACCATATTCCAGCGCGCGGAGAATGCCGGCTGGCGTATCAATCGTGTAGAAAACTTCACGTCCCATCGGCTCAACGGTGATAACGTCACCACAGAGAGGCGCATGATCGGCGGCAACCAGGTTGATATCCTCTGGACGCAGACCGAAACAAACGGGGCCATCGTATCCGTGATTCAGTTCAAAGGATGATTGTCCTAATTGCAGAAAACGGCCAAGTGCCTGTCCCTTCACAAGGTTCATGGGCGGTGAGCCGATGAATCCTGCAACAAAGAGATCGTCCGGACGCCTGTAAAGGTCGTCTGGCGTGCCGATCTGGACTATCTCGCCGTGATTCATACAAATGATCCGATCGGCCATCGTGATGGCTTCCAACTGGTCATGGGTGACGATCAAGGTGGTGAAGCCGAGGCGTTTCTGAAGATTCTTGAGTTCCGTGCGCATGGTGATACGGAGTGTTGCGTCAAGGTTAGAAAGCGGCTCATCAAGTAACAGGATATTCGGTTCCTTGACCAGTGCCCGGGCCAGTGCCACGCGTTGTTGCTGCCCACCTGAAAGCTGCGATGGACGTCGATCGAGCAGCGCGCTTATTTGCACAAGAGTAGCCGCCTCTTCCACGCGCCGGGCCATTTGGTCCTTATCGATTTTTTTAAAACGTAACGGAAAGGCGATGTTGTCGCGCACCGTCAGGTTTGGGTAAAGCGCATAAGACTGGAAGACGATACCAACATTACGATCGCGGGCATCGATGCGATTGACATTGTGCCCGTCAAACGCGATCTCACCGCTGCTCGGCGCATAAAGCCCCGCCAGAAGAAACAGCGTCGTCGACTTACCGCATCCGGATGGGCCAAGAATGGCAACGAATTCGCCGTTCTCAATGGCAAGATTCATCGGTTTCAGGACCTGGGTCTCACCCCAGTTTTTGGTGACATTGTTGAGCGTGATCGAGGCCATGACAATTATCCCTTAATACCGCCAAAACTCATTTGGGTGATGTATTTCTGCGTGAAGGTGTAGAGAACAAGCACGGGAAGTAAGTAGATGATGCCGACGGCGGCGATCATGCCGTAATCTGCGCCCGTATTATCCTGTGCAACAAAGAAAAGGTAGAGGCTCATGGTCATCTGGCTTTTGTCGATAAGTAGCGTCTGGACAAAGACGTACTCCTCCCAACCGCGCAAAAAGGTAAAGGTAGCAATCGCAATCAGCCCGCTACGCACCTGTGGCAGAACCACCAGGCGAAAGGCCTGGAAACGGGTCGCGCCATCTGTCACCGCACTCATCTCAATATCCCAGGGCACGCCGTCAAAAAAACCCTTAAGGACGAAAATCGCGTAGGGCAGCTCCAGCGCACTCATCACCATCACCACGCCGGAGAGATGGTTGAGCAGGCCCATATAGTGAAGCTGGATGAAGATAGCGATGGTCAGGGCCAGCGCGGGAAAAGCATGTAACAGAAGCAAACCGCGAAGGAAATTTTCCCGACCGGCAAAGGCAAAGCGCGATAACGCGTAGGCTGCTGGCGTCGCGACGATCGTCACAATCAGCGTTTGGGAGACGGCAAAGATCAGGGAGCTACCCAGTGCCGTCCAGGCCGACGGCATCAGCTCCACGCGCGTTGTGCCGGTATTCGCAATATCCCGGTTCCACAGAAAACGGTAGTTGTGCACTGTCATATGGGGCATCAGGAAAATCATCACGAGGAGCAGCACAATCATACCGAGCGCAGTCCAGGACAATATCGGTCTGCGCAGGCGATCTGCCAGAAAGGCAAGCACGATCGCCCCGAAATAAGCCACGCCCGCAATGGCGCTGGTACGCCAAAGCACAAGCCGGCTGACGGACTCATCAGAGGTGGTCAGGGATTTTGCCAGGAGCCAGAGGTAAGGCAGCAGAATCGGGACCGAAATAATCGTCAGGAAGAGAATGACCGCAGACAGGAAGCCGACACGATTGACGGTGCCTCGACGTTCAAGACGCGCCCATTTCGATTGGGCAACCGCTGTGGTTTGTACGCGTGACATCACAATACCTCGATTTTCGGCGCGGCAAAGGTCGCGCGCATATTGCTAACACGCCATTGCACTAAGGTCGCGGCCACGCCAATCACCATCAAACCAAGCGCCAGCGCCGCGCCATAGGCGTAAGCCCCATTTTCAAAGGCACGACGGTAGATATAGAGCGCATACGGCGTGGAATCGTAGACAGGGCCGCCTCCGGTGATGAGCAGAATGTATTCGTAGGTGGTCATCAGGGAGAGGCCCTGATAGATCGTGATAAATCGAATGGGCTGAGACAGCGCGGGGGCCACCACATAACGCAGCACGCCCCATTCGCTCGCCCCGTCTATCCGCGCCGCATTGGCGAGATGTGAGGGGATGGAGCGAATTGATGACGTCAGAATGACCATGGCAAAGGATGCTCCCACCAACCCATTCGCCACGACGATCAGAAACAAGGGGAAGTCATTGCGCAAATTCACAGGCGGCAGGCCTAAAGACCCGGTTACCTGATTAAGCAAACCGGACGGCGTGGGATCGGCAACCCATATCCACAGAATACTGTAGAGTACGGCCGGTGACATGCGTGGCAACAGCCAGAGACCGCGAAACAGATTACCGAGTCTGTCGGGGATGGCCGTCGACGTTATGGCCAACAGGGCACCCAGCCCGACATTGAAAATAAACAATGTCGCCGTGACGTAGATCAGCGTCGTCAGGAGCACGCCAGGAATGCGCGCATCGCGTGACACGATCCGCTCGAAATTCTGCAGTGTAAATTGGCCGACCCGAAGATCCGCGCCCATATCGGTAAAGGCGATGACAGTATTGACGATGATGGGCGCCAGGAAAAAGACGACCAACAACGCGATAGCGGGCGCGAGATAGAAAACGGGTCGGGCTGGCCGGTGCGCCCGAGGCTGGAACTGAGACATGACCTCATCTCCTTAAGTATTAACGATCACACTAAGCGCGACACCCGACGGGCTAAACACTATTTGTTGGCGACAGAGGCGCGAATCTCAATATCGTCGCCGAACTGCAGTTCAAGCTCTTCAGCGATAAAATCAACCGCCTGTTTTGCGGTCATTTTCCCTGTCTCAACGGCCTGAAGACCGCTGAACAGCACCTTGTTATAGCTGCCAAACTGAATGTGATTGGGCACGAACTTCGCATGCGCCATCATTGGCGAGGCGGCTGACAGCACCCAGTTATCCCGGTATTTCGGCATCGCCGTTTGCGCGTTGCTGATGGCCGTATGATAGGAGGTCACAGCATGCTCGTTGTTGAAATAGGGTAAGGTTGCCAGTGCGACGAGTTCGGCAGCAATATCGGCATTTTTACTTTTGGCATTCACCGTATAGAGAAGCGGATGCGACAGGTTTGAAGGCTGACCGCCCTTTTTGGCCGCCGGGGCCGGAATCCAGCCTATCTTATGAAAATAACCCTCTTTGTCTGACGGCCAGACCGCCCCATTTTTGTCCCCCACCTGCCAGGCCACCGCCCAGACACCCTGGTGAAAGATAAATGCCTTCTCCTGTTTGAATGCCCCCTGAATGGCATCCCAACTCATCGCCGTATTATCGACAGGGGTAACCCCCTGCTTCGCATTACGCGCATACCAGCCAAGGGCGTCGGCCATTTCAGCCTTGGGGAACATGAGTTTACCGGTCTTCTCATCCATGAATTTCACGCCGTAAGACTGAAAGACCATAAGATAATCAATACCGACGTTCGGGCGGTGCAGCATGCCATATTGGGCTGCTTTGCCGTCCACGACTTCTTTGGCAAGTGCGGTCAGATCGTCGAGTGTAAAATCACCGGACTCAACTCTGGCCGGAATAGCGTTGATAAAGGCTTCATCCTTGCCGATTTTTCTCAACATATCTTTGTTGTAAAAAAACATCCGTATTTCAGCATCCTGCGGTATGCCGTAGATCTTTCCATCCTTTGCTTTCGCCGATTCCCACAGCACAGGCAGGATATCGCTATAAACCCACGGTGCAGCGGCGATCTTATCGTTCATTTGCAAGGCATAACCGTCCTTAGCAAACTGACCGATCCACTCATGGGGCAGCACATAGATATCCGGTCCCTGGCCGACGGACATTGCCTTCAGCATGTCCATGGCAAAGTCGTCCCAGCCTTTCACAGCACTGCTGTTGGCCTGAACCACAATATGCTTGTCGACACCCGCAGCCTTAAATTGCTTGTTCATGATGTCGGCGGCATCTTCGATATTGGTGATGCGGTTGGGAGCACTCCGCTCGGCGAGCGTGGAGAGTTTGATGGTTATCTCTTCGGCGTGGGCAAGGCCGCCACACAGCGCGGAAATCACCAAGGTGGCGAGGACAGTCAATTTTTTCGACATGGTTTTTATTCCCGTTGTGCCTATTATTTAAGTAAGTTAATTTATTTAAATGACAAGTTCATGACCATGTGCAAATGACCGGGAGAAGATGAATTGACTTCATCGAAGCATTGGGAAGGAATCGGTACAACGCAGTCTGCCGTGTTACGTTATCTTCGTCGCAACGACTCTGCATCGCGTGCTGAAATCGCCGATTGTTGTGGCGTGACAGCGGCGGCGGTGAGCATGATGACCCGCGATCTCATCAAGCGAGGTATCGTCGTCGAAGGGGCTCGTCGTCCGTCTGGCCGGGGCGCACCGCACATCGATCTTACGCTTAATTCCGCAATCGGTTATGCCATAGGGATTCATGCCAGCCGCTTTTCTATCACGCTGATGCTGCTTGATTTCAAAGGCAAATTGGTCGATGAAATTGAACTGATCGGCCTCTATGAAACCTTTGCCGAGGCTCGGTCAGCGATGCAGGAGGGTCACAAAACGCTGCTGGAGAGAAATCACATACCGCATCGTTTACTGATTGGTGCAGGCATTGCCATGCCGACACGGTTTCAACGCGGTGTTGCGCCTCTCCATCTGGCCCCCGAAGTGACCTCCTGGGATGAACCCGGGCTGTATGAGTCCATCCGGCAGGCTTTGGGCTGTCCGGTGTTGATCGAAAATGATGCCAATGCTGCAGCAATGGGCGAGATGGCGCTCGGTAATGCGGCTAATCATCAAGACTTTGTCTATCTCTATCTGTCAGAAGGCATCGGCAGCGGCATTATTTTGGGCAAACAACGCTATCGCGGTCATCTTGGCAATGCGGGCGAAATTGGCCTGTTACTTCCACTCGAAAGACCACGGCCCTCTTTTACTGACCTTGCTGCCTGGTGCAAAAATCACCTCGGCCAGATACCGGATGGTCGTTCACAAGCCGTCTGGCACCGTTTCCTGAGCGAAAACGTATCGGTTCTCGACGGGTGGATTGAACGCACAGGCCCGGAAATCGCACGCCTGGGCTTTATGCTAAACGCTGTCCTTGCGCCAGCGGCTATCTATCTTGGGGGCACACTGCCGCAGGTCGTGCGTCAACGGCTTGCTGTCTGGCTCGATTTTTCCGCGTTAGATACCTTAAATGGCACTCATGTCGTGCAACCTGAAATCTGCCTGCCGGATATCTCAGCTACGGATACCGTCGCATTCGGTGCCGCCGCCATGGTTCTGCACAATGTGGCTCAGCCGGATACGGGGGAATCGTAGCGCATTTAACCGCCACCTCAGCGTGATTTAACATGGCTTAAAAACACGTCGCCATGGGCGGTAAGCGCTGTCCCGCTGAACGTAAAGTGGAAGCCGTCCAACAGGGTGTTTATCGTGGCCATTCTGTTTCCAGCGTTGTAATACCTCTCAATATCCCCCTCCGCCGGGATCGGTCTGGGTTGATGCGCGTTTATCCCGGCCTCCACCTGAAAAAGCAGTCCGCACCGACAAATAAAACCACTCGCTTCTGTTTCTGTCTTTTCACAGGGGAAAAACAGGTTTGCCGGAGTGAATATTCCCGTTCTGGCAGGAAGCCGAGTGCGCGTGAAGCATTGAGAATAAACCGGCCGGCAAGGCGAATATTCACGCAACAATGCCAGAATAAAGAAGAGCCGCCGCCATCAGACCAGAGGCAGGCGTTTTATTCCGCGTTATCAGAACCGGCAGAGTTGGGATGCCACGCGATCCAGCGCTCTGTCATAACTGGCCCGTTCCCCAGCACTCAAGAATCCCTGCTTCTTAACAAATTGATTGGTGTCTTTTCGCACCTGCTCAACCTGCCGCCACATTTTTTCCGCCTGTGCTTGTGTCAGAAGACGGGCTTTGCGGGCAGTAGCAATATCGGCCTGAAGAATATTGGCACGTACGGAGATATGCGCCTGACGGGGATCGGTAATGGCACCGCCCACATTGCCCTGCACATCATGTTGCGTGTTGAGATCGCATCCCGGATAGTCTGGCGCAGCCGACGCGGCGAAGGTGCTAAAAGCGATCAGATAAAGCATGGCGTAACATAGCATTCTCATGGCGGCTATCCTGGTCATCGTCGTTAATTAACCTGTTCGGCTGGCGCGTTGGGCAGCCCTGAGGCGAAAATCCACTACAATCCCCACTCAGGCCCGTCGGATGAAAGCGTAATGGTTACAGGTTCTCCGCACACTTCAACACAGGGCGCGTCATGCGTATTCCAGCGAAACAGGCAGAGATGCCAACCGCCGGGGATGATACGAGAACAATCAATGATCCCATGTGCGCCTGACGCCCTTGCCTTATCGGCATTTTCCCAGGACAACGGCATCAGCCCTTGCTTCAGCGCTGCTCGCCAGGGGCTGTTAGATGCCTCGGGGATTATCCCCATTTGCAGGCAACCTGCCTTATCCCGCTGATCGATGACCCTGGCACCGCTCACGCGAAGCGGAATAAGCACACGCGCTAATCCATCTTCCCGCATATAACCCGAAACCGCCATGATGGACCATTCAGGAATGGGGCTCATATAAAGTGCGGGCTGCCCCTGTCGATGATAACGTCCTGCGCTTTGCGGCCCAGGCGCGGCGAGTGCGGCGTGCGCATTCGTTGACAACACCGAGCGGTAAAACTGGCCCGAAAGGGGCAAAAAAGCGTCAGCGTCCATTTCCCTCACCTTATTAAGCGCCCGGGCGACATTCAGGCTGGCTCACCTAAACGCTCTCAACGCCCATCTGTTTGTGCCGGTGCTGTTTTCTGGTCGATGGCGGATGACACCGCTCATGTGTGCCCGGCAGATAATAGTGACCATCAGCAGAGCGCGCCGTACCACCGGGACAACCGTCCATTCCGCGCTGCCCGTTCTTTCCCGCAAGGCCCTCACCGCCAGGCTGTCCATTTTGGCTGCCGCCGTTGCCACCTGCGCCCCCATTACCACCCGACCCGGCGTAGCAGGCGGATACCGATAAAAGCAACATTATCCCGGTTACAGCAGCTAACTTATGCATGAACGTACCGCCTTCATTCGCCATTATTATTCGACAGTAATTGAGTCCGGTTTTTGCGCCACGATCTTAAGCGAGGTGCCTTTTATCGCGTCACTAACCGCTTCCCGGAGGGTCATGGTTCCCTGCACCGGATTGACGTGGACAGCGCCGGTTCGCGACAGATCTGTCTCAATAAAACAGCCTGAAGCATGGGCTAACTGCTGGGCCGTTTCATCAAAGCGCGGGAGGTTAACATGGTAAGTGCCCTCGATATCACATTTACCCGGAGAAATGTGACCAGAGGATGAAGGGCTGCATGACGTGCAAGCGGCGGCGAGCATCAGCACGCCAAGGCTTTTCAGACTGACTGAATACATAAACCTCTCCGGCAGAATAAACAGAGATTTATTATTCTCACAAGACAGGGGGGACTGTCTGCATGCGGAATATGTCTGAGTATGACGCGCTGAAGCGCGCGCAGGCACTTAATCGCCGGTTAACCAATCGCTCTACCGTCGCCCACTGTTACGCATCGCCAGCATGGCCATCTGGGGTAAGCGTAAGATTGAGCAGGATTTATCGATGCTAATGCCACCGGGGCGAGGGAGGTGATGCAGTTATGATTAAGCGCGGGCGAAAAAGCAATGCCGGTTAAGAAGCTAAAGATGAGAGGTGAAGTAAAACTGAGGACAGGTAAAGTTGAGGATATCGACGCCATCCCTGGCATTACCATGATGATACGGTCAGTTTTCATACATTAGGCATGAGCCACTGTCACGCTCTTGCTACAGGCTGAACCGTACCGGGCGTGGAACCCTTTCCTGTCCGGGCGTCATGCCCATTGTTGCTGCTGATTGACAAGATGTTGTGGTTGATTTATTGCCTTACGCGCAATCCAGTAGAGCAAAACTCGCTCGTCGTCACTGTCACGATCCGCCATTGACAATAATTTCAGCGCCAGCGTAGATTTAGTGACAGGCTGCTGCTCTGCGCTCAATTCAATCACTGCCTGACCGATAATGCAGCAAACCTCATCCTCACTGGTGACGGATTCATATGTCCGGTCTTTCATATTTCCTCCTGTTGAATGAACTTTTAGCATGGCAAAAAAACGCTGACTCTGCCGGAAAAAAGCACTGTTTGTAACATTCACTTACTGCTATTTACCTGGGGTCATCACATAGCTATACCGGTAACGTTTATCGCTCCTGCCATTCATGCCACTCTCGCGGCATTTCATTCCATTTTGCATTCCATTCATGCCCTTTCTCCCCGCACGCGCAAGGCTAAGGTTTATTCTGGCCGCAGTTTCCAGTTTCCCATCGGGAGTAAACATCATGAATAAGCCACAACAGGCTGTCTGCCAGCGTACACGCTGGTTAACTCTTATCGGTACGGTTATAACCCAGTTTGCGCTGGGGTCGGTGTATACGTGGAGTTTGTTTAACGGTCAGCTGTCGCAAAAACTGTCGGCATCGGTCAGCGAGGTGGCCTTTTCATTTGGGTTGCTGAGCCTGGGGCTGGCGGTGGCGTCTTCGCTGGCTGGCAAACTTCAGGAACGTTTTGGCGTCCGTAAGGTGACTATCGGCGCGGGCGTGATGATGGCGCTGGGCTTATGGCTGACCTCCCATGCCGATAACCTGATGATGCTGTATCTCAGCGCAGGCATTCTGCTGGGCCTGGCTGATGGCGCAGGCTACCTGATGACATTGTCAAACTGCGTTAAATGGTTTCCTGAACGTAAAGGGGTGATATCCGCCTGCGCGATTGGTGCCTACGGACTAGGAAGCCTGGGGTTCAAATTTATCTGTGGCGCGCTACTGGCTAAGTTTGGGCTCGAACAGACCTTCATTATCTGGGGATTATTGGCCATGACGATGATGATCATCGGGGCGCTGATGATGCGCGATGCGCCATTGCAAAGCCCGTCGACCGTACAAAATCAGGCAAACCGCAACTATACGCTGGCGGAATCAGTGCGCCTGCCGCAGTACTGGATGCTGGCGCTAATGTTCCTGACGGCCTGCATGAGTGGCCTGTACGTGATTGGCGTCGCTAAAGATATCGGGGAAGGCTTAGTGCATCTCAGCACCCAGACGGCGGCTAACGCGGTGACTGTCATTGCCGTGGCTAATCTGAGTGGTCGGTTAGTGCTGGGCGTACTGTCTGACAAAATGGTTCGTATCCGGGTTATCTCGCTGGCCCAGCTGATTTCGTTAGCTGGCATGAGCGTTTTACTGTTTACCCAGATGAATCAAACCACCTTTTTCCTGTCTCTGGCCTGCATCGCTTTCAGCTTTGGCGGCACCATTACCGTTTTCCCTTCGCTGGTCAGCGACTTTTTCGGCCTCAATAATTTGACCAAAAATTATGGTCTGATTTATCTGGGATTCGGTATTGGCAGCGTTTTAGGTTCGCTGGTCGCCTCACTGTTTGGCGGTTTTACCGTAACGTTCAGCCTTATCATGACGCTATTGGTGATGTCGTTACTGCTGTCACTGACGATTCGTATGCCGCAGAGCCCGTCCGTTCGCGAGCCGCTGCTGCAGCGTCAGTAATCGCGAGGGGCCAGGTCAGACTGGCCCCTTTTTTTAGCCGCGAAAGCGCGGTTCCGCCATACCGGCCACATCAAGTTCAACCGCAAAAATATCACCCGACGCTGGATAGCGCTCCCGATCTTCTTTACTGAGATTCTCTCTTGAACTGGTGATATACAGCGTTTTTAAATCGCGACCGCCAAAGGCGACCATCGTTGGCCACTTAACCGGCAGACTGATCTCATCCACGATTTCGCCATCCTGTGGATCGATACGCACCACCCGACCGCCATCAAATAATGCCGACCAGTAAAAGCCTTCGCTGTCTACGGCTGCACCATCGGGCAAGCCCCCGCGGGCATCAAAACGTCGGAAAACCTCACGTTCGCCCGGTTCGCCCTGGGCATCCAACGGATAGCGGTAAAGCACTTCGTTCGGTGTGTCCGTGTGATACATCCACTGACGATCGGGTGAGAAGGCTACGCCGTTTGAAATCTTGATGTCACGCGCTTTGACATCAAGCTTCAGATCGGGCGTCACACGGCATAGCAACCCTCCGTTTTTATCCTGTGGCTCCCACAAGCTGCCGCACCAGAAATTACCCCAGGGATCGACACGTCCGTCATTGAAACGGCTTTTCTCCGCGATGCCTGGATTATCAGCCACTTTCTTCTGCGGTTTACCCTGCTCATCCAACAGCCACACGCCACCGCGCAGGGCGGCGATGATACCGCCCTGCTCACGCAATCCAATGCACCCCACCTCTTCCTGTTGGGGAAACGTCGTCAGTTCGCCACTGATGGGATCAAAACGATGAATAGCTGGAGCCAAAATATCAACGCACCACAATACCTGTTCCTTGACCGACCAGAGCGGGCATTCCCCTAACTCCGCCTGAAGTTGCAGAATATTTTTTACCTTGCGAGCCATGTTTGCCTCCATTTATTGTCCTGCTAATAATGTAGCGCCAATTTCCAGACCCAGGAGAACTATTTTCACCGTATTTTTAAGACGGTTCTTACTTCTGCTTGCGCTTATTCATCCCATTCTGATGGGAAGATTAAAATTGTTTTATCGACATTGCCGGAAAAGAAATATAAAGAAATACTTCTGCAGGTAACTCTACAATCGCTACATGTTTGCTCCACTATTTCGGCGTAATATCTAAAACATCGAAAAAGAGGAGATAGCGTATGAAAGAAATAAGTACAACAGTCCTTTCCATGGTCTCAGCGGGTTATTTTATAAACGGGCCAAAAATGCTATCAGGACATAAGGGTGACAGGCAGCGACAGGGAAAATGGTCTGCCAGAAATGAGAACCACTGAAGGGCAAAGATTTCACACAGCATAATATAAAAAAAAGAAGGTGGGATTAAATCCCACCTCGTTTTATTGGTTAACTCTTCACCGCATAATTACACTGATACCAGGTTTTCTTTAAGCCTGGTATTGTGCTGTCCTGAACAGGTAAATTTTCTACCTTATCAAAACCTTTATTCATGCAGTAATTCGCCACATCAATTTCCATCGCGTCGCGATTAACTTTTGACGGGTCGAAACGGTACTGTACGGTGTTTGAATGAGTATCTTCATCTACTCGCTCAAACGCCCCGGGTTTGCTGGCAGTACAGCCGCTCAGCAGAATAAGTGCCAGTGCACCAATAACTATTTTTTTCATTTTTACCTCACATTTTGTCGCAGTGTAAGGCGCGGCAAAATGGGTATCTATAGGAATAGTACGCGAGCTGTTGCGTATTTACGAAGTTTTACCAATTGATTCAATACGGTTAAACAGTTGGCATAATGTGCCATTAAACTGCGAAACTGCATTCAACGGAAAACATTCAAAGCACAACACCAGGCATTACTCTAAAAAAAAGCCTCTCTCAATTCAGCCCGCGTTTAGCGGGCTTTTTTTCGCTTATCCCTCGCCCGAAAGCGCAATCATTCTACGAAGCAGATTGGCGGCTTGCTTGTCAGGGAGTGCGAGAATCGCCGTGTAGAGATCGATGGACATGGCACACATAGATGAGCGGTCAACCGCCGTGTCTGCAGGCATATTGAGCTGTTGCAGCTTATCACCCCATTTTTGGTAAAGGCGATCCACGATATTTTTCAGGTCGTGCTGAGCCTGGTCGCGATCCATCGGCTGTTCTTCGGTCAAACTGTTAAGCAGTAAATACTCGGTGGCTTCTGCATCCTTTTGATTCAGTGCGGCTGGCAGCGTTTTGGCCAGATTCACCCCGCCCTTCACCTGCGGATAAAGGAATTGAAAACAGAGTCCGGGATCAATCTTATTCAGCGCCTGCATTTCGTCGACGGAAACGCCAATATAATTAACGACGGCGCGACTTGAGCCGCGCATGAGCCGCTGATTAATCACATCCGTGAGCCAGCCTCTTAGTTCACCGACGGCCTGAATCATTGGCTCGCCTTCACGCAGTTTGTGAGACAGTTCGCGCGTCAGTAACTGCCACAGGGCGGGTTCCTGGGTGCGCAGCACGCGATAAACCGTCGCCTGCGCCATATAGTCCGCCGCCCGCTCATAGCGTTTTTCCTGTTGCTGCTGAGGCAAAATCCAGTTGAACCACAACATATTCGACAGGATGAGCGGCAGGATAAAAAGCACTACGCCCTGCCACACCCGCAACCGGGTGGTTCTGACCAACATCACAATGATAAGCGCCAGTAGCACAAAGGCCACCAGCGTAATAAAAAGCAGGGAAGTCATACTACGTTGTTAATCCTTACGCACATCAATCAGTACCGGGCAATGCGCGCGTTCAACAACAGCGGCACTCACAGATCCTTTTAATAAACGGTTAAAGGGTGACAAATGGCGCCGCCCCATAATAATCATATTGGCGTTTAGCTGTTGCGACTGGGCGACGATGGTATCAGCGGCTTCACCGGCCAGTATAATGCCACGCGCCTTAATGCCAGCCTGCAGCAACGGGGCCAGTGCATGCCGTACCACCATCTCAGCGGTATTTTGTTCATCCTGAGCCGCCACAAAATCCGCCGGATCTTCGCCTGCATCAATATCAATAGGTTGGCTGCAGGATGAATAAGCGGGATCGATACAGCATAAAACGACGACTTCCGCACGGTGTGCCTGCGCTTGTTCAATCGTTAAAGAAACCACTTTCTTCGCCACCGGAGAATTATCAATAGCCATCAACACTGTTTTCATTGAGCAGTCATCCTTCAACAGCGGCAATTTTGCCAATTTCGCGAATCAACGCCTGTTTGCATTGCAACATTTCCTCACGATAACGAGCCTCATGTTTCTTAAAACGTGCCGTGGGCACCAATAATGACACGGCAAAACGGCCAAAGAGCGTGTCCAGTGCAAAGGCCATCGTCGAGATACCTTCAAGCGTTTCACCGCGATCGTAGGAAATACTGGTTTTACGCACCTCATGAATCATCTGTAAGAGCTCGGCCAGCGTCTTAACCGTTTTATCAGTCAGTTCGCGCCAGGCGTCGCCCACCCGTGCCTGCACGTCAGCGTCACTTTCCAGCGCCAGCAGCGCTCTGCCCCCTGAGGTGCTGTAAAGCGGCAGATCCAGCCCGATACGCGGAACAACCCGCAACTCTCGTGATGCCACCACGTAATGCACAACGGCAAGCTGTGAACCGCTGGCGCGGGCCAGTGATACGGTTTCATTGGTATCCGCAGAGAGTTTTTCCATCAGCGGTTTGACTAAATCCACCACATCCGTGTTGACGCTGGAGAGGAGCTTAAGCAAAGCCGGGCCAAGGCGCAGTCCACCCGCACCGCTGCTACGAACCAGCTCTGCGCTATCCAGGGCCGCAACGATACGCTGAACGGTGGAACGCGGCAGATCAACCACCTGTGCGATCTCGCCCAGGCTCATGCCACTGGGATGTTCGCCTAAGGCATTAAGAATTTTTGCCGCACGTGCAATAACCTGAATGCCGCCCGTTTTTTCATCCTCGCGGCTGGATGATTGATGAGTCATAGCGTCGTCCTTTTTGAGCTGGCTTACTGTAACCCGAAAAGCGCACCTTTTACAGCATGTACCGCATTGCAATACAGCATATTGCCATGTAATATCGCCGCGCTGTATCGCATTGCAATACATCGAATCATAATAATAACGAGACCACCTGCTATGACGACCCGGCCCGGCAATGCGCCGACGCTGCATCCCTTTACCTTGCGCCTGGCATTAGGCTTGCTTGGCGTGTGGATCGCTGCGCTCACCTCAGGACTTAACGATCGGGTCAGTGATATCGCTCTGGCCGATATTCGTGCCGCCCTTGGCATCGGCTACGACCAGGGAAGCTGGATTGTCTCTGTCTATCAGGCTGCCGAAGTCGCCGCCATGATGATTGCACCCTGGTTTGCCGTCACGTTTTCCCTACGGCGTTTTTCGCTGATCATGTCTGCGGGGTTTTTACTGTCCGCCATACTGCTGCCGCTCATGACCAATCCTGTTCTGTTTATGGCGTTGCGCGTTGTACAGGGTCTGTTTGGCGGCGCGCTTCCGCCTATGCTGATGACCGTCGCGCTACGCTTTTTGCCGCCGCCGATTAAGCTCTACGGCCTGGGTGCCTACGCGCTGACCGCCACCTTTGGCCCCAATATGGCGGCTTCTCTGGCTGCCTTCTGGACAGATGAAGTCAACTGGATGTTCGTCTTCTGGCAGGTCGTGCCCGGTATGCTGATTGCCATCTTACTGATGGCCTGGGGATTACCTCAGGATCCGCTCCGTACTGAACGTTTTCAGCAGATCGACCTGTTTGGTATGGTCACCGGCTGTAGCGGCATGGCGCTGATCATTCTGGTTCTCAGCCAGGGCGAACGTCTGGACTGGCTTGATTCCCCCATTATCACAGCAATGCTTTTCGCGGCGTTACCGCTCCTGGTAGTGTTTTTGATTAACGAGTGGTTTCATCCGCTGCCGCTGTTTAAGTTGCAGATGCTGAGACGGCGTAATTTGATGCACGGTTTACTGGTGTTGGCGGGCGTGCTCATTGTGTCGTTATCCGGCTCGGCCCTGCCTTCAACCTATTTTGCTCAGGTCGACGGATTCCGCATTGGACAGTTTGCGCCGCTGGCTTTAACTATCGGCTTGCCGCAGCTGGTTATTGCGCCGTTTATCGCCGCCCTGCTGAATATTCGCTGGATTGACTGTCGCTGGATGCTGTCGCTGGGCCTGATCTTTCTTATCGCCTCATGCCTGCTGGGTATGCAGATCACGACGGGCTGGTCGCGGGACAACTTTTGGCTGATTCAGGCTTTACAGGCTGTGGGTCAGCCGATGGTCATTCTGCCGGTATTGATGAGTGCCACCAGCGTCGTTGCCCCACCGGAAGGCCCGTTTGCCTCAGCGATGTTTAATACGGTTCGGGGTTTTTCCAGCATTGCCGCCTCCACGCTGGTGTCGTGGTTCGTCAGCCACCGAGAGCAGTTTCACTCCAACATTCTGATTAATCAGGCAGCCAGCAGGCCCTGGTTGATGACGGCGCCAGACAGCAGCCAGGCCAGCGCCAGCTATCCGCTCCTGCCCGACGGCAGCGCCAGCTCTGTCGAAAATCTGCGCGGCTTTGCCATGCAGGTCAAGCATCAGGCGCTGGTACTCGGCCTGAGTGATACCTGGATGCTACTGATCGGTTTTGCGCTACTGCTGCTGCTGGTGACGGCTCTGGTACCCAAACGGGTCTGGCCTCCTCAAACCTTGATCCAACCTGCAACCTCCACGTCGGGATAACTGAATATGCGTGCTTTAGCAATGAGAAGAACCCTGCTGCTTTCCCTCCTGCTGCTGGTTTTACTGGCGATGGCGCTGGCGGTATGGGCGGTGATGACCCGTAACGATCACCGCACCAATGATGCCTGGGTGAATGCCGATTACACCATTGTCGCCCCGAAAGTGTCGGGCTACATCGCCCGTATCAACGTGAAGGATAACCAGCAGGTCGCGGCGGGCGAACTGTTAGCCACGCTGGACGATCGCGATTATCAGGTGGCACTTGAGAGTGCCAAGGCCGACCTGCAGGTCAGTGAAGCCAAGCTGTTGAGCAGTCAGGCACAGCTGGAGCAGCAGCAATCGGTGATTGCGCAGCAAAAGGCCAGCGTCGCGGCCAGCCAGGCCACAGCGCAGTATGCCGGTCAGAGTGCGGAACGCTATAACCGTCTTTATCAGCGCGGCACGGTGGCCGCAGATGAACAGCAAAAAGCCAGTTCTGCACAACGATCCGCGAGCGCCACGGTGCGCCAGAGTGAAGCGGCGCTGGCCTCGGCGGTTAAGCAGGTCGGCGTGTTGCAGGCGGCGGTCAGATCCTCAGAAGCCGATGTCGCCGCAGCGAAGGCCAGCGTCGATCAGGCGCGTCTGAACCTGTCTTATACCCGCATTATGGCACCGGTGGCCGGCATGGTGGGACAGCGTACCCTGCGCCTGGGTGCCTGGGTGTCAGCAGGCACGCGTCTGCTGGCGGTGGTGCCGTTGCAGCACACCTACATCACGGCAAATTATCTGGAAACCCAGTTGAAGGATGTTCGTCCGGGGCAACCCGTTAGCATTGAGGTCGACGCCTTGCCCGATCAGGTCTTTACCGGTCATGTCGACAGCATTGCGCCCGCCACGGGCGCGACGTTTTCAGCGATTTCTCCTGATAACGCTACCGGCAACTACACTAAGGTCGTTCAGCGATTACCGGTGAAAATTGTGCTGGATGAGGGACAGCCGAATCTGGCCCAGTTACGCGTCGGCATGTCTGCGGTTCCAGAAATTAACGTTCAGTAAAAAATGTGAACAAACTCTCAGAACCAAACTATTTCTTTTCGGTCTGATTACGCGTAGATTAGCCCCGATCCTGTTCTGAGTTATTCAGTTCGTCCGGGAGACCGTTGACCGTTGACCTGAACGGCGACCTGTCCCATCTGTCCGCGTTGCGCTGGATCGGGATCGCCAACATCGTAACCGCTCAGAGGAGTTCGCTTGTGAAATATGCTTTGATGGGAATTTCTTTCTTCGTACTGCTTTGGGTCGGCACCTTTGTGCTGATGCTGTAGTATCTGCAAGCATTCCGCAGGGGGCGACAGACGGTCGCCCCAGTGGCGGATTAGATCTGTTCTTCCATGTTTTTCACGCTGCCCGGCAATATACCGTCCGCACGAAACATCGCTTTAATCCCTCTGACTGCCTGACGTATACGATCGCTGTTTTCAATCAGCGCAAAGCGGACATGCGTGTCACCGTAGTCACCAAAGCCAATGCCTGGCGAGACGCAGACTTTCGCCTCCTGCAGCATGTGCTTCGCAAACTCCAGCGAACCAAGGTGGGCATAGTGATCAGGAATTTTCGCCCACACGTACATCGACGCTTTCGGGATATCGACCATCCATCCCGCTTCGTGCAGCCCTTTTACCAGCACATCACGCCGCCGTTTATATTGCTCAGCAATATCGCGCACGCACTGCTGATCGCCTTCCAGCGCCGCAATCGCAGCCACCTGTAAAGGCGTAAATGTGCCGTAATCGTGATAGCTCTTGATACGCGCCAGCGCGGCGACCAACTCTTTGTTACCCACCATAAAGCCAATGCGCCAGCCCGCCATGTTGTAGCTTTTTGACAGCGTGAAGAATTCTACCGCGACATCACGTGCCCCTGGCACCTGCATGATGGAAGGCGCTTTCCAGCCATCATAGACAATGTCCGCGTAGGCCAGATCGTGAATCACCAGGACGTTATACTGCTTCGCCAGCGCAATTACGCGCTCGAAAAAGTCCAGTTCGACACACTGAGATGTGGGATTGGAGGGAAAACCGAGCACCATCATTTTGGGTTTGGGATAGCTTTCGCGAATAGCGCGTTCCAGCTCATTGAAGAAATCGATCCCTTCCACCAGCGGTACAGATCGCACCTGTGCACCCGCGATAACGGCACCGTAGATATGAATAGGGTAACTGGGGTTGGGCACCAGCACCGTGTCGCCATGGTCAAGCGTCGCCAGCATCAGGTGAGCCAGCCCCTCTTTGGACCCGATGGTGACGATAGCTTCAGATTCAGGATCGATATCAACCTGATAACGCTCTTCATACCAACGAGAAATCGCGCGACGCAGGCGAGGAATACCGCGTGAGGTCGAATAACCGTGCGTGTCTTCGCGTTGTGCCACCTGGCACAGTTTTTCTACGATATGAGGCGGCGTTGCCCCGTCGGGGTTGCCCATTGAAAGGTCGATGATATCTTCGCCACGCCGACGCGCAGCCATCTTCAGTTCAGCGGTGATGTTAAAAACGTAAGGCGGCAGGCGTTCAATACGTGTGAAACGACGGGTTGTGCTGTTATCAGCCATGGTGTCCTCTGGGAAACGTTAGCGCCCGGACCGTCCGAGCGACGCTGGTCACTGCGGTGACCTCTACAAGAACATAACTTGCAGATAACAACTTTGTCGAGAGGAGCAGAAAATTTTTTATATTTGTGGATTGAGCCGTTCAAGCAGCCAGTCATTCACCCAGCGGTCATTTAACAGATAATTATTTTGCAGCGTGCGCTGTAGCCTGAAGCCATTTTTTTCCAGAATCCGCCGTGATGCCCAGTTGCCCTCCACCACCAGCGCCTTGAGCTTGAGGAAACCGGCGTCGAACAAACACTGACACAACGCCCCCAGGGCTTCACTGCCGAAGCCCTGGCCACAGTAGCGGTGCAGCAGCATGTAACCGATTTCGGCCTGGCGAGCGGGCTGCCATTCAGGCGTACAGCCAAATAAACCAATGGCTTCTCCGCTATCACGCAGCCTGGCGACCAGGCACAGCATGTGAAAGCTGCCTACCTGCCAGGGTGCCAAACGCTGGCTGAACCGTTCACGGATATCCTCTTCGTCAGGAATTTCACTCACCCAGTTCATCGTGTCGCGATCTTCGTGCACCGCCCGGAACAGTTGCCAGTCTTCCGGGCGTAATGTCGTTAACGTCAAACGTGAAGTGGTCAGATGCATACTCTGCTCCCGGCAGACAGGTCTCAAAGGAAAGCGACTGCGCTGATAATCCTGCCAGGCTTCAGTACCCCGCCCCGAATCCAAAAGAGGGAAATAAATGTTCCCCTTTATCGTGGTCAACATTTCCCCTTTTCGCTGTTTTAGAGAAATTGATCTAAAACATGAACAGCCATGCTGACCGCTGGGCGCGCTGGCGCATTATCATTACATTTTTTATCATAACGTTCTTTAACATAGCTGAAGAGTCGCCTGTGACCTCACACTTTAACATGCTCCTGGCCGTCTTTGATCGCGCGGCGCTCATGCTGATTTGCCTGTTTTTTCTGACGCGAACCCGGCCTTTTCGTCAGTTATTACAAAAAGATGAGCACACCTCGCTGGAAAAAAGCGCTGTCATTGCCATTTTTTCCCTGTTTGCCTTATTCAGTACCTGGTCAGGTGTTAACGTTGAAGGTTCATTGCTTAACGTGCGGGTTATCGCCGTGATGGCGGGCGGTATTCTTTTTGGCCCCTGGGTGGGGATCGTGACGGGCGTGATTGCGGGCCTGCATCGTTTTTTGATTGATATTCACGGCGTGACGTCCGTGCCCTGCCTGATTACCAGCATCATTGCCGGGGTGGTTGCGGGCGGGATCAATCGTCGGGTGCAGCGCGAGCGACGCTGGCTGGTAGGCATTCTGGGCGGGATGTTCTGTGAAAGCCTGACGATGCTGCTCATTCTGTTATGGGCGAAGCCTGTCGCCCTGGGGCTGGCGATTGTGTCCGAAATCGCCCTGCCGATGATCCTCGGCGCATCAAGCATTGGCTTAATCGTGTTACTGGTGCAGAGCGTTGAGGGTGAAAAAGAGGCCAGCGCGGCACGTCAGGCCAAGCTGGCGCTGGATATTGCTAACCAGACGCTGCCGCTGTTCCGGCAGGTAAACAGCGATTCACTTCGGAACATTTGCGACATTATCCGGCGAGAAATCAAAGCAGATGCCGTCGCCATGACCAACAAGCAGAAAATTTTGGCCTATGTCGGTTACGGCGAGCAAAACTATCAGCACGGCGATGACGGTATCAGCCCCACCACGGCTCAGGCTATCCACAGCGGTAAAATCATCATTAAAAACAATGATGAAGCCCACAGAACAAAAGACATTCACTCCATGATAGTGATTCCGTTACGGGAAAAAGGCAACGTCACCGGCACCTTAAAAATCTACTATCGTCGCGCGCACCGTATTACCGGCTCGCTGAAAGAGATGGCCGTTGGCCTGTCGCAGATTATCTCGACCCAGCTTGAAGTCTCCCGCACCGAGCAACTGCGTGAAATGGCCAATAAAGCGGAACTCCGCGCGCTCCAGAGCAAAATAAATCCGCATTTCCTGTTTAATGCGCTCAATGCGATTTCGTCTTCTATCCGGCTCAATCCAGATACGGCGCGTCAGTTAGTCATCAATTTATCGCGTTATCTGCGCTACAACCTCGAACTGAACGACGATGAGCTTATCGATATCAAAAAAGAGCTGTGGCAGGTAAAGGATTACATCGCCATTGAGCAGGCCCGCTTTGGCGATAAGCTCACGATGATTTACGACGTGGATGAGGATTTGCATTTTTCTCTGCCCAGCCTGCTTATTCAGCCCTTAGTCGAAAACGCCATTGTGCACGGCATTCAGCCCTGCAAAGGCAAAGGTGTGGTGACCTTGAGCGTGCGCGATTTGGGCGACCGGGTGCGCATTGCGGTGCGGGACACCGGGCAAGGCATCAGCGATGAGGTCATTGACAGAGTTGCACGCAACGAAATGCCGGGCAATAAAATCGGCCTGTTAAACGTGCATCACCGGGTTAAATTGCTGTCGGGCCAGGGACTGCATATCGTGCGTCATCAACCCGGGACAGAAATCGCCTTTACCCTGAGCAAAACCGGACAGCCACTGGTGGGAAATCTTGCATGAAAGCCATCATCGTAGAGGATGAGTTCCTTGCCCAGCAAGAGCTGAGCTGGATGATTCAGCAGCACAGCAAAATCGAGATTGAAGCCTGCTTTGATGACGGACTCGACGTGCTGAAATACCTGCAACAGCACCGGGTTGATGTGATATTTCTCGATATTAATATTCCGTCGCTGGATGGCATGTTACTGGCGCAGAATATTCATCAGTTTGTGCATAAGCCTCTGATTGTTTTTATTACCGCCTGGAAAGAACATGCGGTAGAGGCCTTTGAGCTGGAGGCGTTTGACTACATCCTGAAGCCCTATCATGAGTCACGTATTATCACGATGCTCAACAAGCTGGAAGCCAGCTGGCAACAGCAGCACACAATTACCCAGGCACCCAGCGCGCAAAACCCCCTTACGGTTAACCTGACCAAAGACGATCGCATCATCGTGACCGACGTGAATGATATTTACTACGTCGAGGCTCATGAGAAGTTAACCTTTGTGTATACCCGCCGTGAAGACTATGTCATGTCGATGAATATCAGCGAATTTTGCTCACGCCTGCCCGAGCAGCAATTCTTTCGTTGTCACCGCTCGTACTGCGTTAATCTGAATAAGATCAGAGAGATTGAACCCTGGTTCAATAATACCTATCTGCTCAAATTAAGGGACAAGGACTTTCAGGTGCCCGTCAGCCGTAGCAAGGTAAAAACCTTCAGGCTGCTCATGCGTTTGTAGGGAAACCACAGGACGGAGAGAACCCTTCCCGTTGGGGAAGGGCAATGGCGGTTATCAGAGAATACGGCCCAGGGTTTGACGCAGGTGTGCACCTGCACCTAACAAGCCTGGCTGATCGTGGGTGATCATATAGACCGGAATATCGGCAACGTAATCGCGAAAACGCCCTTTGTCTTCAAATGCCGCACGGAAACCCGAGGATTTAAAGAATTCCAGGAAGCGCGGCACAATGCCGCCTGCGATGTACACGCCACCAAAGGTGCCGAGGTTCAGCGCCAGATTACCGCCAAAACGCCCCATGATGACGCAGAACAGCGACAGCGCACGACGACAATCTGTACAGCTGTCCGCAAGCGCACGCTCACTCACCTCTTTCGGCTTCAGATTCTCGGGAACGCGTTGATCCACTTTCACAATCGCCCGATAGAGATTGACCAGACCCGCGCCTGACAGCACGCGCTCGGCTGACACATGGCCCAATTCTTCCCGCAACACTTCCAGGATTTGATCTTCTTCTTCGCTGTTGGCCGCAAAGTCAACGTGGCCACCCTCACCAGGCAGGCTGACCCAGCGCTTATCAACATGCACCAGATGACTGACGCCCAGTCCAGTCCCCGCGCCGTAAATGGCCACTGGCTTGTCTTTAACCGGCTCTTTGCCACCAAACTGGATCACATGTTCTGCGCCCAGCATGGGAATGGCCATGGACACCGCGGTGAAGTCGTTAATAATTTCCAGGTGTTCAAAACCGATGTTCTCTTTGAGCTTTTTGGTGGAAAAAGCCCAGTCATGGTTGGTCATTTCAACCCAGTCATCGGTAATCGGGCAGGCAATGGCGATACAACCGTCTTTGATATCCTGCTTTTGTTCATCAAGATAGTGGCGGATGACGGCTTCGAGGCTGTCGTAGTCTGATGTTGCGAATGTTTTGGCCTGGGAGATGCTGCCGCTTTCCACCTCACACAAAGCGAGGCGGGCGTTGGTGCCGCCGACATCGCCGACCAAGGCATAAGTTGTCATTCTTCTGGTGCTCCGCTTGGGGGTCTTAAAGAGTTGGAGGACACTATAAAATCCTGCCGATAAAACAACAACGCTCACCGAAGCTATGGGTGAGCGTCTGACTCGTGTGTGCAACAGCCTAACCGCGTTAGTCTGGCGTGCACAGAGGCAACTTTCCGAATCTCAACCGCCGTTGCGCTGGCTCAGGCAGGCTGAGACTTTACGCAGTAACGGCGGCAGGTCATCTTTTTGCATCACCACTTCAATAAACGACAGCCTGTGCTGTTGTTTAAGTAGCGTCATCAGTGCCTGCAACTGCACGGTTTCACTGATGCGCCAGCTCTGCGCCTGGCATTGCAAACTCATTGCCTGCGGCAGCGCTGTCCAGTTCCATTGCGCGATATCATTATAACGTTGAGCGGCACCATGAATCGCCCGCTCTACAGTATAGCCTTCATTATTGAGGAGAAAAATAATGGGATGCTGTTGATCCCGCAGCATGGAACCTAACTCCTGAATGGTCAACTGGGCCGAACCGTCGCCAATAATCAGGATAACGCGCTGAGCAGGCTGGGCAGTTTGCGCACCGAACGCGGCGGGTAAAGTATAGCCGATAGAGCCCCAGAGCGGCTGTACCAAAAGCTGCGCACCGACGGGCAACCGCAGCGACGCGGCACCAAAAGCCGCTGTCCCCTGATCGGCCAGAATAATATCACCCGGCTGCAGGAACGCCTGCATCGCCTGCCAAAAAGCAGACTGGCTGATGATGGCTGCATCCGGAACCGGCTCTGGGGGCGACGGCGGACAGGCGGCCTGCCAGGCTGCACCATGACGTTCAAATACAGGCAGTAACGCGCTTAGCGCATCCGCCATCGTCAGGGGCGCGAACGTTTGCCCGCCCACGCTGGCGCTGTGCGGCTGGATATCAATAAGCCGGGCCGGGCTGAATTGTTGGGTAAAACCGGCCGTAATCGTGTCGGTAAAGCGTACGCCAGCGCAAATCGTCACGTCCGCGTTTTCAATTTGCTGGCGCACGTCACCTTCACTGCCTTCTCCCGCATAGGTGCCGACAAAACCCGGTTGCTGTTCATCCAGCACACCTTTGCCCATCAACAAGGTGGCACAGGGAAACGCGCGTCCCGCCCGCAAGGCTGCCAGTGCCGGTTGCTGCTGCCAGCGCTGCGCCAGAAAATCGGCGAGCAGCGATACACGCTTCGCAGGTGCCAGCAACCGCTCTGCCGCCTGCTGAAACGCGATGCGCACCTCATGAGGTGAAGCGGTAGGGCGCATTAGCGGCTGCTCAGGCGCTGAGGTTTGCCGCTGGGCCACATCCACCGGCAGCATTAAATAGCCAGGACGGTGCTGCTGAAGCGCGGCCAGGATGACCCGGTCAATTTCAGCCGTGGCATTGTCGGCCGTAAGCTGTGCCGTGGCAGCGCTCACCTCCTGCGCCATGCGGATGAAGTGACCAAAGTCGCCGTCTCCCAGCGTGTGATGCACACAATCCCCCTGCTGCATCGCCTGACTCGAAGGCGCGCCCACAATGTGGATAACGGGCACATACTCGGCAAAGCTGCCCGCCAGACCGTTAATCGCGCTGAGTTCACCCACGCCAAACGTGGTCAGCAACGCCGCTACGCCGGAGCAACGCGCATAGCCATCGGCTGCATAGGCCGCATTCAGTTCGTTAGCGCATCCCACCCAGCTAATGTCCGGATGGGCAATAACACGGTCGAGAAACTGCAGATTGTAGTCGCCCGGCACACCAAATAAATGCCTGACACTGCACTCCTGCAAGCGAGCCAACAGATAGTCACCAACCGTAAAATCGGACATAGCGCGTTCCTTTTAGGGGATTGTTCTGATAAGTATCTGACATGGCGTAAATTTGGCGAGAACGGCTGCAGATTTAGCCAATCTATTGCATGGCAAGCCCGCGTTACGACCGTGTATTATTCCGTAAATATGCGACTTCACGCGGATTAACACTGAGTGTAAGCGTATACACTCCTCCGGTTTTGGCACATTTATTCGTTTTCACTCAGGACCCTTATATGACAGCTTTCCCTCATCCGGACCGATATCAGCATATGCAGTGGCGTCGCAGTGGCCGTAGTGGCCTGAAACTTCCTGCGATTTCACTGGGCCTGTGGCATAACTTTGGTGACAGCACACAGTTGGATGTCAGTCGCCAGCTATTGCGCCACGCTTTCGACTGCGGTATCACGCATTTCGATCTGGCGAATAACTACGGCCCGCCTCCTGGCTCAGCTGAAACGAACTTTGGTCGTATCATGCGTGAAGATTTTCAGGCACACCGCGACGAATTGCTTATTTCGACGAAAGCCGGTTACACCATGTGGGAAGGCCCGTATGGTGACTGGGGTTCGCGCAAATATCTGGTGGCCAGCCTCGATCAGAGTCTGCGACGAACGGGACTGGAATACGTTGATATCTTTTATCACCACCGTCCCGATCCGGAGACGCCGCTGGAAGAAACCATGCGCGCGCTGGATCATGTCGTACGCCAGGGAAAGGCGCTGTATGCCGCGATTTCAAACTATCCCGCGCAACGGGCGGCTGAAGCGATGGCGATTCTGCGCGATCTGGGTACGCCTTGCCTGATCCATCAGCCTCGCTATTCGTTATTTGAACGCACGCCAGAGCAGGGATTACTTCAGACACTGGATGAACATGGTGCAGGTTGTATCGCGTTCTCACCCCTGGCAGGCGGTGTCCTGACCGATCGCTATCTACAGGGTATTCCGCAGGATTCACGCGTTGCCAGCGGCAGCAAGTTCCTCAACGAAAATCAGCTTACTGATGAAAAAATGGAAAAAGTCCGCAAGCTAAACGCCATTGCTCAACAGCGCGGCCAGAAGCTGGCGCAGATGGCGTTAACCTGGGTGTTACGTGATCCACGCATTACATCAGTGCTGATTGGGGCCAGTAAAACGGCACAAATCGATGATGCAGTACAGATGCTGAATCAGGCTCCTCTCACGGATGACGAGCTTGCCGCCATTGAGTCTGCCCTGCAGTAACATGCGCCGCCTGCTTCGCCGGGCGGCCATCCCGGAATACTCTTAAACCCTGATTTTTCGCGGTTTTTCAGACGGTTTCCACAGGTTTCTCAGACGCAATATCGACAGAATAGCGAACCAGCAGCGGAGACACGCTGCCGTCAGGAGAAAATCATGATACGTGGAATTTTACTGGCTGCCTTTGTAGCCATGTTAACGCCGCTGGCAATGCACACCGCTCAGGCCTCAGGGTCATCAATTAATCTTGCGCCGGGCGTATCGCTTCATCTGGGCGATCGCGACCGCCGCGGCTATTACTGGGACGGCAACCGCTGGCGCGAGCCGCGCTGGTTTAACGATCGCTATGCGTATAAAGAGCGTCGCTGGTGGCGACACGAAGCGTGGCGACGTCATCAGCAGTGGGAACGTGAACGCCAGTGGCGCGCGCGCGACCGGCAACGTCGTTGGGAGCATGAACGACGCCACTGGCACCACGAACGCCGCGCGTACCACCGTTATCCGGAACGCTATCGCTAAAGCGCGTCGGTCGGCCCGCGCATCGGCAGATCACCTGAGGCGATAGCGCTAGAGTTAGAGGTGTTTCACTCTTGCCATAACAAACCCATCCCAGCCCTTTTCACCTACGGTTTGAATGGCTGTGGCCTCCAGACGGGCATCGCTGGAAAGCAGCTCGAAAAACGCACGTACCCCCTGCACGTTGATGTCTGCGGAATCGGCATCGGTTACCGCCCCGCCGCGCACAACGTTGTCGGCGATAATCACGCTGCCAGGACGAGCCAGGGCTAATGCCCAATTCAGGTAAGCGGGATTATTTTTCTTATCCGCGTCGATAAAGATGAGATCAAAGGGTCCCTGCAGGTGAGGCAGTACATCCAGCGCCGCACCGATGCGCAGATCGACGCGTCCAGACAACCCGGCATTGCGGATGTTATCACTGGCAACCTGCGCATGATGGGCGTCGGCTTCAAGGGTGGTGATTTTCCCTTCTTCGCCCAGCGCCTGCGCCATCAGGATGGTGCTGTAACCTCCAAGCGTGCCGATTTCCAGTACGCGTGCTGCGTTTAGCATTTTTATAAACAGTGCAAGCATGTTGCCTTGCAGGGCAGAAACGTCGTGGGCAGGCAGCCCCGCCTGACTGTTGGCAACCAGCGCGGCTTGAGCAAGGCGATCGGTAGGGAGGAGTAACTGAGAAAAATAGTCGTCGACCGCGGCCCATTTTGCGTGGTCTTGTGAAGGATAATCCGGCTTCCGCATCATTTTGCTCCTGAATCATCAAGACAGAAGAAAATATAAACCAATGCGGATAAACCTCAAGACAATATCATTCACACCGAAAACAGACGCCTGCCTGACCGTTTATCAGGCAGACGCGTTACATTCCCATTGCCTGACCGATTAACAGATAAGCGTTAAGACTCACCACCAGCACCACGATGACGCGCCCCGTATTTTGCATCAGCCGTGAATTGACCAACGCATCGCCCATCAGCTCGCGGTTGCCGGTAAACGCCAGCAGCGGAATGAGTGCCAGTGCGATACCGAAGCTGAGCAGCACCTGACTCATGACTAACACGCGCGTCGGGTCCCAGCCCGCCCAGATCACGAGAAACGAGGGCACCATGGTCACTGCACGTCGTACCCACAGTGGAATATAGAATTTAATAAACCCTTGCATAACCACCTGACCGGCCAGGGTGCCGACCACGGTTGAAGACAGCCCCGCCGCGACCAGGCTTAGGCCAAATACCGTTGCGGCAGCGTGCCCCAGCAGAGGCTGTAGCGTGGTGTAAGCCTGATCGAGTTCGGCAATCCCACTGTGGCCGCTAAAATGGAAGGCGGCAGCGGCCGTGGCCATCATCGCCAGGTTGACAAACCCCGCAATGGTCATGGCAATGGCGACATCCAGTTTGGTTGAGGAATAGCGCTGAGCCTGACTGTCATCGCTTTTCCCCTGGGTTAAGGCGGAATGCAGATAAATCACGTGCGGCATAATGGTGGCTCCCAGTACGCCGGCGGCAAGAAAGACCGCGTCGGTATTGGGCAGTGACGGCAGCGCCATGCCTTTAACCAGTTCACTCACTTTTGGCTGTGAGAAAAACAGCTCCACAATGTAAGCCGCCGCCACAAACAGCAGTAGCCCGCCAATCACCAGCTCCAGCGGTTTTTGCCCACGATTTTGCAACATCAAAATTAGCACGGTGGCCACGCCGGTCAGCACGGCGCCCTGCATCAGAGATATCCCCAATAGCAGTTTGAATCCCAGGGCTGCACCGATGAACTCTGCCAGATCGGTCGCCATGGCAATGATTTCTGCCTGCACCCAATAGAACCAAACCGCCGGACGGGGAAAACGATCGCGGATATGTTCAGCCAGGTTTTTACCCGTCGCGATGCCCAGCTTCGCTGACATTAACTGAATAAGCATGGCCATGATGTTGGCCCATACCACCACCCACAGCAGTTGATAACCGTAAGCGGCACCGGCCTGAATATTGGTCGCAAAGTTACCCGGATCGATATAGCCGATAGCGGCGATAAAAGCAGGCCCCAACAGGGCGAGTTTGACTTTTCTGGCTCCGCGAGCGGCGCGCTCGGCGGCACGGCTTTCAAACATAGTGGCTACCCTGTCTTTGTTTTACCTGTGCAGCTTAAGGCGACGCAGGCGCAAGTGAAATTTGGTTTTGGTAATCGCTGTAATAGATAGTGCTATGAAGTATAGCCTTTGCTATACCCTGGGTATGTAAAAACCCTACAACTTAAGGCGCAATTCCGTCACTCTACGTGTTGTGTAAATTACAGACAATAGATTTAAGTGAATATGATGTGAACAATTTGGTTACAGGGCGTGATCGGTGAGAGTTTTCTGAGAAATTTGGCGATATTGAATACTTATATTGTGGTAGAGATCTCGTTTTTCGGTAAGCCGTTACATAGAATACGCAGCAAAATACAATCCTCCTCAAATTTGGAGCAATCATGTCCCATATTTTGCAGTTTCTTTTAGCACTAGTGGTTGTCGGTGTGCTGGCCTTGCTGGTCAGCCACGACAGAAAAAGTATTCGAATTCGCTACATCGTACAGCTTCTGGTCATCGAAATCATTCTGGCATGGTTCTTCCTGAACTCAGAAGCCGGTCTGGGCTTCGTCAAAGGATTTGCCGGTTTCTTCGATCATCTTCTGAAATATGCGGCTCAGGGCACTAATTTCGTCTTCGGCAACATGAATGATAAAGGCCTCGCCTTCTTCTTCCTGAACGTGCTGTGCCCCATTGTCTTCATCTCGGCGCTGATCGGTATTCTTCAGCACTTCCGCATCCTGCCATGGGTGATTCGCGGTATCGGTACTGTGTTGTCCAAGATTAACGGAATGGGCAAACTGGAATCGTTTAACGCCGTAAGCTCTCTGATTTTGGGACAGTCTGAGAACTTTATCGCGTACAAAGATATCCTGGGCAAGATGTCACAACGTCGTATGTACACCATGGCGGCAACCGCGATGTCGACGGTTTCTATGTCTATCGTGGGTGCTTACATGACCATGCTGCAGCCTAAGTATGTGGTCGCGGCGCTGGTGCTGAATATGTTCAGTACCTTTATTGTGCTGTCGCTCATTAACCCTTACCGCGTAGACAGCGAAGAAGATCTGCAGTTGCAGGACCTGCATCAGGGTCAGAGCTTCTTTGAGATGCTGGGCGAATACATTCTTGCTGGTTTCCGCGTCGCCATTATCGTTGCGGCCATGCTGATTGGTTTTATCGCACTGATTTCCGGCCTGAACGCGCTGTTTGACTTCATTTTCGGTGTCACCTTCCAGGGCGTGCTGGGTTATGTCTTCTATCCGTTTGCCTGGGTAATGGGCGTGCCGTCTGGCGAAGCGCTGCAGGTTGGCAGCATCATGGCAACGAAGCTGGTTTCCAATGAGTTTGTGGCTATGATGGATCTGCAGAAAGTTGCCGGTCAGCTGTCACCCAATGCAGAAGGCATCCTGTCGGTGTTCCTGGTCTCGTTCGCTAACTTCTCGTCTATCGGTATCGTTGCCGGTGCGATCAAGGGCCTGAACGAAGAGCAAGGTAACGTGGTTTCACGCTTTGGTTTGAAACTGCTGTACGGCTCAACCCTGGTCAGCGTGCTGTCTGCGGCGATTGCAGGCCTGGTACTGGCATTCTGAGTTAACGCTCTGCAAAACATTAAGGCGAGTCAAATGACTCGCCTTTTTTGTCTTTATCCCGCCTGTTTGCGTCTGCCCGCTGGCATGTGTTCAGACACAACGCTTGATCGCGCTTACCACACTCATCAATACTGCCCGACTAGTGGGAGCGCGCCCCGATTATAATCCAGAGCGAATCCCCTCTTTCCACCGGTTATGTTTGTTTGACAGGAGCCATGATGAGCCTGGACCCCGACGGCTACATCCCCACGCTGCCGACAGCTGACGTTCAGCCGGCGTTTCAGGCTGTCGTCAACGCAGCTGTGGCCCGTCTGAGCGCTGACTATCGGGATGGCCTGCACAGCATTTATCTTTACGGTAGCGTGGCGTGCGGAAACGCCGTCAAGTGCAGATCGGATTTAGATCTGTGTTTACTCTTCAGCCATCCACTCCGGCAAGAGCAGCAAGACAGACTGTCAGCGTTAAAAGAAGCGCTGGCGGAAGAGCATCCTGTGGTGAGTAAAGTCGATTTTGATATCGGCACGGTCAATGAGGCACTCGCGCCGGAAAACCGCCTTTCCTGGGGATACTGGTTAAAGCACCACTGCCGCTGCCTCTATGGCCAGGATCTCTCTGTGTACTTTGAACGTTTCCGCCCGTCCCGCGCGTTGGCACGGGCAATAAACGGTGATGTCGCAGCGGTATTGAGTGGCTATGCCACGTTATTATCCCGCGCCAGCCAGGCTCGTGAGCAGCAGCAATATCAGCGCGCGGCGGCCAGAAAACTGATTCGCTCAACCAATATGTTACGCACAGATAACGATATCGACTGGCCACGCAGCCTGGAGGATCATGTTGTGCGATTCGTTGCGCTTTATCCGGAACGTGAAGACGCGATCGCCTTCTTTTTAGCAGAGAGCAAGACGCCACAGGCAACTGTTGCGGAATTTACTTCACGCCTTAATGATTTCAGTCGATGGCTGTTGCAGCGATTAGGTTGAACGGGGGCGGAATCCAGGCGTTAAGTGGAGTGAGAATGCAACGCAGTGCAGTTGAAAGATGTCAGGAGGCGATAAGCGGGATATGTATAACAGATGCGCTTATAAGCAAGCGCTAGGAACAAAATGATAATGGCTGAAAAGCCAGAGATTTGGTGGAGATAAGCGGGATCGAACCGCTGACCTCTTGCATGCCATGCAAGCGCTCTCCCAGCTGAGCTATACCCCCACATCTGGAAATCGTTTTTTCAGTGCCAAACTTTTGGGAAGAAGTTTGGTGGAGC
>Ga0308171_1000866_pt1 | contig 50659 bp, 41 predicted proteins | sample PhyGR1_FD_202135 | JGI IMG/M metagenome (GOLD analysis project Ga0308171, IMG submission 202135) | Phyllosphere microbial communities from UC Gill Tract Community Farm, Albany, California, United States - DLSLSG.R1 | ecosystem: Host-associated > Plants > Phyllosphere > Unclassified | place: USA... | reverse complement strand
CCTCGGCACCGGCGCGCGTCAGGGCCAGCGCGTCTTCATAGCCCATGCCGCTGGTCCCTCCGGTCACCAGCACAATGCGGCCTTTCTGGCTGGGCATATCGTGGGTTGACCAGTCCGGCTTCGGCTCCGTTCGGGGAGTCGCCTGCGCAGCCAGTGTGCCGGCCATCGCGGAAATGGCGAACAGCGTTCGGGCGGCCTTGAGGAGGCGTTGGGTCGCAGTATTGCTCGGCGTAGCGGGTGAATGGCTCATTGGGGAAATCTCATTCGCGGTACAGGTTCCCGGTTGGCGGGGCGAGTGAGCAGTATCGGTGTACGAATGCGCGAGGATAAGTCGGTCATTTGTGGATGGCCCGTACGGTATGGCGTACAGTCAGGCGCCTGCGGAGGAAGCATTCATGCGTAAACCAAACCTTACCGATGTGTCGATATTTGCTGCGGTGGTCGAGGCGGGGGGATTTCGTGCTGCCGCGCAAAAGCGCGGGCTGTCCGCCTCGTCGTTGAGCGACTGCATGCGCCGGCTGGAAAGCGACCTGGGCGTGCGCCTGCTCAATCGAACCACGCGCAGCGTCACGCCGACGGCGGCCGGCGAACGATTGCTCGAGCGCCTGCGCCCGGCCTTGCAAGAAATCGACGCCGCTTTCAACGATCTCGACGACGACGCTCAGCGCCCGGTCGGCACGCTCAAGCTCAATGTGCCAGTGCCGGTGGCACGCTTTCTGTTGCCCGACCTGCTGGCGCGTTTTCTGCGCCTCTATCCAGGGGTCAGTGTCGAAGTCGTCATGGATAACACCTTTGTCGACGTCAATGCTGGCGGGTATGACGCCGGCGTGCGCTATGAAGAGAGCCTGGCCAAGGACATGATCGCCGTGCCCATCGGCCCGCGTCGCCAACGCTTCGTTGCAGCCGCCGCCCCGGGCTATCTGGCTGAACGCGGTACGCCCACTCACCCCGAAGAACTGCCGGGCCATGACCTGCTTGGCCATCGCTTCGAGAGTGGCAAAGTCGGCGTATTCGAGTTCCATCGAGACGGCCGTATTGTGCGTATCCCGCCTCAGGGGCAACTGCTGACGTCGTCGCACGATCTGAAAATTCGCTCTGCCATCAATGGACTGGGCATCGTCTATACCTTCGAGGACTTCCTGCGCGAGCCGCTCTCCGATGGTCGACTGGTGCCGATTCTCGAGGACTGGTGGCAGGCCTTCGACGGCCCGTTTCTGTATTACCACGGCCGCCGCCACATGCCTTCGCCGCTGAGGGCGTTTGTGGATTTTTTGCGTGGGGAAGGGGAGATTGCGGAGAGTTCAGGTGTTTGAAGCGCTGTTTCGTGAGGTTAATGCATGGTCTGCCAGCTGGGCGCCCGTGGCGACGGGCAGCAATGGGCCAGATGCAGCCGTCGAAGCAAAGTGAGAAATTGTATGAGCTGGTTAGGCCGGATGAAGAACGTGTTCAAGACTACCCCTGAGGAGCAAATCATTGGTTATTCGTTCGTAGAGTTGAAATCTATATTTGGAATCAGGATCACTGAGACTGTAGGAGGACCTCGAAATTATCCTGTTTTCTCAGCGTTGACTCCTGCGGGAATACAAGCCTATTACTCAAGCTTTGTCGTCGACAAAGCTGAGACAGCACATCTTGAAAACCTCATCAACGAACGGTTCTCACCTATCAATGAAAGACTGTTCAATGGATTGGTTGTAACCTGCTTTCAACATCGACTGAGTGATGAACGACTTATATTTTCTATTTCATACAAAGAATTCAATAGCGCTACGATTCGGCTGATCACCAACAGCTCCGAGCTATTAAGCATGTTGAGCGACACAAATATTGCGGCTCCTCCTCCGTGGGTGGTCTTCGATGGATACGAGGCGTCTTGGTGGGGAGGTGACATGCAGGGGACACAACGTTTTTACAACGACAACTATTTCTTTCCGTTTTTTTCATCGCTAAGTCCAGCAGAAAGAACCGCTTATTACGCAAGATATTCCGCATCTGAGGAGTGGATCAGGAGCTTGGAGTCGACTCTGGATCTTGAATAGCGATAGCCCTGCTTCGGCCGAAAGTGGGGCATAGTTGGATGGCTGCTTTCGGCCAGGAGCGGACGGTCGCGATTGACCGCTTTCGACCCATAGCGGTCGTTCGTCTTGACTCTTCAATTGGGGCTAAATTAATTATCAGCCGCGAGCCTCACCATTTTTTTGTCTTTGAAACCATAACTCTTTAATATGTCGTCACGGAAGAGCAGGCAAGTGCTAAACCCTGTAAGTAAATCTTTAAGAACCATACACTCTTCTGCAGCTTCCAAAAAGCTTTCTGCGGTATGCTCCAACTTATCAAGTCGTAACCCTTTGGCTGTATTGGTAGCTTTGATTCCATTTGCTTGGGAGAAATCTTGCTGGTCCTCGCTGGCATAATTAATGTACCAGGTGCCGTGGAGGAACGTATTGCGTGTTTTGTTAATACTGTCGATCCGCGAGCAAAGGTTGGCTAATAGCTTTTCAATTTCCGGGAGTTGCTCTTGGTGCTTGTAGTTCTCAAGCGCCCACAGAAGGATTGAGCGAAACGTCCGCGCCAAAGGATCGGCAGTTAAGTCAGCAGTGAAAATATTTGCAACTTGCTGCTGCCTGAAATGATGGGGCGCAGGAACCTGAGATACTAGCAGACTGATCATCTGACGCATTGCCGCTATAAGTTGCTCAAAACTTACTACAAAACGCCCAAGCCCAGCGTACAAGCTGTCTGTCTGCAACTTAAACTTCTCTTTCCGTTCTTCCGGGGTCATAAAATCTTCTCATTTCCCAAAACCGTTATGCTCCAATAGCGTTGTGTGTTGTCAGGATAAGTCGGCCCAATTTATTATCGGCGCGAATCCTGGAGATTGAAAGTTGTGTGTGGGAGGGGGAGTGGAGTAAACCATACGCCATCCAATGCCAAAGCGATGATATTCCCTCTTTTTAAATGAGCCCTACATCCCTCGCAATCCGGGGTTGTAGGACTTCTTTGCATTAATTCACCAATACAATCGGAGTGTATTTCAGCTTGGTAGCCCGACGTCGCTAAGTAGTTCAGCTGCATCTTGATGCTGCAACCAAATGAGGAACCCCTTGTCGACGATGTGAAGTGTTTTGCTCGACTGATCGTAGTCAACAATAATTGGCATGATGTTTTTCTTCACTTGAAGTGAAGCGCTCGACTGTAAAGACTGCGTGATGTTGCCAGGGTTGAGATCACCTAGGCGTGGGTGTTTTTCAAAGAGAGTATTTTTAATGTCGCGGTATTTTAAGCCTTTTTCCAGATCTTCAATTGGTGCGGACAAGATGGGGTAAAGCAACCATTTATGCATTTCCAGTTCGGTGTCCTGGAAGCCGTCTGCAAAGTTAGTAAGGAAGCCATCATAACGGGCCGACTGTTGGTCAACGATGTTCTTCACCAATGCTTCGACATCAATTCCCGCTCCGACAATTTTGTGAACGTCGGAGGTGGATTTAATTCCGCTTTCAACGCACGCACGGCGACATGCCTCTTGTACGACGTATACACTCTCCCGAGCCAGAGCTATCAGTTGGCCTGAAAAGTTATCGTCGAATGAAACACCAAGCAAGTGTCCTCCGGTGGCGACAACCTCCCTTAGTTCTCCTTCGTTCCATCTATCGGCATTAACCGAAATTACTCTTCCGGTCAGATCCCCGTTATAAACGATTAAACGGTTGTCCTCTAGCCACACGCCAACAACGATGAAGGTGATGTCAGACGATTCGTGAAAAGCTTTGAGCTCGACGGAAAAATCTCTTTGAATTTCGTATGGAAGATAATGGAAGTCTTCCAGAACAATTTGTTTCTTGAATTCAACTGCCGCAAGTGCAGCTATTACGTCGTTAACATCATCGATGTCCAGTTCAAGCGGAGCTGTCGTCACCTCGTCAGTATTTGCCGTCTCCCCCTCGGCGCCTGCCGTTGCTTCCGCATTTGCAGACCAACCAAATATTCCGCCTTTTACGCCTGCTTTGGCGCTCGCGATAACTTTATTCTTACCCGAGCTGCTTCTTTTTGAGGACTGAGTAATTTCGAATCCTGCTCGTTTCAAAATGCTGGCATGAAGGTCTGCCATATCGCTTTTGTTTGAGCATTGCACGAGAATGTAATCAGCCTCATTCAGGCAGTGTTTACGCAGAGAGGTTTTCCCCTGTTTTGAGCTGCCATAGATCACTATGTGGTGCCCAGCATCAAGCTCTTCTCTAAGCTTTTCATCAACCGTTACCCGCTCAACATAATTGAGGGGAAGCTGCCTGGTGATGCCGAACACTTCATCCGTTGTGTGTACTTGTTCCATTTGAAAGAGCCTTCTGTCGAGGTAATACCTATAGGCTCAGCATGCATTAATATCTCATTTCGCGGCAAGGGCTTGGAGCGAAAAGAAGGAAAAGTGGTACTCAAGCCTGCTGCTTGAGTTGAATGAATAATTGCGATTGTCCAGAAGGTCAGGCGCATTGATTGGATCAAGGGAGCGTCGAGTGTGAGCTCGATCAAGCATGGTATTCGCTGCGACAATCCGTATCTGATCACAATTAGCCCCGAACCTTTACGCCCGCTACTGGCCGAAAGCAGACATTCGCTGACATGCCCACCTACGTAAGATCTCGCAGCGTCTCGCGAGCAGATCCTCCAGTCGATCCTGGCGGTCTTATCTATTCAAGATCGCCCGCTTTAACCGGAATTCGTCTGATTACGTCGTCATAAGGCACCAGATCGAGAAAGGCAATGACTTCAACTGCCTGCAGATTTCGCATGCGCATGATCCATACGTAGCTGTTGCGATAAGGCGCGCCGTCGGCTGCGGTGGCGGTGCCGTCCCAGTGCACGACGACGTCATCGCCCTCAGCCCAGATATCCGTCACCGTCGGGCGAACGGGCGAGGCGAGCCGTTTTGCGAAGGGTTGGACTGCGCGTTTCAGGAAGTCATCTCGGCCGCGATAAGTACCCGCCGAGGGGCTCGTCCCCTTGATTGTCCAGATCACATCGGGAGCCAGGACATCTGTGAAGAACGTCCGGCCGCCTTGAGCCCACTGGTTGAACGCTTGCGCAATGAATTGGCGATTGCGTTCCGTAGTCGGTTCGCTGGCCACGGCGGGCGCCGGCCCTGCGATGAGTGTGGTGAGGACCAGTGCTAGCGCTGTAGAGAGGCGTTGAACAAGCGTCATTTCCTGTGCTCCTTAATCTGTCCGATGAGCCCCGTCGAGTTGGATGGGCCGTTGTTGTTATCTGTAAGCCGCTAGTTGCGTTTTCCCGCGCCGTTGCTCTATATGGGGCTTTGGCAAAGAATCGGCGCGGGTTTGGCCGGCAGTACCTCTGGGCTTCATCTGAAGTGTGACTTATGAGCGGAGGAGGGCTGTTGCAGGATCGTCCTGATTTCTTGCTTGATCATCCGATACCAGATGTCTAACCGCCGCATCCCCACGTTATGGAGTTGTGTTTGAATTCCCTTTCAAAGCTTGTCGATATCGTTGGTCGTCACGTCCGGGATGACGGCATTCACAGCACCGCGATCCCGGGTGTCAGTCTGATTCGCTCGGCTACGCCCACGATGCCTATGCCGGTGGTGTACGAGCCGACACTCTGCCTTGTCGCTCAGGGACGTAAACAAGCGATGCTGGGTACTACCGTCTATGTTTACGATCCGGCCAAGTACCTGATTGCATCGGTAGACCTTCCGGTGATGGGCTCGGTCATCGAGGCGAGTGAGGGTGTCCCTTATCTGTGCCTGGCGCTGGATCTCGATACCACTGTGTTGAGCGACCTTGCGCTGCGCCATCCGCTAAGAGAAGAGAGCGTCAGTGCACCGCCGGCAGGCATTACGCTCAACGATACGACTCCAGAACTGCTGGATGCTGCGGTTCGGCTGGCCGGGTTGCTCGACAGGCCACGGGATATCGAAGCGCTCGCTCCGCTGGTGATCCGCGAAATGCTTTATCGCCTTCTAACCGAAAACGGCAACAGCATCATCAGGCAGATGGCACAAGCAGACAGCCGCTTGAACCAGATCGCCAAGGCCATTGCCTGGCTGCGCAGCCACTACAACGAAGCGTGTCGGATAGATGAACTCGTCGAAATCGCCGGCATGAGCCGTTCTTCTTTTCATACGCATTTCAAGGCGATCACCTCGATGAGCCCGCTGGAATTTCGTAACCAGTTGCGGCTACAGGAAGCACGCCGGCTGATGGTCACCGAAGCGGTCGATGCCGCAGAGGCGGGTTATGCAGTCGGTTATGAAAGTCCCTCGCAGTTCAGTCGGGACTACGCCCGCCTGTTCGGTATGCCGCCGGCGAAGGACGCCTGGCGGCTACGCACGGACATTTGCGGGATTTGAATCCAGCGCTTTTCTTCGCGCAGAAAAAAACGAGGCCGCATTTGCGGCCTCGTTTTCCATGTGTTCCGGACTACTGTTTGACGCTCAGGTAATCGCCGGTCGTGGCTGGATGACGACTCTTCGCCGTGAGCATGATGGACGTCCTGAGCGATCTCCCAGGCTGGCTGCCCCGAGGTGACTGGCAACGAATAGGTATGCCCGGCCCAGGCCATGAACATGGCGAGAGCAAGCGCGATTACTGCCGTCGTTGTCAGTGTTTTGCTGTACATGGTGTTAAAGGTTTCAACTCGTCGACAGGGCGCTCAAGCGATTTGCCTAATCCCCCCTGGGGGGATACGATGCCAGCGTAATTCATCGAGCCCTGAGACTCAACTCATGAGTGAACACGAACACGACCACAGCCATCCCCACACCCACCAAAGTCATGAGGCGATCATCAAACGCCTCAAACGGGCGGACGGGCATTTGCGCGGCATCATCACCATGATCGAAGAAGGGCGTCAGTGCGTGGATATCGCCCAGCAGCTTCATGCGGTTGAGAAAGCGATCTGCCAGGCCAAACGCACGCTCATCCAGGATCACATCGACCACTGCCTCGAAGATACCGTTTCGGCGCTAGGCAATGGCGAGCGCGCACCGCTGGAAGCCTTCAAACAAATCACCAAGTACCTTTAGGTCTGACATGCCCGATTTCGCTGAACTGTTGCAGCAAGGCGGGGCTCACGCCTGGCTGTATTTCCCGAGCGCGATTCTGCTCGGCGCCTTGCATGGCCTGGAGCCAGGTCATTCGAAAACCATGATGGCGGCCTTCATCGTGGCCATCCGTGGCTCGGTCAAACAGGCTGTTTTGTTGGGGTTGGCCGCAACGCTTTCGCACACCGCCGTGGTGTGGCTGGTCGCCATCGGCGGCATGTACCTGGGCAAAGGCCTGGATGCTCAAACCACTGAGCCGTACTTCCAGCTTGCGTCTGCTGCACTGATCATCATGATTGCCCTGTGGATGCTGTGGCGTACCTGGCGCGGTGAGCAGATGTTCAAGTTCGAGCAAAGCGATGATCACCATCACGGCGAACACGACCATGGTCATCATGATGAAACGCACCGAATAGATACCGGCCATGGCCGTGTTGAACTGTCGATCTTCGAGGAAGGCATGCCACCGCACTGGCGCCTGAAGACCTTGAGCGGACACGCCTGGGCAGCCTCGGATGTTCGCCTGACCACGACGCGTCCGGACGGCAGCAGCCAATCGTTCGCGTTCGTCGAGCGTGAAGGCTTTCTGCAGTCGACGGTGGATATTCCGGAACCGCACGAGTTCAGCGCCCGCTTGAGCCTTGGACATGCCGGGCATTCGCATGATTACGACCTGACGTTCCAGGAGCATGATCACGGGCATGCGCATTCCGAACTCGAAGGCCTGGAGCTGTCGATTGATGGCTATCAGGATGCGCACGAACGTGCTCATGCCAACGACATCCGTAAGCGCTTCACCAACCGCGAAGTGACCACGGGTCAGATCGTCATGTTCGGGCTGACTGGCGGCATGATTCCCTGTCCGGCTGCCATCACTGTCCTGTTGCTGTGCCTCCAAGTCAAAGAAGTCGCGCTCGGCGGCATGCTCGTCCTGTGTTTCAGCATCGGCCTGGCGCTGACTTTGGTCACTGTCGGTGCCGCAGCAGCCATCGGTGCCAGACAGGCTTCCAATCGCTGGCCGTGGCTGGGAACCGTGGCGCGCCGCGCTCCTTACCTGTCCAGCGTGCTGATCATTGGCGTTGGCCTCTATGTCGGCTTTCATGGCTGGATTGGCCTGAGCGCATAAGGCGGGAGTGTTGGTGCTTTTCGTTGCGGCACTCAGTCCGCCACCTGCCACCATAACCAGCCCGACAAACGACGCCGTGTGGCTTATGTTCGCGCCCAGTGACCCAGCCATCGTAAGCAATCGACCTTTGATCGAATCCTCGGAGAAGTCGCTTGCTCAATGAAGGCACCTGGCCATACGCTGCTCCGCGTGAGACATCTCACAAAGAATAACAACACGAGCATGGAGCAAGCCCTGATGAAACTGTCCGCCATTCTGATTGCCGCAATATTATCGATTACATCCGTTGCTGCCTTTGCGCACAGCGGTGGCACTGATTCAAAGGGTTGCCATCGCAACCATAAAACCAACGACTACCACTGCCACTAAACGGCAAAAGCCCAGCGCAAGGCTGGGCTTTTGAGACGAGCGCGATAGGGTGCGAGACATGAGCCCACGCCAACGCTCACCGCTGGTCTTTGAAACTTCGTACCTCACCAGCGACAGGGAGTTTGCGCTTACTCCACCGGCACGACGTTATCCAACGCCTGATTAACCGCCAGCTCGCCGAGCATGACGACCTGCGCGATACCTTGCAGTGTCTTGCGCGCAGATCCTTCAACCATCCCGATCACATCACTCAACATCACCGAAGCCGAGCCCAGCGATTCGCTGGCGTTGACCAGCAGTTCTTCAGTGGCGGTTTTCGGGTTGGCGAGGAACATGCTGCTGGTCTGGTAGGGCGTGGTTTTGAGGGTGTCGGTGGGTTTGAGGTAGTGGTCGAGGGCGCGGTCGGCAGCTTCGTGGAGTTTTTTTGAGTCGAGGGATTCGTAGGGCGATGTTGCGTCTGACTGTGGCGGGTTGGGCGTGACTTTGAACATGATCTTTCTCCTCGTGCCGCTTTAAAAGGAGCCATCACCCGTTCGCTACCAAACGAAGGGTGGCGGCCATGCACAGGTTGGTAGACCGGGACACGAGGCAAAACCGGCGCGCTCGAAAGCGCCCTGCGCATAGCCACCATAGAAGCCAGGCGAAGACTTCGCCAAATGGTGTCATTGCGCACCTCGTATACCCGGGCTACCAAACCCGATCACTGTTTTTCAGTGACCGGCCAACGATAGAACCCCGGCCCGAGGCGCACAAGCCGGCGGATTCTGGCGTAGTCGTAGGCAATGGCGCAAGGCGTTGTAGCTTGCTGGCATAGTCTGGATATCGGTTTTAAACGAGGTGTTTAGGGAATTGGTTTTGGCTGAGGTTTTGTGTTGATCGGGCTGGGGTCTTCGCGAGCAGGCTCGCTCCCACAGGTGCCGAGTTGGCAATGTTTATAGCGCCGTGCCGACAAGCCCCATCACAGATTTTGAACTTTGCTTTCGGCGCCATTTCCATTGTTTGAGGTGACAACCCTCCAGCTCCTCCACACCTGAACCAAGGAATGACCGTGACGGCTCCCACTCATAAACCTGCTCTGCGCCGAGCAATTACTTTCCCGATGCTGTTTCTGTTTATTCTCGGCGATGTACTCGGCGCGGGTGTTTACGCACTCGCCGGAACGATCGCGGGGGAGGTGGGCGGCGCGATTTGGGTGCCGCTGCTGATCGCATTGTTCTTCGCCATGTTGACGGCGGGTTCCTACGCAGAACTGGTGACCAAATATCCCCACGCCGGCGCGGCTTCGGTGTTCGCGGAAAAGGCCTTCAAGTCACCGCTCATTTCCTTCCTGGTCGGTTTTTGCATGTTGGCGGCTGCGGTCACCAGTGCAGCGGGTTTGTCGCTGGCGTTTGCCGGTGATTACTTGAACGCCTTCGTCGACGTATCGCCGCAGATTGCAGCGCTGGTGTTTCTTCTGGCTATCGGCCTGCTCAATGCGCGGGGGATCAAGGAGTCGCTTGGGGCAAACCTGGTGATGACCGTGATTGAACTGTCCGGGTTGATTCTGGTGATCGTGGCTGCGGTCTGGTATTTCCGTACAGGCGATGCGGATCTGGGGCGGACGCTCACGTTCAAACCGGGCGTCAGTCCCGTACTGGCGGTGCTGGGGGCGGCATTGTTGGCGTTCTATTCCTTCGTCGGGTTCGAAACTTCGGCCAATCTGGCCGAGGAAATCAAGGGCGTGCGCAAGGTCTATCCGCGCGCCTTGTTCGCGGCTTTGATTACGGCTGGCGTGGTTTACATGGCGGTGGGTGTGGCGGCTTCTTCGGTGTTGCCTACCGAGAAACTGGTCGCCACGTCGGCGCCTTTGCTCGAAGTTGTCCGCGCATCGACCCTCGCAGTCCCGCCGGCGCTGTTCTCTTTTATTGCACTGATTGCTGTGGCCAACGGTGCGCTATTAACCATGATCATGGCCAGTCGATTGACTTATGGCATGGCCAACCTGGGGCTGTTGCCGGGTGTCTTGGGTGCGGTTCTGCCTGAACGAAAAACTCCATGGGCTGCCATTGTCGCAACCACCGTGGTCGCTATTGCCCTGACACTCACAGGCACGCTGGCAACGCTGGCAGAGACGGTGGTGTTGCTGTTGCTGTTCGTTTTTCTGAGTACCAATGTGGCGGTGCTCGTCCTTCGTCGTGACAGGGTAGAGGAGGACCACTTTCGCGTGCCGACCTTCGTTCCGGTGCTTGCAATCGTGTCGTGTCTGGTGCTGCTCAGTCAGCAGGGGTGGGAAACGTGGTTGCGGGCGGGGGCGCTGATCATTGTCGGGATGTTGCTGCATGGCTGTTCTCGCATCAGATTTTCCGCGATCAGTAAGGCTGGTTAGGTTGTCAGGCTCGATCGGTGTGGTGCCGACGCTGCTGATCCATCACAACGAGCAGGAAGGGCTGGTGCCATTCCATGCCGTGGTCGAGTCGACAGTGCAACGGGCGCGGCCAGTGTTATTGACCGCGCTCGCAGCGATTCTGACGTTCATTGCGCTGACCCACCCGATGTTCTGGGCACGCTGACCTACACGCTGATAGATGCTCTGAGATAATGAGAGTGATAGCATAGTGGTATCACTTTTCGCCGGAGACGGCCGCTGTTGACGAAGCGGCCGTAGGTATCTCAACAAGGAAGAACAATGCGTTCGTCGTTTTTCAATTCACAACTCAAGCTATCCGCTGTTCTGCTGGCAGCCATTCTCACCACCGCCTGCTCCAACTATCACTACAAGGATTACCAGGGCGAATGGGCGCCGGAATCGATGACGCCTTATGATCTTTCCAATAACGCTCCCGACGCCGCGCTTGTGTACTTCGCGACCACTCAATTTCGCGCTATCGGTGTGCCTTTTCACCGACTGCTGCTGGCCACGCAAGTGGATGACCAACCGTTGCCGGGCGCCGGGCGTGCGTCAATTCTCGATGTTTCCGGTAAGCAGGCGCTACGCCTTACGCCCGGGAAGCACTCATTGGGCTGGTGCTGGGTATCGATGAACGGGCTGGGTACCGGCGGTGCCAAATGCGGCTTCGGTGCGCGCGATGTCGAGTTCCGCGCCGGTCAGCGTTACGTAGTGGATTTCTCAACCAGCAACTCCATCAGCGGACCTCCAGGACGTGAGATATCAACCATCACCATCGAATCCGAGATTCGCAATCTGGATTCCCGGCAAGTCATCTATCCGATGCCACAGGCGCAACAGGTGAAGGAATGACTGAAAAACCCGCGAGCAGGGTCTGTCGCGGCGTCAAACTCAGCAGTCCTGAGTCTGCGCAGCAAGCCATTCGCTGCGCGTGATCTCCCACACCTCAACCGGCATCGGCCCCGACACAAACTGGCCGTCCCGTGTTTCAACCATCCGCATGCCTTCATCTTCGGAAATCTTGCGCGAGGCGTGGTTGGCGGCGGCCTTGGGCACCTGCATCAATGGGCGCATCAAGGTGTCGAACCAGTAGGCATTGATCACCTTGCAGGCCTCGCGCATGTAGCCGTTGCCCTGAAACTGAGGGGCGAGCCAGAAGCCTCGATGGTTACCCGGTTGATCAAACAGGCTGATACTGCCGACGCAGCCCTCGGGCTGAACGCGGGTGCGGATCATCCAGTGCCATTCCTTCGCGGCGGCCATCGCGGGCAGCGCGACATCGCGGACGTAAACAAGCCCGCCGTCGTCCGGATACGGCCACGGAACGCGGCTGTCGAGATAGCGCACGACCTCCCATTGCGGAAACAACTGTTGCACCGCCGCTGCATCACTCAGTTGCAGCGGCGTGAGGATCAAGCGGCGGGTGTAAAGCGTGGGGATGCAATCCATGGCAATCAATCCTTGCGAGCAGTGGCGGGCAGGACCGGTACTCTCTCAAACGAGCAGTTGAAGTGTCGAGCGACCTGTGCGTGGTCTCACTCAAGTAGTTCGATCAGCTCCCCACCGTCCTCTTTCAACCGCTGCAAAAACACCTGCGCCTCCAGCAATTGATACGGAAAATACAGCCCCGGCCTTACCGGCATTTGCCCATCCAGCCCAACCAGCCGCTCCAGCAACATGGCCACACTGAGCCCGGTCAACGCCGCTGCACCTGCGTGGTGAACCACGGCGTGGCGGGTGCGCAACGGCTGGCCATCGTGATCCGTGCCTTCAAGTTCGATGAGTATTTCCGTCGACATCGGCTGGCCCTGACGCCGGGTCGAGCTGATGCCGCTGGCGAGGTTGAACTCGACGTTCGGGGCGTCGGTGGCGGCGGCGAGGCCGGTGACGTCGATTGAGGAAAAGCCGGCGCCCTGCAGGATCGTGCCGTCGACGGCGCGGAAGCTGACCTTGGCATCGTCGCCTTCACGCCAGATGAATTCGCCGTCACGGCGGGTCAGCGCGGCGGGCAGCATTTTGTTCAGGTGCTCGAAATCGACGGCCACGGTCGGGCCGCCGCCGTCCTGTTCGTCGACCAGTGCATGGATGTGGATGTCGTGCACGCGGGCGAATGCCTTGGCGAGGTGCAGCGTTGCCACGGTGGTGGCACCGACCATCCATTCGTAGCCGAGGACAATGGGCGACGCGTCAGGCGTGTGCATGAAACTGGCGATCTGCGGGGCGATTTCGAACACGCCGGAAGAGATGCTCAAGTGCGGCACCTTGCGCTTTTGCGCAAAGCGCAGCCCGGCGAGGGCGTGGTCCATGTAGAACAGGGCGATGGCGCTGACCGGGCGATCACCCAGCCCCAGATCATCTGCGCGAGCATCGATGACCACACCCTGGGCATTGCCGATTTGCTCGGCGGTTTGCTCAGCCTTGGCGAGGTCGCGTCCGCCGATCAGCAAGGGGACGTCGGGATGCGCCGCGCGCAATGCGCGGGCCGTCTGATGGCCGATGGCGCCGGAGCCGCCCATGAACAGAATGGGATGAAGTGGCATGAATCCTCCTCATTTTTCCTGGATTGAAACGTGCTTGGGCTAGACACCCTAGCACGCACTTTCCGGATTGCCCGTGCGGTCCTCAGGCGCACCGACGAACGTTCATTTGAGCAAGTACGAAGCGTGGGCCGGATCACAGCGCCACACCGGCTCTGACAGATGCTCGGCAAAGAAGTCGGACAGCGCGCGGATTTTCGCTGGCCGACTGCGTGCAGACGGCGTCACGAAATACAGACCGCCGCGCGTCATGTGCCACTCCGGCAGCAACACTTCCAGCCGCCCATCGGCCAGGTATTCGCTGGCGATGAATTCCGGTAGTTCGGCGATCGCCAGCCCTTCGAGCAACACCGGCAGCAGCGCATCGGAATTGGTCACGCGCAACGGGCCTTTCGGCACGACATCTTCCTCGACGCCGCTCTCGTGGGTGAAGCGCCAGACTTGTGTACGCGCACGGTAGGCGTAACTCAGGCACGAACGCGTCGCCAGATCACGCGGGTGCGCGGGGCGTCCATGAGTTTCCAGGTAGCCGGGAGACGCCACCAGCAACTGGCTCACGGCGCACAGTCGACGCGCGACCAGCGATGAATCGGGCAGGGCGGCGATACGCAACGCGGCGTCGAAACCCTCGGCGATCAGGTCGACCGAGGCGTCGTGCAAATGCAGGTCGACAAACAGCTCGGGGAATCGGCGCAGCAGTTCGGGCAACAACGGCGCGATCCAGCGCAAACCGAAAGACATGGGCACGGCGAGGCGCACTTGTCCGCGCGGCTGCACCGAGAGGTCCTGGGCTTCACTCTCGACTTCCTCGGCCTGCCGGTAAATGTCCCCGGCTTTGGCCGCCATGCTCGAACCGAACTCAGTCAGTGCCAATTGCCGCGAGGTGCGGTTGAACAGGCGACCGCCGAGGCGCTCTTCGAGCCGCGCTATCGCGCGCGACACCGTCGGTACCGAAACACCCATGACCCGCGCGGCGGAGGCGAACGAACCTTCCTCCGCGACTTTGGCGAACATCGCCAGACCTTCAAAATCAGGCAGTTTGCTCATTTCAATTCTGCAACGATGAGTTTCAGACAAGTCTATTTTGAAAGGTCTACAGCGTCGATAAGCTTTCCCCAACGCGCAACCCAACGCTGACTGGCTGTACTCACGTACTGGAGAAACTCATGACTGGCAAACTTCAAGGCAAAATCGCACTGGTTACCGGCGGCACCACTGGTATTGGCCTTGCCACGGCCAAGCGCTTCGCCGAAGAAGGCGCTTACGTTTACATTACCGGCCGTCGTCAGGCTGAGCTCGATGCCGCCGTTGCCCTGGTCGGCAACGCCAAAGGCGTTCAGGTTGACTCGACGAACCTCGAACAGCTCGATGCGCTGTACCAGCAAATCGGTGCCGAGAAAGGCTACCTCGATGTGCTTGTCGCCAACGCCGGCGGTGGGTCGATGCTTCCATTGGGTGAGATCACTGAGGCGCACTACGACGATACCTTTGATCGCAACGTCAAAGGCGTGCTGTTCACCGTGCAGAAAGCCCTGCCGCTGCTGGCCAAAGGCGCATCGGTGATTCTCACAGGTTCCACAGCGGGCAGTTCCGGCACGCCGGCGTTCAGTGTGTATTCCGCGTCGAAGGCGGCTGTCAGGGCCTTTGTGCGCAGCTGGATTCTCGACTTGAAGGGTCGCAACGTGCGCATCAACACACTCAGTCCCGGCGCAACCAAAACCCCGGGGCTGGTGGGGCTGGCCGGTCCGGATGCCGAACAGCAACAGGGTTTGCTCGATTACATGGCGTCGCAGATACCGATGGGGCGTGTCGGCGAGCCGGGAGAAATCGCCGCTGCCGCTGTGTTCCTCGCCTCGGACGACTCGAGCTTTGTGAACGGTATCGAGCTGTTTGTCGACGGTGGTCAGGCGCAAATCTGACTCTGAGAAAGGACGATGGTGGCCATCGTCCCAACACCGCTACTTGGATCCAATCATTGACTCATTATATCGCTCGCCGACAAGCGGTAGGCTCAGGCTATTGCTAGAAGTGATGGCGCAATGACATATTGCAGCACCTTTCCTCACTTCAAGATGTACCGAAAATGCGCCCCCTCAAGTCACTTGTTGCAGCGTCGTTGCTGCTCAGCGGGTGCAATGGAATGCCAGTCGCTTATGTTCAGGATCCTGTTTTAGACCAAGCCTTTGTCGTCCACTCCGGCGCGCCTTTGCCTTACGTGCTGATGGGTTCGGCTGTGCAATGGAATGAAGACTTCGCCGTGACGGTGAAGCACATTCCTTACTTGTCGGGCACGGTTTTCCAAGGGCAGGCAGACGTACAGTTCTTCCGCCACAAGGCCAATAGCGTGCCGGCGTGGCGCGGCTACAAGCCGGGCGAGGAGCTGACTTCAGTGGGCTTCAATTCGCTGTACATGTCGGTCAAGGGCACCGGCCAGGCGTTGCCGGCCATGGTTCGCCTCGACGTCAAAGAGGGCAATGTGCTTTACGGCACCCACAATGGCGCACTGGCCAAAGGCATGTCCGGCGGGCCGGTGTTTTCCGCCGATGGCAAAGTGGTTGGCATCAACGTGGCGTTTCTCACCCGCGATGATGTCAGCCGCCTCAAGCGCAAGGACTTGCTCGATCAACCGCGCGTAAGCATCTTTTTGCCGTACGCGGAGATCAATCGCGAGTGGTCGCGCTATCAGGCCAGCATCACCCCCACAGCGCCACCAGCGACCAAACTGGCCAGCCGCTGATCAGCGTTCGCGCAACGCTTCGCGGGCGCGGTTGAGTGGTTTGATCAGGTAGTCGAGCACGGTTTTCTCGCCGGTACGAATGTCCACCGTGGCGATCATCCCGGGGACGATGGCGAAGCGTTTGCCGGCCTTGTTGCGCAGTTCATCCGAAGCAGTACGGATGAACACGCGGTAGTAGAAGATCTCCGGCTTGGCTTCGTCCTGAATCGTGTCCGGCGAGATCGTCACCACCTCGCCGTCGAGGCTGCCGTAGATCGAATAGTCATAGGCGGTGATTTTCACTTTCGCCGCCTGGCCTGGGTGAATGAAGGCGATGTCGCGCGGCGAGATACGCGTCTCGATCAGCAGTTGTTCATCGAGCGGTACGATCTGCATGACCTGGCCGTTGGGCGCAATGACGCCGCCAATAGTGCTGACCTCGATGTCCTTGACGATGCCGCGCACCGGCGAGCGCAGGGTCAGGCGCGACAGTGAATCGGTGCGACCACGGATCACCGCTTCGAGCATCTGCGCTTCGGCGTTGGCTTTGGCCAGGTCTTCGCGGGCGCGGACCATGTAATCGGAGCGGGCTTCGGTGGCCTTCAATTCCAGCTCCGAACGCTGACGGGTCAGGCGCAGCACTTCAACCCGACTCGAGGCACCGATCTTCGCCAGATTCTCGGTGATCGCCAGTTCGCTACGTACCAGTTTCAGCGAGCTCTGAATGCCGTCGAGGGTTTCCGCCAGACCTTTGCGCCGGGTCTGGTAGAGCTCGGTTTCGGCGCGGATCAGATCGGGAAATTCCTGCAGCGATGCGTCAAAGGTCAGCGGCTTTTCGCTGACCTCGGCCTGCAAGCGGTTGACGCTGGCCAGCGCCGCGCGGTACTTGGCCGCGCTTTCGCCGACGTTGGACTGGTTCTTCACTGGGTCCAGTTGGGCGAGGATCTGGCCGCGCTCGACCAAAGCACCTTCGCTGACATTGAGCTGCTCGAGAATGCCGCCCTCCATCGACTGAATCACCTGCTCGCGCGAGCTGGGCACCACTTTGCCGGTGCCGGTCGAGACTTCGACGATCTCGAACCACGCGGCCCAGGCAATGAAGCAGGCGAGCATCAGCGCGCACCCCCAGATCACCTTTGCGCCACCGGCAAGTGCGCGCTCATCGCGGCCGTCGAGGTAGGACATCGGGTCCGGCACGTCGGTCATCATCGGCTTCATACCGCCACTCCTTTGCCCGGTGCGCGCAGCCGCGCCAATGCCGCGTCGCGATGGTCATCGATGACGATCCGTCCGTTGTCGAGCACGATGATCCGCTCGACTAGTTGCAACACACTGACCCGGTGCGTGGCGACCACCAGCGTTCGGCCCTGGGTCCCGGTCGCGAGTTTTTCCAACAGCAGCCGCTCGGTGACGTCATCCAGCGCGGCGGTCGGTTCGTCGAGCAGCAGCACTTGTGGCTGGCGGATCAACAAACGCGACAGCAACAGGCTTTGACGCTGACCGCCCGACAGGCCCAAGCCACCTTCAAGTACCAGATGATCCATGCCTTTGGGCAACTGCCGAACGAAGTCCAGCGCACCGGTGACAGTCAGCGCGGCGATGATTTCCTGATCGCTGGCTTGACCGGCGCCGAGGGTGATGTTGTCGCGCAAGGTGCCATGAAACAGTCGCGCCTGTTGCGACAGCAGGCCGACGTCGCGGCGCAGATCGGCCGGATCCAGATGCGCCAGGGCGATGCCGTCCAGGATGGTTTCACCGCTGCTCAGATCCATCGCGCCGCCCAGCGCTTGCAGCAACGTCGACTTGCCGGCGCCGTTGCGGCCGAGCAGGGCGATGCGCTCGCCGGGGCGAATGCTCAGGTCGATGTTGTTGAGCGCCGGGGTCGATTCCTCGCTGTAGCGAAAACTGGCCTGACGCAGGCGGTAGTCGCCGCGAATCGCCGGCAAGTGCACGCGCTGACTGCCTTCGGGATGATCCACCGGCATCTGCATGATCCGGTTCAAGCCTTCGAGCGCGACCTTGGCCTGCTGCCATCGCGTGAGCACGTGGGTTAGTTGCGCCATCGGCCCCATCATCCGCGACGACAGAATCGACGCGGCGACCAGACTGCCGGTGGTCAGGTCGCCGGCAATCACCATTGGCGCGCCGAATACGATGACCACTGCGAATACTCCGCCTTGTACGTTCTGCGTCCACGCCACCAGGCTGTTGGTCAAGGTGCGCAGGCGCAGGCTGCTGTCCGCTGAGGCGGCGTTGTACTGATTCCACTGTTGCTGGAAACGCTGCTCGGCCTGCAGCGCCTTGATGTCGTCGAGGCCCTGAATGCTTTCCACCAGCATGGCGTTGCGCAGCGCCGCTTCACGCATCGACGCATTGGCCAATCGCGCCAAACGCGGCTGCGCGATGATCCCGGGCAGCAACATGAACACCAGCGCTACTAACGGGATCAGCACCAGTGGCCCGCCGATCAAATAGAACACCAGAAGGAACAGCAGGAAAAACGGCATGTCCGCCAGTGCCGTGGCAGTGCTGGAGGTGATCAGGTCGCGGATCTGCTCCAGCTCGCGCAACTGTGAAATGAACGAGCCGGTGGATTTCGGCCGCGCCGAATTGCGCAGGCGCAGGGCGTGGCCGAAGACCAGATCGGAGACGCGCAAATCGGCGCGCTTGCCCAGCACATCGGTGATGCGCAGACGCAAAATGCGCATGACGAAATCGAACAGCAGCGCCAGCATCACCCCACCGAACAACACGTACAGGGTCGGCAGCGACTCGGCCGGAATCACCCGGTCGTACACCTGCATGGAAAACAGCACCCCGGCCATGCCCAGCAGGTTGGCGACCAGTGAGGCGATCATCACCTGGCTGTAGGGCCGCAGATCGGTGAGGACGATGCGCCGGAACCAGTGCTCGTCGTAGGGCTTGATGTAATCGTTGGTGCGCACGTCCGCCACCGGTTGCGTCGGACGCAGAATCACCGTGCGCAGCGCCTGCTCGGCGAGCGCGCCAGCCTCCATGCGACTCTGCAAACCTTGATCGCCACTGAAGCAGATGCCCAGCTCGCCGGTCTCGCCGATGCTTTCGAGCACGCCGACCTGACCGTCACGCAGTTGCACCACCAGCGGCGTGCGCCAGCGGCTCAGGCTCTTGTTGTCGAATGCCGCGAATTTCACGCTTAAACCGGCCTGCCGCGCCATGTGCCGAACCACTTCTTCGACGCGGCCTTCGCTGTGCACCGAGGCCAGGCGCACGCTTTCCGGCGAGACGTCGAGGCGATAGTGGCGGGCGACCTTGAGCACCGCTTCCAGCCATGGCGAATAATCTTCGCGAGCTTCGGCAGCAGCGGGTTCGGGAACAGTGATGCTGGCATCGGTCATGGCAGGATCTCGACATTCTGGATGGCGCTGTGGTCGATGCCGAAGACCCGGCGAATCGCACCGCTGTTGTAGAAGCAGTCGATCTGCAGACGTTGCAGCTCGGCCTGGGTGTTGACCAGATCGAAGCGCGACTGATGGATTTCCTGCTCGGCGTTGAGCAAGTCCAGCAGCGGCCGCGTGCCCAGCTCCAGGTACTGGCGGCCATACAACATGCGTGCCTCGGTGATGCTGGTCTGGCGAAATTCCAGCGAGCGCAGCCGCCGGTTCAGACCCGAGGTTTGCGCCTGGGCTTCGGCCAGACCCTGGCGCGCTTGCAGACGGGCGAAGTCTTCGGCCGAGTCCGCTGCGGTCAGCGCATGCCCGGCGGCGCGGCTGCGCGCACTGATCGCACCGCCCTGATAGATCGGCACTTCGAGGTTGAGGAAGATCCCGACCTGGGTGCGATCGGCGCGCGAGTTCTGATCGTCGTAGTGGTCATCCAGATATTGGTTGACCGAGGGTTGCAGCGACAGGGTCGGGTAGGCCTCGGCTTTGGCCTGGGCCAGCTCGGCCTGGGCCTGGGTGCGTTGCGCAGCCGCCTGGAGAACGGCGGGCAGGGTGTCGGAAATCTGCGACGCGTCGCAGGCCTGGGTGGCGTCGGCGCGGCGGCATCGCTGACTGCTGGCGGCGTGCGTCGTCCGAGCAGACTGGTCAGAGTCGCTTGCCACCGTGCGTATTGCGCCTTGAATTCCTGCAACGTCGCCGTCGCGCCTTCTGCGCGGGACTGCGCCTGGACCATATCGGAGCGGGTGCTGGCGCCCATGTCGCTGCGCTGTTTGGCCAGATCAACGATGCCGCCGATGCCCTGAATCTGTTCACGGGCAACCTCGAGCAGACGCTGATAACGCTGCACTTCGATGTAGGCTCTGGCGGTGTCGCGGGCGATATCGTCGATCGCCAGCAGAATCCCGGCCTGACTGCGCGCCACGCGGGCGCGGGCGGCGTCGACCGAACTGGAAACCTTGCCGAAGTCGTACAGCATCTGTTTCAGGGAAATGTTCACCGACTGGCTGCCGGCATCGCTGCCGTAACCGCTGGTGTAACCACCCTTGATGCCGCCGGTGACCTGCGGGTAATAACCGGATTCGGCGACGTTGACCCCTTCGCCTTGCTGGAACAGGGTGCCGATGGCCTCGCCGATGCGTGGGTGCCAGTCCACGGCCAGCCTGACCGCTTGTTCCAGCCCCAAAGTATCCGCGTTGGCGGCCGTTTTTGAAGCAGGGGCAGGGCGCTGACGATTGTCATTGCCTGCAGGTTGTTGCAGTTGCGACGGGCTGATGCTGCGCAAGCTGCTGTCGAGGTTGTCGTCGGCGCGAACGCCGACGGTGAAAGCGGGGTAGAGGCCGATGGTCAACAGGACCACCGGCCATTTCTGGCGAAAAACTGACTCCACAGACTTCCCTTACTGTTGAGAGACCGACGTTTGATGTCTTGTTTCAAACCACTTGAATGCCGTTCTGCACCCACAAGTGGTGGCTCGGATCCTCCTGTGCCGTGTATTGAACATAGTCGATGCCGTCGGCCTGTTGCGTGCCATCGGCGACCCAGCCATCGGTCATGTGCACGCTGTCCCTGTCGTCACCCTTGATCAGCAAAGTGTTGTTGTCCGAAGAGGTAATCGCCAGCAGATCGCCGAGATTCAATGTCAGCGCAACCGCACTGGAATGGTTGAGGTCGAGGATTTCGACGTTGTGGATCTTGCTCTGCAGATCGCCGAGGTTGATCGACACATCGCCACCGGCCCAGAGCAGGGTGTCGGTGCCGCTGCCGCCGTCCACCGAGGTGAACTGCTGATCGGCGATGATCAGCGTGTCGTCGCCACCGCCACCTTGCAGCGTGACGGCGCCACCGTGCGAGCCGTCGAGGGTGTCGTTGCCTTCGGTGCCCTGGATCAGTTCGCTGCCAGCGACATGGGCCAGACCGAGGTCATCGCTGGCCAGTGCCGAGAACGCGGTGCTGGCGAATGCGCCGGCATTGTTCAGGTCGATGGTCAGCGTCGCGGTATCCACGGTGCCGTTGGGGTGGGTGAGTTGGTAGGTGAAGGTGTCTTCCTGGCCGATCACCGCATCGGTCAGCCCGGCCTTGAGCGTGTAGGTGTAGTTGCCGTTGGCCTGGACCACCAGGGTGCCGTAGTTGCCGACCAGCGAGACGCCGTTGTAACCCGGCGCGACGTAACTGCCAGCGACCAGCACGCTGAGCAAGGTATAGACCGAGCCCAGTACATCGGCACCGCCGCCCGCGGTGTCAGTGAGCAGGTTGCCCGATACCGGTGTGTAGCTGCCGACCACGAACTGATTGTTGTAGGTCGCGACGTTGATCAGGCTGGTGTTGACGCTGGTCAGCAGGCCGAGGCCGCCCACTGCCACCCGCACCTGATAACTGCCGGCGGTCTGGTCGTCGAACTTGATCCCGTAGTTGCCGCCACCGAGATTGAGCAGCGCGTTGCCGCCGTAACTCTTGACCAGTACGTACTGGTTGGTGGCGGTATTGAGTTTGTACAGGCCCACCGTCATCGAACCGAGCAGCGCCAACAGGTTGCTCGAATTGACCACCACGGTCAGGTCACTGACGGTATCGGCCGCGACCACGGTGTTGTAGTTACCGCTGCCGCCGCCCAGCAGGACATTGAACGTGCCAAGGGCAGAGTTGGTGGTGACTTCGCGGTTGATCAGGGTGACGTCAGTCGAGGCGACGTCTGGCGTGGCATCCACCACCAGCGCCGGGCTGCCAAGGTTGGCGTCATTCCACACTTCGCTGGCTTGCGGGCTGTCGATGCGCACGTACAGATTGGCGGTGTCGCTCAAGCCGTTCGGGTGCACCAGTTGATAGTTGAACACGTCGACTTTGCCGACGCTGCCAACACTGCCGTTCGGTTTGTAGCTGTAGTTGCCATTGGCGTCGATGGTCAGCGTGCCGTACAACCCTTGCACCGTTGTGCCGGCCCCAGCGCTGACCCAGGCGCCGTTCTTGAAGATCTGCAATTGCGCGCCGTTGTCCGGGCCGGTCTGATCGGCCGTGCCATCGACGCCGACGTTGGTGATGACGTTGCCGGTCACCGCTGGCCCGGCAATGCCGTTGAACTGGGTCAGGCTGCTGACATCCAGTTGCAGCTGGGTATTGACCGTGGTCAGCACGCCGATGCCGGTGCTCGAAACCGTCAGTCGATAATCGCCTGACAGCAGGTTACCGATGTCGACCCGCACGCCCTGGCCGGCGAGCGCGATCAGGTCGAGCAGACCGCCGCTGCCGTTGACATCCAGAGTGACCCAGTTGCCGCTGGCATCTTTCACTTGCAGGGTGTAGACCACGCCATCGATCAGCGAAATCAGACTGCTGGTGGTCAGCGTCAGGGTCGGATCAAGACGCGTGCCGCCGGCGACGGTGAAGGTGAAGGTTTTCGAGAACCCGGCCAGCAGTGTGGTGAACGAGTCGTTAAAGGTCTGCGACGCGGTGACCGGAGCCAGGGTGACGGTGCCAACGGCGAGGTTATCGCTGGCGATCACTGGCGCGTTGACGTCGACGTCCGGCGCAATGACGTTGGCGGCCACCGAAACGTTGCCGCGAGCGTCGCTGAGATTGACGGTGAGGTTTTCGCCGTTGATCTGCGCACTGCTCAGGGTGACGTTAAACACGCCGAGGTTGTCGACCGTGCCAGTGCCCAGAACGCTGCCGCTGGCCGACTTGATGGTCACGGTTGCACCGGCTTCACCGGTACCGGTGACGGTCAGGCCATCGGCACCGACCAGCAGCGCCGTTGCCGCAGCGGGCGGTGTCAGGTCTGGCGCCGTCGCGGTCGCCGCTGCCGATACGTTGCCACTCGGATCGGCCTGGGTAACGCTGAGCACTTGGCTGTTGATCTGCGCCGAGGCCAGTGCCACGGAGAAACTGCCGTTAGCGGCAACGGTCGCGGTGCCGAGCACCACACCGCCGACGCCGCGTACGCTGATGGTCGAACCGGGCACACCGACGCCAGTGAGCACGGTGCCGCTGCCATTGACGCTGACGCCGGTCGGCGCGCCAGGGGCGGTAATGTCCGGCGCCGTCAGGCTGGCATTGGGCGACAGATTGCTGGCCGGGTCGACCAGACGCACGGTCAACAGCTGCCCGTCGAGTTGCGCGGTGTTCAGGTTGAAGCTGAACGTACCGCCACTGCCCACGGTGGTGGTGCCGATCAGCGCGCCGCCGGGGCCGTAGACGTTGACCGTCGCACCGGCTTCGCCCGTACCGCTCAAAGTCAGACCGTTGGCAGCGAGCGTCAGACCGCTGGCTGCAATCGGCGCCTGCACGTCAGGGGCCGTCAGGTTGAAGACCTGCGACAGATTGCCCGTCGGGTCGGCCTGTTGGACGTTGAGCTGTTGGCCGTTAAGTTGCGCGCTGGACAGTTGCACGGTGAAGGTGCCGCCAGCATTGACCACGGCGGTGCCGAGGACGGTACCGGCTGCGTTGGTCACGCTGACGGTCGCGCCGGCCTCACCCGTGCCGCTGACCGCCAGGCCGGTGCCGTTCAAGCTGACATTGCTCAGCGGCGCTGGCGCGGTGGTATCGGCGACGCTGAGGTTGGTAACCGGCGAAACGTTGCCCGCCGCATCACTCTGCGTGACGCTCAGTTGCTGGCCGTTGAGTTGCGCCGATGACAAGGTCACCGAGAACGAGCCATTGCCCGCCACCGTCGCCGTGCCCAGCACCGCGCCTCCCGCACCGCGAACAGTGACGGTCGCGCCGGCTTCACCGAGCCCGCCGAGCACCAGACCGGCACCGCTGAGGACCAGTGCTGTCGGAGCGGCCGGGGGAGTGATATCGGGCGCAGTTACGTTAAGACCGGATGAGGTGTTGTTGGCCGCATCGGTCTGTGTCGCATTGAGCACCTGACCGTTGACCTGCTGCGTATTGAGCTGTGCGCTGAAAGTGCCATTGGCGCCAACCGTCGCATTGCCCAGCACCACGCCGCCAGCGCCGGTGATGGTCACCGACGCGCCGACTTCGCCGCGACCGGTAACCAAAGTGCCGTTGGCGTTGACCGCCAGATCGCTGAGTGGCGCCGGCGCCGAGGTGTCACCTGCGGTGATTTCAGTCGGCAGCGAGGCGCCACCCAACGCAGTGTTGGCGGTGACTTCGAGGCTTTGGCCGTTGGTTTGCGCAGGCGTCAGCACCACGCTGAACGTGCCATCCGCGCCGGTGACGCCGGTGCCGATCAGACTGTTGTCAGGCCCATAAACATTAATGGTGGTGCCGAGCGCCGCCGTGCCGGTCAGCGTCAGACCATCGGCCGTAAGCGCCAGATTGGCTGGAGCGTCCGGTGCCGGAACCGCCGGGACAGTCAGGTTAGCGTCTGCCGAAACGTTGGTTGCGACGTCGATCTGATTCACCGTCAGCACCTGGCCGGCAGTGATGCCCGGCGCCAGATCGATCAGGAACGTACCGTTGGCGGCCACTGTGCCGGTGCCGACGATATTGCCCAGCGCATCGGTCACTTCGACACTCGCGCCGGCTTCGCCACGACCGGCGAGCTGGCTCAGATCGCCGCTGATGGTCAGACCGGTGACGGCATCTGGAGCGGTAGTATCAGCCGCCGGGTAGAGCAGCACTGGCGATGCGTTTTGCGCCTCATCCGTCGCGATCACTGACAACAACTGACCATTGGCCTGGGCCGGATTCAGCGTAACGGTATAGGTGCCGTCGCCCAATGCCACCGCCGTGCCGAGCACGGTGCCGGTGGCGGACAGCACAGTCACGGTGCTGCCGGCTTCGGCGGTTCCGGCGAGCAAGGTGCCGGCGCCGGTCAGCGATGTCACCGTTGGTGCGATCGGTGCAGTGCTGTCCGGCGCGTCGACCAGTACGGGCTCGGACTGGTTGTTTTGCGCGTCGGCTTGCACGACCGACAGTGCGCGGCCATCGATTTGCGCAGCCGACAACGTGACGCTGAAATTGCCATCTGCGGCCACGGTCGCCGTGCCGAGCACCACCGTGCCGTCGCGCACGGTGACGGTCGCTCCGGGCTCGCCGGTGCCGGTCACGGTCAAGCCGTCCTGGCTGACATTGAGGTCGGCCACCTCCAGTGGATCGGTGATATCGCCCGCTTGCACGGGCGCTGTCGGCGATGTGTTGGATGCCAGATCGGTCTGATTGACGCTCAACAGCTCGCCGTTCACTTGCGGCGGGTTGAGGGTCACGCTGAACGAGCCATTGCCGGCCACGGTTGCCGAGCCCAACACAGTGCCAGTCGCGCTGAGTACACGCACCGTGGCGCCGGCTTCACCGCTGCCGGTCAGTGTCACGCCATTGGGCGTGAGAACGAGGTCGGTGGGCGCAGCGGGCAGGGTGATGTCCGGCGCAGTGACGGGCACGATCGGCGAAGGGTTGCCCGCCGCATCACGCTGGATCACCGACAAGGCTTCACCATTGAGCAGCGGCTGGTCGAGGGTGACGCTGAAACTGCCATCGGCCGCGACGGTGCCGGTGCCGACGATGGTGCCCACCGCGTTGGTGACGACCACCTGCGAGCCAGCCGCACCGGAGCCGGTGATGAGGCTGCCGCTGGCGTCGATCTCGACATCCGTCAGTGCGGCAGGAGGCGTGCTGTCAGGCGCCGTCAGGGTGCCGGCAGGCGAGGCATTGCCGGCTGCATCCGCCAACACCACGAACAGCGCTTGGCCATTGGTCTGTGTTGGGGTCACCGTGACCTCGAAACGGCCATCGCTGCCCACGGTGCCGGTGCCCAATTCGGTACCATCGGCCGACGTCACGCGGACAATGGCGCCGACTTCGCCGGTACCGGTGAGCAGACCGCCATCGGCATTCAGTTGCAGATCGGCCGGCGTCGCTGGCGGGGTCAGATCCGGGGCGGTGACCGTGACCGGGGCGCTGACGTTGCCGGGTGGATCGGCCTGCTGCACGCTGAGAATCTGTTCGTTGATCTGCGGCGGATTGAGGGTGACGCTGAAGGTGCCGTCGCCGAGTACCACGCTGGTGCCGAGCAAAGTGCCGTTGGCATCGCGCACGGTCACGGTCGCGCCGGGTTCGCCAGTACCAATGACCAGCGCGCCGGACGAGTTGATATCGACGTTGTCCAGTGGATCAGGCGGAGTGAAGTCCGGCGTGGTCAGGTTCACCGCAGGCGAGTCGTTGCCCGCTGCGTCGGCCTGAACCACGGTGATCACTTCGGCATTGGTCAACGCCGGGTTCAGTGGCAGGGTGAAGGTACCGGTCGCGCTGACCACGGCGGTGCCAAGCACGTTGCCGTCGCTGTCGATGACCCGGACTTGCGCGCCGGGTTCGCCGCGCCCGGTCAGGCTTGCGCCGTCGCCGCCGATGCTCAGTTGCGAAACGGCCGCTGGCGGTGTGCTGTCGACCGAAGTGAACGGCGTGGCTGCCGAGGTGTTGCCCGCTGCATCCGTCAGTGACACGGTCAGCGCCTGACCGTTGGCTTGTGGCGTAGTCAGGGTTATCGCAAACGTGCCGTCGATGCTCACGGTGCCGGTCCCGACCAGCGCTCCGGCAGCGTTGTACACGTTGACCGTGGTGCCGGCCTCACCGGTACCCGAGAGCAAGGTGCCGTCAGTGCTTGCCACCAGCGCAGCCGGCGCATTGGGCGCGAGCAGATCCGGGGCGATCAGGTTGACGCTGTTCGATTCGTTGCCGGCGGTGTCGGCCTGGCTCAGGCTCAAAGTCTGACCAGAGGTCTGTGCCGGGCTGAGGGTGACGCTGAACGTGCCATTGGCCGCCACCACGGCGCTGCCGAGAACCACTCCGCCCGTGCCGAGCACGGTCACCGTGGCGCCGGCTTCACCGCGCCCGGTCAGAGCCGTGCCGTTCGGTGCCAGGCTCAGCTCGCTGAGCGGCGTTGGCGCGGCGATATCGGCAGCGGTGTAGTCGGTCGGGGATGAATTGATACCGGTGCTCGACGTCGCCACGGCAGACAGCTGTTCGCCGTTGAGTTGCGCGGCGTTGAGGGTGACGCTGAAAGTGCCATTGGCCGCCACCAGCGCGCTGCCGAGCAACACGCCCGAGGCATTGCGAATGCTCACGGTGCTGCCGGCGGTGGCCGAGCCGGTCAGGGTCAGACCGTCGACGCTGAGGGCCAGATTGGTCGGTGCACTTTCCGCCAGATTGCCCGGTGCAGTCACCGGCGCCGCCGGTCCGGTGTTGCCGGCAGCATCGATCTGCACCACGGAAAGATTCGATCCAGCCACCGCCGCCGGGGACAACGTGACGCTGAAATTGCCATTGCTGGCAACGGTCGCAGTACCCAGCAAAACACCGCCGGCATCGCGAACTTCCACGCTGGCGCCGACCTCACCAATGCCGGTCAGGGTGGCACCATTGGCGCTCACCGCCAGATCGCTCGCTACCAACGGCGCCGTGCTATCGACCGCATTGACGATTGCCGGGGCCGACGGATTGCCTGCCGCGTCGGTGGCCGTCACGTTCAGTGCCTGGCCATTGGTTTGCGGGCTGTTGAGGGTAATCTGGAAAGTGCCGTTTGCGGCCGCCGTGGTGGTGCCGAGAAGATTGCCCTGACTGTCGCGCACGGTCACCGTGCTGCCGGCCTCGGCGTTGCCCGACAGTTGCACGCCGGCAGCATTGAGCGTCAATGCGCTCGGAATCGCCGGGGCGGTCAGATCCGCGGCGATGACTTCAACCGCCGTCGAAACGTTGCCCGGCGGATCTTCCTGAGTGACGGTCAGCACTTCGGCATTCAGTTGTGCTGCGTTGAGGGTGACAGTGAACGCGCCGCCACTGCCGACCTGCGCGGTGCCGAGCAAGGTGCCGTCGGCGCTGCGCACAGACACCGTGGCGCCTGGCTCGCCATGACCAGTGACGGTGACGCCGTCAGCATTCACCGCGACTTGGGTCAGTGCAGCTGGTGGGCTGATGTCGGGTGCGTTGACGCTGGTCGACGGCGAGACATTGCCGGCAGGGTCGGTCTGGCTGATCGCCAACGCCTCGCCGTTGGTCGGCGCTGGCGCCAGGGTCACGCTGAACGCGCCGTCCGCGCCAACCACGGCACTGCCGAGCAAGGTGCCGTTGGCGGTGGTGACATTGACCGTCGCGCCAGCTTCACCCGTGCCGCTGAGGGTGCTGCCATCGGCGCTGATCAGTGGATTCTGCACGGCGGCCGGCGGGGTGCCGTCGACGGTGATCACGCCAGTGGAAGTCGAGGCGTTACCATTGGCGTCGGTCAGAGTGACCTGCAGGGTTTCGCCGGTGTTCTGCGCATTGGGCAAGGTGACCTGGAAATTGCCGCTCTGATCGACCACGCCGGTCGCCAACACGTTACCGGCGGCATCGCGCACGGTCACGGTGCTGCCGGCTTCGCCCTGGCCTTTGACCACGGTGCCGACGTCATTGATCGTAACGCCAGTCGCTGCGGCTGGCGGTTGCAGATCGGTGGCGATGATGCCGGCGGGTTGCGACAGGTTGCCGGCGGCATCGCTCTGGATCGCGGTAAGTGCCTGGCCATTAAGTTGTGCCGGCGTCAGCGTCAGGCTGAACGTGCCATTGCTGGCGACCAGTGCAGTACCGAGCACGGTACCTGTGGCGTCGGTGACAGTGACCGTCGCCCCGGCCTCTCCGCGTCCTGTGAGTGTCGTGCCGTTGGCATTCAGCGCCAGATTGGTCACCGCGTCCGGCGCCGTGCCATCGATCGCCGTCACCGTGCCCGGAATCGACACGTCACCGTCGGGACTGGTGGCCGTCACCTGGAGGACTTGCGCATTGATCTGTTTGCTACTGAGCAACAGGGTGAAGCGGCCGAAGCTGTTGATCAGCCCGGAGCCGAGCACCGTGCCGCTGCTGCTGGTCACCGTCACGGTGCAACCGGGCGTACCGGCGCCGGTCAGGGTGAAACCATCGGCACTCAAAGCCAGATCGGTCGGGGTCGCGACCTGGGTACCGTCCAGTCCTGCCAGCGGCACAACGGGCGAATCATTGCCGCCGCCGTCAGTGCTGATGACTTCCAGATTGCCGCCAGGCTCGGCCGGTGGACTTAGGGTCACGACGAAGCGGCCGTCCGCATCGGCCGTCGTGGTGCCCAGCACAGCGCCACCGCCGGCAATGCTGACGGTGACCGTGGTGCCCGGTTCGGCAAGGCCAGAGACCTGCGTGCCGGCGGGATTGAGCGCGAGATCGCTGACTGGCGCCGGCGGGGTGCTGTCCGGCGCAGTGACGCTGCCGGGAAGCGAACTGTTGGCGCCGTCCGACGCCACGACTTGCAAGGCTTCGCCATTGGTCTGCGCCGTATCGAGGTTGACCGTGAAGGCGCCCGTGCCGTCAGCGGTCGCGGTGCCGATGACGTTGCCGTCGGCATCCAGCACCTGCACCGTGTTATTGGGCTGCGTGGTGCCGGTGACCGTGGCACCCGCCGGATCGATGAGCAGACCGCTCGGTGCAGGTGGGGCGGTGATGTCCGGTGCGGTGACCGGTGTGGCGGGCGAGGGCAGGGCGCTCGCATCGGTCTGGATCACACTCAGCACCTGACCGTCGAGCTGAGCCGGGCTCAGGTTGAGGCTGAAGCTGCCGTCGCTGGCGACCACCGTAGTGCCAAGCACCGTGCCGTCCGCCGCGCTGACAGTTACGGTGCTGCCGGCTTGCCCGGTGCCGGTCAACGTCACGCCGTTGTTGGCGAGCACGAGATTGTCCGGTGCCAGAGGCGCGGTGGTGTCCGCTGCCGTCAGCGGCGTGCTGGAGGAAACGTTCACGCCATCCGATTGGCTCACTTGCAGTTGTTGGCCATCGATCTGCGGGCTGTTCAGCGTCACCGTGAAGGTGCCGGTGCCGTCGACGATCGCGGTGCCCAAGGTATTGCCGGCCGAATCCTTGACCGTCACCGTGGCGCCGGGTTCGCCGGTGCCGCTCAGTTCAGTGCCGCCTGCGTTCAGCGTCAGATCCGAAGGGGCAGTGGGGGCCTGGATATCCGGCGCTTCAACTGGAACTGCCGGGGAGCCAGTGGGCGAGCCATCGGTCTGCACAACGCTGAGGTTCTGGCCGTTGGTTTGTGGCGAGGACAGGGTGACTTCGAACCGGCCGTTGCTGCCGACCAAAGCTGTTCCCAGCACGGTCCCGTTGGTGTCAGTGACAGTAACGGTGGCGCCGATCTGACCCGCGCCGGAAACTACGGCGCCATTGGCGGAAATGCTCACATCGGTCACGGCGACCGGCGTGGTCAGATCGGGTGCGGTGACGTTGACCGGCGCCGAGGGATTGCCTTCCGCGTCGGTCTGGATCACTTGCAGTTGTTGCGCATCGGTCTGTGGTGTGGAAAGTGGAACGGTAAAATTGCCATCGGCATCCACCGTGCCCGTGCCGATGATGTTGCCGGCCGGATCGCGCACAGTGACCGACGCACCCAACTCACCCTTACCGGTGAGCGTCTGCCCCTGAGTGTCGAGCGCAAGATCGGAGACGGCCGTCGGCCCTTGGGTGTCAGGCGTCACGAAGTTCAGTGGTGCGGAAGTGTTGCCAGCGGCGTCGCTGGCACTGATCTGCAGTGTTTCGCCATTGTTCTGCGGACTGCTCAGTTGCAGGCTGAACGTGCCGTCCGCCGCCACCACGGCCGAACCGAGCACATTGCCGTTGGCGTCGCGCACCGTCACGGTCGAACCGACCTGGCCGCGTCCGCTCAACTGCGTGCCATCGACGCTTACCGCGATGTCGCTGGGTTGAGTCAGGCCATCGAGATCAATGGCGATAACGGTCGCTGCTGGCGAAGGGTTGCCGGCGGCGTCGGTGACCAGCACGCTCAGCGCCTCACCATCGATTTGCGCGGCGTTAAGTTGCACGGTGAACGAGCCATCGGCTGCCACCTGCGCTGTGCCGAGCAGCGTACCTTGCGCATTGGTGACGCTGACCGTGCTGCCGGGTTCGCCACGGCCGGTCACCGAAAGGCCATCGCTGCTCACGGCCAGATCCGTTGCAGCAGCGGGGCCGGTGATGTCCGGCGCATTGAAGGTGATGGCCGGCGATTGCGCACCGGCGCTGTTGATTGCCACGACACTGAAGGTTTCACCGTTGGCCTGCGCACGAACCAGCGTCAGCAGGAAAGTACCGTCAGCGGCCACCGCCGCGCGCCCGAGCAATTCGCCGTTGGCGGCACGGACTTCGATCGTGGTGCCAGCCCGGGCGGTGCCGGTCAGTTGGCTGCCGTCGCTGCTCAAACCAAGATTGCCTGGCGTCGTCGGTTCGACGATCTCCGGCGCGCTGATCGTTGCGCCGGTCGAGGTGTTGCCTGCGGCATCGGTGGCATTCACGGTCAGCGGCTGACCGCCGGTTTGCGCGGGGCTGAGGGCGACGCTGAAGGTGCCATCGGCTGCAACCACGGCGCTGCCGAGCAGGCTGCCATCGGCGGCGCGCACCTGGATGGTCGAGCCGACTTCACCGGTGCCGCCGAGTTGCGTGCCATCGGCGCTCACGCTGAGATTGCCTGGCGCGGTGGGCGCGGTGGTATCCGGCGCAGTGACCGTACCCGGCGTCGAAACGTTGCCCGCAGGGTCGGTGAGCGTGACGTCGAGCGGCTGGCCATTGTTCTGTGGCGTACCCAGGTCGACCTGGAAACTGCCATCGGCGCCAACGGTACCGGAACCCAAAAGGTTGCCGGCTGCATCGCGTACTTGAACGACACTGCCAGCTTCGCCAAAACCACTCAGCACCCGGCCATCGGCCGACAAGGTTAGTCCGGTCGCGGGCGCAGGAGGCGTCGCGTCTGCACCGCCACCGCCACCGCCACCGCCACCGCCCCCACTTCCGCCCGCAGCGGCTGCCGCACCACCCGCGCCCAACAGGCCAAGCCCGGCAATCGCCCAGGCCGGCGTCGCGCCATCCACCACTCCGACGCCAGCGATCAGCTCGTCCAGCGAATTGATTTCGTCAAAGGTAAAGCCATTGAACGGCTCGGCGCTGTAGCGCGCCTGCCACAGCGTCGCGTCGTCACCCTGAAAGACAATGTCATTGGGCACGCCGTCAGGGCTGGTGACAAAGAAATTGGAGATTTTGATTTGCTCGCCAGACTTCAGATTGACGATCAAATCCTGACCGCTGCGACTGGTCGACGCCAATTGATCGGGCCGAACCGGCATTTGTACAACTGAAGGCTGATTGAGCTGAACATTGCCCCAGTTCTGGGCAGTGAGCTGAGAATTGGCTTTGTCGGCAATGACGATGTTGTCCATTACTACTCCCTGTAAATGGGTGGGGCGGACGTCCACGGATGGTTTTAAAACCATAGATAGGGAGTGTCGGATGGGGCTGCCTGATTTTTGACGAGCGTATGGATGGGCCATTTGCCCACGTTTATCTATCTGAAAATCTGCTCTATTCAGGTCGTTACCGTTTGTCGGGACGTTGGATCCAAGCGGTTTTTGGGTGCAACAAAATGTGTCGTTTTCGACATTATCCAAAGGGGCGCTGGAAAAGGTCCGGGCGGAATCGCCGAGGGTGATGGCTAAGCGATATTGAATTTCTCAAAGCGCAGGCCACCCTCCGCAGTTGCCTGTCTGCGAAGGTATTAATCAATAAGCGTGAGAGGCGGGGAAGGCTTTGTATAAGAAATCCTGTTTTACCGTTTCAGCGGTTCTTTCTATCCCTCAGCAGTTAATGCGCTAGCTATCGATCGCCGAAGTGATCGGACGATATCCAGCGCAGACTGATCGCTAACACTGCCAGGGCACTGATCGAACATATGTGGCGCCCCAGGGTAGACATGCAGTTCGACGGCAGCCCCGGCGCGCGACAGACGCATGGCAAATGCAACGTCTTCTTCCAGGAACAGATCCAGCGCCCCGACGGCCAGAAACGTCGATGGCAAGTCACGCAGATCGTCTTGCAGGGCCGGCGAAAACCAGCCGATTGGCAGATCATCCAGCGCTTGGCCAGCGCGCAGGCACTCCCAACAAAACTGGTTGGCTTGCGCCGGCCAGCCAATCACGCCGGTCGTGCTGTTCTGCTGAGGCGAGGCTGCGCTGCCCGAACGGTAATCCAGCATCGGATAAACCAGCACCTGGCTGGCGATGGAATATTCGCCGCGATCCCGCGCCACGATGGCCAGCGCTGCTGCCAGACCTGCACCGGCACTGTGACCCATGACGATCACGTTGTCGGCGTCCATGTTGAGCGTTTGCCGGTGGGCGAAAACCCAGCCGAGGGCGGTGTAGCAATCTTCCAGGGGAATAGGGAAGGGGTGCTCTGGCGCGAGACGGTAATCGACAGCGACGATGATCGCCTGAAGTTCTTCGGCGAGGTTAGCCAGATAGTCATCGGCCATTTCGGGGCAACCAAGGACGAAACCTCCACCGTGGATGTACAGGATCACCGCAAAATTACCGCCCGGTGCCCCGGCGGCAGGCCGGTAAAGACACAGGCGCAAATCCTCACCGTCGTGGGCCTTGGTCCAGAGGCTTTCACCGCGCGCTTGTTCTCGGGATTTGAATGTCGCATGGACACGCTCCCTGATCGCGGGCAGCGTCTCCAACGTCCAGGCTTGTGCGCCGGGGGTTAAAAAGCTTTTGAAGTCGGGATCCAGCAGTTCATGTGCTTTCACGTTCTGCCTCCTGTTCTCGAATGAGCGAGCGCCTCTGATCGAAGCGCCGCCCACGGTGGAGTTACAACCAGGCTTTGATCTGCGCGCAGACAGCCGGCGTCGAAATGCCGTAGCGATCATGCAGCGTCGGCAGGGCACCGGCGTCGAGGAAGGCGTCGGGCAACGCGATCTGTCTGAAGGTGGGCGTCACGCCATTGCGCAACAACAACCCGGCAACCGCCTCACCCAAACCGCCGATGATCGAGCTGTTCTCGGCTGTGACCACCAGACGCCCGGATTTACGCGCTTCGGTGAGAATGGTTTGTTCATCCAGCGGCTTGATGGTCGGCACGTGCAGCACGGCCACATCAATGCCGTCGGCCTGCAATTGCTTGGCCGCTTCCAGTGAGCGCATGGTCATCAGCCCGGTGGAGATGATCAGCACATCATTGCCCGTGCGCAGGGTCTTGGCCTTGCCGATCTCGAATTTATAACCGTACTCGTCCAGCACCAACGGCACATTGCCGCGCAGCAAACGCATGTAGACCGGGCCTTGGTGAGCGGCGATGGCCGGCACGGCCTGTTCGATTTCCAGCGCATCGCACGGGTCGACAATCATCAGATTGGGCATGGCGCGGAAAATAGCCAGGTCATCGGTGGCCTGGTGGCTCGGCCCGTAACCCGTGGTGAGACCGGGGAGGCCGCAGACGATTTTGACGTTAAGGTTTTCCTCGGCGATGGCCATGCAGATGAAGTCGTAAGCACGCCGCGATGCGAACACCGCGTAGGTGGTGGCGAAGGGTACGAAACCCTCACGCGCCATGCCCGCCGCAGCGCTCATCAGCAACTGTTCGGCCATGCCCATTTGATAGAAACGCTCCGGATGCGCCTTGGCGAAAATGTGCAGGTCGGTGTACTTGGACAGGTCAGCCGAGAGACCGACGATGTCCGCGCGCTGGTCTGCCAGCGCTGCGAGCGCATGGCCGAACGGTGCCGAACGGGTCGCCTGGCCCTCGGAGGCAATCGAGGCAATCATCGCCGAAGTGGTCAGGCGCTTTTTCACCGGCGCGCCAGTAGCAGTCGAAGGCGCAGTGTTGGCGGCGTTGCTCATTGGTCTTTTCCTTCTTCAAGGTTGCTCAGTGCCAGGTCCCATTCGTGCTCTTCGACGCGAATGAAGTGGGTCTTTTCCCGGTTCTCCAGAAACGGCACGCCTTTGCCCATTTTCGTGTCGCAGATGATCACGCGCGGTTGCCCGCCGGGGTGATTGCGGGCGGCATCGAATGCAGCGACCAGGGCGTCGAGGTCATTGCCGTCGACGCGCTGGGTGAACCAGCCGAAGGCTTGCCAGCGATCGACAATGGGTTCGAACGAAAGAATCTCGCTGGAGTAACCGTCGGCCTGCTGGTTGTTGACGTCGACGATGGCGATCAGGTTGTCGAGCTTCCAGTGCGAAGCCGACATCACCGCTTCCCAGGTCGAGCCTTCATTGAGTTCGCCATCGGACAGCAGGTTGTAGACGAACGAGGTCGAGCCTTTGCGCTTGAGGCCCAGGCAGGCACCGACCGCGATACCCAGGCCTTGACCCAGCGAGCCGCCGGTGATTTCCATCCCCGGGGTGTAGGCGGCCATGCCCGACATCGGCAGGCGGCTGTCATCCGAGCCGTAGGTTTCCAGCTCGTCGAGCGGAATGATCTCGGCTTCGATCAGCGCTGCGTACAGCGCGATGGCGTAGTGGCCGATGGAGAGATAGAAGCGATCGCGTTGCTCCCATTCGGGATCTGTCGGGCGATGGTTCATCGCATGAAAGTAAGACACTGCCAGCAGGTCAGCCGCGCCGAGGGCCTGGCCCACATAGCCCTGGCCCTGAACCTGGCCCATGCGCAGTGCATGGCGGCGAATGTTGTGCGCGCGCTGGGTCAGGCTCAGCGATGCAGCGTGTGCAAGATTAGTCGTCATGATGAAACTCCGTTGACTCAACGATTGACCAAAGCGGCGGGAATACGCAGGACCAGGCTCGCGCCGAGGAACAGCACGCCGGTGATGAGGTACATGCCGATGGCGCTGGAACCGGTCAGGGTGGTGATCCAGCCGATCAGATAGGGCGAGCAAAACCCGGCGAGGTTGGCGAAGCTGTTGACCGCCGCGATGCCGGCCGCCGCAGACACCCCGCCAAGCAGCGTGGTGGGCAGCATCCAGAACAACGAGGTGGCGGAGAGAATGCCGGAGGCGGCCAGGCACAGGCTGAGGATCGACAAGGTCGGATTGCCGCCCATCAGCGCTGCCAGGCTCAAGCCGATCGCACCGGCGATCATCGGCACGATCAGGTGCCAGCGGCGCTCGCGATGTTTGTCGCCACTGCGGCCGACCAGGAGCATGGCGGCGATGGCGCACAGATAGGGCAGGCTGGTCAGGAAACCGATGTGCAGCGGGTCGGAAACCCCTGCATTACGCACCAGTGTCGGCAGCCAGAAGGTGATCGCATATTGGCCCATGACCACACAGAAGTAGATCGCCGCCAGCAGCCACAAGCGCCGGTCGCGGATGAACTCGCCGACCGAGGCATGGGTGACCTTTTGCTGGTCGTCTTCGGCCAGTTCGCGAGTGATGAGCGCTTTTTCCTCGTCATTGAGCCAGGTCGCCTGATGCACGCCGTCTTTCAGATAGCTCAGCACCAGCAGGCCGACGATGACGGTCGGCACCGCCTCGAGGACGAACATCCATTGCCAACCGGCCCAGCCATGCACGCCGGCAAAGTGGTTCATGATCCAGCCGGAGAGCGGGCCACCGACCATGCCTGACAGCGGAATGGCGATAAACCACAACACGGTCATGCGCGCCCGCCGATAGGACGGAAACCAGTAGGTGAGGTAGAGCAGCAGGCCCGGCGCCAGACCGGCTTCGGCAATCCCGAGGAGAAAGCGCAGGGCATAGAACTGCCAGGCGGTTTCGACGAAGGCGAACAGCGCCGAGACGATGCCCCAGGTGATCATGATCCGCGCAATCCACACTCGCGCGCCGACCTTGTGCAGGATGATGTTGCTGGGCACTTCGCAGAGGAAATAGCCGATGAAGAACACGCCAGCGCCGAGTCCGTAGACTGTTTCGCTGAGGGCCAGATCGTTCATCATTTGCAGCTTGGCGAAACCGACGTTGACCCGGTCCAGATAGGCGCACAGGTAGCACAGCATCAGGAACGGCATCAGCCGCCAGGCCGTTTTGCGATAGGCAGAAGAACGCACGGTCGAAACCGCTTCGAGCGACAGGGTAGTCATGATGGTCTGATCTCTTGTTTTTATTGACCGCCAGGCCATCAGGCCCGGCTGCGTCATCGATCCAGAACCGCACGGGCCACGCAGGCCCGCCCAGAGTTACTCAGTGAATCAGCATGCCGCCGTTCACATCGAGGGTGATGCCGGTCAGATAAGCGGACAGGTCGCTGGCCAGAAACAGCGCGGCGTTGGCGACGTCCTGCGCTTGACCCAGGCGCCCCAGCGGAATGCCTTCGATGATGGCGTGGCGGCGTTCATCCTGCATCAGGCCGCCGGTGATGTCGGTGTGAATCAGCCCCGGGGCGATGGAGTTGACGCGAATATTGTCCGGCCCCAATTCCCGCGCCATGGCCTTGCCCAGCCCCAGCACACCGGCCTTGGCCGCGCTGTAATGCGGGCCGCCGAAGATGCCGCCGCCGCGCTGGGCAGACACCGACGACATGCAGACGATGCTGCCGGAAGACTGTTGGCGCATCAGCGGAATCACCGCCTGGGACATGAGCAAAGTGCCGCGCAGGCTGACGTCCAGCACCTTGTCGTAGTCCGAAGGACGAATATCCAGAGTCTTCAGTGGCTGGGTGATACCGGCGTTGTTGACGAGGATATCGATGCGCCCGAAGTGCTCGATGATGGCGGCGACGGCTTGCTGAACCTGCGCTTCGTCGGCCACGTTGGCCGCCAGGCCCAGATGACCTTCGCCCAGTGCTGCGGCGGCGTCACGTGCTGCGGATGCATCCAGATCGAGGATGACCACGCGAGCGCCGTGTTGCGCAAATGTGCTGGCGGTAGCGCGGCCAATGCCACGGGCAGATGCGGCACCGGTAATGATTGCGACTTTGCCTTGAAGAAGCATGGAGGATTCCCTCGAATTGTTTTTATTGGGTCGGTGTGTAAGTAACCGATGACTCAGCTTGTCCTCCGGGGCGAGCGTGAGCAATAACGCGGAAGTCACTCAATGCTGAAAAAAATTCAGCACTCGTCAGGCCGTTTCGCAAATGCTTGAATGAAACCGGTCCGTACATCACAAGAAATCACCACGGAGTCACCATGCGCTCTGACACTGAGGCATCGATCATCCTGCCACCGCTGAAAGCAATTCAGGCCTTCGAACAAACCGCGCGCTTCGGCAACGTCGCCAGAGCGGCGGAAGTGCTGGACCTGACACCCTCGGCAGTCAGCCATCAACTGGCGAAACTGGAAGGGATGATCGGCCGGCAATTATTCGTCCGTGCTGCCCGGGGCGTCTCGCTGACGCCGGTCGGCGAGCAATACCTCAAGGAAGTCTCCGGGATTCTGCACAGTCTCGCCGTTGCCACCGAGCGTGCGGCCAGCGATGTCAGCCTCGATTGCCTGCGCTTGCACTCATCGCCAAGCTTCGGCCTGCTCTGGCTGATGCCGCGCCTGGAAGCGTTTCGCGCCAGTCACCCGGACATTCAGATCAACCTGTCGTGCTCATATGAATCGCTGCACTTCAGTCGCGACAAGATCGATGTCGATATCCGCCACGGTCTGCCGAACTGGCCAAGCTATGAGGTGCGCACGGTCAGGAATGAGACGTTCGCGGTGCTGACCTCACCGAAACTGCTCGCGCAACGCCCGGTGCGCGGGGCGGCGGATCTGCTGGAGTGCGATCTGATTCTGTCGGAAGCCACCCTGCTCAAATGGCCGCAATGGTTTGCTCAGCATGGTCTGGCGCGTCCGGAACGGCCTTATGCATTGAGCTTCGATCGCTCGTACATGTCGCTGGAAGCGGCGAGTCATGGCTTGGGTTTCGCGCTGGAAAGCACATTGCTGGCGCAGAAGTATCTGGCCGCGGGCACGCTGGTTGAAGTCGCGCCTGAATCACTGAGTGCTGCGGTGGCGGCGCACCATTTGGTATTCCCCAAGGCGCACTCCAGCTTTCCACGGGTGAGGCGTTTTCTGGCGTGGATGGAGAGCGAATTGGGCCACGAGTTCGCGTATTGAGTGGGGATTAATTCTTTCAAACTCTCTGAACCGCTCAAGGTCAATCCATTATCGGTCTTGATCATTCACGCAAGAACGCACTTTCCCGCGCGCTGCCGATCCGCGAAAAACCAAAGGCTGAGCAGGCTGTTGTTTTCTGTGTTCATCGTTTCTTTAGAAGGGGCTGATTTATGGTCATCACATGTCTGGGATGGGGATCACTGATCTGTAAGCCGGGGCAGCGATGAGCACCCGCAGCCAGGCGCAGATTGCCGCGATCTTTGATCAGCTGTTGGCACTGCGAGAAAGCGTGGACATTCTTCAGCACGTGGAGGGCGATAGCGTCGAGTCGCTGCGTGGTCATCAGACCGTGGACGCCCCCGAGTCGCTGGATCTGGTGTTTCAAAAGCTGCAAGAAGACATCGCCAGCATGGAGGAAACCTTGGCGACGATTGCCGAGGCTATCGGGGATGTGTCGAAGTTGTGAGGCGCGCGCGGGGTGGCATGCAGAGATGATTTGCCTGGTCTGGCGTCTTCGCGAGCAGGCTCGCTCCCACAATGGATTTGTGAATCGATTGATTTCCGGGATCTGACGCAAAACCCTGTGGGAGCGAGCCTGCTCGCGAAAGCGCTGGGTCAGGCACTTACTCTGTTGGATGTGCCGACGCTATCGGAGCAGGCTCGCTCCTACAACGGGGCTGGGTCTCTGACCACGCGCAACGCATCCACCACCAGTGAAAACGCCGGCGACGGTTGGCGGCGGCTGGGGTAGTAGAGGTGGAAGCCACCGAACGGTTCGCACCAGTCTTCCAGCACTCTGACCAAACGCCCTTCAGCCAGATGCGTACCGAACTCGTCTTCAGGCAGGTAGGCAATCCCTAACCCGTTCACAGCCGCGTCGGCGATGTGCACGGTGGAGTTGAACACCAGTTGCCCGTCGACTCGCACTTTCAACTTTTTGCCCTGACGCTCGAATTCCCATGCATCGACGCCGTCGTAGGTCGGAAAGCGGATGTCGATGCAACGGTGCGCCGCCAGATCGCGCGGATGGTGCGGGGCGGGGTGCTGGGCGAAGTAGCTGGGCGAAGCGACCACGGCCATGCGCAGTGGCGGGCCGATCGGTACGGCGATCATGTCCTGGGCGACGGTATCGCTGAAACGCACGCCGGCATCGAAGCGGTCGGCAACGATGTCGCGGAAACCGTAGTTGATATCGAACTCGAGCTTGATGTCCGGATATTGCAGCAATAGTGGCGTCAGCTTGGGCAGCAGGGTGGTCTTGATGATGTTGTCGCCGCAGGTGATGCGCACCGTGCCAGCGGGCTTGTCGCGCAACTCGGTCAGGGCGTCCAGCTCGGCTTCAATTTCATCGAAACGGTGCCCGACGGTGTGCAACAGGCGTTCGCCGGCCGCGGTCAGTGACACGCTGCGCGTAGTGCGGGTCAGCAAGCGAATTTTCAGACGTGCCTCCAGCGCCGAGACTACCTGGCTCACCGCCGATTGCGTCACGCCCAGTTGCACCGCCGCGCGGGTGAAGCTGCCGCTGCGGGCAACCGTGACGAAGGCGAGCAGGTCGTTGAAATTGGGTTTGGCCATGGGCGCGCGCTCGGGTTTATTGATTAGCAGAGTTTATAACCGCATTAAGCACTCATTAGCTAATCAAAGTCTCGAGCGTGCGCAACAATACCTTCATCCCGGCCACGACTGGCTTCTCGATCAAGGACGCCCCCATGAAACGACTGTTCATACTGCTCGGGTTTCTCCTGAGTTCATTCACTGCATTCGGAGCTGACATGTCCCACGGTGCTGACAATTTTTTCAAGAGCGATAAGGTGACCGTGCAGAAGGTCAGCTTCAAAAATCAATATCAACTCACCGTGGTCGGCAACCTGTTTGTCCCTAAAGGACTCGACCCGGCAGCGCGTAGCGCGGCGATTATCGTTGGTCATCCGATGGGCGCGGTAAAGGAGCAGAGCGCCAATCTGTACGCACAGAAACTGGCGGAGCAGGGCTTTGTCACCTTGTCGCTGGATCTGTCGTTCTGGGGCGAAAGCGAGGGCGCGCCGCGCAATGCCGTGCTGCCGGACATGTATGCCGAAGACTTCAGCGCGGCCGTCGATTACCTCGGCACACGGCCATTCATCGACCGCGAGCGCATCGGCGTGTTGGGCATTTGCGGTAGTGGCAGCTTCGTGATCAGCGCGGCGAAAATCGACCCGCGCATGAAAGCCATCGCCACGGTCAGCATGTACGACATGGGCGCCGCCAACCGTGACGGCCTAAAGCATTCGCAAAGCCTTGAGCAGCGCAAGCAGATCATTGCGCAAGCGGCCGAGCAGCGTTACGCCGAGTTTACTGGCGGCAAGGTCGAATACACCGGCGGCACGGTGCTGGAACTGAAGGCCGACACCCATCCGATCCAGCGTGAATTCTTCGATTTCTACCGCACCCCGCGCGGCGAATTCACCCCGGCCAGCTCGACGCCGCAACAGACCACGCGCCCGACGCTGAGCAGCAACACCAAGTTCATGAACTTCTATCCATTCGTCGATATCGAGAGCATCTCGCCGCGCCCGATGTTGTTTATTGCCGGTGCCGATGCGCACTCCCGTGAGTTCAGCGAAGAGGCGTTCCGGTTGGCGGGGCAGCCGAAAGAACTGGTGATTGTGCCGAATGCCGGTCATGTCGATCTGTACGACCGGGCCGAGCTGATTCCTTTTGCCAAGCTGACGCAGTTCTTCAAGAGCAACCTGAAGTAACTTTCAACGCGACGGAGCAAAGCGATGCGGATTTTTGCCAACGGCTGGAAGGGATTCGTACTGATGGCATGGCTGCCCTTTGCTCAGTCTGCTGCTAACCCGGAGGAGACCACGATGTGGATGACCGTCGGAGAACACCGTTTTGCCATTGCTCTTGAGGACAACCCGAGCACTCGGCAATTGCTCACGCGATTGCCGCTGAGCCTGAACATGGTCGACCTGCACAGCAACGAAAAATACGCCACCGTGCAGCCGCCCTTGCCCACGCAGCCCTATCGGCCGGGCACGATCCACAACGGCGATTTCCTTTTGTATGGCGACGATACGTTGGTGGTCTTCTACAAAACCTTCGATTCGTCTTACCGCTATTCGCGCCTTGGTCGCATCGACCGGCCGCAGGACTTGGCCGAGACCTTGGGGCGTGGCGATGTGCGGGTGACGTTCACGCTGGATGAGTGAGGAGATTCATTGATGAAGCTGAAAAACCTGCATCAGCCGCGCCTTCTGCGCATTGTGGCTCTCGGCTGCGCGGTCCTCGCCAGCGCAGCCTGCGTGAATCCTCTGTGCGCCAATCCTTCCCGATCACCGGAGAAACCGATCATGCAAGAACAACCTCTGACGCTTAAGCAACTGGCGATCGCCCCGATTGCCGCCAACGCTGCAATCGGCGACATGCCGCGTTTGCACGACGCACTCAATCGTGGTCTCGATGCCGGGCTGAGCATCAGCGAGACCAAGGAAATTCTGGTGCAGCTGTACGCCTACGCCGGGTTCCCACGCAGCCTCAACGCCTTGTCCTTGCTAATGAAGGTTGTGCAGGAACGCGCCGCGCGGGGCATTGAAGACGTGCCGGGACGCGAGCCGGGTCCGGTTCCGTCGGGATATGCGCTCACCGAACTCGGCACCGACAATCAGACCCGTCTGGTCGGCGCGCCAGTGTCCGGCCCGCTCTTCGAATTCGCCCCGGCGATCGATCAGTTTTTGAAGGTGCACTTGTTCGGTGACATATTCGCCCGCGACAACCTGGCATGGACGGATCGGGAACTGGCGACGGTTGGCGCGCTGGCGGCAATGGCTGGGGTGGAGTCGCAACTGGAGTCGCATTTGAAGATCAGTCTGAATGTGGGATTGACGGTTGAGCAGTTGCGGCAAGTGGCGCAGGAGTTGGAGGCGCGTGGGGATTTGCAGGCTGCTGAGCGGGTGGGCGCGGGGCTGGGGAAATTGAATGGCTGAAGTCGACAGGGATACCGGCACCATTATTTCTCACCAATGACTGAACCTGCTTGCTGCATCTCCAAGATCGCCGCTTTATTTTCACGAAGCGGTGGCTTGGGGCATGTTGAGCGCAAACCGTCTATGTGCTCCATCAAGCTATCGGGAATGCTCTGCCACATCGGATCGAGGATGAAGTCCACACCTTCTCGCCTTGCCATTTTTGCGGCTGGAACGAAGTCTGCGTCGCCTGCTATCAACACTATCTGGTCGACCTGCTGTTTAAATGACAGCGACGCGACATCAATGCCGATCCGCATATCGACACCTTTTTGGCGGGTTTCGATACTGACATCATTTTCCATAAGGTCAGTCATCTGGATTTTTCCTTTCAACAGCTCAGCGATTTTGACGGGCTCGATGGTCCATCTGACATCCTTCGACAAATGCCCAAGTCGTAATGCCAACTTACGTTTACTTCGCAGCCTGGAATGCAGCTCTTTGCGAAATGCCGCCTCCCTGGATTTCGAAAAATCCACAGCTTTTTTGCTTATGGGGTTGTGCTGTTTAGTGTCCAGTGGGGGGCAGTCATAGAAGAAGATTCGGTAGAGCTCTTTCCTCGCTCGTTGTCGTAGCTCTCGGATGGGCCCCGTTGGACGGGTCAAGGTTTTATTAAGGAGGTGGGCGGTTGCCCATCGATGGACCAGAGCGGCCGCGCGTTCAGCGTTGAAGGCGTTTTGAGGTTCGATTCGTCGAAAGCGTTTGATGAAAAAGGCGCCATCGACCAACACCGCAGTGGGCATGTTTTTTTACCTGAAAAAACGCCCAAGGGTTTGGCACGTTCTGGATGATTAGAACGGCGTACTGCCTTGGGCGGGATGGGACCGAGATTAGGAGGGAGTGACGGATACGTCAACAACCCCTTTTTCGTCTGACCTGTTTGTATAAAGTTGAATGTGCCCAGCGCTTTCAAATTTCAGGTGGCGAAGGGGAAACGATAAATTGCGGATGGTAAGCGGGCAAGACAGCGACTTCCGTAAGATTTGTAGGCAAAAGCGCTGTATCTCGTAGGCTCGGTTATCCGTGAGCCGGTGAGCGCGGGGCTGGGCAGAATCCGGGGGAGGCACAGAATGAGAGCGGCTCTGTTACGGCGATTCTCGTCTTCAGCGCTGGCGCCGACTCGCTCCCGGTGAGCTTCCCGTTATCCGCTTGAACGCACGACTGAACGCCGCTTGGGAGGTGTAGCCCAAGCGCTGCGCCACTTCTTCGATCGGCAGTCTTTCCAGTGTCAGCCACTGACTGGCCAGGCGCATGCGCAGTTCGGTGGCGTAGCGCAGCGGCGGGGTGCCGAGGGTGGTCTGGAAGCGTTCGGCGAAGACCGAGCGTGAGGTGTTGCACAGCGTTGCGAGTTCGGCGACGCTCCAGTCGCGCCCCGGTTGTTGGTGCAGGGCCAGCAAAGCTTTCGACAGACGAGGGTCGCGCAGGGCGGCGACGAGACCGGAGGCATTGCCGCAAGCGCATTCGACCCAGCCACGAACAATCATTGCCGCCACTACGTCGGCAAGGCGCGCGAGAATGCCGGCGAAGCCGATGCGCGCGGCGCTGACTTCGCGTTCCATGGTCGCAAGAATCGGCATGAGTCCCGGATAACGCTGGCCGCCGGCGTCGATCAGCATCAGTCCCGGCATCAGCCGACCGAGGCCCTGCAGGCTGCCGAGCTCGAACTCCATACAGCCACTGAAGAGCAGGGCGCTATCGGGCGAAACGGCGCTGTGACCGACCTGCACCGCGCAGACCGTATCGCCGAGTGGCGCGGCTACGGCGCTGTCAATGTCCTGCACTTCGGCGTTTGGGTGTGACAGCAACTGGTGCGCGGCACCATGGGCAATGAATACCGCATTGCCCGCCGCCAACTCGTACAGGCTGCCGTCCTCCAGTCGCAACACCGTCGATCCAGCGGCAACGAAGTGGAAATACGCATGGCCCGATTTGTCGCTGAAACCCAGACCATACGGCGGACCGGCGTGGATCCGCCGATACTGCACGCCACGCAGACGCATGCTGCGCAGCAATTCTGTGATCAGGTCTGATGACAGTGAAAAGGAATCAGTGCTGCTCATGTTCGGGGTTTCGATCAAAAGTTCAAGACTGCGCATCATAGATCATCCGGTTTGCGGTCAATAGACTGCCCTCTCGAAATGTCCGAGGGAGTCTGGAAATGAATGAACGTGTAGGTGATGGGCGAGCTGAAGAGGAGCCGATGGTTCCTGCGTGGATGGCGGTTTTCTCACTGGCGATGGGTGTGTTCGGTTTACTCACCGCAGAATATCTGCCGGCCAGCCTGCTGACGCCGATGGCGCTCGACCTTGGCGTCAGCGAAGCCCTGGCCGGGCAAGCAGTGACGGTGACCGCAGTGGTGGCGCTCTTTGCCGGATTGCTCGTACCTGGATTGACGCGCAGTCTTGATCGGCGGCTGGTCTTGCTCGGTTTCTCGGTACTGATGATCGCGTCGAATCTGCTGGTGGCGCTGTCGTCGAGCCTCGCAGTGTTGCTGATCATGCGCATCCTTTTGGGCATAGCTCTGGGCGGATTCTGGAGCATGGCGGCGGCCGTGGCGATGCGCCTGGTGCCGGCGGCGGTGCTGCCACGGGCGCTGTCGATTATCTTCAGCGGGATCGCCGTGGGGACCGTGGTCGCGGTGCCATTGGGCAGCTATCTCGGCGGCCAGTTTGGCTGGCGCAGTGCGTTTTTCGCAGCTGCGGCGGTTGGCGTGGTGACGCTGGTCTTTCAAATGTTCACGTTACCGAGTCTGGCGCCGCATCGACCGTCACGCCTGCGTACGGTGCTTGAGGTGTTGCTGCGACCGGGCATTGCCATTGGCATGTTCGGCTGTGTATTGGTGCACACCGGCCACTTCGCGTTGTTCACCTACATCAGGCCATTTCTGGAAAGCACCACCGGAGTCGGCGCGCAGACGCTGGCGCTGATGCTGCTCGGTTTCGGCGTGGCGAACTTTGCCGGCACGCTGTTCGCTGGCTGGCTGTTGCAGCGCAATCCACGCGCAACACTGGTGCTGATGCCGGTGTTGGTGGGCGTTGCTGCTCTGGCGTTGGTCGGGTTACCGGCGTCGCTCACCGGGCAGGCGTTGCTTCTGGCTCTGTGGGGGATGGCCTTCGGTGGCGTGCCGGTGGCATGGTCGAACTGGGTGGCGCGATCGATACCCGATCAGGCCGAAAGCGCAGGCGGCATGGTCGTCGCATCGGTGCAGTCGGCGATTGCCGCAGGCGCCGCCGCCGGCGGTTCGGTGTTCAGTTTCAGCGGCATCAATGGCGTGTTTGTAGCAGCTGGAATTCTGATGTTGCTGGCCGCGCTGCTGATTGCCCTGAAGGTCAATGTCGATGTGCCGGAGCCGGGTTCGGCGGCTTTGCCAGTGCATTTGTGATTTTGATCAGGGCGGGGCGGTGGCGAAGCACTGAAGCTCCGCCGATCCCGTCTCTTCAACCGCGCTTGGGCAGTTTCCAGTTAGGCCGGATGAAATGGCAGGTGTAGCCGTTCGGAATCCGCTCCAGGTAATCCTGATGCTCGGGTTCCGCTTCCCAGAACGGGCCGGCCGGTTCTATTTCCGTAACCACTCGGCCCGGCCACAACTTCGATGCGTCTACATCGGCGGCGGTGTCTTCAGCGACGGCACGCTGCTCGTCGTTGAGGTAGTAGATCGCCGAGCGGTAGCTCGGGCCAAGATCGTTGCCCTGACGGTTAGGCGTGCTCGGGTCGTGGATCTGGAAGAAGAACTCAAGGATCTGCCGGTAGCTGATCACGGCCGGATCAAACTCGATCTCGATGGCTTCGGCGTGGTTGCCGTGGTTGCGATAGGTCGCATTCGGCACATCGCCGCCGGTATAGCCGACGCGGGTTTTCAGCACACCCGGGTAGCGGCGCAATAAATCCTGCATGCCCCAGAAGCAGCCGCCGGCGAGAATGGCAGTTTCGGTTTGAGTGGTCATGGTTTGTGCTTCCTCTCGAGACGATGTGGGGATACCCACTGTTATGAGGGCGGGTTGAGAGAATCCAAGGTTACGCTCATCAGAATCGACCACTGGCCACCTGATCAGGCGACATGCAGGCGACTGCGATGTTAGTCAGTACGTATTCAACCAAAGCCAAAGAACGAACGCAGCTTGCTCGGTGACTTGCGTTCGTAGAACGGCTTGGTCTCCTTGAGGAAGTAATCACTCAGCCCGGCTTGTCCCGTCAGCACGCGGCAAAAATCAACCGGCCCGCCATCAGGGGCTGTATCCCCAGCGACATTGCCGGCCTCGCGCATGACCTGCTCGATATCGCCATCCGCTTCGATGCCGACGATCAGGTGCGGTTTTTCATCAACCGAGGCGTCGTGCATCAGCGCCAGGAATGCGCGTTTCACATTGGCGTGTTTGGCCAGCAATTGCGAAAGCGAATGGACCATCGTCGATGGGTAGTCCGAAGGCTGTCCAAGCAACACGTCGGTTTCTTTTTCAACGGTACGCTGCGTGGCGGGCCGGCCGATTTCGCCTGAGAGCAGGCGTTGCACTTCCTCCGGAAGGAATTCCTTGCCGTACGGCGACTTCGGATTGAGAAAGAGCAGCGCGCCCAGCGTGATTTCGAACATCGGGCAGGGATTTCTACATAGCTCTGCTCGCTGTCGATGGATTGTTGCAGCGTTGGCAGTGAGGAGAAGAACGGAATGACTGGCGTGCCATCGGGCTTCTGCCAATGAGCGATGCTGATATTGCTGTCGGCTTCGAGATTGACATGGCCTTGAGCAGCACCGGCGGTGCCGAGGATGTAGACGTTCGAGTCCAGCAGGGTGTGATAGAACTCAGGGCGATGCGCGGGTTCGTCCGCGGCCAGCCGGAGTGATGTTTCCAATGGGTTTTCTTGGGAAGTATCCATGAGGTCAGTCCGTTATTTTCAGTGGAGAGCGATGATTATCTGGTCGGTCCGAGGAGACGTGCTGTCACGATGATACTCGTCCAGAGATTCGAATCCTGCGTCGTTCTAACCAACACCACAAAGCCAACTGTGGGAGCGAGCCTGCTCGCGAAGGCGTCGTGTCAGTTGAAATAACTCACGGCTGATACACCGCTTTCGCGAGCAGGCTCGCTCCCACATTTGAATTTCGCGTTGGGTCTTATAGCAAACTCCACGAAACCCCAACATAAACCCCCATCCCTTCACCCGGTGTCGACCGCGCGGCATCCAGACCTTTGTCGTCATACCCCGGCGTGACCGTTGCCGCGTAGCGTTTGCCGGTCAGGTTGCGCATGTCCACCCAGCCTTGCCAGTCGCCCTTCGGGGCGTTGTAGCCCAGGGTGGCGCCGAACAGGGTGTAAGGGTCGGCGTAGTAGCTGTTGGCGTAGTCCACGGCAACTTTGGACACCAGTTGCGTATTCACGGCGGCGAAGAAGCCCTGCGGCCAGTCGTAACGCAGTTCGCCCTGGTAATAATGCATCGGCAGGCCCGGCAGGCGGTTGTCGCCGAAGCGTTCGTCGTCGCGGTAGTGGAAGTCGCTGAAGGTGTAGGCCTGGCGCAAGCTCAACTGGCGGCCGTCGGCGGCGGTCCAGAGTTTGCTGTTGAGGCTGGCCTCGATGCCCTGGTGCACGGTCGGGCTGGCGTTGAGTTCGTAGGGCGTGACGGCGTTGGCGTCCGGCAGTACCGAGAGCAGTTCGTGACGAACTTGCGCGTAGTACCAGGCCAGGCTCCATTCGCCCAGTTTGCTGTCGCCACGGCCACCGAGTTCCAGAGTGGTTGCGGTCTGGTTTTGTAGTTCGACTGGGTCGCGCTGGGTGCCGGTGGCGGCGCCGTTGCCGGCAGGGAAGCGCACGTTGGAGCTGTAGATCAGCGACCACGGGTGCGGTGCTTCGACGGAGCGGCTGAGGTTGCCGAACACTTGCACGTCCGGGGTGATCTGATAGCGCAGGCCGATGCGCGGTGCATAGTCCCAGTCGCTGAGACTGGTCTTGCCGCCGCCCTGCGGATAGGTCACGGCGCTTTCGCGGCGGGTGTAGATGGCGGCAAGGCCGGAGGTCAGCCACAGGTCGTCGGCAATTTCCAGGTCATTGCCGAAATGCAGCACGGTATCTGAACCCTGATAAGTGAAATTACGCATCCGCGTGCCCGGGGCATAGCTGGCGGTGTTGCCACTCGGGATGCGCACGAACTCGCTGGCGCCATCGTTGGGCAGGTGCTTGGTCACGCGAAGGCCGACATTGCTGCGGCTTTCCATACCGAACAGGGTGTCGCGGCGTTTGTAGTCGAAGGTGCCGCTAACGTCGGTATAAGCCACCTTCAGCCGGTTCGGGCCTTCGCGCAGATCCATCGGGTAGTCGTGGTAGGCGAGGCCGGTCTGGATGCTCGAATCGTCATCGAGGTAGAACGTGGTCTTGTTGCCGATGAAGGTACTGCCGGGTTGCTTGCGGCTGTCATCGCGGGCCACATACGCCGGGTTGGCTGCCCGTGGGCTGTGTTCGATGGAATGCTTGGTCACGCGACCGGCGAGGTCGTTGTCGGTCTCGCGATAGCGGAAATAGAAGCGGGTTTCCAGATTCGGGTTGAAGCGATAGCCGAAGTTGGCGATCAGGCCTTTGCTCTCGCTGGCGGTATGGTCCTGATAGCCGTCGGCGTTGGCATCGGTCAGGGACACGTAGTAATCGAAATCTCCCAGCACTTGCCCGGAGCTGACCTGGCGCTGCTGATAGCCATGGCTGCCGGTGGCGTAGCGCACGTGCAGCTTTGGCGCGGTGTAACCGGTGTGGCTGACGTAATCGATAGCGCCGCCCAGTGCCAGCGCGCCGCGATCGAAGCCGTTGGCGCCGCGCAGCACTTCGACATGGTCGACCCACAACGGCTCGAGCAATTCATAAGGTGTGCCGCCGGGGCCGGTCAGCGGCAAGCCATCCAGCATCGTGTAGAGCCCCGAGGCGTGGGCGCCGGGTGCGCGGTTGATACCTGAACCACGGATGGAAATCTTCACGCCTTCGTTGCCCGCCGACTGTGCATACACCCCCGGCTGATAGGCCAGCACATCCTGATTGCTGGCAACGCGGCCCTGAATCGGCTGGCGCATGTCGACCACGTTGGTGCCGCCGGGAACCTGATCAAGGCGTTCCCGCGCTTCTTCGACCGCTGCATCGCTGCCACTGCGCTCATCTGCCGAAATCAGCACTTGCCCCAGCTCCAGACCTTGGGTCTCGGCCATCGCCGGGCAGGCCAGGGCCAGACCGAGCAGGGCAGTGGGCAATGATTTGGACGACGGCATCGAAAAAACTCCAGCAAACAGGGGATCGGGCAATGAACAGTGCGACGTCGGAACAACCTCAG
>Ga0308171_1000865_pt1 | contig 50739 bp, 36 predicted proteins | sample PhyGR1_FD_202135 | JGI IMG/M metagenome (GOLD analysis project Ga0308171, IMG submission 202135) | Phyllosphere microbial communities from UC Gill Tract Community Farm, Albany, California, United States - DLSLSG.R1 | ecosystem: Host-associated > Plants > Phyllosphere > Unclassified | place: USA... | reverse complement strand
CCCTGCCCGATTGGGATTTCGCCATCACCACCGGTGATGACACCCTGATTGGCGTGGTGTCGGTAGAGCGGCGTCACGGTCAATGGCACCTCGGCTACTGGCTGAACCGCTTCTACTGGGGCAAGGGCTACATGACGGAGGCCGTCGGCGCCGTCGTCGAGCGCTTCTTCCGGCGCATGCCGAACGAGGTTCTGCATTCGGGCGTCTTTGCCGATAACCCGGCGTCGCTCAACGTGCAGGAGAAACTCGGCTTCCGCATTACCGGCTGCAGTGAGGTCTATGCGGTCGCGCGTGCCACCATGGTGGCGCATATCGACACCGAACTGACGGCGGAAGGCTTCGTCCGACCGTAACGCACAACGTGATGGACAAGGCCGGTTTTGTTGCAAACCGGCCTTGTTCCATAAGCGCTTGCCCATGATAATCTTTGACCTTCAGGGCAAGCGGCTATATTCCAGGCGACAGAACCTTTTTGATGCGGATGGCAAGGCCATGACCGCGTGCAAGCTGACAGAACGGCAGTCCGATGAAATTTCTCGATGAAGCAAAAGTCTATATCAAGTCCGGCGATGGCGGCGCAGGCGCCGTCTCCTTCCGGCGTGAAAAGTTCATCGAGTTCGGCGGCCCGGATGGTGGCGATGGTGGACGCGGCGGTGACGTATGGGTCGAGGTCGTCAATGGCCTCAACACCCTGATCGACTTCCGTTTCCAGCAGCACTTCAAGGCCTCGATCGGCCAGCACGGCATGGGCAAGACCCGCACCGGCGCCAAGGGATCGGATGTGGTGCTAAAGGTGCCGGTCGGAACCCAGATCTTCGAGGAAGACAACGAGACGCTGATCATCGACCTGACCAAGGAAGGCCAGCGCTTTCGTCTGGCCGCAGGCGGCAATGGCGGCTTCGGCAATGCCTATTTCAAATCCTCCACCAATCAGGCGCCGACGCATGCCAATCCGGGCCTTGCAGGTGAAGAAAAGACCATCTGGCTTCGCCTGAAGCTGATTGCCGATGCCGGTCTCGTCGGTCTGCCCAATGCCGGCAAGTCCACCTTCCTGGCAACGGTGACGCGCGCGCGTCCGAAGATCGCCAACTATCCCTTCACCACGCTCCACCCCAATCTCGGCGTCGCCACGATTGACGGTCGCGAATTCATTCTGGCCGATATTCCGGGCTTGATCGAAGGCGCGCATGAAGGTGTGGGTATCGGCGACCGCTTCCTCGGCCATGTGGAACGCACCCGCGTGCTGCTTCATCTTGTTTCCGCGCAGGAAGAAAAGGTTGGCCAGGCCTACAAGACCGTCAAGGCGGAACTGAATGCCTATGGCGGCGGCCTGACCGACAAGCGCGAGATTGTCGCCCTGTCGCAGATCGACGTGCTGGACGAGAAGGAACTGAAGAAGAAGGCCAAGGAACTGGAAAAGGCCTGTGGCCGTCCTCCGCTTCTTCTTTCGGCTGCCGCCCATATCGGCATGACGGAAGCCTTGCGCGCACTGCGCGATGTGATCGTCGATGCCAGCGAAGGCGGCGAGACTGCCCTTCCCGACCGCTCCATGCCGATCGAAGAGCTAGAGGACGGAGACGACCGTCTATGACATCTGCCAGAAAACCGCTTGGCAGCCATCATCGCATCGTCATCAAGATCGGCTCCGCGCTTCTGGTGGACCGCAAGACGGGGCTGAAGACCGACTGGCTGGACGCGATCTGCGATGATATCGCGGCGCTGAAGAGGAACGGCGCCGATGTGCAGGTCGTATCTTCCGGCGCGATCGCGCTTGGCCGAACGGTTCTTAAATTTCCAGCCGGCGCGCTGAAGCTGGAGGAAAGCCAGGCGGCAGCAGCCGTCGGGCAGATCGCACTCGCACGCGCGTGGTCGGAAAGCCTTTCCAAGCATGACATCGTCGCGGGACAGATCCTGCTGACGCTCTCCGACACGGAGGAACGCCGCCGCTATCTCAATGCGCGCGCGACGATCAATCAGTTGCTGAAGATTGGCGCGACACCGATCATCAATGAAAACGATACGGTGGCGACGACCGAAATCCGCTACGGAGACAATGATCGGCTGGCCGCCCGCGTCGCGACCATGACCGGTGCGGACCTGCTCGTTCTGCTCTCCGACATTGACGGCCTCTACACAGCCCCTCCGCATCTCGACCCGGACGCCAGGTTTCTCGAAACCATCGCGGACATCACGCCCGAAATCGAGGCCATGGCCGGTGGTGCCGCGTCGGAACTGTCGCGTGGCGGCATGCGCACCAAGATTGATGCGGGCAAGATTGCCACGGCCGCCGGTTGCGCCATGATCATCGCATCGGGCAAGACGCTGCATCCGCTGAAAGCCATCGAGAATGGCGCGCGCTCCTCGTGGTTTGCGCCTTCCGGCACGCCCGTGACAGCCCGCAAGACCTGGATCGCAGGCCAGCTTCAGCCGGCCGGCGAAATGCATGTGGATGAGGGTGCCGAAAAGGCGCTTCATCAGGGCAAGAGCCTGCTGCCTGCCGGCGTCAAACTGGTAAAGGGCAATTTCGGCCGCGGCGATGCCGTTGCGATTATCGGCGCGCAAGGCCGCGAGATCGCGCGCGGACTTGCCGGCTACGATGCCGACGAGGCGCGCCGCATCAATGGTCACAAGTCCAACGAGATCGAAGCGATCCTCGGTTATGTCGGACGCTCCGCCATGATCCACCGCGACGATCTGGTGATGACCGGCGCTGCCGTGAAAATCAAAAAAGCAAAGAAGGATGAAGTCGATGCCTGACCAGGCCGTGAAGCAAAGCCAGTCTGTCGATGCGCTGATGATGAATATCGGCGCTCAGGCGAAAGCTGCTTCCCGACCGTTGTCCATCGCTTCGACCGCAAAGAAGAACCGCGCGCTTCTCGCCATGGCATCGGCCATCGATGCATCCGTGGACCGTATTCTCGATGCCAACAAACAGGATGTCGCGGCAGCGGAACAGGCGGGCGTGGCTGGCTCCTTCATCGATCGCCTGAAACTCGACCCGTCGCGCATCGCCGGCATTTCCGAAGGTATCCGGGCGATTGCCAATCTTGCCGATCCCGTCGGTGAGGTGATCGCCGCCTGGGATCGTCCCAACGGCTTGAAGATCGAGCGTGTTCGCACACCTCTCGGCGTCATTGGCGTCATCTATGAAAGCCGTCCGAATGTGACGGCAGATGCCGGTGCGCTGTGCCTCAAGGCCGGCAATGCCGTGATCCTGCGGGGCGGATCGGATTCGCAATATTCATCGCGCGCTATCCATGCCTGCCTGGTGGAAGGTCTGAAGATCGCTGGGCTTCCAGAGCATGCGATCCAACTCGTGCCGGTGACCGATCGCGCCGCCGTCGGCCTGCTGCTCGGCGGCCTAGGTGGCACCGTTGATGTCATCGTCCCGCGTGGCGGAAAAAGCCTGGTCGGGCGTGTGCAGACAGAAGCCCGTGTGCCCGTCTTTGCGCACCTGGAAGGCATCTGCCATGTCTATGTCGACAAATCCGCCGACCTCGACATGGCAAAGAAGATCGTCCTGAACGCCAAGATGCGCCGCACCGGTATTTGCGGCTCTGCCGAAACCCTGCTGGTCGATCGCGCCGTGGCAGCAAGCCACCTTAAGCCCCTGATAAAAATCCTGCTGGATGCGGGCTGCGAAGTACGCGGTTCGGATGAGGTGCAAAACGCCGTTGGAGGCGTGAAGCTGGCGAACGAGGAAGACTGGCGCACGGAATATCTCGACGCCATCATCTCGGTGGCCCTGGTGGATGGTATCGACGGTGCGATACAGCATATCGGCACCTATTCCTCCAACCACACAGAAGCGGTGATCGCCGAAGATCCGGATGTCGTTGCCCGCTTCTTCAACGAGATCGACAGCGCCATTCTGCTACACAATGCCTCCACACAGTTTGCCGATGGTGGCGAGTTCGGCATGGGTGCGGAAATCGGCATTGCCACCGGCAAGATGCATGCGCGTGGGCCTGTCGGCGTCGAACAGCTGACGTCCTTCAAATACCGCGTGCATGGCACCGGCCAGACGCGGATTTGATTTTTGGCGGCTGATCGGGCACTTGACCAACGTTACCTGACCATGCCGCACACCGAGCGCGGCATGGTGATCGGTCTGTTCGGCGGGTCCTTCAATCCGCCCCATGAGGGCCATGCGCTGGTGGCAGAAATTGCCATGCGGCGCCTGGGGCTCGATCAACTCTGGTGGATGGTGACGCCTGGCAATCCGTTGAAGAACCGAACAGAACTGGCACCGCTCGCCGACCGTATCGCCGCCTGCGAAAATCTCGTCACCGACCCACGCATCAAGATCACCGCCTTCGAGCAGACACTCGGTGTCAGCTATACGGCCAATACGCTGGCAAAGGTAAAGGCGCGCAACCCACATGCCCATTTCATCTGGGTCATGGGGGCGGATAATCTCAGAACCTTTCATCACTGGCAGAAATGGCGGCTGATCGCCGAGACCTTTCCGATTGCCGTCATCGACCGCCCGGGTGCAACGCTTGCCTATCTTTCCTCAACCATGGCGCAGGCCTTCAGCCATGCCCGCATTGATGAGGATGATGCCGGTGTCTTGTGGAAGAAGCAGGCACCTGCCTGGGTCTTCATCCATGGACCGCGCTCGACGCTGAGCTCGACGGCTTTGCGCAACGGCAACAGCCCGCACCATAAATGAAGTGTGAGCGCTCGCGTCACTCCCCACATCTTGAAAAGTGAATCCAATGGTGCCACTTTTATTATGCGTCGTCGAGAATCGCGGCGCGCAGTATCTGTTTTGTCATTTCGGAAAGGAAAACCTCTGACAACAGTACACGCTAAGGGAAGAGCTTACAGCGCTATCCCAAAGGGCCAGGAGAGTGGCGTCGATGCCGCCCGTCGTGCCCTGGAAACCGTCCTTGCGAGTGTCGAGGACTCCAAAGCAGAAGATATCGTTTCCCTGAACATTGCCGGAAAATCGGCGCTGGCAGACTACATGGTGGTCGTGTCCGGGCGGTCGAACAGGCATGTGACGGCGATCTGCGAACATCTCATCACCGATATGAAGGATGAGGGTTTCGGCGGCGCGCGTGTCGAAGGCCTTGAGGCCGGCGACTGGGTGCTGATCGACGCAGGCGATGTCATCATCCACGTGTTCCGTCCTGAAGTGCGGGCGTTCTACAACATCGAAAAGATGTGGGCGACTCCGGACATCGAGGAAGAAACACTGCATTGATCGCGGGTTAGAGCATGCCGCGCACGTGTGCAGCGGTTTTGCGATAACGCCATGCGATAAGGCAAGGGAATAAAGCGTAAGCGCGGATCGCGACACGCTTTAGGCCGAAGGCCTTCTCGGTCGCATGGAAATCCGCAGCCAATCCTGCTACAAGCCGCAACCCGACAGGGTTGCGAACAGGCTGATATGTGAATGCGGATTTCAATTTTTGCGGTGGGACGGCTGAAATCCGGCCCTGAGAAAGAGCTTGCGTCTCGCTATCTGGATCGCTTCGCCAAGGCCGGCCCGGCGATTGGGCTGGAATTTGCCAAGATGATTGAGGTGCAGGAAAGCCGTGCCTCCAACCCCGAGACGCGCAAACGCGAAGAAGCGGCGATGCTGGAAAAGCATCTCGCCGACGGCGCTGCACTGATCCTTCTGGACGAGCGCGGCAAGGCGCTGGACAGTCCCGCTTTCGCCGAGCTTTTCGCCACCATGCGCGACAACGGCAAGCGCGATGTGATGATTGCGATCGGCGGCGCGGACGGGCTCGACCCTTCGCTGAGCGAGAAGGCAACCGCCACACTCTGTCTCGGCAAGCTGACCTGGCCGCACCAGATCGTCCGCTTCCTGATTTCCGAACAGCTTTACCGCGCCGTCACCATCCTGTCCGGCCACCCCTACCACCGGGTCTGAACGCGACACGCTTTCGTCGCAAATGCAGGTCTATCTCGCACTTTCATCAAGACCTCTTGGCGCAAAGCGGCGAAGCAGCGTATGGTCGCCAATCTTATCGAGCAGGTAAAAGACAACATCATGGGTCCAGCACGCGACACATTCCGGCTTGTGTCCCCAGCGGGTCGGCTTGCGCTGAAGGCAAGTGTCGCGCTTTTCATCGGACTGGCGTGTTTGACCATGTCGCGCGCCTCAGCCCAGGATGCCGCACCGGCCACTGCCACTACCACTCCACCGGCAGAATCACCGAGCGAATTGCAGGAATTGGAAACACGCCGGGACCAGAACCGCCAGGATCTGCAGGAACTGGTGGACAGCATCGGGCTGTCGGAAGACAAGGCGAGGCAGCTTGAAGAGAGCATCGCAGCGCTGAACCAGGACACGGCCCGGATCAAGGAAGAACTGATCGCCTCGGCGCAGCGCCGCAAGGATCTGGAAGCCAAGATCAGCGATGGCGAAGACCGTCTGGCGAAACTGAGCGTGCGCGAGGACGATGTGAAAGCCTCGCTTCGCGAACGCCGCGGTGTTCTGGCGGAAGTGCTGGCCGCCCTCCAGCGCATGGGCCGCAATCCACCACCTGCCCTTCTCGTCTCTCCCGAAGATGCGCTCGCCTCCGTTAGAAGCGCGATCCTGCTCGGCGCCGTCGTTCCCGGCATTCGCGCCGAGACCGACAAGCTTGTCTCCGCTCTCAAAGAGTTGACTGACCTGCGCCAGGCAATTGCTGGAGAGCGCGAGCAGTTGACCGGCATGATGACGGCCAGCCTGGAAGAGGAAAAGCGGCTCGATCTTCTGCGTGCCGAAAACGACAAGAAGAGCAGCCAGACGACCGCCGATCTTGAGGCAGAACGCAAGCGATCAGAAGAACTTGCAAGCAAGGCGACCAGCCTGGAGGGCCTCGTCTCGTCGCTTGAAAACGAGATTTCCTCGGTGCGCGACGCCAAGGAAAGGGCACGTCTGGAAGAGGAGCGAATCGCCCGTCTTCCGCCCGCCGAGCGGGACAAATTGGAGGCGCAAACCGAGGCCGGGGTGCCCGATAAAAACCGCATTGCGCCAGCATATCCGTTTTCGAGCTTGAAGGGTAAGCTGGCAATGCCGGTTTCCGGAGAGGTCCTGAGACGGTTCGGCGATGCCGACGGAACAGGCCATTTCTCCAAAGGAATCGTCGTGGCGACCGGCCCGGAAGCACTGGTAACAGCGCCAGCCGATGGCTTTGTGGTTTTTGCTGGAGAATTTCGCAGCTACGGCCGCATGATCATCCTCAACGCTGGCGACGGTTATCATTTGGTACTGACGGGCATGGACAATGTGAGAACGCGGCAGGGCATGTTCGTTTTCTCCGGTGAGCCGATTGCCTCCATGGGCGTAAAAAGAGTGGCGAGTGCGGCGGCTTTGGCGCTGGAAACTGACAAGCCAACGCTTTACATTGAATTCAGAAAAGACGGAGTGCCGGTTGATTCTCAACCCTGGTGGTCCGCAAAAAATACCGGAAGGGCGCGTAATGATTCGTAAGGCTTCGCTTCTTCTCATCGGTGGGCTCATGGGCGCCACAGCGATGAGCGTTATCTATTCTGCCAGCCTGCCGGCGCAGGCAGCAGGCCCTTCCACCTACAAGGAGCTCTCGATTTTCGGCGATGTCTTCGAGCGGGTGCGTGCGCAATATGTAACGCCGCCGGATGACAAGAAGCTGGTTGAAAACGCCATCAACGGCATGCTGAGCTCGCTCGATCCGCATTCGAGCTTCATGAATGCCGAAGATGCCAATGACATGCGCACCCAGACCAAGGGTGAGTTCGGCGGCCTCGGCATCGAAGTGACCATGGAAAACGAGCTGGTCAAGGTCATCTCGCCGATGGACGATACGCCCGCTGCCAAGGCTGGCATTCTTGCCGGCGACTTCATTTCCGAAATCGACGGACAGCCTGTTCGCGGCCTGAAGCTCGAAGATGCGGTCGAGAAGATGCGCGGCGCCGTCAAGACGCCGATCAAGCTCACCATCATCCGCCAGGGCGCCGACAAGCCGCTCGACATCACCGTCATGCGTGACATCATCGCGGTCCGCGCCGTCAAGTCGCGCGTCGAAGGTGGCGATGTCGGTTATCTGCGCGTCATCTCCTTTACCGAGAAGACCTATGACGATCTCGAAAAGGCGATCAAGAAGATCAAGCAGGACGTTCCGGCCGACAAGCTCAAGGGCTATGTGCTCGATCTGCGCTTGAACCCGGGCGGTCTGCTCGACCAGGCGATCAACGTGTCCGACGCCTTCCTCGAGCGTGGCGAAGTGGTCTCCACGCGTGGCCGTAATCCGGATGAAACCCGCAGGTTCAACGCCACGGCTGGCGACCTGACCGACGGCAAGCCCGTCATCGTCCTGATCAACGGTGGCTCCGCCTCGGCGTCCGAGATTGTCGCAGGCGCCTTGCAGGATCTGCGTCGTGCGACGGTGGTCGGAACGCGCTCTTTCGGCAAGGGTTCGGTTCAGACGATCATTCCGCTTGGCGAAACTGGCGCTCTGCGCCTGACGACGGCGCTCTATTACACGCCGTCCGGCAAATCCATCCAGGGCACCGGCATTACGCCGGACATCAAGGTGGAGCAGCCTCTGCCGCCGGAGCTTCAGGGTCGTGTTCGCGCCGAAGGCGAATCCAGCCTGCGCGGTCACATCCAGGGCCAGAGCGAAACCGAAGAAGGTTCGGGCTCTGCAGCTTACGTTCCGCCGGAAGCCAAGGACGATATCCAGCTGAACTATGCGCTGGACCTGCTGCATGGCACCAAGACCGACGCGTCCTTCCCGCCAAACCCGGAAAAGGCAGTCGTCAACAAGCAGTAAGACATCAAAGGCACCGGTCCAAGGCCGGTGCCTTTTCCTGTCCGGTCAGACGTCAATCACGCATCAGCCACGGAAACACCATTGTCATCAGACCTGCGTAAACCGCTCATGGGTCGGAAGCGTAAACAGAGCGTCGGGTTCGTCCGGCGCTTTTCTGTGTTGACGCTGCTTGCGGTTCTCGCAGGCGGCGGTGTGGCCGGGCTATCCCTCTATACCGCTCTCTCTCCCGGCAATCTGGCAAAAAGCTCCACCGCGCCAGACGTGGCGTTGGGACCGGCGGGAGCGCAACAGGATCAGGCAGCATCGCCAAACGGGGATAGTGCCGTCGACCTCCAAAGCGGACGTTCCGGCGCCAATGTCCAGCGCAACACCATGTCGGACGGCAATGTCGTCTCCGTCTTTTCGCCGAAAGACCGCACTGACAATGCGCCCGTGCTGATGACCGGCCAAACGGTTGGCCAGGACCCGCGTGTGGCGATGCGACCGAATGACGAATTGCTGGAGGAGAGCTCTTTCGGCAGGCTTCCCATTATCAGCGCCGACGGGCTGAAGCCGATGGACCAGTATGCAAGGCCCTGGTCCGGGGCACGCGGCACCCGCATCGCCATCGTGGTCGGCGGGCTGGGGCTTAGCCAGACGGGCACGCAGAAGGCCATCAAAGAGCTTCCCCCGGAAGTCACCCTTGGTTTTGCCGCAACAGGCAACAGCCTGCAGCGCTGGATGCAGGAGGGCCGTCGTGAGGGCCATGAGGTCCTGTTACAAATCCCCTTCGAGCCTTTCGGCTATCCCGGCACCGATCCAGGTCCCGACACGCTGCTGGTTTCCGATCCAGCCAAGATCAATCTGGAACGGCTTCACCGGTCCATGGCCAAGATCACCAACTATACCGGCGTGATGAACTATCTCGGCGCGCGCTTCATGGCCGATGACAAGGCACTTGAGCCGGTGCTGCGCGATGTCGGCCAGCGTGGCCTGCTGTTTCTGGATGACGGATCGTCCGCGCAATCACGCACCGGCATCATCGCCAAGGCCGTGTCCACGCCCATCGGCTTTGCCGATCTGCAACTGGACGATCAGGTGAATGACGCCGCCATCCTCCGCAAGCTGGACGATCTGGAGCGGATTGCCCGCCGCAATGGTTCCGCCATCGGTGTCGCCTCTGCCTTCGATGAGAGCGTAGCGGCCATCTCCAAATGGTCGGTCGAAGCGGCAGCGCGCGGCATCGAGATCGTCGGCGTTTCCGCGCTTGTCTCGCAAGACGGCAAACAGTAAGTCTGCTCCACCAACAATCAACATCCAGGTTCAAGAATGTCGATCAAAGCAGACGATCTGCCCTACCGCCCCTGCGCCGGTATCATGGTTCTGAACGATAAGGGCCTCGTCTGGGCCGGGCGCCGTATCTCTCAAGGCAATTCGGAGTTCGATGGCTCACCACAGCTCTGGCAGATGCCGCAGGGCGGTATCGATGAGGACGAGGCGCCGCTCGCTGCCGCCATCCGCGAACTCTATGAAGAAACCGGCATGAAGACGGTCACCCTGCTGGCCGAAGCACGTGACTGGATCCATTACGATTTGCCGCCGCAGCTGATTGGCATCGGACTACGCGGCAAATATCGCGGCCAGGCACAGAAATGGTTTGCCTTCCGCTTCGATGGCGATGAGAGCGAAATCCAGATCAACCCGCCGCCCGGCAGCAACGAGGCGGAGTTCGACGCCTGGGACTGGAAGCCGATGGAAAGCCTGCCCGAGCTGATCGTACCCTTCAAACGATCGGTCTATGAACAGGTGGTCGAGCAATTCCGCCATCTGGCCCCATAAGAGCAATGAAACCGTAAGAACAATAAAAAAAGGCGGCATCTCTGCCGCCTTTTTCAATTCATTGCCGAAAGGATCACTCAGATTCCGCAGAATCGGCCGAGTCGGCATTGAGCTGACCGTATTTGGCTTCGCCGATCTTGTTGAGAAGATCGAGCTGCGTTTCGAGGAAGTCGATGTGGCCTTCTTCGTCGATGAGGAGCTGTTCGAACAGCTTCATCGAGACGTAATCGCCAGCATCGTGACAGATGTCGCGGGACTTCTTGTACGCCGTGCGGGCGTCGTATTCGCCGGCGAGATCGGCTTCCAGCACTTCCTTGACGTTCTGGCCGATGCGCAAAGGTGCAACGGTCTGGAGGTTCGGATGGCCTTCGAGGAAAATGATGCGATCGATGATCTTGTCAGCGTGCTGCATCTCTTCGATCGATTCGGCGCGCTCTTTCTTGGCGAGCTTTGTGTAGCCCCAGTCGTTCAACAGCCGGTAGTGAAGCCAGTACTGGTTCACTGCACCGAGTTCGAGGAACAGTGCCTCGTTAAGCTGCTCGATGACTCTTTTGTCGCCTTTCAATGTCCGCTCTCCTGTGGTCTTCATGTAATTGTTTTAGGCGGGACATAAAATCAAAAACTTCGGCCTCAGTCGAGTGCCGACGTGCATGATATTCTTCCGTCGTTTTGATGATCAGGTCGACGACAGTTGGGAAACAGCCACAGCAACGGCCACGCTTTTGCATGGCGTGATAGACTTTCGCTGGGACGATGAGCTGCCAACAGTCTTCATCAAGAAGCTCGTTGATGACATCGCGAATGTCGTTGTCGGTGATGTAATTGCAGCTACAAACCAGCATGATCCATTGCCTGCGTGACGCAACACGTTGTTTTTTCTGTTAAACCAAAACAGGACATTCGATGTCAAGAAAAACAACCGCGCACTTTCGACATGTGATATGTTTAGATAGCTTCTAAACTGGACGAAAAGCTTCGTATTTTCATTACTTTAGCGGAATCTTTAACAGAGCATCGCGGATTGGCGTCTTTAGACCGAGCGCGTCACCCCGCCGTCGATCACGGATTCGTGATGGGAAAGGCGACGCGATCAGGCGAAATATTGCCCGCCATTGGCCGTAAGCGTCGAACCGGTGATGAAGCCTGCCTCGTCCGACGCCAGAAACAATGCGCATCGGGCAATCTCTTCCGGCTCACCCAATCGACCGACTGGAATATGCGGCAGGATGCGCTCGTTCAAAACGGTTTCGGGGATGGCGCGGACCATCTCCGTGCCGATATAGCCTGGGCATATGGCGTTGACGGTGATGTTGCGTGAGGCACCCTCCTGCGCCAGCGCTTTCGTCAGGCCGATATCTCCGGCCTTGGATGCAGAGTAATTCGCCTGACCCGCCTGGCCTTTCTGGCCGTTGATCGACGAGATGGTGATGATGCGACCGAAGCCCCGCTCCCGCATGCCGGGCCAGACCGGATGCGTCATATTGAAGACGCCGTTGAGATTGGTATCGACCACCTCACGCCACTGCTGCGGCGTCATCTTGTGGAACATGGCATCACGGGTGATGCCGGCATTGTTGACGAGGATGTCGATCGGCCCGAGCGTTCGCTCCACCTCGGCGACACCGGCCACGCAGGCATCGTAATCCCGCACATCCCATTGATAGGCGGGTATCCCAGTCGTCCGCCGAAAAGCCTCGGCACGGTCCTCTGTGAAGGCGTAGTTGACCGCGACCTTATAACCGGCTGCATGAAACGCTTTCGCGATCGCAGCGCCGATGCCGCTTGTTCCACCCGTTACCAATGCCACCCGGCTCATCTTCAAGGCCCTCAGTTTCAAAGCTTAGCCCTTTAGAGGGGCCAACGTGGCATTTCAATGATTTGGGCCGATCAAAGCCCTTCGAGGCACATGGCAATGCCCATTCCGCCGCCGATGCAAAGCGTCACCAGACCCTTGCGGGCCTGTCGCCGTCTCATCTCGAAAACGAGCGTGTTCAAGACGCGTGCACCGGATGCGCCGATCGGGTGGCCGATCGCAATCGCACCGCCATTGACGTTGACGATCTCTGGGTCGAGACCGAGATCGCGAACCACGGCGCAGGATTGCGCGGCAAAGGCCTCATTGGCCTCGACCAGATCGAGATCGCCGACCGACCAGCCGGCCTTTGCCAGCGCCTTGCGCGAGGCGGGGATCGGGCCGGTTCCCATAATCTGCGGATCGACACCGGCCGTTGCCCAGGAGGCGATGCGCGCCAGAGGCTTGATATTCCGCTTTGCGGCCTCTTCTTCCGTCATCAGCAACACGGCGGCGGCCCCGTCGTTAAGGCCGGAGGCGTTGCCAGCCGTAACGCTACCCTCCTTGTCGAAGGCGGGGCGAAGCTTGGTCAGCGCCTCAAGCGAGGCGCCTGCCCGGATATATTCGTCTGCGGCGATCGTCATATCGCCCTTGCGCCCCTTGATGACGAAGGGCGCGATCTCATCATCAAAGCGCCCGGCCGCCTGTGCCGCCTCGGCGCGGTTTTGCGAGCGCACCGCATATTCGTCCTGCTCTTCACGGGACAACTGCCACTGGCGGGCGATATTCTCTGCGGTGATGCCCATGTGATAGCCGTGGAAGGCATCGATCAAACCGTCCTTCAACATGGTATCGACCATCTTGAAATCACCCATCTTCACGCCGCCGCGCAAATGCGCCGCGTGGGGAGCCATCGACATGGATTCCTGACCGCCTGCAACGATGATGGAGGCATCGCCAAGGGCGATCTGCTGGGCGCCCAGTGCAACGGCGCGCAGGCCGGAACCGCAAAGCTGGTTGATGACAAAGGCGGTTGCTTCCTGCGGAACGCCGGCCTTCATTGCGGCTTGGCGCGCAGGGTTCTGCCCCTCGCCGGCAGTCAGCACTTGCCCCAGGATCGCCTCATCGACGTCGGCTGCGGCAACGCCTGCCCGTTCCAGAACCGCAGTGATGACGGATGCGCCAAGTTCGTGCGCCGGCGTATTGGCAAAGCTACCGTTGAACGAACCGACCGGCGTGCGTGCACCGCTCGCGATCACGATGGAGGATGAAGGCATGGATGTTTCTCCCGAATTTTGGCGCGAGACTGTCAAAGCTTGGGGCGCAAGTCAATTTGGCAAAAAGCATTTGAAAGAACCCCGCACGGCAGCACCCGCATGCTGCAAGATTGCTGCGCAAGAAAGTGACTGCTGCATCGCACAAACCATTTGTCAGACGCCTTTGTTTCAGCATACTCTTTTGAATGGGAAGAGCCAAAACACCAAGAAAACAAGAAAGACCGGCATCGCGAGGAGGCGAGGATGGGAAGACATGGCGGCGAGACCATTATCAAGAAATACGCCAACAGGCGGCTTTATAACACCGGGACCAGCACCTATGTGACGCTGGAAGACCTGGCGAAGATGGTCAAGCGCGGCGAAGAATTCAAGGTTCAGGACGCCAAGACATCGGAAGACATCACCCATGCCGTTCTGACGCAGATCATCGTCGAGCAGGAAGCCAAGACCGGCAACACCCTTCTGCCAACCGCCTTCCTTCGACAGTTGATCTCCTATTACGGCGACCAGATGCAGATGGTTGTGCCGACCTTTCTCGAGCACTCGATGAAGACCTTCTCCGAACAGCAGAGCCATATGCAGGAACATATGAGCAAGGCTTTCGGCGACCCGTCGCTGACCAAGAACTTCTCGGCTCCCTTCCAGCTGATGGAAGAGCAGATCAAGCGCAACACGGAACTCTTCAAGCAGACAATGCAGATGTTCACGCCCTTTGCCGCACCTGCATCGACGCCGAAGGAGCAGCGCAAGCCCGACGCCTCGGAGATCGACGAGCTGAAAGCGCAGCTGCGCAACCTTCAGACCAAGCTTGATCAGCTATAGGGTCTTCGGGACTCTGAGCAGCAGGACCAATCCGGCTCCCAAAAAGAGGATCAATGTCGCCATACCGATATGGGCGGAGCCGGTCGCATAGGTTGCGATGGAGAACATCAGCGTTGCCATGAAGCTGGTGGCGCGACCGGAGAGCGCATAGATGCCGAAATAGCGGCCCGCTTCGGCAATCGTGACGTTGCGCGCCAGATAGGAGCGTGACGAGGCCTGCACCGGGCCGAAGGCAAGACCGATCAGCACGCCGTAGACGATATAGGCCTTTTCCGCTCCGCTGCTGAAGAGACCATGGGTTTCCTCGGTCGAAAATTGCAGCAACCCGAAGAGCGTCGATGTCTTTTCCGTCGAGATGATGCCGAGCGTCGCCAGAAGCAAAAGCACGAGGCTGATGATGATCATCGTGCGCGAGCCGAGCCGCTGATCGAGCCGGCCGGCAGCAAAGCAGCCGCCAATGGCGACGATGTTCAGAATGATGCCGTAAATGCCGATCTCCATCGTCGCCCAGCCGAACATGCCAGCGGCAAAGGCTCCGCCCAAGATGAGCAGCCCGTTGACGCCATCCTGATAGAGCATGCGCGCGATCAGGAAACGCGTGATGAGCGGGCGGTGGCGCAACTCCCTCAGCGTCGATTTCAACTCCGACAGGCCCGAGCGCACGGCCCGCCCAAGCGGCAGTCCCTTTTTCACATCCGGGGTGAAGAAGAACATCGGCAGGATAAAGATGAAGTACCAGATCGCGGCGATCGGTCCGGTGATGCGGGCATCCTCTCCCGTTGCCGGGTTCAGACCGAAAAGCGGCGGCAGACCGATGATGGTAAGCCCCGTCTGTGGGCTGGCCGCCATGAACAGCACGATGAAGATCAGCACGATCATTCCGCCAAGATAGCCAAGCCCCCAGGCGGTATTGGAAATCCGCCCGACATTTTCAGGTGTCGTCAGACGCGGCATCATGGAATCGTTGAAGACGATGGAGAACTCGGCCGCAATCGAGGCGAAGATCATGAAGAGGGCCGGCCACAGCACCGGTGATCCGGGCGCGGCAAACCACAACATCGCAAGACAGGCGATCTTGATGACGGCAAAAAACGCGATCCAGGGCTTTCGCGACCCGGACTGATCGGCAATCGATCCAAGGATCGGCGAGAAGATCGCGATGACAACGGACGAGATGGTCGCGACATTGCTCCAGAGCGTCTGCGCCGAAACGGGATCGTCCGTCAGTCGGGCGACGAAGTAAGGCCCGAAGATGAAGGTCGTGACAACGGTGAAGAAGGGTTGCGCTGCCCAATCGAACAGCATCCAACCCCAGATCCCCTTGGCGTCCGTTTTTGGCGCATCGGCCTTGGGCTGGACCGATTCTGTCACACGGAAAGAAGAACTCAATGGATTGCCTTTCCGCATGCAGGCGACCCAGCTTTTTCAGCCGGGTCATTTCGCTGTTGGACCTTATACGCTTCTGGTCTGGACTATATCGGAAAGCAGACCGGCGGCAACGGTGAGGCGCGCCAGATTTGTCTCGCCACTATCGCTGAGTGCAGCAAGTTCGGAGACGATGCGATTAACCCGCACCCGATCGGCTGCGTACCAAGCCTGCACCGGGTTCTTCTCTTTTGCGTAATCCGTCAGCGCCGAAACCACGATGCGGCGGCGGGAGGAGGCGATCTGGTCCTGGCTGCGCAGCAGCGCGAGGCTCTCATAATGATCAGCCGGGCTGACCCGCTGGCTGGCATCGAGAAGCCGTGCGACGCGGAAGGTGGTGGAGACGGCCGCATAGCTTTCCGCCGCGCGCGCCAACGTCGTGCCGGCCTGATCGGCAATCAGCATGATTTCTGGCACATAGACGAGCAGGCGCAACGTCTCCAGTTCCTTGATCAGCGCGTGAGAAACGCCGTCGATCTCGGGAAGACCGATCTCCTCCTGATACTTCGCCGCAGCCGCAGAAAGCGTCTTGATCGCGCTTTTCAAGCGCTCGATCTCATCCTGCATGGCGCCGGTGATGGTACCTGCCGTCTGGAGATAGAGCCGCGTTGCATCGCCGAAGATCTGCATGACCCTGGCATAGAGATCGTTCTGCATCTCGCCGGAAATCTGCCCGTCGAGCGCATCGATCTCGCTCCAAAGCCGCTTCAAGCCGAAACCATCCTCGACGATCATCGCTGCCTTGACGACGGCAGGAGCAAGCAAGCCGCTCGCGTCGACCAGTTTCTGCACGAAGCCCGGACCGCCACGATTGACCACCTGGTTGGCCAGCGCCGTGGCGACGATTTCGCGGTGCAGGCGATGGCTTGCAATATCCCCCGCATAGGTCTTCTGCATCTTACTCGGGAAGTAATCCGTCAGCAGATGCTGCAGATAGGGTTCATCCGGCAGAGTGCTGGCCACCAGCGTGTCGAAGAGCGTCAGCTTCGCATAGGACAGCAGGACGCCGATTTCGGGCCGGGTCAGCGCCTTGCCCGCGGCATAGCGTTCGTTGAACTCCGCATCGTTCGGCAGCGTCTCCACCTTGCGGTTCAACTGGCCGGAGGATTCCAGTGCTGCCATCAGGCGGCCCAACTCTTCGCGGTTGCCGGTCCCCTTACGCTCGACAAGCGAAATGGCCAATGACTGGAGGTAATTGTTGCGCAGCACCAATTGCGCCACTTCCGACGTCATGGAGGCCAGCAATTGATTGCGCTTCGGCAATGTCAGACGGCCGTCATTCACAGCGGATGCCAGTGCAATCTTGATATTGACCTCGACGTCTGAGGAATTGACGCCAGCGGAATTGTCGATGGCATCCGAGTTGCAGCGCCCGCCGGATAGCGCATAGGCAATACGGCCCTTCTGGGTGATGCCAAGATTGGCCCCCTCGCCGATCACCTTGGCGCGCACTTCCGTGGCGTTGATGCGGATAGGATCGTTGGCGCGATCCCCCACCTCGGCATTGGTTTCCACCGCAGCCTTCACATAGGTGCCGATCCCGCCGAACCACAGGAGATCGGCGGGGGCTTTGAGGATCGCCGTCATAATCTCGAAGGGCGTTGCCACCGTCTTGTCGATGCCGATTGCGGCAACAGCTTCCGCCGACAGGGTCACGGATTTCTCCGCACGCGAAATGATCATCGCGCCCTTGGAGAGTGTCGAGCGGTCATAATCCTGCCAGCTCGACCGCGGCAGTTCGAAGAGCCGCTTTCTCTCCGCGAAAGACGCGGCGATGTCCGGCGTCGGATCGATGAAGATATCGCGGTGATCGAAGGCTGCGATCAGTTCGATCTTTTCCGATAGCAGCATGCCATTGCCGAAGACGTCGCCGGACATGTCACCCACACCGACGGCCTTGAAGGGCGTCGTCTGGATATCGGTATCCATTTCCCGGAAGTGGCGCTTGACCGTTTCCCAGGCGCCTCGGGCGGTGATGCCCATCTTCTTGTGGTCGTAACCGGCAGAGCCACCAGAGGCAAAAGCGTCGTCGAGCCAGAAGCCCGCCTCACGGGCTAGCCCGTTGGCGGTATCGGAGAAGGTTGCCGTTCCCTTATCGGCCGCGACGACGAAATAGGGGTCGTCGCCATCCAGACGCATGGTATCCGCGGGCGCAATAACATCATCGCCAACGATGTTGTCGGTGATGGAGAGCAGCGTGCGGATATAGGTCTTGTAAGCCTCCTTGCCGGCATTGAAGACCTCATCGCGGTTGCCACCGACGGGCAGCATCTTCGGATAGAAGCCACCCTTGGCACCGACCGGTACGATGACGGCATTCTTCACCTGCTGGGCTTTGACGAGGCCGAGCACTTCGGTGCGATAATCCTGGCCGCGATCCGACCAGCGAAGCCCGCCACGCGCCACCTTTCCGAAGCGCAGATGGACGCCTTCCACTTCCGTGCCATAGACGAAGATTTCGCGGAAGGGACGCGGATCGGGAAGGCCATCGAGAAGCTTCGGATCGAACTTGAAGGCCAGCATCGCCTTCGGCGAACCGTCCTCGTTGCGCTGGAAGTAATTGGTGCGCAGCGTGGAATCGATGGCGTTGACGTAACGACGAAGTGTGCGGTCCTCATCGAGATTGGGTACGCCGGAAAGATCGGCCTCGATCGCCTTGTGCAGATCTGAAAGCTTGCGCAGGCGCGGTTTTTCGCCAAGCTTCGGATCAAAGCCATGGGCGAAAAGATCGAAAATTCTGCGTGCAATGACCGGATATTTGAACAGTGTTTCGGAAATATGCTCTTGCGAGTAGACGATGCCGGTCTGGCGCAGATAGCGCGCATAGGCGCGAAGCACCGAAACCTCGCGCACCGTCAGTCCGGCGGCAACGATCAGGCGGTTGAAATTGTCATTGTCGACGGTGCCATTGAACGCGGCAAGAAACGCCTCTTCAAGCCTTGGCCCGATGACGGAAAGATCGAGCGTGACGCCTGGCTGGACCCGAAGCTCCATGTCGTGAAGGACGATGAGATCGCTGTTTTCACCGGAGACGACACCAATGTCGAACGTCCGTTCGCTGATGACGCTGAAGCCGAGATTTTCGAGAAGCGGCACGCGGCGCGACAGCGGCAGATGGCCGTCGCGGTGGAAGATCTTCAGCGACAGAATATTCTCCGCCTGCTCAGCTGTCCGGTAGAATTCGATGCGGACCGGCTCGCCCTTGGCGGTCGCAACGATATCGGGCATGTCGCCGATCGCCTCTTCCGGCGTAAAGGCTTCCTGATAAGCCTGGTCGACATCGAGAAGCGGAGCGCTAGGCTCTGAAAGCGCGGTGAAATGATCGATCCAGCGCGCAGCGATATCGCTGACGGCATCTTCCAATCTGTCCTGCGCGATGCGCGGCGTCTTGCCGTTGCTGCGCCCGACGATGAAGTGGACGCGGGCAAGAGCGCCTTCCGGGAAGGCGGGGTAATAAGCCGAGATGTGGCCATCATAGACGCGGGCGAGATAATCGCCGATCTTCTCGCGCACATAGGAATTATACTCCTCGCGCGGCACATAGATGATGACGGAGACGAAGCGGTCGAAGCGATCGATACGGGCAAGCACCCTCACCCGAGGGCGGTCGGCAAGCTCCATGATCTGCTCGGTGTAGCGCACCAGAAGATCGGTTTCGATCTGGAAGAGATCGTCTCGCGGATAGGCTTCGAGGGTGTTGTGCAGAATGCGTCCCGAGTGGCTGTTGGGGTCAAAGCCGAAATGCTCTTCGACCTCCAAGGCCTTGGCGCGCAGAAGCGGGATTTCATGGACCGAGCGGGTATAGGCCGTGGCGGTGAAGAGACCGACGATGCGCAACTCGCCGACGACATTGCCATCGGCATCGAAGCGCTTGATGCCGATATAATCCATATAGGCGCGGCGATGGACAAGCGACTTGACATTGGCCTTGGTGACGATGAGGAAGTCCGGACCATCCAGAAACGCCAGAATTTCCGGCGTCGTCATCACTGCATCCTTGCCGAGCCGCAACACGCGCACGTCAGGATCGCTCAACATCCCGAGACCGACGCCATCGCCGCGCTCGATCTTGGCGGAGCTTCCCTTGCCGGAATAGCTGTAGTCGCGCATGCCGAGGAAGGTGAAATTGTCCTTGCGCAGCCATTCGAGAAACTCGGCGGCCTCGGTGCGGTCGGCCTTGCGGCGCGACGATCCGCGCTCTTTCAATTCGTTCAGTGCCTCATCAAGCTTGGCAAGCATCGGCTTCCAGTCGCTATAGGCGGACTGGACCTGAGCGAGAACGAAGTGAAGCCGCTCCTTCAGCGCCTCGGCTGCTTGCGGCGCGACAGGCGCGATGTGCAGCTGGATAAGGCTGATATTGTCTTCCGGCGCGTCTGTTTCCGGATCGGCCAGCCTGTAGCCGCCGGTCGCCTTGGCATCCGCCACCATGATGGGGTGAACAGCAAGATAGAGGCTGCGATAGCTGCTGGTCACCTCGCCCATGACGGAGTCGTAGAGGAAGGGCATGTTGCGCCCCACAATCGTCAGGATGGAGACCGGCACGTTGCGCGGCGCGACCCCATCAACCTGGGCGATGCCGATATAGGGGCGATCAGCTTTCCAATGGGAAAGTTCGCTCAAAGCATGGCTTGCAGCCAGCGCCAACATCTCAGGAGAATAGTGCTCCACGTCGTCCGTGCTGGCACGACTAAAAAGTGTATTGGGATCGAGGAATGGCTTGCCGGTGGCCTCTGCCAGCTTTTTGGCTTTTTCGAGCTGTTTGTCGCGTTTTGGGTTGTTCCGGTAGCCCATTTTGCCTTCTTTCTTCCAAAAATATCCGCGTTTCGGCGATAAAAGGGAGAAAAATCGTGATTTTTCCCAAATTCGAATCGGATATTGGCGCGGAATTATGAATAGTTTAAGTGGCAATCGACAAATTGGCGGGGCGCAAAGAATTTAATCGATTCGGGATGGATCAGCGCTGGTAATCAGGCGTTTACCGGGGTGATTCTGTTAACGCCTCAGTAAAGCAGGTTGTGACTCCGTCGCCACGGTGCAAGCAAATTATTGATTTCCACCTATTTTTGTGGTAGACAGGAAAAACTGATCCACAGCGCGGCACTATCGTGCCCTAAAACACCTCGAAAGCAAGTCATCAATTGCACGCGGTTTCCGTGACATATCCTACTTTTGTGTTGTCGATCCCCGGATTGCAAGATGGTTTCTTTTTGCGTGCTCGGCTGGACCAGTGCGGAGTCACCTGACGGCTTGCCCCCGTCTCATCCGGGCCTGACCGACCCGACCCCGGAAACCCCCGGGTGTATGTAACAGGGAGTTTAAAAAACGAATGACGACCCAGCAGAAGAAATCTCCAGCGCGCCACGGTTTTAAAACCGGAGAAGCGATCGTTTATCCCGCTCACGGTGTCGGTACCATTTCGGCAATCGAAGAACAGGAAGTCGCGGGCATGAAGCTCGAACTTTTCGTCATCGATTTCGAGAAAGACAAGATGCGCCTCAAGGTGCCTGTCGCCAAGGCTGTCAGCATCGGCATGCGCAAGCTGTCCGAAGGGGATTTCGTCGAGCGTGCGCTGAAGGTTGTTCAGGGCAAGGCGCGCGTCAAGCGAACCATGTGGTCGCGTCGCGCGCAGGAATATGACGCAAAGATCAATTCCGGCGATCTGATCGCCATCGCAGAAGTGGTTCGCGATCTCTATCGCGCCGAGAACCAGCCTGAGCAGTCTTACTCCGAGCGTCAGCTTTACGAAGCAGCTCTCGATCGCATGGCTCGCGAAATCGCAGCCGTGAACAAGATGTCCGAAACCGAAGCTGTTCGCCTCGTTGAAGTCAACCTCAACAAGGGCCCCAAGCGCGGCAAGGCCGTCGAAGAAGACGATGCACCGGAAGAAGAAGCCGCATAAGGCTTTTCACCTACAGAATGTCAAAAAACCCGCCCGCCTTGTGGCGGGTTTTTTGTTTCTTTCGCAAAGATGGCCATTCTGTGTTGAGGGCCTCTCGACAAATCATTCTTCACGCAAGTCCTTATAGAACCTGAATAATCTGTCCCATGCGAAGATGGGGCAGAAGACGGCGCATGTCTCTGGGGTGCAGTGCAACGCAGCCGGCGGTCGGCTCATAGCCCGGGCGGATCATGTGCATGAAGATGGCCGAGCCGCGATTGCGCTGCCTGGATCTGACATTCCAGTCGATCACCAGACAGACATTATAGAGCCCGTCTTCCCGGCAGATGTCTTCGTGGCTAGGCTTGAATGGTGCTCTGACCAGCCGATTGTAGTTCGGGTCGCTTGGCGCATCGCACCACAACATCGACTTCACTGCGCGACGCAACGTCAGACTCGTCTGGACGGCGCGGAAGCGTTCGCCCCGGATGAAGCCGTAGAGCAGCGGCATCTGAGCGATCGGCGTTTTGCCGTCACCTTCTCGCTTGAAAACGGAACGTCCATTGCGACCAATCGCAGCCTGAAACGTTAAATGACCAAGCTGAACGATCGCTCGACTTGGGTTCAATGGTGACGGGCGGACGAGAAGCTTGGGTGGTAACGTTCGGAATTCAATCTTTCTGGTCATCACTCTTTTTCACGAGATTTTGCTTTGAAGATGCTTCACCCGAACGTCATAGCACGCCGTTATTGCTGCACAAGGGTTGACGCGAAGCGCGCAAACCGCTGAATTGGTTTGAAAATTAAAAGAGAAAGGCGAAGGTACTCTATGACGGCCCGTACATTGCTTCTTGTTGATGACGACGACGATCTGCGCGACACCCTTGCCGAACAACTTTCCCCCTATGAAGAGTTCTCGCTTCTGACGGGAGCGAACGCCAATGCTGCTATCCAGACGGTCAAATCCACTCAGGTCGATCTCTTGATCATGGATGTGGGTCTGCCGGACATGGACGGGCGCGAAGCGGTGAAGCTGATGCGCAAGAACGGCTTCAAGTCTCCCATCATCATGCTGACCGGTCACGACACGGATTCCGACACGATCCTTGGTCTTGAGGCCGGCGCGAACGACTATGTGACGAAACCCTTCCGCTTTGCCGTGCTGCTTGCTCGCGTCCGCGCGCAACTGCGCCAATATGAGCAGAGCGAAGACGCGGTCTTCACCGTCGGCCCCTACCAGTTCAAACCGAGCCAGAAGCTGTTGACGACAGAAGATGGAAAGAAGATCCGTCTGACGGAAAAGGAAGCGGCCATCATTCGTTACCTTTACCGTGCCGGCAGCGCCGTCGTGACGCGTGACGTTCTGCTTGAGGAGGTCTGGGGCTACAATTCTGGCGTCACCACCCACACGCTGGAAACCCACGTCTATCGCCTTCGCCAGAAGATCGAGCGCGACCCCTCCAATGCCGAAATTCTCGTGACCGAAAACGGCGGCTACAAGATCGTCCCATAAGAGCGCTGTTTGCTGCGTCCTATTGGACGCGAGGCGCTTAAAGAGCGATTTTCCTGATCCGCTCTTGTCTTGGGGTCTTCATTGGTCGAAAACGGGTTGAACCGCGCTGCCTCAAATCTGAGCGGCGCGGCGTCCGACTTGAATTTCCCACGTGGATCAGCCCATGGCGTTGAATGACGATATCAAGCTTTTCGCGCAGGTGCCGCTGTTCCAGGGCTTCAGCGAAGATCAACTGCGCCTGATTGCTTTCGGCGCCGAGCGGCGGCGCATTGCCGCGGGGCACATGCTGTTTCGCCAGTACTCTCCCGCCGAATGCGCCTTCGTCATATGCAATGGACGCTTCGATCTCTGGACCGAAGAGCGTGACGGCAAAAGAGAGGTCAAGGCCACCGTGGGTAGCGGCTGTCTTCTCTCGGAACTGGCGCTCTTCACGCTCTGCGAACGCAAGTTCACCGCAGTCGCGCGCGAGGATTCAGAAGTCATCCGCATCACGCGCATCCTCTTCCATCGCATGATCGAGGAATTCCCGGATGTTGCCGCGGTGGTGTCTGAGCGCATCCGTGGCAACATCGCCGCACTTGCCGCAAGTGCGGCTGCGATGCAGAACCGGTTTCTGTAACCGCTTTGCTATTAAAGCGTGTCGCGATCTTTCAGATTCGCTCCCTACGCTTTAAGTCCTTGTTTTGTCGCATGTCGTTATCGCAAAACCGCTACACACTTTTGCGCGACATGCTTAGAACTTGAAGTGGGCCGTCACCGGAACGTGGTCGGACGGTCTGTTCCAGCCGCGCGCTTCCTTCAGGATTTCGATCCGATCGAGCGAGGAACCAAGATCCTGCGATGACCAGATATGGTCCAGGCGGCGGCCACGATTGGCAGCTTCCCAATCCTTGGCGCGGTAGCTCCACCAGGTGTAGATCTTTTCCGTTTCCGGTACGTTGAGCCGCATCAGGTCGAGCCAGTTGCCGCGCTTCATGACCTCCAGCAGACCTTCTGTCTCGACAGGCGTATGGCTGACGATCTTCAGCAGTTGCTTGTGCGACCAGACGTCGTTTTCGAGCGGCGCTATGTTGAGGTCGCCAACCAGGATCGACGATGCTCCAGGTGTGGCGTCGGCGCTCAGCACCTTCATCTCCTCGACGAAATCGAGCTTGTGGCCGAATTTCGGATTGATCGACCGGTCCGGCTCGTCGCCACCTGCCGGCACGTAGAAGTTATGAAGGCGGATGCGGCGACTGCCGACCTGCACCAGAGCGGAGATATGGCGGGCGTCCCCGACCTTGCAATAATCCTGACGGTGATCTTCCGTCAGCGGCAGCTTCGAGGCGATGGCAACGCCGTGATAGCCCTTCTGTCCATGAATGATGATGTGCTCATAGCCGAGCGCCCGCAGAGGCTTGAGGGGAAACTCGCCATTCGGGCACTTGGTCTCCTGCAGGCAGAGAACGTCTGGCTTGTAACGCACCAGAAACTGCTCGACGATCGGCATGCGCAGCCGCACCGAGTTGATGTTCCAGGTGGTTATCGAGAAAGTCATGCCTCACGCTCCGTCTTATGCAGCTAAAGCGCCGTGCGTCCTATTGGACCCACAAAGGACGCTTTCCCTTTTGAACGATGCACAGGCCTGAAAATCGATTCCGATTTTCAGGCCTGTGCTGTAGGAGCAGGCTTATAACAAGAGGGCAGAAAACTGGAAACGCTTTCTGCTGTCTCGAGGTCAACCGCGTTTGCGGACCTCTTCGTAGTTGATGTTGAAGACCTTGTCGTCGAGGTTTACGCCCGTCTGGACGTTGAAGATCATTACGGTCGTGTCCTTGTTCTGCGCATCCGTCGTCGTCCACTGGCGCAGATCGAAGGTTTTTGGATCGAACATCAGGGTGATTGTCGAATCGCCGAAGATGCTCTTGTCGCCGAGAACAATGGTGATCAGGTCGGACTCTTCCTTGACGCTGCGAACCTTCTGATTGCTGAGGTCGATCTTGTCGGCCAGAAGCAGGCTGAGCGGCGTCTTGGACAGGGGATAGATGTCCCAGGTCTTCAGCTTCATGTTGCCGATGACGACGTTGCGGCCATCCGCGATTACGCGCATGGGGGATGGGTCTTCGTAGTTGAAGCGAAGCTTGCCGGGACGCGAAATATAGAACTTGCCGCCTGTCTGTTCACCGCGCGGACCGAACTGAACGAACTCGCCCATCATCGTCTTGACCGACGAGAAGTGGTTGGCGATCTTCTGCGCCGTCACGCCGTCTCCTGCGCCCTGCGCTAAAGCTGCAATGGGCGAGAGCGCTACAGAGGCGGCCGCTGCCGAAAACAGCGTCATCACGCCTCGCCGCGTCATGCTGCTCTCAAGGCCGGGATGCTGAGCGGAAACGACCGAGCGGGTATTCTTCATTCTGTTCTCCTTCATCGCATCCCATGTGCCGAAAAAACACGGCGGCTTCATGACATGGAGCGACGGCTATAACGCTGAAAGCACACGCCTGGTTGCGGCTATCGAACCTGCACGCAAGCAACTGGTATCAAAGACCAACTGGCGGTCGAGCGTTAGACGATTGTGGCTTAATCATTCTCCGTCGGCACGAGAATTTCGCGCTTTCCGGCGTGGTTTGCAGGGCCGATAATGCCTTCCTGTTCCATCCGTTCGATCAGCGAGGCAGCGCGGTTGTAACCGATGCCGAGCCTGCGCTGGACGTAGGAGGTCGAGGCCTTGCCATCGCGCAGAACGACGGCGACGGCCTGGTCATAGGGGTCATCGGACTCTGCCATGTTGCCGGTGCCGGCAGGGCCGCCGCCATCCTCGTCCTCATCCTCTTCGGTGACCGCTTCGAGATAATCGGGCGAGCCTTGGGTCTTGAGGTAGGAGACGATCTCTTCCACTTCATTGTCCGAAACGAAAGGACCGTGGACGCGCTGGATGCGCCCGCCACCTGCCATATAGAGCATGTCGCCCATACCGAGCAGCTGCTCCGCACCCTGTTCACCAAGGATGGTACGGCTGTCGATCTTGGAGGTAACCTGGAAGGAAATGCGCGTCGGGAAGTTCGCCTTGATCGTGCCGGTGATGACGTCGACGGACGGGCGCTGAGTGGCCATGATGACATGAATGCCGGCGGCACGTGCCATCTGCGCCAGACGCTGCACGGCACCCTCGATATCCTTGCCCGCGACCATCATCAGGTCGGCCATTTCGTCGATGATGACGACGATATAGGGCAGCGGCTTCAGATCGAATTCTTCCGTCTCATACATGGCTTCGCCGGTCTGGCGGTCAAAGCCGGTCTGTACGGTTCTCGTCAGGACTTCGCCCTTGTCGAGTGCCTGCTGAACGCGGGTATTAAAGCCATCGATGTTACGAACACCGATCTTCGACATCTTTTTGTAGCGCTCTTCCATCTCCCGCACGGTCCATTTCAGCGCGACGACGGCCTTCTTGGGATCGGTGACGACAGGCGAGAGCAGATGCGGAATGCCATCATAGATCGACAGTTCGAGCATCTTCGGATCGATCATGATCAGGCGGCACTGTTCCGGCGTCATGCGATAGACGAGCGACAGGATCATGGTGTTGATCGCGACCGACTTACCAGAGCCGGTGGTACCGGCCACGAGAAGATGCGGCATCTTGGCAAGATCGGCGATGACAGCTTCGCCACCAATTGTCTTGCCGAGTGCCATCGGCAGCTTGGCCTTGCTGCTTTCGAAATCACGAGATCCGACAAGTTCGCGCAGGAACACCGTTTCGCGCGTGCGGTTGGGAAGCTCGATACCGATGGCATTGCGGCCAGGAACGACGGCGACACGCGCGGCAATCGCGCTCATCGAGCGGGCGATATCGTCCGCCAGACCGATGACACGCGACGACTTGATGCCGGGCGCCGGTTCAAGCTCATAAAGCGTTACGACGGGGCCAGGACGCACATGGATGATCTCGCCCTTGACGCCGAAGTCTTCCAGCACGCCTTCGAGCCGCCGGGCATTCTGCTCCAGAACGTCCGCGTTCAGCGTGTTGTCCTTGACGACATTCTTTGGCTCGGCCAGCAGATGGATCGACGGAACCTGGAAACCATCTGGCGAAATGAACGAGGTTTGCGCTTCGCGTGCAACCCGCTCGCTCGGCTTTGGCCGCGACGGTGGTGCGGTAATACGCGTCGGGCTTCCCGGTGCCGGGCGTGGAGCAAAGGGGGCGTCGCCGGAGAGAACACCATCGGGCAAGCTCTCTTCGTCGTCGAATGGCGGCTCGTCGAGATCGTCGTTGACGGAAGGTGCCTGCCTGCGTGCACGCGCTTCCGCCCGTTCCTCAAAGGAGGGCTCTGCCCTTTCCAGACGGTTGATCGCAGTCTTCAGCCGCGACGGCTCGTTCAATGTGCCGAATTCGTAATCGTTGAAGTCGTAGGGCTGCTCGAACTCATTGGCGAGCGACTTGGGCTTCAAACCAAAGATCCGCCGAAGCCGTGCCTGGGTCGTGTACCAGTAATGGGTCAGCGCGCCGAAAGCGAGGAAGTTGGCGAAGAAACCCTCGCCGTCATCCTCATCATCCTCTTCGATCTCCTGAACCTTGCGAGCCTTGCTGTTGACGGCAGCCTGTGGCGCGAAGGGCTCCTCTGCATCCTGGTCGAATGCGCCGAGAAGACCTGAAGCGACCAGCATCAGCCAGGCCGCAGGCACAGCCAGGATTGCGCCCAGAACGGTCGCAGCAGTTCCAGTCGGATAGGCGCCGAGGAAGAGCGCGGGAAAGCGCAGGATCATGTCGCCGATTACGCCGCCAATGCCGTTGGGCAGGGGCCAGGTCTGCGGTGCCGGGAAACATCCAAGCGAGGCAGAGGCAATGAAGGCGCCGCCAATCCAGGCCATCAGGCGGGTCGGCATGCGGGTGAGTTTGCGGCCAGAAATCAAGACGAAGGCCCAGGACAGGATGGGCAACATGGCAATCAGCGATGACAGCCCGAGAAACTGCATCATGATATCGGCAAAGATCGCGCCGCTATGTCCAAGCAGATTGGTGGGCTCGTTGGAGGTCGCATAGGAGAGACTTGGGTCGGCCACGTTCCAGGTCGCAAGCGCGGTCACGCCCAGCGCCAACGCTGCCAGAACGGCAAAACCACACAGCGCCATGATTTGTCGCACGACGAATGCCGTCAGCACGAAGCGATTGTCGCGGCCCTCGAATGTCGGAGAATTCACTCTGCCCATATGTTGAACCTGTCGTCCTTAGTTTTTCCGGAGCTTCGTGACCGAAGCAGGGATGACAGGGCAAAATAGCGGCATGGTGGTTAATGCGGCATTAACCACGGGAAAACTCGTTTACCAAGCCTGGCGCACCGAAAACAAAGAAGCCCGGCGAGACGATCGCCGGGCTTCGATGATGAGGTTCGAGTGCGTAAACGGCACCGACCGATCTCAGTTGTGGTAGGCAGCTTCGCCGTGAGATGCGAGGTCGAGACCTTCGCGTTCGGCTTCGACCGGCACACGCAGACCGACGATGATGTCGACGATCTTGTAGAGGATCGCAGAGCCGATACCCGTCCACAGGATGGTGATGACGACGGCCTGAATCTGAACCATCAACTGACCACCCATGGTCTGCTCGCCAGCATAGCCGACGCCGCCAAGCGAGGCGCTTGCGAAGATGCCGGTCGCCAGAGCGCCGAACATGCCGCCAATGCCGTGAACGCCGAAGACGTCAGCCGTGTCGTCGTAACCGAACTTGTTCTTCACCACGGAGACGAAGAAGTAGCAGAGCGGCGAAACGATCACGCCCATGACGATCGCGCCCATCGGGCCGACGATACCAGCAGCAGGCGTGATGGCAACGAGACCAGCGATCATGCCGGAAGCAGCACCCAGCATGGAAGCCTTGCCGCGTGTGAAGCTTTCAACCACGCACCAGGAGAGAATAGCGGCAGCGGTGGCGATGAAGGTGTTGACGGTTGCAAGCATTGCACCACCGGAGGCTTCCAGGTTGGAACCGGCGTTGAAGCCGAACCAGCCGACCCAAAGCATGGCAGCGCCAACATAGGTCAGCGTCATGGAGTGCGGAGCCATCATGTCCTTGCCGTAGCCGGTACGCTTGCCGACCATGATCGCACCAATGAGACCGGCAACACCGGCATTGACGTGAACGACCGTGCCGCCAGCGAAGTCAAGGGCGCCGAGACCGAAGAGGTAACCCTTGGCATCCCAGACCATGTGGGCAATCGGGAAGTAGACGAAGGTAACCCAAAGCAGGCAGAAGAGAACCGAAGCCGAGAACTTGATGCGTTCCGCGAAGGCGCCGATGATCAGTGCCGGCGTAATGGCCGCGAAGGTCATCTGGAACATCACGAAGATATATTCCGGAATGACGACGCCCTGCGAGAAGGTCGCAGCGGTCGTGTCCTTGGTCACACCCGCGAGGAAGAGCTTGGCGAAACCGCCGAAGAACGGGCTTTCAGAACCACCGAAGGCGAAGGAGTAACCGTAGACGACCCAGGCAATCATGACGGTGGCGGCAATGACCGTGCACTGCATCAGAACCGACAGCATGTTCTTGGCGCGAACGAGACCGCCGTAGAACAGGCCAAGACCCGGAACGGCCATGAAGAGGACCAGGATGGTGGACAGGAACATGAAGGCAGTGTCGCCCTTGTCCGGAACGGCGGCAACGGCTGCTGCTGCTGCGGGGGCAGCAGCGTCCTGCGCAAAGGATATGACCGGCGCCAGGAGGGCTGCCGCACCGGCGCTCAAGGCGCTGAGTGTGGAAATTTTCTTGAAGTTCATAATCTGAGGACTCCCCTGTCAGCCGAGCTTAAAGCGCTTCTGTGTTCGTTTCGCCGGTGCGGATGCGCACTGCCTGTTCAATCGAGTAGACGAAAATCTTGCCGTCGCCGATCTGCCCCGTCTTGGCCGCGGATGCGATTGCATCGACTGCCTTTTCCACCACGTCGGACGCCACCGCGATCTCGATCTTCAGCTTCGGAAGAAAGCTGACCGCATATTCGGTACCGCGATAAATCTCGGTATGTCCTTTCTGACGTCCGTAACCCTTCACTTCGGTTACGGTCAGGCCCTGAATGCCGAGCGCGGTGAGAGCCTCGCGCACCTCATCCAGCTTGAACGGCTTGATAATGGCCATCACAATTTTCATCTGGTTTCCCATCCTTTGTTTGTGCTCGGCATGGAGCCGACTCTCCTTGCCGCTGGCAGATCAGTAACAGCGACTGACACTCTATATTCAAAGGGCGTGCCAGTTTCGGCAGGCAGGGAATAAGTTATTGAAAAGTAACGACTATAAAAGATAAGGCGGCAAAACGGGCAATTGTTCGCGCTTTAGGCGAACAATTTATGGGCGATTTTTAAAAAATGATCGTTTTTTAGTCATTTGCCCGTTTGCGAATCAGGCCCTCTTGCGCCATCGAGGCGATAAGCACGCCATCGCGGGTAAAGAGGTTGCCTCTGGTCAATCCGCGGGCACCGGACGCGCTCGGGCTGTCCTGCGTGTAGAGCAGCCAGTCTTCCAACTTGCACGGGCGATGAAACCACATGGCGTGATCGAGGCTCGCCACCTGAATGGTCGGATCGAAGATGGTCGTTCCGTGGGCATAGAGTGATGTATCGAGCAGCGTCATGTCGGAAAGATAGGCGAGGACCGCTGCCTGATAGTGCCTGTCATCCGGCACGGCACCGACGGCGCGCACCCAGATATCCTGCTTCGGCTCCAGCTTTTCGCGCGAGATATAATGCGTGAGCGAGACAGGGCGGATTTCGATCGGCCGCTTGTTCTCCCAGTATTTGCGGATCGCGGGTGGCGCATTGGCAAGAAATGCCTCCTGCAACTGCGCCTCGCTAATCAGGCTTTCCGGCTGCGGCACGTTCGGGATCGGGCTCTGGTGATCGAAGCCGCCTTCCTCGATCTGGAACGATGCCGACATGGCGAAGATCGCATGACCGTGCTGGATGGCAACGATGCGCCGTGTGGCAAAGCTTGCACCGTCCCGAATGCGATCGACCTGATAGATGATCGGCACGAGGGGATCGCCCGGCCGCATGAAATAGGCGTGAAGCGAGTGGATAAAACGGTCCGCATCCACCGTTCGCTGTGCCGCCATCAGTGCCTGCGCAATGACCTGACCACCGAAGACGCGCTGCCATCCAACCTGTGGGCTGGTGCCGCGGAAGAGATTTTCTTCAAGCTTTTCAAGATCAAGCGTGGCTAGAAGATTTTCCATCGGGCTTGATGAATGAGAAGGATGCGACATTTCGGCATGCTCCGGCTGTATGAAGACGTGATGGGATGGTCTATAATGGCAGAAGAATATGCACAAGAACGCAAGGCGCAGGAGAAGACGCAATGCTTGATGTCGTGATTGCCGGGGGCGGATATGTGGGCTTAAGCGTTGCCGTTGCCATCAAGCAGGCAGCGCCGCATCTTGGTGTGCAGGTCATCGAAGCCGCACCGGAAGACGTCTGGAAGAAGGACGTCCGCGCCTCCGCGATCATTGCCGCCGCAAGCCGCATGCTGGATGTCTTCGGCATCTGGCAGGAGTTGGAGCCGGAAGCCCAGCCGATCAACAGGATGATCGTGACGGATTCGCGCACGGCCGATCCTGTTCGCCCGGTCTTCCTCACCTTCGACGGCGACGTGGCGGAAGGCCAACCCTTTGCGCATATGGTCCCGAATGTCGCCATGGTCGGTGCTCTGCGGGGAGTGTGCGAGCGGCTCGGTATCGAGATCCGCCACGGGCTCAGCGTCACGGGTTTTTCCGCGGGCCCGCAAAGCAATCAGATTTCGCTTTCCGACGGCTCCTCGCTGGAAACGCGTCTGCTGGTCGCCTGCGATGGCGTGAAATCGGCGCTGCGCGACATGGCCGGCATCAAGACTGTTCATTGGGCTTACGATCAGTCGGGCATCGTCACGACTGTGGAGCATGAGCGCCCGCATAATGGCTGCGCGGAAGAACACTTTTTGCCATCTGGTCCCTTTGCCATCCTGCCACTTAAGGGCAACCGCTCGTCGCTGGTGTGGACGGAGCGCACGGCAGATGCCGATAGCCTCGTTGCGTCCGACGATCTTATCTTCGAAGAAGAGCTCGAGCGTCGCTTCGGTCACAAACTCGGGCCCATTCGCCCCGTCGGCCCGCGCCGCGCCTTCCCGCTTGGCCTCACGCTTGCCCGCGCTTTCGTCGCGCCACGCATCGCGCTTGCCGGCGACGCCGCCCACGGCATTCACCCCATCTCCGGACAGGGCCTCAATCTCGGCTTCAAGGATGTGGCAGCGCTGGCTGAGACCGTTGTCGAGGCCGATCGCATCGGGCTCGATATCGGCTCACTCAACGTGCTGGAGCGCTACCAGTCCTGGCGCCGCTTCGACACGGTGCGCATGGGTGTGACCACCGATGTGTTGAACCGTCTGTTCTCCAATGATGTCGGGCCGATCCGCGTTGCGCGCGATTTCGGACTGGGCCTCGTTGATCGGATTCCTGCATTAAAATCCTACTTCATCGGCCAGGCCGCCGGAACGGCGGACCGCAATGGACCGAGATTGCTGGCGGGACAACCTCTGTAGCCGGCATTGTCCTTTAGCATCATCTGATTCAGCATCTGGTGGCTTTCGATAAAGCGGAAGCCACATCTTGCCGTGAACAAAGGCTGAATCTGGCAGAGTCAGCGATTCGTCTCTGATTCGTTCTCAACCTGTTCCGAATCTTGCGCCTTTGGCGTTTCTCAGCAAAAAAGCGGTTTTGGCGTGCCGAATTGGCGGTCAATTCAAGGGCGACGCCGATGATAACCGCTTTCGTCCTTGCGTTTGGCCTTGCTGATTGCCATGTGTGGGAGGACTGAAATGCGGGCGCCCTCACGCCGTGTCCGAAGAGTAGCAGCATCGTCGTTTTCGCGGATAGTACGTTGAATTTTCGCCCCATGATCTTGAGCGGCCGCGGTGTAACGGCCGTTCTTGGACCGACAAATACCGGCAAGACCCATTATGCCATCGAGAGAATGGTGGCGCATGGAAGTGGCGTCATCGGCCTGCCGCTGCGCCTTCTGGCACGCGAGGTCTATACGCGACTGGTGGAAAAGGTCGGCGCCAACAATGTTGCGCTGATCACCGGCGAAGAGAAGATTTCCCCACCCCGCGCCAAATATTCCGTCTGCACCGTGGAAGCGATGCCGCGCGAAACCAATGCCGCCTTTGTCGCCATCGACGAAGTCCAGCTCGCGGGCGATCTGGAACGCGGCCATATCTTCACCGACCGCATTCTGAATCTGCGCGGCAAGGAAGAAACGCTGCTTCTGGGTGCCGGCACGATGCGGCCGATCCTCGAAAAGCTGCTGCCCGGCATCGTCATGGTGGAGCGCCCTCGCCTGTCGCAACTCTTCTATGCCGGATCGAAGAAGATCACCCGCCTGCCCCAGCGCACGGCGATCGTCGCCTTCTCGGCCGATGAGGTCTACGCGATTGCCGAACTGGTGCGCCGTCAGCGTGGTGGCGCTGCGGTGGTTCTCGGTGCGCTGTCGCCCCGTACCCGCAACGCGCAGGTTGGCCTCTACCAGAACGGCGACGTGGAATATCTGGTGGCGACCGATGCCATCGGCATGGGTCTGAATCTCGATGTCGACCATGTGGCATTCGCCCAGGACCGCAAGTTCGACGGCTATCAGTTCCGCAATCTCAACCCGGCCGAAATGGGCCAGATCGCCGGTCGTGCCGGACGTCATTTGCGCGACGGCACCTTTGGCGTGACGGGTCGCGTCGATCCGCTGGACGATGAGTTGGTGGAACGGATCGAATCGCATGAGTTCGATCCGGTCAAAGTGCTGCAATGGCGCACGAAGAATTTCGATTTCTCGTCCATCAGAAATCTCCAGGCAAGCCTCGATGCGGCACCCACGGTGCAGGGTCTGTCGCGCGCCTTGCCTGCCATCGATCAGCAGGCACTCGAATATCTCGGGCGCTACCCGGAGATCATCGACGTCACGACCACTGCGGAGCGCGTCGAAAGATTGTGGGAAGCCTGCGCTTTGCCGGATTATCGCCGCATCGCGCCTGCACAACATGCCGATCTGATCTCGACTCTCTATTTCGATCTCGTCAAACGCGGTACGGTCAACGAGAATTTCATGGCCGAACAGGTACGCCGCGCCGACCGGACGGATGGTGAAATCGACACGCTCTCCGCCAGGATTGCGCAGATCAGAACATGGACGTATGTATCCAACCGCCCAGGATGGCTTGCCGATCCGACACACTGGCAAGAAAAGACACGGGAAATCGAAGATCGATTGTCCGATGCTCTACATGAAAGGTTGACGAAACGCTTTGTTGATCGCAGGACATCTGTGCTCATGAGGCGCCTAAGAGAGAATGCGATGCTTGAAGCTGAAATCAGTGTGAATGGTGATGTCTTCGTAGAAGGACATCATGTCGGTCAATTGGCGGGATTCCGGTTCACCCCGGTTTCGGGAACCGAAGGTCCAGATGCCAAGGCCGTCCAGGCGGCAGCGCAAAAGGCGCTCGCATTGGAGTATGAGGCGCGCGCCGCCCGTCTCCATGCCAGTGGTAATGGCGACCTGGCGATGAGTTCGGACGGTCTCGTCCGCTGGCTCGGTGAGCCCGTGGCGCGTCTGGCCGCCGGCGACAACATCATGAAGCCGCGCGTCATCCTTCTGGCCGACGAGCAGCTGAGCGGCAATGCGCGCGACCACGCGCTCGCCCGCATCGAGCGCTTCGTCAATCACCAGATCGCAACGGTTCTGAAGCCGCTCGACGACATTTCGCGCGCCGAAGATCTGCAGGGTCTCGCCAAGGGTCTGGCCTTCCAGCTGGTTGAAAATCTCGGCATCCTGTTCCGCCGCGACGTGGCCGATGAGGTCAAGACGCTGGATCAGGACGCCCGCGCCTCCATGCGCCGTTATGGCATCCGCTTTGGCGCCTACCACGTCTTTCTCCCAGCACTTCTCAAGCCAGCGCCCGCCGAACTCGTGACGCTGCTCTGGGCGCTGAAGAATGACGGTCTTGGCAAGCCGGGCTATGGCGATCTCATCCCGGTTCTGGCCGCTGGCCGTACCTCGGTCGTCACCGATCCCGGTTTCGAGCGCATGTTCTACAAGCTTGCCGGCTTCCGTTTCCTTGGCAAGCGCGCTGTGCGCATCGATATTCTCGAGCGTCTGGCCGACCTCATCCGTCCGCTGCTGCAGTGGAAGCCAGGCCAGCAGCCGCGCCCTGAGGGTGCCTATGACGGTCGCCGCTTCACCACCACGACGGCGATGCTGTCGATCCTCGGCGCTACGCTGGACGACATGGAAGAGATCCTCAAGGGTCTCGGCTACCGCGCCGACCAGGTCTCTGCAGAAGAGGCAGCAACCTTCCTCGCCGCCCAGAGCGGTGATGCTGCGAAGGCAGACGCGACGGAAGCGGCACCCGCTGAAGAGGCTGCAAGTGACGATGCCGACGCTTCCGATGCATCTGAACAGGAAGCTTCTGCCGAAGCTGTGGCCGAAACACCAGTAGAGGTGAAGGCTGGAGAGCCGAAGTCCGAGGAAGCTACGGCTGAGGAAGCCACGGCTCAGGAAGCAAAGCCTGAAGAGGCAACGGCTGAAAATGCCGAGCCGAAGCCGGTTCTCTTGTGGCGCCCCGGCGGCCGCAACGACAACCAGCGCAGCGACAACCGTCGTCCGGGCAATCGCAATGTTGGCAACCGTGGTGAAGGCGAGCGTCGCGAAGGCGGCGAAGGTCGTCCCGGCAACCGCCAGAACGCCAATCGCGACGGCAACCGTGAGGGTGATCGCAAGCGCGAAGGCGGACGCCCTGACAACAAGGCACGCGGCAACAACAACCGTGGCGATCGTCCCGATCGCGGCGAGCGCAAGGACCGTCCGGAGCGCAATGATCGCGGCGGCAAGCCGCAGGGTCAGCAGCGTTTCGAGGCCAAGCCACCGCGCAAGGAAAAGCCGATGGATCCGGATTCGCCTTTCGCCAAGCTCGCTGCTCTCAAGGAGCAGCTGAAGAAGTAAGCCTATGGGTGCTAAGGAACAGCCACTGGAAGCCGGGCGTCAGCGCCTCGACAAGTGGCTGTTCTTCGCCCGTATGGCAAAATCCCGCTCGATAGCCCAGAGCTACATCCAGTCGGGCAATATCAAGGTCAACGGCGCGCCCGTGCGCCAATCCAGCCACATGGTGAAAACCGGTGACAGGCTGGACATCGCAATCGAGCGAATGGACCGTATTCTCATCGTCAAGGCACCGGGCGAGCGCCGCGGGCCTTACGAAGAGGCAAAACTTCTCTATGACGATCAGACCCCGCCCCGCGAACCCAAGGATCGCATGACCCTGCTTGAGCAGGCGGTACGCCTGCCAGGCAGCGGCCGCCCGACCAAGAAGGAACGCCGGGCGCTGGACAGGTTCATCTCCGATGCCGAGAACCCAGAGGATTAGAATAAACGACTACGTCGTCGCCTTTTTTCAGCATCCTTTGTCCTTGCCAACTTGTCATAAAGGCATTACCTCACTTGCGAAAATGCCCTGTCTGAATTCCGGGCGAAGGCTTGTGTTCGAAAGCCACCAACCCGGCCTGCATATTCTGGAGTTCTTCATGACGTATGTCGTGACCGACAATTGCATTCGCTGCAAATACACCGACTGTGTCGAAGTCTGCCCCGTGGATTGCTTCTACGAAGGCGAAAACTTCCTCGCCATCAATCCCGACGAATGCATCGACTGCGGCGTGTGCGAGCCGGAATGTCCCGCCGAGGCGATCAAGCCGGATACCGAGCCGGGCCTCGACAAGTGGCTGAAGATCAATGCCGAATACGCTGCCATCTGGCCGAACATCACCGTCAAGCGCGATCCGCTTCCGGAAGCCAAGGAGATGGACGGCGTCGAAGGCAAGCTCGACCTCTATTTCTCCGCCGAACCCGGCAAGGGCGACTGAACAGTTCGCCGCTTCGGGATTTTAAAAAGCCTCCCGGCATCCGCCGCGGAGGCTTTTTCATGCCTATCGATCGATGGAATGACTCAGCTGCCCCTGCCCGCCTGCAGCGTGGTGGCAAGCAGCGTCAGAAGTGCCACGCTTTCTTCCAGGCTCTGGCGCTGGCGGCTCTGCAGGATGGCCGACTGCAATCGGTTCATCTCTCTGGCGATCGCCGCTGGCTGCCATGTGCGCAGCGCACGCTCAATCACCGGCTTGCGACGAAAATGAATGCCGCGCCCAAGCGTCTGCATTACCTGGCCTGCCTGCAGCTTCTTCTCATCCATCTCGGCCCGCATCTGGTCGAGCATTTGGAACTGGCGGAGGCACCCTTGCAGCACAAGAAAGATCGGCGTCTTTGACGAGATGATCTTCTGCGTGGCATGGAAGAAACCGTTGCGATCACCCTTCAGGATTGCATCGACGGCGTCGTCGGCAGACACGGCACTGGCATCACCGATAATCGCGGCGATATCATCTTCCTCGATCACATCCCGGCCGCGGCAATAGAGTGCCAGCTTCTTCACCTCGTTGCGCGAGGCAATACGATCGCCACCGAGCGATTCGATCAGTCGCTGGCGCGCAGCCGGCGTGATTCTCAAGTTCTCATCGGCAAGCTCATGGTCGATCAGCGTATTCAGCGATCTTGCATCATCCGCATAGCAGGGGATGACAGCGATGGACCTGGACGGCTCGGCGATTTTGCGCAGGCCGGTGCCTTTTTTCAGATCGCCCGCCTCGATGATGAGAAAGCTGGTTTCCGGCGGATTATCAGCCAGCACCTGAAGCGCATCGACCAGCGGCTTCTCATTGGCCGCACCCTTGACCCAGACGAGCTTTTCGCCACCGAAGAGACCGATGGCATTCACCTCGTCCAGAAGCCGTCCAGGGTCGCCCTGAAGGTCGGTAACGGCAAGTTTCAGCGAGGCGAAGGCATCATTGGGGTCGATACCGGTTTTTGCGGCAATGACCGCTGCACGTTCCGAGACCAGCCCGCGATCCGGCCCATAGAGAACGAAAATGCGAAAACGCTCCGCCGGATTGTCGGCGAAGCGCTCGAATTCATGGGACTTGATTTCCGTCATGATCGCAGCTTATCGGCTGAGCGTGGCGGCGATGTCCGTGCGGATGATCTCTGCCAATTCACGCGCCGCGCGGTTTTCACCATCACGGACCGCACGGATCTTGGCAAATTCCTGCTGCGGCAGGTCGAGCATGGCGGTGACGGTACGCTTGGCCGACCGCAGCACCTGTCCATCGGACATGCGCGTCAGCACATATTGGCCGGTCATCGTCACGCGGCCCGGATAAGGACCGTCATAGTTGCTTTTGCCGACCGACAGGCTGGTGTCGTTCGTCACCTCGGTGGAGCTTGCACTGGACGTGACCACCAGCTTGACCTGGTAATCGGTCTTCACGGGCGCCCCCTCGCCACCATAGGCGAGGAAGATCAGGTGGTTACGCACGTCCTGAGTGATGCGGTCGCTGGCCGATGCGAAACTGACCGAGGCGAGTTTCTCACGCGTCCCCGATTCCGCGCTATAGAGCGGGCGAACCTGGCAGCCTGCAAGCGCACCGGACAAAACGACGACAGACACTGCGGCTGCTATGCGGCCCCATCTGGAATAGGCATCAAACAACAATGTTCACGATCCTTTGTGGAACCACGATGATCTTCTTCGGCTCTGAACCGGCGAGTGCCGCCTTGACGGCATCCAGTTCCAGCACGGCGGCGCGGACGGTATCTTGATCCGCATCGCGGGCGATTGTCAATTCGCCACGCTTCTTGCCGTTGATCTGGATTGGCAGAACGACCTCGTTCTCTTCGACGAGGGCAGGCACGAAAACCGGCCATGCCGCCTGCGCGACCAGACCGGAATTGCTGAGAACCTTCCAGCATTCCTCCGCCAGATGCGGCGTCATCGGCGCAATCATCCGGATGAGGATTTCCACCGCATCGCGCGCCGCAGCCTTCACCTCATTGTCCTTGTTGCCGTTGGCAACCTCAGACAGCGGGCCGGCCAGCGTATTGACCAGTTCGTAGATACGGGCAATCGCCTTGTTGAAGGCAAGCTTGTCCAGATCGTCCTGCACGGCTTTCAGCGTCTTGTGAGCGGCCTTTGACATAGCCAGCCCCTCGCCTGCCGTTGCCGGTGCTGCATTGACAGCCTTCAATTCGTCGGCGGCTTCGCCGATGATGCGCCAGACGCGCTGGACAAAACGATGTGCGCCTTCGACACCGGCTTCCGACCAGATCACGTCGCGATCCGGCGGACTATCGGACAGCACGAAGAAGCGCGCGGTATCGGCGCCATAAGACGCGATAATATCGTCGGGATCGACCACGTTCTTTTTCGACTTCGACATCTTCTCGATGGAGCCGATGGCAACCTCTTCGCCGCTTTCCAGCATGTAGGCGCGGCGCTTGCCGTCCACTTCCTCGATGCGGATATCGGAGGGCACGATCCACTGGCCATTCTGGCCTTCGCCCAGGCGATAGGTCTCGTGCACCACCATGCCCTGGGTGAACAGTCCCTTGAAGGGCTCCTTCACGTCCACATGGCCGGTTTCCTTCATCGCGCGGGTGAAGAAGCGCGAATAGAGAAGGTGCAGGATCGCATGCTCGATGCCGCCAATATACTGATCGACCGGCAGCCAGCGATTGGCGACCTTTGGATCGGTCGGCTGATCTTCCCAAGGTGCTGTGAAGCGGGTGAAGTACCAGCTGGAATCGACGAAGGTATCCATCGTGTCGGTTTCGCGCCGCGCATCGTGACCGCATTGCGGGCAGGCGACATGACGCCAGGTCGGATGACGATCAAGCGGATTGCCTGGCACATCGAAAGTGACGTCATCGGGTAGCTTGACCGGCAGGTCCTTCTTCGGAACGGGAACGACGCCGCAGACTTCGCAATGGATAACCGGAATCGGGCAGCCCCAATAGCGCTGGCGCGAAATGCCCCAGTCGCGAAGGCGGAAATTCACCTTGCGCTCGGCCTGCGGGGCATTGCCCAGAACCTGCTGCGACAGCTTCGTTACGACGGCCTCGAAAGCGTCCGTGGTCTTCATGCCGTCGAGGAAGCGGGAATTGATCATCACCCCGTCATCGACATAGGCGGTATCGCCAACCGTGAAGCTTGCCGCATCGCCATCTTCCGGCATGACGACGGGAACGACGGGCAGGCCATATTTGCGGGCAAAGTCCAGGTCGCGCTGGTCGCCCGAAGGGCAACCGAAGATCGCACCGGTGCCGTAATCCATCAGCACGAAGTTGGCGATGTAAACTGGCAGTTCCCAGGACGCATCCAGCGGATGGACGACCTTTACGCCGGTATCCATGCCGCGCTTCTCAGCGGTTTCCAGCGCAGCCAGAGACGTGCCCTGACGACGGCACTCGTCGCAGAACTCGGCAATCTCGGCGTTCTTCTCAGCCAAAGCTTTCGCCAGTGGATGATCGGCGGCAATCGCCAGGAAGGAAGCGCCAAACAGCGTGTCCGGACGCGTCGTGTAAACCGTGATGTCGTCAAAACCTTCAGGCGCCGTTGCGGCCACTGTCTGCCAGCGCAGCGACAGGCCTTCCGACTTGCCGATCCAGTTCTTCTGCATCAGCCGGACCTTTTCCGGCCACTGATCCAACTCATCCAGCGAGTCCAGCAGGTCCTGGCTGAAATCGGTGATTCGGAAGAACCATTGCGTCAGCTCGCGCTGCTCGACCAGCGCGCCGGAGCGCCAGCCGCGACCGTCGATCACCTGCTCATTGGCCAGAACCGTATGATCGACCGGGTCCCAGTTGACCTTGGACTGCTTGCGATAGACCAGGCCCTTCTGCATGAAGTCGATGAACAGCGACTGCTGGCGGTGGTAGTAATCCACGTCGCAGGTCGCAAATTCACGGCTCCAGTCCAGCGACAGTCCCATGGACTTCAGCTGGCCACGCATGGTGGCGATGTTCTGGTAGGTCCAGTCCTTCGGGTGAACCTTGTTCTGCATGGCAGCATTTTCCGCTGGCATGCCAAAGGCATCCCAACCCATGGGATGCAGCACGTTATAGCCGCGCGCACGCTTGTAGCGGGCAACCACATCGCCCATCGCGTAGTTGCGCACATGGCCCATATGGATGCGACCGGATGGGTACGGGAACATCTCAAGGACGTAATATTTCTCGCGGCTGTCGCCATTGTCTGTGACGAAGACCTTGTCTTCGTTCCATTGCTGCTGCCAGCGCGGCTCGGCGTCGCGAGGATTATAACGTTCGATGGCCATACTTCTGAAATCCGGGTATCGAGGGGGTAATGCGCGGTGACCTTCACCATGAAACGACCGATGCGTCAAGTTTTGCAGGGCGTTAGGGGGCGCAAACTTGGAATACAGCGCTTAAATGGTGACAATCATGCTTGGCATCAAGCGCCACCCGCTTTAGAGCGCCGTGCGTCCTATTGGACGCACAAAGGACGCTCTATCTTCTTTGATCGACGCATCGTGCTTTCCGAAAATCGATTTCGATTTTCGGGCCGATGCTGTAGGACGAGCAGATCATCGTTTGAGATAGAACAGAGGCCTCCCATGGATATCGAAGCCCGTCTTGCCGACATCACGGAGCGGATTGCCAACACAGCCGAAAAGGCGGGCCGAAAGGCCGCCGATGTCACTCTGGTTGCCGTGTCGAAAACCTTCGATGGTGACGCCATTCAGCCGGTCATCGATTGCGGCCAGCGCGTCTTTGGCGAAAACCGCGTCCAGGAAGCGCAAGGCAAATGGCCTGCGTTGAAGGAGAAGACACCAGATATCGAGCTTCATCTGATCGGCCCGCTGCAATCCAACAAGGCGGCAGACGCCGTGGCGCTGTTCGACGTCATCGAAAGCGTCGATCGTGAGAAGATCGCTCGCGTGCTTGCAGACGAATGCGGCAAGCAGGGCAAGGCGCTTCGCTTTTACGTGCAGGTGAATACCGGGCTGGAGCCGCAAAAGGCAGGTCTCGATCCGCGCGAGACCGCAGCCTTCGTCACGCTCTGCCGCGATGAGCTGAAGCTGACCGTTGAAGGCCTCATGTGCATTCCGCCTGCGAACGAAAATCCCGGTCCGCATTTTGCGCTGCTGGCAAAGCTCGCCAAGGAATGCGGCGTGGAAAAGCTCTCCATGGGCATGTCCGGCGATTTCGAGACGGCAATCGAATTCGGTGCCACCAGCGTGCGAGTTGGCTCGGCTCTTTTTGGCGCACGCTGATAAGGCCTTCGTTCCCTGCGATTTGACCTCCTTCTGGGTGCCCTTGACCCAAAAGCAGAGCGCGTTCATCTTTAGGCAATCGATACCCAGAGGTGGCGTCCGTGAAGCCGAGCAAGCGCAATCGCATAGCTGCGCAGATCGACCTGTATCTTCAACAGGTCGCAAGGCCTGCGCAAAAGCGGCAAGAGCCGAACGACCGGCGTTACGATCGCGAGATCGAACGATCGCTACGCACCATTAAGCCGCAGGATCTCGATGCCCTTTTAAACGGGCAGAATGATTTGTAACGCGTGGGTTATCGCTGCGACAAGAGGTCGATCGCGTGCCGCTTTTGTGATCAGCGTGACCGATAGTCGAGGGCAGGCGACCTGCGTTTCGCTCAAGGCGAGCCATGTCGGTTGACGATGTGATCGACAGGGATGATCCAGGATCAGTCGGCGGCAGGAATGGGCAGCGGAGAGCACCCCAGATGCGAGCGGTTTTCTAGCTCACCCCCCTTTCGCGTGAAACGCTGATGCGGCCGTGCGTCACTGGAAAACCTGCAAATCAGCTTTGAAAACCAGCCGGACGCTTTAAGCCGCGCCCTATGCAATGAAAAGCCACGGCACTGTTACGCGCCGTGGCTTTTATCGTTTCATGGCGTCCTGGACCCGGTTCAGTCGAACGGGATGGCGCGATCTGTGCTTTTCACCGGTTTGCCGTCGATCGTAACGGCGATGTCCGAAGAGCCCGCGGTGCGCTTGACCGAAACATCACGGGCAGTGCCATCGATCGTTACCTGGACGGAGAAACCATCCCAGGCTTCCGGCAGCGACGGCGCGATATGCAGCTTGCCGCCATGACGGGTGATACCGAGAATGCCTTCGACTGCGGCACGGTAAAGCAGGCCGGCGGAGCCCGTGTACCAGCTCCAGCCGCCGCGACCGGCATAGGCGTTTTCGCCATAGACATCCGCCGTGACCACATAGGGCTCGACACGGTAGGTCTCGGATGCCTCACGATTGAGCGCATGGTTGACGGGGCTCAGCATCGAGAAGCACTTCCATGCATCCTCGCTGCGTCCGAGCTTGGCAAGCGCCAGCACCACCCAAGTTGCGGCATGGGTATACTGACCGCCATTTTCACGAACGCCCGGCGGATATCCCTTGATGTAGCCGGGATTGTGCGGCGTGCGGCTGAAAGCAGGTGTGAAGAGGCGGATGATGCCGAGATCCTCGTCCACCAGCTTGCTCATCACCGCATTCATGGCCTGCTGCGAACGATCAGCCTCGCCTTCGCCGGAAAGCACGCTCCAGCTCTGGCCGAGCGAATCGATCTGGCACTCCTCGCTGGAGGAAGAACCGAGCGGCGTGCCGTCGTCGAAATAGCCACGACGGTAATAGTCGCCGTCCCAGCCTGCTGTTTCGAGTGCCGCACGCAACTTGTCGCGATGCGTCTTCCACCGTTCGACGCGGTCGAGATCGCGGCGTTCCTCGGCGATGGCGATGAAGTCGCGCAGCGTACCGGCCAGGAACCAGCCGAGCCATACGCTGGTGCCCTTGCCACCGATGCCGACGAGGTTCATGCCGTCGTTCCAGTCACCACCGAGCATCAACGGAAGGCCGTTTTCGCCGGTGCGATGGATGGCAAGATCAAGCGCCAGCGCCACGTGCTCGTAGAGGCTTCCGGTCTTCTCGCTCATTTCCGGCTGGAAGAAGGCATCATGCTGGCCTGGCATCAGGGCCGCACCCTTGAGGAATGGAATATCCTCCTCGAGGATCGCCTTGTCGCCAGTCGTCGCGAGGTACTGATAGGTGGCATAGGCAAGCCACACCACGTCGTCTGAGATCGTTGTGCGAACACCGGCACCGGTCAGCGGCAACCACCAATGCTGGACGTCGCCTTCGACGAACTGACGACCAGCAGCGCGGATGATCTGCGCACGGGCAAGATCCGGCTGGTAGAGCAGGAAGGCAAGCGTATCCTGCAACTGGTCGCGGAAGCCGAAGGCACCGCTCGACTGATAGAAAGCGGTACGCGCCAGGATGCGGCAGGAGAAGGCCTGGTAAGGCAGCCAGGTGTTGACGAGGTGGTTGAAGCCGGCATCCGGCGTCGAGACCTGCAACTGGCCGGTAAAGCCCTTCCAGAAATCCTTGTTGGCCTGAAGCACCGTGTCGAAATCCGCGCTGCGGATATCCTTCACCAGTGCGCGCGCTTCATCCACCGTATCGGCATCGCCGAGATAGAAGAGCACATGGCGTTCTTCACCGGGCTTCAGATGAACTTCCTGCATCAATGCCGCGCAAGGCGCGCCATCGAGCTCCGTGCCGCCGGAAAGAGCAGCACCCGTGACCACCGCCTGCGGGGCATGGATCGTGCCGAAGCGGCCGATGAATTCCCGCTTGCTGGTGGTGAAGCTGGTCGATGGCCCATCGAGCGACAGGAACGACGTTCTCTCATTATAGTCGATGCTATAGGGATTGGAGGCAAAGAGCGCCCCGGTGTCCTCATCAAGACTGCTGAGAATGAACGGCGCAGACTTCTGGGCATTATTGCCCAGCACCCATTCGACATAGCCATAGGTCTTCAGGCGGCGGTTCTGCGTACCGACATTGCGGATCGTCAGGCGCGAAAGCTTTACCGGCTTCTCGCGGTCCACCGTCTGCGTCACTTCGATGTCGAGACCATCATCCACGCTGCGAAAGGTGGAGTAGCCGAGGCCGTGACGGGCCTCGAAGACGGCTTCCGAATTGCGACCGATAGCAGCGAATGGCGAATGGATCTTTCCGCTTTCGGCATCGGCGACATAGATCGCCTCACCTGGGCGGTTGGTGACCGGGTCATTCGTCCATGGCGTCAACTGGTAGTCGCGTGAATTGCGGCTCCAGGTAAAGCCGGCGCCTTCTGCCGAGATATGGAAGCCGAACTTCTCGTTGGAGATGACGTTGATCCACGGATGCGGGGTCGCCTGGCCACGGTTGAGCCGGACGACGTATTCGCGGCCATCCTTGGTAAAGCCACCAAAACCGTTCCAGAAATCGAGATCGTTGGTGTCCTCGACGGGATCGGCAACCGGATAGGCCGGCGCGGGCACGCGGGCGAGAGCCGTATTGGCGCTATCGGGTCCACGATTGGCGGCAAACAGCGACACGGCGCGGTTGACCTGGTCGACGATCTTGCCGTTGCGGACGTGAAGTACGACGCGCGAGGCGGCAAGAAGGGCTGCCCAGGTTTCCTCATCCATCAGGTCGCGGCGCACCGAGAAGACGTGCGGACGACCGCCATCTGCCGGGTTGATGCGGCGCTGCGCTTCGGAAATGTGATCCAGCGCATGCTGCATGTCCTGCGCATAGGATGCTGCGCGTTCATTGACGATGACGAGATCGAAGATCACGCCACGCGAGCGCAGATATTCATGCGCGCTCAACGCCTCACGGACGACATCCATGTCCATGTCGTCATTGATGCGCAGCGCAAAGATCGGGAAGTCGCCGGAGATGGCCAGCGACCAGAGCGAACGCTGCGAGGCAAGCCCGGTCTTCAGCGTCTCGGCATCGGCACGCAGATGCATGTCCGGATAGACGAGATAACGGCCGAGATGCTGGAAGGCTGCTGCCTGCTGCGAGGTGACTCCCACATGGCGCATCTGCACCTGGGTGCGCGTCCACGCATGAACGAGTTCATGGGCAAAGGCATCCGGATGGCGGTAACGATCGATCGCCTTGTCGACATCCTCACGGCCAGGGGCCGCGATCGTCCAGAAGATCACGCTGACCTTCTTGCCGGCCGGCACGCGAACGACCCGGCGCAGCGACAGAATTGGATCAAGCGTAAAGCCATCCGAATTGGAGAGCGAGGCACCCTGATCGAAGGCTGCCGCTTCTGCAAGAGTGCGGCCGCGACCGATGAACTTGGCACGATCGGTCTCGTATTCGGTCGCACGCGACGAGCCGGCATTGTCTGCCGCCAGATGGGCGATGATGGTGCCGGGTTCGCTTGGCGAGCGCTTGTTGCGCCATGCGCGGATGACGTCCCCACGCTTGCCGATCTCCGTCTGCACGAACATGCGCGAGAAGAGCGGATGGGCGTTGTCGTCGTCTTCCTTGCCGATGACCGGCTCGAGATAGGAGGTCACTTCGATGAAGCGATCTTCCGTACCAACGTTCAGAAGCGTGATGCGACGGCCTTCGGCATCATGCTCGGTGGCGACGATGCACTCCACGACGCTCTGCAGATCGCCCACGGTTTTGTGGAATTCCGCACGGTCGTCCATGAAGACAGTCTTGGTCGTCTCGCCTTCGGCGACACGTGGTTCGGCTGTCGCACTCCACCATTGTCCGGTCGTGGTATCGCGCAGGAACAGGAACGTGCCCCAACGGTCTTCCGTCGGATCGGCCTTCCAGCGGGACACCGCCTGGCCATTCCACTTGGAATAACCGGCACCGGTTGCCGTCAGCATCGTCGAGTAATGACCATTCGACAGGAACACCACGTCGCGGTCGCGGATGGCGGGATCGGTGACGGTGCGGATTTCGGCCCGCAGCAGATCGGCCTGTTCCTTGCCGGGTGTTTCCGGCTCATACTTGGCGCTCATCACCGGCACTTCGCGCGGTGCCTTTTCCTGCAGCAGAAGTTCGGCCGCTTCGATCACCGGATCTGCGTGGAAGAGTTCACGCAGGAAACCGTCGAAGGCGACGTTGGCGACAGCCGCAATCGACATGCCATGGTGGTGGGCATAGTAGTTGTAGACGACAGCGCAGACCTTGCCATCCGGCACGCGGGTTGGCGTGAAGTCAACAGCATCATGGAAGCCGTATCGACCCAGCGCGCCGAGCTTGCGCAGCTTTTCGAGGTTTTCGAGGGCTGCATCAGGATCGTACTGCGCCGCCAGGATCGAGGCGTAAGGCGCAATGACCGCGTTCTGACCAAGACCACGCTTGAGGCCGAGCGTCGGCACACCGAAGTTGGTGTACTGGTAGTTCATATTATGGTCTCGGGCATTGAAGGCCGCTTCGGAGATACCCCACGGCGTGCCGAGGCGACGACCATGGTTGATCTGTTCGCGAACGATCAGATTGTTGGTCTGGTTGAGAATCCCGCCCTGACGCTCCTGCATGACGAGCGGCGGCATAAGATACTCGAACATCGAACCGGACCAAGAGACCAGCGCACCCTGCGCGCCGATCGGCACGACCTGACGGCCGAGGCGATACCAGTGCTCCGTCGGCAGATCGCCCTTGGCAATGGCAAAGAGCGAGGTCAGACGGCATTCGGAAGCAAGCAAGTCGTAGCAGGCTTCGTCCAGTTCCTGGCTTTCCACGCGGTAGCCGATGGAAAGCAGGCGGCGGTCCTTGCGATAGAGGAAGCCAAAATCCATCGAGAAGGCGAGATCGCGGCTGCGATCACGAAGCGAGGCCAGCCGTTCGCGAAGCGAATCGATGGTCGAGTGATCGAAGGCGCTATCAGAAATATGCGCTTCGCAGCAATCCACCAGCATCTGCGCCCAGCGCGTCATTTCCGCGCTCTGCTCGGACTTCACTTCCAGATCGAGATTGGCGGCGAGCTTCTGAATGTCGCGCGCCAGGACAGCGAGGTTGATGACGCGGATGGAGGCAAACTCATGCTCGCGCTTGACGGAGGCGAGCGCGTTGGAGAAGCCGATGATGCGCTCTTCCAGACGACGATGCAGCGGACGCAGGTTCTTGCGGTCGTCCGGCAGCTCCTTCAGGCTTTCGCGGACAATGCCGGCGACATCGCCGATACCGTCGAGGTTGCCCTGAAGATGCGCAGACGGTGCCTCCGCCCATTGACGGCAGGCAGACGAAATCGCGATCAGATGCCCGGCAAGGTTACCGCTATCCACCGCAGAGACGTAGCGGGGGCCAAGCGTCTGAAGCGTATCGGTGTGGTACCAGTTGTAGAGGTGACCGCGATACTTCTCCATCTTCTCGACCGTCTCGATAGTCTTCTCCAGACGCTCGATGGTGTCGGAGAAGCTGATCCAGCCGAACTGCCGGGCAGAAATCGTCGACAGCAGATAGACGCCGATATTGGTCGGCGATGTACGGCTGGCAACGACCGGCGTCGGTGTTTCCTGGAAATTGTCCGGCGGCAGATAGTTTTCGTCCTTGTTGACGAACATCTCGTAGTAACGCCACGTGCGACGCGCAATCTTTCTGAACTCGCTGGACACATGCTCGGAGACGAACATCCGGTCTTCGGTTTCCGCCGACTGGCTGACATACCAGGCGACGACAGGCGAAAAGACCCACAGAAGCGCAAACGGAATGCCGACGAGGAAGGCGTTATCTCCGGGAAGCGCTGCAAAGAGCAGGCCAAGCAGGGCCACGACCGGCGCATGCCACATCTGCTTGTAATAATCGAAGACGCTGCCCTGCGCGCTGGACTGAATGCTGGCAGCCGTGCGCCATTCCAGCATCAGCTTGCGGCTGACGAAGAGGCGGTAGAGCGAACGTGCGATGGCATCCGCCATCATGCAGGCGCCATCGGCAATGAAGACGATGCGAAGCGCGACCTGCGCATTGGTGGCGCGGATTTCCGACCAGATCGTATGGAAATGCGCCTGTGGCACGATATCGGTCGAACGCGGAACGAGGCCGGAGAGTAGCGAGATCGTTGGCGCAACGAAGAGCGAGAAGATCAGCAGGATCTGCCAGATCAACGCGCCGAACGGGTCCATGAAGTACCAGCCGAGAACCGACGCGACGAACCACGCTATCGGCGTCAACGAGCGACGCAGGTTGTCGATCATCTTCCAGCGACCAAGCGCGGTCACGCCGCGTGCCGGATCGAGAATGTAAGGAAGCAGCTGCCAGTCGCCACGCGCCCAACGATGCTGACGCGAGACTTCGACCTCGTAGCGGGTCGGGAAGTCTTCGACGAGTTCGACGTCAGTCACCAGGGCGCAACGCGCGAACGAACCTTCGAGAAGGTCGTGCGACAGAACGGCATTTTCATCGATCCGACCCTTGAGCGCCTTTTCGAAGGCGTCAACGTCGTAAAGGCCCTTACCGGTGAAAGAGCCTTCTGCAGTCAGGTCCTGATAGACATCCGAGACGGTGAAGACATAAGGATCGATGCCGCGGCTGATCGAGAAGACGCGCTGGAACACCGACGCATCCTTGCCCGTCGTCAGCGACGGGGTTACGCGCGGCTGCAACAGACCATAGCCATGGATCACGCGGCCGGTTTCAGGATCGTGGACCGGGCGGTTGATCGGGTGGTGCATCTTGCCGACGAGCTTGGTGACCGCGTCGCGCATCAGGCGCGTATCGGCATCGAGCGTCATGACGTATTTGACGTCCTTCGGCACCGTATTGGCGCCATTGAGGAAGGTCGTGTCCTTGTCGCCGCGAAGCAGCAGGTTCAGCTCGTGCAGCTTGCCGCGCTTGCGCTCCCAGCCCATCCAGCAACCTTCGGACGGATTGTAGATGCGGCGGCGGTGAAGCAGGAAGAAGCGGGTCTTGCCGTCGAAGGCGTAGCGCGCAGACAGCGTCGCCACTTCGCGCTTGGCATATTCCAAAAGCTCGACATCCTCGGTGGTCTGCTCCAGCTGCGCGTCGCGCCAGTCGCTGATCAGCGAGAAGTAAATCTCACCATGCGGGTTGGCGAGATAGTGGACTTCGAGATTGCGGATCATCTCGTCGACCGCATCGCGGCTGGTGATCATGCAGGGCACGGCAACGAGCGTGCGCGCATCTTCGGGAATGCCGTTCTTGAATTCGTAACCGACAAGGCGGAACGGTTTGACGAAGAAGGTCACAAGCGTATTGAAGAGGCCCGTGGCACCTTCGGACGCCGGAAGCGCGAACATCAGCAGGAATGCGCTGACCACATACCAGGGCATACCGGCTTCAGCCAGGAACCAGCCGACCGCCAGCATGGCAATCGCCGTCAGGACCAGAACCGGGACGGCCACAGCAAGCCAGTTGAACCGGCGCATGGTGCGCACCACACGCTGCGCAAACAATGGGTTATAGCCAATGCGCTGCTCCAGCTCCTTGCGGCGCTGACCGACGAGGAAGGCGCCGACATTCGGCTGATGCGGATAGGCATCCTTGGAATTGGCAGCTTCCGCCACCATGTCGACGGCAAGCTGGGCCACTTCGACTTCGGTTTTGGGAGAGCGGCGCGCCAGGAGTTCGACATTGTTGCGGTAGGTATTGCGCGAACCGAAATCGAGCGTTTCGTAATCGGTCTGCTCACGCAGGACCTTGTCGATATGGCTGACATCTTCGAACCAGACGGACCATTCGGTATCGTCGATCTCGCGCAGGCTCCTGACGATGTTGCCCATCG
>Ga0308171_1000861_pt1 | contig 50907 bp, 38 predicted proteins | sample PhyGR1_FD_202135 | JGI IMG/M metagenome (GOLD analysis project Ga0308171, IMG submission 202135) | Phyllosphere microbial communities from UC Gill Tract Community Farm, Albany, California, United States - DLSLSG.R1 | ecosystem: Host-associated > Plants > Phyllosphere > Unclassified | place: USA... | reverse complement strand
GTCTCGGAAACCTTAGGCTGAGCGCCTGAAGGATCCGAAAGATACGTCTTCGTATAGACATAGTTTTCACTCTGACTTAACTGACCATGCGCAAAACCTGAAAACAGAAGCGCACCGATCGGTAAAATTATTTTTTTCATCTTTATTAGTTTTTATAATGGTATTGGAAGGTTTTAAGCACTTTGCCTTCTGTATTTTCTATTCTTTCCAGACGGTTCGAACTGTCGTATTTATACACTTCACGGATTCCCGAAGGTGGCGTGATGCTTCTTACTCCAATCAATGGATCATAGCTGTACGTGGTAATCAGGTAACGGGAAAGTGCCGTATGACTCCTAAAAAGATCTAGCTTTTCCAACAGATTCTGCTCTGATGCTTCTGCCGTTACATTATACGCTGAAGGATTCGCATCTTTGTTGGAAGCTTCAATAATATCAACATCAAAATGAGGGTCTGACATCGAAACATAATCGGCACCTTCGATTTTGGCGATAGGCTGCGTTTTGTTGTACCCCCAGATAATCGTTACCATTTTTCCTTCTTTCGTCGTGTACTGAACCAGGTTTCCTTTGTCATCGTATTTGTTGTACTTAACTTCCGTAAAGGAGGCTGGATTGAGCATATCATATGTTTTCACAGACAGCGGTAACAAGAGATTACCCGCTTCAGGAGTCGGATAAGTGCTCTGATCAGGATAAATCACTTCGTTTTTAGAAACCAGTTTGCCGGGATCATTCGTTGCGCCACGATCAATCCGCCTTTTTCGTGTACAGCGGCTGTCACTTTCTTCCATGCCTCGATTTGTTCCTGCGTAAATATTCCGGGCGTAAGCGGACTGCCTGTTGCCTCTTCACTAATCCTTATTGCTTCAGTAAAGATCAGACCTGCACCGGATCGTTGCGTATAATATTCAACGGTCATTTCGCCAACAATTCCATTGATTTCTGCACGGCTTCTGGTCATTGCAGACATTACCATTTTATTTTTTAAGGTTAAATTTCCTAACTGTGTTAGTTCTAGTAATTTCATTTTTATGGTATTTATGTATGTTGATTCTCAATTTTGATAAGCTTGAAAGTATATGGTATTGACAAATTCTTCAGCAGTGGTCTCTGTAGTTGTAGAAGAATCTCTTTGTTGATAATTCATAAAACCGGATTTGATGGCAACGGCCATACCTAAAAGATTATCCACAAAATCTTCTGAAAATCCGTTTCCTAAAAAGATCTGTTTTGCCTGTTCAACAGGTATTTGAACGTAAGGCAGTTCAGGATTACCAATGGTCTTACCGATGATATTGGTAAATTCACGGTAGGTATAATCTCTTGGTCCCATTACGGGATGAACACTTTTTTCAGTAAAAATCAAGGTTAACCAGATGTGCCGCTATTATCTTTGCTACGTCCTGTGTTGCCACCATCGGTATGGCGTGGTCGCCATCTGCTGCCGTTCCGTTGATACCTTTTGCTTTCACCAGGGCAATCGTTCTCAAGAAGTTTTCCATAAAATAAGCCGAACGGATGTGTACGATATTTACATTGTTTAACTTATTTAACCTTACTTCCTGCTCTCCTGTTCCGGTCATCATTCCATTGCCTTCGTGCATATGAGAACCTAAACTACTCATATTCACAACGTGCTTGATACCCGATTTTTCTATCGCTTTAATAAAATTTCCGGTGATTTGCCTTTGGTAAGCTCTTATATTTTCAGCCTTCGCATTATCTGGTAGAATGAGAAATGCGCTATCTGCATTTTTGAAGCTTTCGGTTAGAATTTGTACATTATTTACGCCTCCTGCGATGATTTCTGTTCCCTTATTTTGAAGAGTGGCTAACTTCTCAGGATTTCTGGTGATTAATTTTACAAGATGTCCTTCGTTAATTAGGATTTCTGCCACTTTGCTACCTACTGTTCCGGTAGCACCAATGATGACGATCTGCTTTTTCATAAGTATTTATTTTAATATTTTTTGTTGTTATTAACAGTACAAAGATGCTGTGATTTAAAACTGAAAACTTGTATCAAATCACTGTTTTGATCTCATTGAGATTTAATGGAGGTTACCGCTGTACATTCCCCCATCGAAATAGTCAGCATTCTTTTGTGTCATAAAAAAGATGACATCACTTGTTTCAAGTGCTTGAATTAATGGACTTTCACCATCAATCATTACGCTTTTTCCCGTAGTGATTTGTACATCATCATTCACCTGCAATTGTCCGTCAAAAACATATAGCAGATAGCTGATATCATCGGTGGGTGCATCGGGCAAGTCAATGAAATTTCCTGCCTCCAGATTCAAATCCATCAGCCATGTATTGCTTCTGATTTGTAGAGGATAATCATTTCCTTTCCCAGCAATTTTACGCCAACTGTTTTTACTGTAGATTTCCGGTAGTTCAAAAAAACTGAACCTGTGGTGGAAGGTTTTGTGTTTCCTGTCTGATGAAAATTTGCAGACCTTCCAGCGTTCCTCCTTTCCAAAACCAATTCTTCGTGAGAATAACTTGCTCCTGCATTCATCAGCATCAGTTTTTGATTACTGATGAATTCGTTGTGACCTTCTGTATCTTACTACTTTACTTTTCCGTTTCTAAGATAGGTCAGTATTTCATCGTTTTGATGAGGGTGCATTGGGATAAGTGTTCCGGGTGTTATTCTGGCATGGTCTATCCTTCCCCAATGTAGCGAAACCTGTATTATGGAGTCCAGGAAAGGCAAGTCCGGGATAAAGGATTTGTATTCCGAAACCTCCAAGTTGCTTACTGTATTTCAGGGTATTATCTATTTTTGTTAACATTTTACCCTAGTTTTAAGAATTTATTTCTACCACAACTTTCCCAACAAAACCTCCTTTTTCGGCATATTGATAAGCTTCCTGAGTTTGCTCGAAATTGAAAACTTTGATTCCAATCTCCAATCCTTCATTAACAACGGCAACTAATTTTTCTGAATATTTTGCAGAAGGATTAGCTAAAACAATGATGTGTTTTTTACCAGTAAATAAATTGTTAAAGATTGAAGTTGGAATTTCGATAGGTTGTGGTGTAGGATTTAGAAATTTCGATTTAGACTTCATAATCTTTTTGGCAACCTTATACCCCATCTTTCCGGATAGATCAATAACAATATCGTAAAGACGGTTTTGAGAAAACACATCCTCTTTAGAATAATCGATTACTGTTTGAGTGCCCCATTTTTGGCAAATTCCATCCCTTTTGTGCTGGTCACCGCAGTGACTTTGGCTCCTTTTTGTTGAAGTGATTGAAGCAAAAACATCCCAAAACCACCGGTAGCACCGTTTATTAGGATTTCTGTAGCTCTATTGATATCACCCATTTTTTCAAGGGCAGTCAATGCAGCAGTTCCTACAACAGGAATGGAGGCAGCCTGTGAAAAGCTAATGTGAGTTGGTTTTTTCCAGATCATAGAAGCAGGTACAGCGATGTATTCTGACGAAACACCATCCTTCATCATATTTTTAACTACACCAAAAACCTCGTCACCCTCCTTGAAACCGGAGTTCCCCGCATCTTTTATGATCCCTGAGAAATCAGCTCCCGTATTTTTTGGAAAGGAGGAACGCGACATCAGTTTAATCTCCCCTTTCCTGATTTTCCAATCCATTGGATTAATGGAGAACGCTCTAACTTTAACTAATACCTGATTAACTTTAATCGTTGGTTTTGGTTGTTCAACAGTTTGTAATACACTTATATTTCCGAATTTTTGATACGCTATTGTTTTCATACTAATTGTTTGTTTTAAATTATAGTACAAATTTGCGAACACGCCGGACGGGAAACTTGTATCAAATCACTGTTGTCCTGGTATAGACTGTTTTGGGAGATTTTTTAAATCAAAAGATTAATTCATATAAAATGATAACGCACAAATTTGTGCGTGATTGACTTGAAATAACTAATAAGGTAGTTTTGTAACAAACTTATAAATAAAGAAATAATGATCAAATTTACATTTCTGGTACAAAAGCTACCAAGCATGAGCCTTGAAGAATTTATAGATTATCATAAAACAAACACGCTCCTTTATTCTGCTCCATCCCTGAGACAGAACGCTACGTTAGAAAGTATGTAGTTAACCATCCAATCATAGCTGAAGGTTTTCCCAAGCCTTTATATGATGCTGCAGTGGAAATCTCGTTTGACTCGTTCGAAGATTTCAACGCATTTTTCTCATCAGAAAACTATCTAACAATAGTTCATCCCGATGAACCCAACTTTTTTGATACTGAAAATTATATTGCAATGGCAAACAACGAAACAATCATTAAACCCAGTAAATAATTAATAACCTTTTAAGTAACGCACATCTAACCACCCACTCACTTAGATGTGCGTTACTGATTTACACAACATGCTCAAAATTTGGAATCATTTTTCATCGCTTTTTCAATTACCAATTGGTTTTCCTGTCCCCATCTTTCGATTTCATAAAACATTTTTTGCGAAGCACAAAACCCTATATCCGGAAAACTAAATCTTTTTTCTTTACAGACTTTGGAGCGAGTACTTCGGGATATTTTGCAGACTTCTAAAGGCATACTATCGACAATGAAATAATTTTCAAATTCATTAAATATTTCGGATAATTGGAGTCTTATCATATTTGTAAAGCTCATCAATCTTCTTCTGCGACGATTATAGACTGTTCTCTCAATCTTGCCTGCAAAGAATTTTGGTAAAATTCTGAATAGATGATTTTCACTGTCGATTCCCATGTATTCTGCCGTCAAACGTAAACTAATTAATTCTAAATCGCTCAATTTAGGAATTCGACGTTGATAAACTAAAAGATTATCTTTCGATATTTTCCGTAAAACTTCCAAAATTCTTTCGTAATTTGCTCTCAAGTTGTTCATTGTAAATGTTTTGTGGTAAAAACAATTTACTGATTATCAATCAAATGAACAACTTTATTCTTTTTTATCATAATGCACAACGGGTTATACTTTTAATATCTTTTAGTGGCAATATTGTGGCACTCAAAAATATTATGAAAGTAAATTACAGAATATAAGGATTTTAAGAGTTGAGGTTAGATCCCCAACTCTCCGCATTAATGCAAAAGAAGATTTATTCTTAGTGCAAGAAATTCTAAAAAAGCCTGCAATTTTAAAGAATTGCAGGCTTTTTCATTATATGTATTAAAATTATCCTTACGTGATAGCAAATTTTAGCTATTTAAAAAACTATGTCAAGCTAAATTAATATATCTTCTCTAATTCAAGGACGGTTTTTGTGTTGTCAATGTTTGTATATTCGAGTTTTACAAAACCAAATTTGGGATTGAAGTAAGAAATGAGTTCAGTTTTACCGATTCTGCTATTTGCATTTGCATGAACAACATAACATTCTAAATTTCCCAACTTCGTTAAAATATTTTTCTTGTCCTTTATTTCGTATGTGTATTGATTTTCGATGCTTCCTTTCCATTCCAGCCATCTCTTGTCCGACCAATGATCTCCAATTTCTAGACTCCAATTCCACTTTGTTCCTATTTGGTAAGGTGCTTTGATGTAAGGAAAAGGATTTATTTCTAAAATTTTGAAAAAATCATTTCTTGGCGGATGTATCCAGACGTTCATTTCATTCTCGATTGCACCGGTTTCTTCTGTGCTTAGAAATTCGCCATTAGCCATCACATATTCGTATCCTATGGCAGTTTGGTTATAATCGGGAACAACTCTTTCAAATGGATTTCCTAGCTTAGGTTTTAAAATTAAATGATTTATGGTTTCTTTATCCTGTTTATCTGTATTCACAAATTCCCAACCAGCAATACTGTAACCTTCAGGCTGTAAAATTTCCTTCCCTTTTTTTATTAGAAATTTTTCTCCTTTTACATCCTCGTAGAAATAGGAGTAAGTAAATCTTTTTCCATGAGTATAGATGGTATTATTGTTATTATAAATTTCATCATAAGGTCTTTTGCTGTCAGGTTTTTCAACCATTATGCCATCATCAGTAATATATTTCTCCGAATTTGTTTGTGAAAAACAAGAATTACTGAATAAAACAAATGGTATGATTTTAATAAGGTTCATTGATAGATATTTAGGTTGGTGATAAGTTCCAAATATACTATTTCTTGAAATAGTGATAAATTTTATTTATATCTTGATATGTTTCAACAACGCCGTTTTGTGAGATCATTTTTTTTAATCTAAGAGAAAAATGAATTAATGAATAATTTTGATTGATTTTATCATTAGTACACAATTTGTATTACCCTTAAAAAAATCATGGATCAGAATTTTAATCGACAAGTATTTATATTTATTTTTTTCACGCTAATTCTCTCGTATCCATGTAGTGGACAAAAGATGAAGACTGAAAATTTTTCACTTTTCAACCCTGTTCCTAAAGCAAATATGCGAGAAATGGAGACCGACCGTCCAGATGTGACCGAATCTCCTTATACGGTTGATGCAGGACATATTCAGTTTGAAACAGATGTAGTCAGATTTATAAAAGAGAAAGATGAAATAGTACACACCAATACCCTATTAATCAATCAAATGAATCTCAAAATTGGATTAGCAAATAATACCGCAATACAGATTGGTTTTCAATCTTATGGCAAAATGCACGAAAAAGAATTGGATTCTGATACCGAAGAAATAACTTCCGGACATGGTGATCTGACATTCAGGTTAAAACAAAATTTAATAGGAAATGACAAAGGTGATTTTGCACTGGCGGTTCTTCCCTATATAAAACTTCCTATTTCAAAATATGACAGGGAGAGTTGTTTTGAGGGAGGTGTTATTGTCCCAATGTCTTACAAATTCGCAGGAGAATGGAAGTTAGGGTTTCAGGTTGAAGTGGATCGATTAAAGGATGAAGACCAGCCTGCAATGCATACTGAATTTTTGCAGACTTTAACCATTAGTCACCCGTTAACTAAACATGTAGACTGGATTGCAGAGACTTATTATACCTATGATTTTAAAGCACATCATTTTTCAAATTTCCTCAATGCAGCCATTCAGGTTGAAATATTTAATGATTTCAAACTTGATGCAGGATTGAATTACGGTTTACAGGATTCTGCGGATAAACATTTCTTTTTCGGTGCTTCATACCGTCTTTAATAAAGTTGAAAAATTTTTCAGAATATTATTAGATGGAAAGAATTGATATGTTAAAGTCACTACTCCACATTACGCCCTTTAGGATTGTATTGGGAAGTTATATAATTTGACTAAAATTAAAACCCCGTAATTATTAATAATTCTGTTTTATCTCCCTATTAATTAAACGACTTTCTGAACTCCAAAGGTGAAACATCAGTTTTAGCTTTAAATAATTTGCTGAACGACTGCGAATGTTCAAATCCCAATTCATAAGCAATTTCTGAAACAGATAGATTTGTATTTGATAATTTTTCTTTCGCCCTTTCTATAATGGTATTTTGAATATATTGTTGCGTGTTGAGTCCTGTCAGTGAACTCAACATATCACTCAGATAGCGTTGTGATAATTTTAATTCTGTGCTGATGTATTTGACAGACGGTAAACCATTCTTAAGGCTGTTTTCTTCCTCAAAATAATTGTTTAGCAGCTTATCTAATAAAGTAATGATATCATGATTGACTGCTTTTCTCGTAATAAATTGCCTGTTGTAAAAACGATTGCTGTAATTCAGTAACAATTCTATCTGAGATACCAAAACATCCTGGCTGAAATTATCAATATTATTTTCCAATTCATTGGCTATTGAAGCAAATAAACCGGCTATGATTTCTTTCTCTTTTGCCGATAAAAACAAAGCTTCTGAAACATCGTAAGAGAAAAAGCCATATTGACCGATTGTTTTTCCTAATGGATAATTTCGGATAAAATCAGGGTGGAAATACAGCGAGATTCCTTCATAACTTTCTATTTCTTCAGGCGGAAAAACAATTTGTTTAGGCTTCAAAAAAGCCAGTCCGCCTTCTTCAAAATCGTAATAGCCCTGTCCGTATTTGATATGACCTGTGAATGTAGGCTTAAAGGAAACTTTATAAAAATCGATACTCACTTTTTGTCCTTTCGGAAACATATCATTGGAAACCGAATTGTAATCTACCAATGCAATTAAAGGATGAAGTGGCGCAGGTAATCCCAGCATACGCACCAGTTGCGATATGCTGTTAATGTGATTGATGTTGGTTGGTTGCTGCATTTTTTCTACTACGAATGTAATCAATTTTGTTTTGACGGACGAATGACGATATCACCAATTTCAACATCTTTTGGTTGACTTATGGCATAAATCACAGCATTGGCGACGGCAATGGGATTGATAGCAATCTGCTCCATTCCTTTTTGAATAGCTGTTTTCATTTCTTCGTTTTTGATGTTGTCCGCAAAATCTGTTTTCACAAAGCCGGGCGAAATACCTGTAATACGAATGCTTCCGTCTGACTCCTGCCGAAATGCTTCTGCAATCGTACGAACGGCATTTTTAGTGCCTGCATAAACACCTTGCAGCGGAACAATTTTTATTCCTGAAGTTGAAATGATATTGATAATATGCCCCGATTTTTGTTGTTTAAAAATAGGAATTGCAGCCGCCATCCCATACAAAACCCCTTTTAGATTAATGTCGATCATCTCTTCCCAACCGTCCACATCCAATTCATCTACTCGGCTTAATTGGCTGACACCCGCATTGTTGACGATAACATCCAATTTTCCGTACTGCTCAACCGCTTTATTGACCAGCCGAAGTAGATCAGCTTTATTCTTCACATCCATTTGAACAAAGGTAGCTTCACCACCTTCGCTTTTTATTTCTTCAACAAGTTGTTGTAATAGTTCTGTACGTCTTGCACCCAAAACAACCTTTGCACCGTTTTTGACTAATTCTATGGCAATGGCTTTGCCCATTCCGCTGCTTGCACCGGTAATGACCGCTACTTTTCCTTTGATATTTTGCATTGCTGTTAATTTTTATTTGTCTATTTGTTTTGCTAAAAATTCAGGATAACGCTCTCCCACCAGTGTAATTCCATTGACGGTTGCATCAATTTTTGCAAGTTCATCAGCTGATAAGATAATATTTGTACTCCCAATGTTTTCCTCTAAACGATGCAGTTTTGTGGTTCCTGGAATTGGTGCGATCCAGGGCTTCTGAGCTAATAACCAAGCTAATGCTAATTGTCCGGTCATCACATTTTTTTGTCTGGCAATCTCAGAAAGTGCATCTACCAAAACCAAATTGGCTTTAATATTTTCTTCTGCGAAACGGGGAAGAACATTTCTACGGTCAACATCTTCTAATTTTTTGTTAATAATCCCTGTTAAAAAACCTTTTCCCAAAGGACTAAACGGAACAAAACCAATTCCCAGCTCTTCTAAAGTAGGTATAATTTCATCTTCCGGTTCACGCCAAAATAGAGAATATTCGCTCTGCAATGCCGATACAGGTTGAATTGCATGTGCTTTTCTAATTGTTTTTGCGCTTGCCTCCGACAAACCAAAATATTTTACTTTGCCCTCCTGTATCAGGTCTTTCACTGTTCCTGCAACATCTTCTATCGGAACATTGGGATCAACTCTGTGCTGATACAATAAATCGATGTAATCTGTTTTTAATCTTTTCAATGATTCTTCAGTGACTGCTCTTATCGTTTCGGGTCTGCTGTCCAGACCTATCGCCGGACTCGCATCTTTGCAACCAAATTTCGTAGCGATTAGTACATCTTTTCTAAAGGGCATTAATCCTTCGCCCACGAGTTCTTCGTTGGTGTAAGGTCCGTAGGCTTCTGCGGTGTCGAAAAATGTGATTCCTCTTTCAACGGCGTTTTGAAGTAAGGTGATGGCTTCTTTTTTATCGAGACCTTTCCCGTCGAGAAAGTTCAAACCCATACATCCAAAACCCAATGCGGAAACTTCCAATCCGCTATTTCCTAATTTTCTTTTTTGCATAATTCTTTTTATTAATTGATTTTATTTTCAATTACAAAATTGCCGATTATCGTTCTATAAAAAGTAGCCTGATTGGTAAGTGTTGTAGCCAGATTGTTTCACCCTCTAACATAACAAATCTGATATTGTCCAACAGTTTAATCAACGTTAGCTTAAATAATATTTTTAATTAATTAATGTTTTACGATAATTAATTATATATTTGCATTAACAAATTTATTGATCATCCTATGAATCAGAATAAAAACATTTCAAAGATTTTGTATTACCTGTGCATTGTATTATCCGCAGGCTATCTCCTTACGTTTTTCTATTCGGTATTTTGCCTGTTGACAGGTTTTGCTGTAACCCCTTACAAAGAAGATCGGTATCTGCATATTAATTATCCTTTTACCGAGCAGCCTTTTTTGAATATTGAAAATAACTATCCCTACATCATTCTTTCTTTCCTGCTGGTCCTATTGACTTACGGAATCTTTTTCTGGTTGTCAGCAAAAGTGTTCAAGGTTTTCTTTCAGTTTAAATTATTTACCGAAGAAAATATAGTACATCTTAAAAGATTTTACATGTATAACATTTTCTTTCCTTTACCGATCGTCATTATAGCAAGTTTCTTTGTAGAAGTGGAAAGTTTCATTTGGGGACTGGTTTTTATTCATTTCATGCTGGGAATTTTCTGTTATTTTCTTGCTAATATTTTTAAACAGGGATTACATTTACAAAACGAACAAGATCTATTTATATAAAAATGCCAATTATCATCAACTTAGACGTCATGCTTGCCAAACGAAAAATGCAGAGTAAAGAATTGGCAGAGAAACTGGGAATCAGCACAGTCAACCTTTCTGTTCTTAAAACGGGAAAAGCAAAGGGTGTACGTTTCGATACGCTGGAAGCGATCTGCAAAGCTTTGGATTGCCAGCCAGGAGATATTCTGGAGTATAAAGAAGAATAATTCATATAACAAAAGCTTTTGTGACCTTCAGTTAATTAAGCTTTATTACCAATCATTTTACGCACAATTTAAAAAGCAATGGAGACGTTGCCAGGAATTCTATGACCTAATGAATACTTTAACAATTAACAGTCTAAACCTCACCTACAAAAATGGTTTCCAAGCTATTAAAGACATTTCTTTGAAAATAGAAAATGGGATGTTCGGTTTATTGGGACCTAATGGAGCCGGAAAATCATCTTTAATGAAAACCATCGTTGGGCTTCAGAAACCAACTTCAGGAACAATCACATTCAATGGAATAGATGTTTCCGAAAATCCTGATCATATCAAACAAAATCTCGGATTCCTGCCACAGGATTTTGGCGTTTATCCCAAAGTATCTGCGTATGATCTTTTGCAGCATATCGCTCTGTTGAAAGGGATTAGCAACAATACAGAGCGGAATAGCCAAATTTTAAACCTGTTAGAAAAAGTCAATCTTTCTGATTTTAAAAACAAGGAAGTCCATACCTTTTCCGGCGGGATGCGGCAGCGCTTCGGTGTAGCACAAGCATTGCTGGGAAATCCCAAGATCATTATTGTCGACGAACCAACGGCTGGGTTGGATCCTGAAGAACGAAACCGCTTCAATTCCTTACTTAGCGAGATCAGCAATGATGTAATTGTTATTCTTTCTACCCATCTGGTTGAAGATGTACGGAATCTGTGTTCAGATGTAGCCATTATCAATCAGGGAAAGCTTTTAACTCAGGGAAATCCAACTGAATTGATCGCTGAACTGGAAAATAAGATCTGGTCAAGACCCATTGAAAAAGATCAGTTGGAAGATTACCAATCCCGTTACCGCATCATCAGTCAACAACTGATCGAAAGAGAATTATATATCACTGCCTTCTCGGAACAGCCGCTTTCTGATTTTACATCCGTAAATCCATTGTTGGAACACGTCTATTTCAATACCCTTACCCCAAACTCCTAGTTATGAATGTTTTATTTTTATTCGAGGTCAAACGTACAATCAAACGTTGGTCTGTATATCTTATTGCCTTAATTCTGGTATTGATCGGCATTTTTTGCGGCAATCAGTTCAACCTGACGGTTGGAGAAGGAATTTATTTAAATTCACCTTACACGATTGGTTTTATGACAGGATTGCTGAGTCTGGTTATCATCTTTTTTGCGATAATTTTTGCCATTCAGGTGCTTTTTAAAGATCAGGATTCGAAATTTGATATTCTCATTTTCTCATATCCGTTTTCAAAGCAAACGTACTTATACGGGAGGTTCCTTAGTTTCTTCCTGCAGACTTTTTTCAGTTTTATATTTCTGATCATCGGATTTGTGGTCGGACAAAATCTAAGAACGGGAAGTGAGATCCAACCCTATTTGAACTTTTGGCATTACCTCTACCCTCTTCTGATCTTCGGAGGAATCAATTGTTTTTTCGTGTGCAGTTTTTTATTTTGCATCTCGCTCAGCACGAAGAAAAAGCTTCTGGTTGTGGTTGGCGGACTGTTTCTTTATGTTCTTTACATGGTCATTCTGGTATTTTCCAATTCACCCTTTATGGCAGGAAGTTTACCACAATCCCTGGAAACACAGCAATTATCAGCATTGATAGACCCTTTTGGCATTTCATCGTATTTTTTTGAAGCAAGAACATTATCTGCTCAGCAAAAGAATGAAATAATTGTTCCCCTGACAGGATATTTATTGATGAACAGAGTCATTTTTGTTATTATTTCAATGTTATTGTTGATATTGACTTACAAGCTGTTTTCATTATCTCTGCTTTCTCAAAACAGAAATAGAATCAAAAAAGGGATAGCAAGTATTTCTTTTAATAAAAATTCAGAACCTTTTGGAACCGCAAGATCTTCTTTTGGGTTTATTTCTAATTTAAAATCCATATTATCGTTTGCGAAGATCGATCTCATTTACCTTTTTAAAAGCATTACTATTGTAGCGGTTTCAATACTGCTCTTATTTTTTGTGGGCATGGAAATGTACGCTGAAATAGATAAGGGAATCCGTCTTCCGCAGCAATACGCAAGCTCAGGATTGATGTCGACCACCATTTCGGAAAATTTTCATCTGCTCGGAATGCTTATTGCGATTTATTTTATCAACGATCTGTATTGGAGAAGCCATTCGTCGGGGTTTTCACTGATTGAGAGAAGCACCTGTTTTTCTAAAAATAAACTGAGCGGACATTTTATTTCCATCAGTATCTTATTTTTCTTTCTTACCGCCATTTTAATTTTTGAAGGGTTGATATTTCAGTTCGTTTACCGCTATTTTCACATCGATTGGAATGCGTATTTGGGAACCGTTCTATTTAATACTTTTCCATTGATCCTATTCTCCGCTTTTATTTTGCTGATCAATGACAATATCAAAAATCGATTTGTAGCGCTGGGAGTTTCCGTGCTTGCTGGTTTTACATTTGCCGGACCGGTTTCAAAAAAGATCATATCCAATCCATTGTTAAGAATATTTTCTGATTACAAAGGTGTCTATAGCGATTTTAACGGATATGAACCCTATGCTTCAGCTTTTGCAGAACGATTGCTGTTTGGATTAGGTCTGATTGCTATTTTATGGGTGATTAATGAGTATGTTAAAACTAAAAAATGGAACATCAAACAAATCATTTTCACCACTATTTTATTATTTAGTGGAACTTTTGCCGGAAATCTTTTTATGAAAGGCTATATTCCTCAAAATGAATATGAAAAAATCATACAATCGGCTCAATACGAACAAAGATTTAAACATTATGAAAATATCGCACAACCAACTATTACAGATATTACCACTGAAATCCAGCTTTATCCATCTGAAAATTCCTATAAAATAAACGGAACCTATAGGCTATCAAATCAGACTGATAAGCCTATTGAAAAGATCTTAATTAATTTCAATCCCGATCTCAAAATAGAATCAGCTACTTTCAAAACAGCTTCCGAATCCAAAAAAATTGATCATTTGGTCACTGAAATTTATCTGAAACAACCATTAAAGCCAGGAGAAAAAGCGAGTTTAGATTTTAAAATTTCCTACCATTGGTCGGCTGTTAATGGTCACGATTCTTTCAATTCAATCATAGAAGATGGATCTTTTATGAGGATCAGTCGGTATTTTCCCACTTTCGGATACCAACTTGATAATGAAATTGAAGATGAAAAAAAACGTGAAGAATTTAAGCTGGGAAAACAATCAGAATTAAAAAAATTAGAAACTCCTGAAGTATTTAAAAAAGATTTCATTAATCTGGATATGACCGTTTCTACGGAAAAGAACCAGACTGCTATTGGAACCGGAGATCTAATTCAACATTACGGTAAAAATAACAGAAGCTATTTTCATTACAGATCGAATGGCATTCCGTTTCGTTTTGCGGTTTCTTCTGCTTGTTATCAGATAAAAAGCATCATTTATAAAGGAATAAAGATTAATATTTTTTACAATAAAAAACATTCGGAGAACGTCGACCATTTACTTGAAAATGCAAAAATCACGTTGGATTACTGTAGAGAAAATTTTGGAAAATATCCGTTCAAGACCGTTAATTTTGCAGAAGTTTCTTCTTTCACCAAAGGTTTTGCAGCCACTGCTTATCCATCATCCATCTTTATGACAGAAGATATGCTTTTCCATGCCAATATTCGTGCAGATAAAAATCAGGATGTCATCAATGAGCTTGCCGGGCACGAACTTTCACATCTCTGGTGGGGAAACAGCCAAATCGATCCTGATGAAAGAGAAGGTGCAACGATGCTGACCGAGACGCTGGCCATGTACACCGAAATGATGATCTACAAAAAAATGCACGGTAAAGAAAAAATGCTGGAAAAACTTAAAGTGCATCAACAGATATTTGACAATGAAAAAGGATTATCTGAAAATCAGCCTCTTTACAAAGTGAGCGGTGAAAACACACATATTTCGTATTCAAAAGGTGCGGTCATGATGGTAAAATTAAGCGAATTGATTGGTGAAGACAAGGTAAATATTGCGCTTAAAAATTTCCTTTTACACAATCAATATCCTAAAAAACCTACCACTTTGGATCTGCTTCAAGAATTTTATAGAGTAAGTCCTAATGAAGAAATCAGAAAGAAAGTCTACAATTTATTCAGTTCTAAATAACTTTAAACCTGTATTAATCATATACAGATCATCTAAATGAATAAAACATAATGTTTCGGTAGCAAAATTTTCGCAGCTGACAGGAAGTCTTTCCCATTTTTCTCACGCTTTTAAAAAGAAATTTGGGAAAGCACCAACATTAGGCTTGTAAAAAGAACTTTTCAATGAATAAACAACAGCCCTGAAACTTTTGATAAAGCATCAGGGCTGTTTATCATTTTCAGCCTGATATTCCTTATTTAATAATCTGAATACAAATAAGATGACTCGCAAATTATTTTTAATCTAATAATAAAGTTTTTTATTTTTCAGATAGATAATCAACTCTTTAGGTCTGTCTGTTTGGATAATATTAACCCCTTTGCTGATGTACCAATCATAAATATTAGGGTTTTCCAGCACTTTATCGTCATTATTTCCTGCATTGTGATGTGGCCATAAAGAGTTTACCCATATTTTAACCTTGTTTTCTCTTATTTTCTTAAAATCGATCAGACTCTTTTCGGTTGCTCCAACTGTAAATTCAAAGCCATACACCTTATAGTTTTTAAGAAAATCTGCAATATTTTTAAGATCTTCATCTTTCCCTAATCTGATAATCGGCATATAATGAATCTCATTTTTAATACTACTATATTTTTCATTAAACTCAGCATAAGATTCGTGACCCTTAAACAAAATCTGATCAAACATTTTTCTCTTTTTTACTAAAGGATAAACTTGTTTGATGTAATCAAAACCCTTGTCTAGATTAAGCAGGATTTTCCCGTCAGAAATTTCCAAAATTTCCTGTAATGTAGGAACTTTCATTTGAGTTTCTACTCCCAAACCGTCTCTGAGATTAAGCTGTTTAATTTCAGCTAATGTAAAATCCGATGGTTTTCCTTTTCCGGTTGTTGTTCTGTCGATCGTATTGTCATGCATTAAGACCAAAACACTGTCTTTCGTCATTGCAAGATCTATTTCAGCCATATCAACCCCTTTTTCAATGGCCTTTTTTACCGCCCATACAGAATTTTCAGGAGCTTCCCTCCAATCACCACGATGAGCAACCACCATTACCTTATCATCAGGAAATTTGGATAAAGAAATTTCTTTTTTCTGAGCAGAAAATTTCAAAAAAGCAGCTACAAAAAGCAGTACAAATAATTTATTATTGATCATTATTTTTAGTTTAAATTATTAATTGATTTTGAAAATCCCATCCCGGGAAAGAAAGCGTAAAAAATTAAATCTAAAGGAGGCCGGGATGAGATGAATTATTTTAATTTGTTGTGAATTTTGCTTTATTTTTTGTCGATTCGAATAGATTTTTGAAAAAATTCGTATCAAAAAGCTTGTAATTTTGAAGATAAAATCTATTCTCGATACATTTTTTCTCCACTTTGTTACGAAAAAACACTCGAATTGAAGAATTAATCTCAATTTTTTTAAATGCACAACGGCTTTATTTTATTATATTTTTAATACCCTGGATTTTGCTTAAGCGCAGGATCTGTATTAATTTGCCCTTGGGGAACAGGCATCAAAAGATGATGCTCTTTAATCTGCGCCGTGCTGTATCCCGGATTATTATTGAAATACGTAGTCATTACCGAAATAGCTTTTCCTGTTCTTACCAGATCAAACCAACGGTGCCCCTCTCCCACAAATTCCAGTCTTCTTTCTCTGTCTATTTCATTTAAAAGCAAATCTTTAGTGGAAAGACTGACGGTGGAAATTCCTGCTCTGGTTTTGATTTTATTTAGATAGAAATTAGAATTGCTAAAATCGTTCTGTTCTGCGAAACATTCAGCCATCATTAAATAAACATCAGCCAGCCTTAGAACGACAAAATTACTTCCCCCATCGGCAATGGTATTGGAAGTTTTCACCAACTTTTTACTGAACGGAATTCCGTTTGCTGTAAGACCTATATAAGCCGAACGTCTTGTATCGCCCGCTGAATAAAGATTATAAACTTCTTTGGTCGGAAGATTATGTCCTTTTGCCCCGGAAACCGACCCCGATGGACTGAACATCTGAAAAGCTGTACTCCCTTCTGAGTTTCCATTTAATCCTGACGCAAACTGTACATCAAAAATAATCTCTGCGTTGTTCTCATTGGCAACATCGAAAATTTTACTGACATCCGTTAATAATTGATACCCCAACCCTTCAATCTGATTGAGATACGTTAAAGATTCTGCATATTTTTTCTGTGTTAAAAGCACTTTGCCTAAAATCCCTAAAGCAGCACCTTTTGTCACTCTCCCCTTCTGAATCGTAGAGGTGGGTAATAAAGTAATAGCTTCTTTTAAATCAGTTTCTATTGCAGTATAAACTTCTGAAACAGGTGTCCTTGGCTGACCGAAATAGTCGTTCACATTGGTAGTTTCTTTTAAAACCAGAGGAACATCACCGAAAGTTCTTACGAGATTAAAATACATCAACGCTCTTAAAAACTTCATTTCGCCTTTTCTTGAACTTTTCAGAGCATCCGTCATATCAGAGATTTTATCAATTCGTGACAAAATAATATTGGCCTGCTGAATTCCAATATAATTGTCTTTCCAAGTGCTTGCAATTAAACTGTTATTGGGCTGAATGGTAAAAAAATCAAGTTCTCCATATGTGAAAGCGTCGTTTGCAGGAACCTCATCGTAAGTATTGTCAGACGGCAATTCTCCCAACGCCGGCATTCCCAATTGGTATTGTCCTGTATACTGAAGCGATCCGTACACTGATGTTATACCCTGCTCGATTTCTGCAGAATTGGTGTAAAATTGTGATGAAACTTTTTGTGCTTCAGGATTTACATCCAAAAGATCAGATGAGCACGAAGCAATAACTGAAAGGCTGAATATTGTAATAATTATTTTTTTCATGATTAAAATTTAAGATTAAAGCCCATTGAATAAATTCTGGCAACAGGATAATATGCCTGATCGAAACCTTGTGTCAAAACATTATCTGAAGTGGCATCGATGTTCATTCCTTTATATTTTGAGATGGTAAAAATATTGTTTCCGACAAGGTAGATTTGAGCATTTTCGATTCCTATATTTTCAAGCATATTTTTAGGTAAATTAAAAGCTAATCGAAGTGACCTCAATCTTACATAATCTCCATTTTTGAAATAAAGATTTGAAGTTCTGGCTTCTTTTCTGTTATTTGAAAAATTCATATTTGGCATCCCAAAAAATCCGCCCGGATTGGAAACTGCATTGTAACGGTTGTCAAAATAATATTGCGAAGCCATACCGAAACCTTCCCCGGATTCTAAAGTGGTCACCGCATCAGCATTGTAAATTCTCTTCCCAAGTTCACTGTATAAACTGAAACTTAATTCAAAAAGACCATATCTGAAATTATTATTAAAACCGAAAATATATTTAGGAACACCGGTTCCAAAGCTTCTTTTATCATTAACATCAATTTTTCCGTCTCCGTTCAGATCTTCCATAATATAATCTCCTACCATTGTTCCTGTAATATGTGGCGAATTGTTGATTTCGGCCTGAGTTTTATAAATCCCGAGAATATTGTACCCGTACATTTCACCAATCGAACCGCCTACTTTTGTAATCGAGAAATTATTTTCTCCGGTAATAATTTGATTTTGACCATTAGCTAAAGCCAACACTTCATTTTTATTGGTTGAAAAATTTAAACTTCCTGAATACGTAAAATCTTTTGCAATGCTGAAAGTTTTTGACGCAATTTGCAATTCAAAACCTGAGTTTTTAATTTTACCAATATTTTGCAATGAAGTACTAAATCCTGACTGTTGCGGAACCGGAACATCGAGTAACAAACCGTCTCTATTCAGTATATAATAGTCTGCAGATATATTTAGTATATTTTTAAATAAAGAAAAATCAACTCCGAAATTATTAGATCTGGACTTTTCCCAGGAAATATTCGGGTTTGGTGCTGTTGCGGTAGTGTAACCGGGAGACAAAGTTCCGCCAAAATTATAATTATCCGGATTCATTAAAGAAAGTGCCCCGAAATTCGGGATCTGATTGTTCCCATTGCTTCCTAAACTGTACCTTAATTTTAAATCTGTTACTACCTTATTCTCAGGGAAAAAGTTTTCATTACTGATCGTCCAGCCCGCTGAAAATGCGTAGAAATCTCCCCATTTGGAGTTTTTCCCAAAACGTGAAGAGCCATCTCTTCGGTAAGATGCCATCACATTATATTTATTATCGTAGGTATAATTTACCCTTGTAAAATAGGAAAGCAATCTCCATTTATACTGTGTTAAAGTATTTTTAAAAGCCGTTCCGCCTGCGATATTTCTGATGCTGTTATCAGGGAATGCTGTTGCTTCTGTTAAAAGCTGCGTATTATCTTCTTGTTGGAAAGACTGCCCTGCAATTGCATCTACTCTGTGATTTCCCCACTTTCTGTCGAAGGAAAGTAAGTTTTCAATTAAATAATTTTTACGGATATATTCTGTTCTGTTGGCGAAAGTGACATCCGGGGCAGCAGCCCTGTAAGCTCCGACTGTAGATGGATCAAAGAAATTATATTCATAATTTGAATAATCTCCGCCCACCGAGAATCTGTATTTAAAACCTTTCATCAATTCCAGCTCGGTGAAAATATTTCCGAAAGTTTTAAATAAAGTATATTTTCTGTTGGTCATCTCCTGAACGGCAACAGGATTTTCTACCAAAGCGGCATCTGTAGGTGTGTTTCCTAAAATTTGCTGTGAAATCGTTGGGCTTCCGTCATCATTGTATGCCTTAAAGAACGGATACATCGTTGTTGCCATCTGTACCGGATTATAACTTCTGGACAAATCTGCGACAATGGTTCCTGTAGCGTAAGACGGAGTCATCGTAATACCTACTTTCCATTTATCTGTAAGATCAGTTGAAAGATTTACACTTGTTGAAAATTTCTCATAATCTGTACCTATTACTAACCCTTTCTGGTTAAAATAGCTTGTCGTAAAGGCATATTTACTTTTATCACTTCCTCCCGTGATATTTAATGAAGTCTGACTTATTGGTGCAGGTCTCATGACGGTATTCAGCCAGTCGGTATCTGTTAATCCCGGTTGCTTTGCCAAGTAAGGTGCTAAATAATCCGGAATCAATTCCCTCAAAGAAGCACCCTTGCTTATTCTTGTTGCAGTATCATCTAAACTGCTCCTGTTGCTTCCTTTGGATAGATAATTATTATCTCTTGCCTCTTTAAGGAAAGTAGCCATATCATAAGCATTCACCAGTTTCACATTGTCGCTTCTGGTCTGCATTCCGTAATAAGTGTCAAAAGAAACATTCATTCTTCCCTTTTTCCCCTGCTTCGTTTCAATAATAATAACTCCGTTAGCACCTCTTGAACCATAAATAGCAGCAGAAGCGGCATCTTTTAGAATATCAATTTTAGCAATGGAATTAGGATCTATTGCATTTAGATTTGAACCTTCGGTTAAAGGAAATCCGTCTACCACAATCAATGGATTTGAACCTGCAGTTAAAGTTCCTATACCTCTCACTCTGATGGATGGTGAGCTTCCCGGACTCGCATTGGCTTGTGTAATCTGAATTCCTGTAGCCTTTCCGGCAATTAAATCTCCGAAATTACTTGAAGCTACACCTTTCATCTGTTTTTCGTCAATAGAAGAAATAGATCCTGAATTGTTTTTCTTGCTTTGTTTTCCGTAACCTACCAAAACGACCTCATCAATTGTTTTCTCTTTAGATTTTGCAGTATCTTTTACAGAATTTGCCTCATCTAAAAAGTGAATAGCATTCATTCTCTGGATATTGGCAATTGTTTTTGGATTCAGGCGAACCGTAACTGTTTTCTGATCAACATTAAAATCTAATCCCACATTTTTCTTCAGATAATCTAAAGAAGCTGATAAAGACTGATAATTAATTTGAGATTCATCAATCTGAATATCTTTCAGATCTGAAACTGAATAAAAGAATTTTATTCCATGTAATTTTGAGAGCTTCTCAAAAACTTTAATTAAAGAAGTTTTCCTCTGGATTACAGACTGTTGAAAACATTTGTTAGCTTCTGCGAAGGAAAATTGTGGTGCACACAAAAGCCCTAACAACATCATGCTAATTGTTGTTTTTTTCATAGCTTTGCTTAAAATTAGTTGTTATTTGACTGATTTATATTCAATGCATCGGTAACCCCCATTACCGCTGCATTATTTTTTTAGAACAATATGATTATCTGAAATTTTATTTGTCTTTAAATTAAACGGAAAACTCATGGTTTGAAGCACTTTATCCAGATTTCCGATGATATCACCGTCGATAATATTACTTTTAAATTCCTGCGGATAATCTATGGTGATATTATACGTTTCCTCCAGTTTTGAAATAGCTTCACTGAATTTCATATTATTAAAATTGAACTTCCTTTGCACATCCTGATCATAGAAATGTTTCTCAATTCCATTTTTGTCTGCGAGCCAGGTTTCTTTAGGAAGAAGATAAGTGGTATGACCTTCATAATCAACCTTTACTTTGCCTTCTTTCAGATAGACTTTGTTATTTTCTTTCTGATCTAATATAAATTGAGTTCCTAAAACCTGTACCTTAAAACCTTTTGCATCTATAACAAATGGTAAGTCTTTATTTTTTGCAACAGAGAAAAAAGCTTTTCCGGTAAAAGAAACGTTTCTTGCTTTCGAGCCGAAATCTTTCGCCAGTTTCAGTTCACTTTGAGGTTCAAGCATAATGGATGTTCCATCTGGTAAGACAAATTCTTTCTTTTCATTAGCTGTTTGAAAAACCAGTTCCTTCTGAGTCAAAAATGAATTTTCACCACCTACAAAAAATAAACCTGTTACAATGAATAATGGCAAAAGAACCGCTGCAACCGTAAGAAACTTTCTTCTATTATTTCTAACCTGAATTTTTCGTTCCAGCCCGACCCAAATTCTTTGGTCTGAAGCATTATTGATTTTACGGTTTTCTTCTTGTACCGATTTCCACTGATTTTCGAAATCCATAGTATTCTTTGGTCTTTATTAGAGAATACGCTGAAGTAGTACAATCGTCCACCCCACTTTTCACGAATTAATAATTAATTCATATTAATTAATATTGCGTTTAATTTAAAAACAATGTATCATCCGAGTTTGTAATCGGAAAACTCGTAAGTATTGGATGATTAGAAAAAGTTTAGATTTGCTCTTAGAAATTTCAGCACTTTATTGACGTGCTTTTCAACAGCCGTTTTGGAAATATCATTTTCCTGAGCAATAGTGAAAAGACTGAGATTCTGGATTTTATTTTTGATGAAAAAATCGCGGCTTCTTTCGGGAACCTGTTCGAGAAGATTTTCAATTTTTTGAAGCTGGTCTTCCTGCGTCATTTTCTTTTCGATATCAGAATTTTCTTCAGTATTTGTCTCCTTAGAATTTTCCAATGGAACGAAAATTATTTTTCTTTTTCGGTAGAAATGGGAGATTTCCTGTTTGGCAGATTTAAATATAATTGCCTCAGTTTGAGATGCAGAATCAGCTTTAGAACGGTGTTTCCAAACGTGTATAAAAATATCCTGTACCAAATCTTCAATGTCATTTTCATCAGAAACATATTTAGCCACAAAAAAATACACTCGGTGTTTGTATGTGGAATATATTTCTTTAAAATCCTCCATTTTGCAATACGTCTTAGTAGAATTTAGAACTCGGTTTTGCAAAAGTATCTAAAAGCGACATCAATCACATTAAGCTTATATTAAGTTTAATTTTTAGAAGCTGTATATATGTTAAATATTTTACTTTCTTGGAAAGATGACGATTTTTTTTATAAAAAAGAGCCTTTACATACAGTTAAAGGCTCTATTATTTTTATTTTTGAATCTGTGGAATTTCTATTTCCAACAGAGATATTTGATATTGCTGAAGCTGTTCAATGAGCAACAAATCTTTCTTAAAAAAATCCGATTCTGCGAATATATTCCTATAATAATAAATTCCCTGCAAAAGATTTTCTTTAAAAGTGTTCCATTTTTTAACCTGAGAATTGGTAATCGCTTCAGAAAAATCTGCAATTTCTTTTTTGAGATGATCAACATATAATTTCAATTCGTTGATAAACATATTCGGTCGGTTATTTTCCGAAATAATATTGTCATTTCCATAAATATGCTGTACCATTTTTGAAAGAGAAACTTCTTTATCAAAAAATGCCAAATTCGGCCCCGGACAGATGACAACGCCTTGCTTTTCACCTTTTATTTGTAGATTCTGTTCCATATAAGCTGCATTCACCAAACCCACACAAAGACAGGCTTTTTCAGTAATTTTTGCCTTTCTGTTTTCAAATTGTTTTCCCGTTAATTGTTCTTTTTCATTTTCAAGTTCCGAAAGTTTAATATCCTGATATTTCTTTGAAGCAGTACAGATTCCTTCATTTGAAAACTCTTTGCTTAAAGCCAACAATTTCTTTGGGCAAGAACTTCCGTAATGGTTTTTATTTTCTTTGTTTCGTCTGAAAATTTCGTTTGAAGTTCCTTTCACTGTATTAAAAGGTACTCCCAAAGGAGAAATATTGCTTAAATAAAAATCTTCTTCTTTAGATTTAATCAACAATTCACGAGTTTCTCGATCCATCGCCGTAGCTTCCGGAACCAATAAAAACGGAGATCCCCAACCCACACTGTCAACATCATAATTTTTAAGGAGGAAATCATGTTCTTCAGACGTCCCCACTCCGCCCTGTACGGTAATTTTCATTTCAAGAGGTTCAGAAACGGTATGTTTTCCTTTTTGCTCTAAAGCTTTAATCATTAATGAAAAAGCAGATTGAATCAATTCACTCTTTTTTTGCTTAAATTCTTCCATAATCGGACCAAGCAGCAAACCTTCTGTTGCAAAGGCATGACCACCACAATTCAAGCCGGATTCTATTCTGTATTCTGAAACCCAAAGTCCTTTTTTAGCCAAAAAACTCCCCTGAATCATTGCTGAACGGAAATCACTTACTTTTAAAATAATTTTTTTCTTTAAAAATCCGTTTTCATCAGGAAAAAAATCGCTGAATTCTTCAATATAACTGTAAAGACGAGGATTCATGCCTGCAGAAAGTACAACTGATGAAGATAATTTACTGTTGGCAAAACCACGCAAAGACGCATGAGCATCATTGTACATAATAGGAAGCTGCTCATTTTTACTAAAATTATCTTTGTCGACTTTCGTCATGATGTTGACATCTATACTTCCGGGAGTAAGATGTGTCTCGACAAAATTTTTAATGGAAGAAGTAAGATTATCTTTCTGATTGAGAAAATTATGAAAACTATCCTTCAACTCAGAGGTATTGGGAAGCATTTCCACAAAATTCATTAAAACCGTTTTGTTTTTAGAAATTTCTTCTTTAAATGCCTCAAATTTTTCATTGACAATATCATCCATCATGTCCAGATAAGCGGTTATTCTTTTGGCACGATAGTCTTCTATCTTCGTAGAAATACTTAAGAAATTCAGATTGAACTTCTTACTGTAAAAATTTTTCATCTTTTCTATAATCTCATCATCAATTATAGAAACTACGGAAGAAATTCCGTACTGCGCCACACGAATCGGACTGTCGATCGTATAAGCCAATCCCATTACGGGAATATGGAAATTGTGCAAAGGTTTTTTAATCATTATTATATTTAAATTAAAATAATTCTTACCTCTAAATTCCCATCAACTAATTCACGGCTACAAAATTATCAGTTTAAAATTAATTATGCATATAATAATAAATATTTTTCTAAGAAATATGTTGAAAATCATTCATAGAAAAATTTAAGAATATCATAACATTGATCCGGATAATACTATTTTACGTAACAATTCTTTAAAACAAGGATAAAACTCTGTTCAACTCATTCTCTAACCAACTATTTAATTTTGCAAGAATTTAAATCGAAAGAAAGTGAAGAAAATTTTTACCTCTGTGCTGTTTTGCGCATCCATATATTTTTATGCTCAGACAGGAACGGTTTCGGGAAACATTAATGACGATGCCAGAATCGCATTACCTGGAGCAAAAATATCTCTGACTCCCGGAAATATCTACACAACATCCGACGACCACGGAAATTTTGTATTTCTGAATGTTCCGGCAGGAAATTATACGATGTCAATCGATTACTTAGGATATGGAATTCATGAATATAGTGTAGCGGTAGAATCAGACAAAAATACCAAACAGAATATTGTTTTCACCAAAAAAGAAACAACAATACAGGAAGTTGTTGTCAACGGAGCAACATTGAAAAATCAGGCAAGAGCTTTAAATAAACAGAAAAGTAACGCCAATATTACCAACGTAATTTCTTCAGACCAAATCGGACGTTTTCCGGATGCCAATATTGGTGATGCATTGAAGCGTGTTCCTGGAATTACCATTCAAAACGATCAGGGTGAAGCAAGAAATTTGATTATCAGAGGTCTGGCTCCCAACTTAAATTCTGTAACACTGAATGGTGACAGAATTCCGTCTGCTGAAGGTGATAACAGAAATGTTCAGATGGATTTAATTCCTTCCGATATGATTTCCACGATTGAAGTCAACAAAACCCTAACTCCCGATATGGATGCAGATGCAATCGGAGGTTCAGTTAATTTGATTACCAGAGCTTCCCCGAACGGACAGAGAATTTCTGCAACCTTGGCGGGAGGTTACAATCCGATTCGTGAGAAAGGAAATTATACTGCAGGTTTCGTGTATGGAGACCGTTTTTTAAATAAAAAATTAGGAGCCGTTTTCAGTTTTTCATATAACAATAATAATTTCGGATCAGACAATATTGAACCAACCTGGAGTTTAGCTAATGATGCTGCGCAAACTGCTTACGTAAGCAAAATGGGAATCCGATATTATGATGTTCAGCGTATCAGACATAGTTTTGATTTAAATCTTGATTATGAATTTAATTCTAAAAATAAGATTTATGCTTCAGCAATGTATAATTTCAGAACCGACAGAGAAAATCGTTATGCTTTAGGATACAAAATTAAACCAGTCTACAACGATGACGAATCGGAAATCACAGGCTGGAAAGGAAGCATGACAAGACAAAATAAAGGCGGAGATTTTAATAATGACAATGCACGTCTTGAAAGACAGAAAATTCAGAATTATGCACTACGAGGAGAGCATCTTTTAGGTTCAAAAATCGATTTGGACTGGTCGATGAACTACGCCATGGCAAGTGAGAAAAAGCCACATCAACGTTATCTAGAATTTGAAAGTGACGGCTTGAAATTCAATACAGATTTCAGCGATTCTCAACAGCCAATGATCTCAACAATCGGAGCAGATAATCTTACAAACTATCAGCTGAGTGATCTTTCGGATGCTAATGATTTTACGCAGGAAAAAGAATTTGGAGCTAAAGTGAATTTACGTTTCCCATTCTCGGTTATCGACGAACAAAAAGGAAGAATCCGTGTTGGAGCTCGTCTGCGTTTAAAAACCAAAGAAAGAGAAAATGATTATTTTGCTTTTGAGCCCATCAATGATATCGAAAGTCTACTGAATGTTCCAACTACGAATTTTGACGGACACAACTTTCAGCCGGGAAATTATGTTCCGGGAACTTTTGCCAGTGCTTCTTATTTAGGCGGATTGGATTTGTTTAATGCTAATTTATATAATTCAGAATCAAAACCAGACGAATTTCTTTCCGGAAATTACAGTGCCAAAGAAAATATTTACGCAGGATATATCCGTTGGGATCAGGATTTTAGTGATAAATTATCAATGATTGTCGGTGCCCGTATCGAAACTACCAATATTGATTATACAGGAAATTATGTTTTGGATGAAGAAGATTTAGTAGGAAAAATAACCAATAACAATACGTACACGAATATTCTCCCGAACTTATCATTTAAGTATGTTCCGACGCAGAATTTAGTTCTTCGTGCAGCATTTACAACTGCTTTGGCTCGTCCGAATTATTATGCTTTGGTTCCTTATCTTAATGTCGTTTCAGGAGACGAAGCTATTTCTGCAGGAAATCCCGATCTGAAAGCGACTTACGCTTACAATTTCGATTTCATGGCAGAAAAATATTTCAAATCTGTCGGAATCCTTTCCGGAGGTTTCTTCTATAAAAATCTGAAAGACTTTATTTATACCTATTCAAGAAAAAATTATTCTGCGAATGATTTTGCGAATGATTTCGCCGGCCAGTCAAACCCGATTCCGGCAGGCGACAACAATTGGAATTTTACGCAACAAAGAAATGGTGACAATGTAAATATTTTCGGTTTTGAAGTTGCCTTACAAAGACAGTTAGATTTTATTCCGGGTGCTTTTTGGAAAGGATTGGGAGTGTATGTAAACTATACTTACACCCATTCTAAAGCAAAAGGAATCACCAATGAGGATGGTTTGGAAAGAACAGATGTCGGATTTCCGGGAACGGCTCCGCATATGTTCAACGGATCACTTTCTTGGGAGAATAAACGATTTTCAGCAAGAGTTTCTATGAATTATGCTTCTCATTACATCGATCAATTGGGAGGAAATGCTTTTGAAGACCGTTATTACGATAAGCAGATTTTTCTTGATGCCAATGCTTCCTACAAAATTACAAGTAAATTGAGAATTTTTGCTGAGGCTAATAATTTAACTAATCAACCATTGAGATATTACCAGGGAATCCCAAGCAGAACGGCTCAGGCAGAATATTACAGACCGAGATTTACGATGGGTGTAAAGTTTGATTTCTAATTGAAAATATAAATAATTGTTTTAATTTAAATGAAAAAAATAAACTACATCATAGCTCTTTCCGTTTTGCCATTTGTGGTAAATTGTGTCGGGCAAGGTCAATTAGGAAAAAAAATAAAACCAACCGTTGTTACAGAAACGGTCATGTACGATACAGACGATCCTGCGATTTGGATTAATCCTCAAGATGCCTCAAAAAGTATCATTATCGGAACCGATAAAGATACGAATGGCGGTTTATATGCTTTTAATTTAGACGGAAAAATCATCAATAAAGTTTTAGGATTAAAACGTCCCAACAATGTTGATATCGAATACGGATTTAATTTAAACGGAAAAAAAATCGATTTCGCAGCGACTACAGAAAGAGAAACCAATAAAATAAAATTGTATTCTCTTCCCGCTTTGAAAGAAGTTGGAGAATTCTCTGTTTTTGATGGAGAGACCGAGCGCGGACCGATGGGAATTTCCATGTACAAAAATCCGGATACAGGTGAAATTTTTGCGATTGTCGGAAGAAAATCCGGACCAAGTGACGGTTATTTATGGCAATATAAATTACTTGAAAAAGACGGAAAAATAACGGGAGAAGTTGTAAGAAAATTCGGAAAATACAGCGGTTTAAAAGAAATCGAAAGTATTGCTGTAGATGATGAAATGGGATATATTTATTATTCCGACGAGCAATTCGGTGTTCATCAATATTATGCTAATCCGGCCAAAGCAAATGAAGAATTAGCAGTTTTCGGAAAAGGAGATTTCAAATCTGATGTTGAGGGAATTTCCATTTATCCCACTTCAAAAAATACGGGCTATATTTTGGTTTCCAATCAGCAGAAAGATACTTTTAATGTGTATTTAAGGGAAAATCCTTCAAAAGGAATTGTTGCAGAAATTCCGGTTTCTACAAAAGAAAGTGACGGATCGGAAGTAACCCATGTAAATTTAGGACCGAAATTTCCCAAAGGTGTTTTTGTTGCCATGAGCAACGGAAGAGTTTTTCATTTTTACGACTGGAGGATCGTTGAAGAAAAAATTAAAGCCAATATGAAATAAACAAGAATAAAATCAATTACTATATTTTCAAAGAAAGCCGTTGCGATTATTTAATTGCAATGGCTTTAATTTTTAATTAGTTAGCTATTAAAAAAACAACTTTTATTTTAAATTGATAATTATTCAATAAAAAACATTTTTTAGTCTAAAGCATTGATTTGAAAATAAAATATTATGCAAAACTTTATTAATTTTGTTTAATTTTTAATTAGTGATACAATTTCCTCCTAATAATCACTATCTTTACTTCATTATTCGTTTAACCAAAATTAGAAGACAAAAAGCGTCTAAGTTTATATTTAATGACAAGTAAAATAACCGGAGTTGGTAATTATATACCTTCAGAAACAATCACCAATTTGTTTTTTGACAAACACGTTTTTCTTAATGAAGAAGGGGTTTTATTGAAAGACAACAATGCAGCAATTACTGCTAAATTACAAAAAATAACAGGTATTGTAGAAAGGCGATACGCCAAAAATACTCAGGTAACTTCTGATTTGGGTTTAATTGCCGCTCAGGCAGCAATAGAAAATTCAGGAATAGATCCTGAAACATTAGATTATATCATATTTGCCCATAATTTTGGTGATGTAAAATTCGGTACTGTTCAGTCCGATATGGTGCCAAGTCTGGCATCGAGAGTAAAACATTTATTAAAAATAAAAAATAATTTCTGTGTTGCCTATGATGTTTTGTTCGGTTGTCCCGGCTGGATTGAAGGTGTGATACAGGCTAATGCATTCATCAAATCTGGTATTGCGAAAAAGTGTCTGGTAATCGGTGCTGAAACACTTTCCAGAGTTTCAGATTCGCATGACAGAGACAGTTTAATTTACGCAGATGGTGCAGGAGCGGTGGTTTTGGAAGCTTCAGAAGATGAATCTGGAATACAGTCTCATTTATCCGCTTCTTTTACATTTAAAGAAAAAGATTATCTGTATTTTGGCAAGTCATATAATAATGAAGAATGTCAGGACACAAAATACATTAAAATGGATGGGAGAAAAATCTATGAATTTGCTCTTGTAAATGTTCCTGAAGCCATGAAACAATGCCTTGATAAAAGCGGATATTCTATTGATCAGTTAAATAAAATCATCATTCATCAGGCAAACGAAAAAATGGACGAAGCTATTGTAGAGAGGTTTTATCAGCTTTACGACAAGCCACTTCCTGATAATATAATGCCAATGGTTATTGATAAATTGGGTAACAGCAGTGTTGCAACAATTCCTTCTTTATTGACGATGATTCTGCAGGACGAACTGGAATCTCATAAGATTGAAAAAAATGATATTGTTTTATTTGCATCGGTAGGTGCGGGAATGAACGTCAATGCTTTTGTTTATAAATTTTAAATAGTAAAGTCACTCATTTTTGATAATATAATATTTTTTTGTCAATCAATTAATTAAAATAAAGAATATTCATTTATTTATTGTATATTTGCAAAGTAAATAGGTTCTTATTTAAAACAATTAAGTTTTTAGTTCCTGTTTATGGTTAACATTTTAGCTTTTAAAATGTGGCCAAATAATAACAACAATTTTTTAATACAATTACCATGCAAGAAGGTACAGTAAAATTTTTTAACGAAACAAAAGGTTTCGGATTCATTTCTCCAGCAGACGGTGGAAAAGACGTATTTGTACATTCATCAGGTTTAGTTTCTAGAAACATCCGTGAGAATGACCAAGTAACTTTTGAAGTAAAAGAAGGACCAAAAGGTTTAAATGCAGTTAATGTAAAATTAGCGTAGGCATTTGAATATCTGAAATATATAAAAATAAATTTTTCATTATCTTTTGAAATTCGAAAGGTTTTAAAAAATTCAGATATTAAAAAGTACAAAAGCTCTGATCGCATTGATCAGAGCTTTATTTTTATGTTTAATAGATAAAACTATTCTCATTTATTACTTGAAGATCTATTTTTTAAGATCATATATGCTAATCCCAATCCAACTCCTGCAACTAAAGCTATCTTAGTTTTTCTTGAAGGTACAGGAAGTATGGTTTCTCCATAAATACGATGTGGCTCAGAGGAAGGTTCCAATACATTTCCAGAACCAGCAGGAGCATTTTTAATTTTCATCATTAGTCTCATAGCCGCAGAAGCCGTGTTGATAATTGGTTTCGGAAATAATCCGTACATATTTTTAAGCAACAAGGAAGTGAAATCCGGAAATAAATCTTTTCTTGGATTTTTTGCCAGCTCAACAATTTTAGCTGCTGTATCTCTCGGATCTGCCGCAAACGGAGGAATTTTAAAATCTAAACCTGAATATTTAGCAGAATGCATATTTCCTGTAGATCGCTGAATCTGTGGATAAAGATTACAAATATGAATATCTGCGAAATCCGAAATTTCACCATGAAGACATTCCATCATGCCACGAATTCCGAATTTTGTTGATGAATAAACTGCGCTGTAAGGTGCGGGCATAAATCCGCCAATTGAGACATTATTAATTAAAATACCGTCGTTCTGCTTTTTAAAAATCGGTAAAACGCTGTACGCACCGTGCATATATCCGAAAAGATTGGTTTTAATAACCTGTTCGTTCAGATCCATCGGGATTTCTTCAAACTTTCCGCTCGCCATAACACCTGCATTATTTACCCAAATATCAATTCTGCCGTTAAATTGCAATGCTTTATTGGCTAAATTCTGAACATCTGAAGCTATAGAAACATCAGTCGGAATGCCAATTGCCGAAACTTCTAAGTCTCTGCATAAAGAGACCATTTCATCAAGTCCTTCCTGCCCTCTTGCTGCAATTACAATATTGCAGCCTTCCAAAGCAAACGCTTCTGCAGTCGCTCTACCTACTCCACTGCTTCCTCCTGTAATGACGACGGTCTTTCCTCTAAGGCTTTTTTCAATTATATTGTTTGATTTCATTTTGTGAATGGTTTTGAATTTAGTATCTAAAATCAACCTATTATCATGCCACATAATTCTATCATTAATTAATTTGATGAAATCCTGCATTATACAATGTAAATCAAAGAACAGTATAAAAATTTCTAATAATGAATTCAACTAAAACTTAAAAATTATTATTTTTTCTTAAATAATCTTAAATTTTCATAATAAAAAACTGATAATAAATTCTTGGCACAATATTTTAATATAGTATAACAACTCAGTTTAATTTGAGTTTTCATGGTTATTAGTTTTTATCCTCAGGTTTCTGAGGATTTTTTGTTTTTATAGATCATATAATAAGATATTAACAAAAAATCGAATTTCGGCAAATCAAATATTTGTCAAAACTCGATTAACTAACTGAATTTTACTATAATTATTTTTCCTTAATATCTTTTTTAATTTGTTTTTCTGCCTGTATTGCTTTTTGTTCCTGAACTTTCTTAGTTTTGCGCTGTTCTCTTCTTGATTTTTTCTCGGCACGTCGTTCTTCTCTAATAATCTTGTTCGATTTTGTATTGTACAAAGCATCTACGATTCCCTGTCCGGTTTTGCTGAAAATTTTAATTTTAGGTTTTTCATGAGTTCCTGTGACAACAACCGGAAAACCGATCAGTCCGCCTGGCAGAATTCCTACTCTTATTCTTAAATCCAACAGTCCGTTAAAACTCGTTGTACCGCTGATTGTAGGTCTTAAAATAGAAACTTTGAACGTAAATTTATCTACGTGAATCAAATTATTCTTGATATGCGTTTCAATATTCACACCTTTCATATTCGGATCATTAAACGCTTTTGCTCCGATGTTATCACCGACTGCCGAAAGTATTTTCAAATTTTTCACTTCCACGTCTCGAAGATTTACAACTCCTCCGCCTTCCAGAGAAGGATAAATTGGAGCCATATTTTTGTCAAAATCTCCTTTTAATTTATAATCTACAGATACAATTCCCTTTACATTTTTTGCGGCAGTTGCCATTTCACGCACCATATCAATTTCTTTATAAGCCCTTTGCACATCAAAATCCAATACTTTCAATGCAACATCATAATTGGCAGTCAACGGAGATTCATCCTGATAACGGGCATCAATATTCATACGGCTTCCAACGACATCAAATGAAGTATTTTTAAGGTAAACCTGTCCTGCATTTACCGAAGCTATTCCTATAAGATGATTTAAACCTAATCCTTTAAACTCAACTTTTTTTGTATTAACGTCCATAGAAACATCCAGATTTTTAGGAACAATCACAACTCCGCTGCTTTTAGGGTTTTCTACTTTTGCATATTCAACTTCTATTGATTTATCTGTATTATCTCCATTTTTCAACGCCATAAATTCATCAATTAAAATGTAATTGGAATTAAGACCAAATTTCCCGTGGAGTGTTCCTTTTCTTTCGATAAAATAATTGATTGTATTTAAAAGATAGCCATTTAAAGCAAAATCTGATTTTCCATATGTTGCAAAAAATTTCCTGAACCACATTTTTTCATTTTCAAACTGAAAATTTCCTTCTTTGATATAAAATGATTTCGGTAAATATTCTGTAGTGGCTTTTATATTTTTTAAAATTAAATTTCCTTTATTATCCAATTTGCTGTACTGACCTGTCGTAGCATAGCTTTGTCTGCCATTTAATGAAAGATCAGCCATAATCAATCCACTGATATCCAACCCTTTTTTGGCAAATACTTTATAAATTCTGCCGACATTCAAAACACCTTTTGCTTTAACTTTATATAAAACATCCTCAAAATTTTGTAAATCTGCATTGATGAAAACAGGATTCCCTTCAAAATCAAACTTAAACGGATCAAGCTTTACCCCTAAACTTTTAAATGTCCCATCTGTATTGATAATATTCGCAACAATATTGATATTCTGAATTGGGTTTGGATAATACTTTGTCTTCAACCAGCCATTTTTCAGATTAAGATATCCATCGGTTTTAGGAAATAATTTTTTATCTAAACTAAATATTCCATTGGCTTTTATATCTGTATTCATCAAACCTCTCACATCAATATCTTTCAATCCTAATGCATTATTTAAAGTCTGAAGATCTACAACGCCTTTTATTTTAGCCTTAACCTGCATTTCGTTCATACCTTTTGTCTGTACAGCTGCTTTAAAATTATTGTTCGACCCAAGATCAAAACTTAAATTTCTCAAATCCAGACCTAACTGTTCTGTGTCTAACGAAGGCAAATCAACATTTAAATCCATATTAAGATGATTCATAGGAACGGGCGCTTTTCCGTTGGAAACAAATCCGTCTTTTACAAAAAGTCTTGCTTTTAATCTAGGTTTAAGATTTTTTTGCTCACTAAATCTCCCTTTCAAACTGAAAAACAAATCACTATTTCCTTCAATTTTAGTATCTTTTGCCCAATCCAAATATTGTGGCGGCAGTACAGAAATCATATCACGGATAGTTGTTTTTTCAGAAGCGGCTTCAATATTAAGGTTATACCCATCTTTTAAAATACTCAAAAATCCTGTAAATTTCAACGGCAAATCATTAATTCTTAACTCATTTTTACGTAAAACAAAAGTTAACGCATTGGTATTTATTCTTGTAATTAAATCGGCGTGAAGCGATTTTTGTTTTGCATAATAAATTCTGTTTAGACTAAAATCAACTTTGTCAATATCTAAGTCTGTTTCCAGATCAAAAATATCCTGACTCAATCCACCTTTTCCTGTATAATTTAATCCTTTTGCATCTACTAAAATCCTTGCGGAATGATCATTATACTTTATATTAAAATTTCTGAATTTTATAAGATCCAATTTAATAGAAGCTCCGGTTGCTGTTGTATCTTTCGGTTTTTCGGATGGTTTTGACACATAAACATTATAATTAGCCTCCCCTTTACTGTTGACAAAAACATTGGCGTTAGCGTCTGTTACGTAGATCTCATCGATATTAACTTCACCGTCAAAAATCAGATTTTTTAAATTAATTCCTGCTGCCACTTCTTTAGCGGAAAGCAAAGTATCATTTTGAAATGGTTTTGAACCTTGTAAAACCAAATCATCCACAGAAACTGTAAGCGATGGAAAATGCCTGAAAAATGAAAGGTGAGTTTTTTTATAATCTAATTTTCCTGCAAGATGTTTATTGGCAAAGATCTTCACCTGCTGAGAAATCGTTCCGGGAAATAATATAGGAATTATAAACATTAGAAATAAAATCGCCACAATTGAAATTCCTGTCCATTTTAGAATTTTCAAAATTATTTTCTTGAACCTTTCCATAATTTATAATCTTGATTTGATAATATATCCTATTTTTAGCTATTAAAGTTTATAATTATCTAAAATCAAGCCATTTCACATAATTAATATCTGCTTCTTTATGAGATTGATTGAAAAATATATTATAAGTAAATTTAAATAACTCCTATTTTCTGTTTTCATTATAATTTCACATAATATGATGATAAAACTTATAAATTAATATCTCAACAATAAGATACCACAAAAATTATTGTTAAATTTACACAGTATTCATAATTTTTATTTAATCTAACCCACACAATAAATGATTGAAAAGTCTACCCGATTTTTATTTTTTTTCAGTTTAATTATAAGTTCAATAGTATTCTCTCAATCAAAAAAAGACCTTGAGGGATTTAAAAGCAGGGTTAACGCTAATTCTCAACTTTTCAATACAGATATTAACAAAGCATATCTTCAAATTAATCAACTTTTGAGAGAATCCAAGATTTTAAAAGATTCTCTATCTGAAATGAAGCTTTTGGATAAAAAATGTCGGTATTTCTATTATAAAAATCTTACTGACAGCTTGATTATTTCCTCAGAAAAACTTCAGTACATCGGCAAAGAATACAATAATGCATATTACGAGGCAATGGGAAATGTTTATATTGCTGAAACATATTCGGTGAATAAATTTTATGATAAAGCTATCTTCCATTTAAATAATGCTTATACGATTCTCCTAAAAGACAAATCAAAAAGTAAGAAAATTTTCTACGCAAAAGCTAATGTTCTGAGCAGTTTTGCAAATGTTTATGTAGATAAAAATGAACCTAAAAATGCCACAAAAAAAATTCTTGAAGAAATAAAAAGTGGCAGCGAATTGAAAAATCAAAGGGAATTTGCCAATTTTCAGTATCTGAACTATTCTAACATATCCAATATTTACTCATTGTACAATATAGATTCGGCATATTATTATGCTCAACAGTCAATCAATATTAAGCCTTCGGATATTTCTGATGACAAAGCGATGATTGATAATTATACGGTAATCGGTCAATATTACCAGAAACGAAAGGATTTTAAAAATTCGATTGATAATTTTCACAAAGCCTTAAAAACTATTAAAACAACAGGTATTGAGCTCAATATCAATCATATAAACACCTATTTAAAAGAAATATACACTGAAACGAATCAAAAAGACAGCGCAGAATATTATGCAAATAAGATCGAGCAATATGAGCTTAAAGTGCTTCAAAGCAAATATAATTCGCTGCAACAGGTTATTAAGAAGGGTGAAAAAGAACAAAGCAAATCATCTTATAAAAATCTTTTGATCTGGATAATTTCTCTCTGTTTAATTACAGGTGTATCGGTGTTTATTTTCTTCAGGTTTAAAAAGAAAAAGACTGTAGAAGTTAATAAAAATCTGAATGAGATGTACAACCATCTGATTGATCTTTTGCAAAAAAATGACCCTGGATTTATGTTTGCCTTTGAAAATGTCTTCCCTGATTTTTCAGAAAATCTTTTGAAAAAACATCCGGAATTGCAACAATCGGAAATCGAATTTTGCGCTCTTTTGAAATTAAAACTAACAACAAAAGAAATTGCAAAATATACCTTTATTGAAACTCGCACCGTTCAGAATAAGAAATACAGATTGAGAAAAAAGTTTGAAATTCCCCAATCTGTAGATATCTATCAGTGGATAGACAACTTATAAAATTCGTCATTTATTCATTTTTATTTCAACAGAATAATTTATAATAATTAAAAAATACTGCTTTTAATTATCAATTTATTAATTCTAAATTTCGCTGATATTTAGAATTAATTCTCATTAATTCTCTTCTAAGGATTTCGAAATATTTTTAAAAAATTATATAATTCACAAAAATTACATTTAAATACATCAAAAAGTATGTAATGAGTATCTAATTTTTAAAGAAATCTTATTCAAAAGTAGAGTTATGTTAATCCAACGTATAAATTTGCTGATAATTCTTTTCCGATAGAATACCACCAGACATCACAATATATCAGATTAAAAATTCGTAAAAAAAGTTCAATATTTTAAAATCCCCTTTATTATGAGAAAAAACTCTTTTTTTAATTTTAGAAAAACTCTTTTGGTTTGTGGAGTTGGTCTGAATATGTTTATCAATGCCCAACAGTGGGAAGTTGTAGGATCTACAGATATTGTTTCAGCAGGAAATTCAAGTTATAACAATTTAGTTATTGATGCATCCGGAAATTACTATCTTTCTTATTATGATGTTTCAGTAGCAAAAGGATCAGTACAAAAATTCGACGGAAGTTCATGGTCATATCTTGGGGGTTCTCCAGGAATAACTACCGGAACAGCTCTTTATAATTCTTTATGCATCGATGGGCAGGGAAGACTTTATTACAGCAATCAGGCAGGTTATCCGGCCACCGGATTAGAGGTTAAAAGATTCTCATCCGGAGCATGGACTTCATTACCTAATGCAACAAATGCAACAGTAAACTATCAAGCAACAGCTATTTCCCCTTCCAATACTCTTTTTGCGTACAGCTCAGATGGAACAGGTACCGTAAGAAGGTTTTCTAATGGTGGTTGGGAACAGGTAGGAAATGCGGGATTTGCTGGTGGATCTACTTTTGCAGAAATGGTCATTGGTTCAGATAACAACATCTATGTCTGTCAGATTGCGAGTGGCGTAAAGGTCTACAGAATTAGTGCCACCGCATCAAGTACAGATTCCTGGACATTGCTTGGAGGAATGGCTGTGGGCAGCGGATACAGTTCAGATAACTCTTTTTCAGACATCGCTTTAGACAGCAATAATATACCGTATGTTCTATATGTTTCCAGTACTGCAGAAGGAAGAAAACTCAATGTAAAGAAATTCGATGGAACCTCATGGATTCAGGTAGGGGCAGCTAACTTTTCTGATACTATGGTAAATCATACAGCAATTACCGTTTCACCAGACGGTACACCTTATGTTGTAGCAAGTATTTGGGACAGCTCAAATGCCAACCACACAAAAAATTCGGTATATAAATTTAATTCAGGAACATCTAGCTGGGCAAAATTTGGTGGTGATATGGTTTCAGACGGTACTGCAACCTATAGTGATTTAGCATTTGACCCTGTTAATAACTATTTAGTATTAGCATATACTCAAAACGGAACTCATATTAAGAGAATTTCTACGGCTGTTTTATCTACGAATGAGGTAAAAACCACTGACAGTTTTTCAGTTTATCCAAATCCTACCAACGGAATAGTTTTCATTAAAAATGAAGAAAAAATAAAATCAGCTGAAGTTACAAATTCTGTAGGACAGATTGTAAAAACAAGATTTTCAGATCAGCAAATTGATCTTAACGGAGTTCCAAACGGTGTATATTTTGTAAAAGTTCAGTTTGAAAACGGAAAAACAATCACTAAAAAGGTGGTTAAAAAATAAAAAATTTCATACTTAATAAATTTGGATCGAAAACGTGGGACCTGTATTACAGTGTCTTGCGTTTTCTTTTTTTTTAACTAAAATAAATCTTTTAAATATTTTCACTTTTGATGTAACAAATATTCTCATGTAAGTGTCTTATAGCTAAAACCATTACTTCATGAAAATTATTTTCGTACCAATCGCCCTGATCATAAGCACTGCGGCTTTTGCACAAACACAAAATGATACCATCAAACCCAAAGAAAAAGAAATTGAAGCGGTAACCCTTGTTGCACGAAAACCAACTGTAGAATCCAAGGTCGACCGCACTGTTTTCAATGTTTCCAACAGCTCAATTTTAGCAGGAAATACTACTTGGGATGTATTGAGAATGACGCCTTTGTTAAGTATTGATAACAACGATGCAATTAAGGCAGAAGGAGAATCGGTTACCGTTTACATCAATGATAGAAAAACAGTTTTCACCGGTAAAGAATTAAAAGAATATTTAAAGACTATTCCTGCTGATAATCTAATGAAGATCGAGGTAATTACAAGTCCGTCTTCACGTTATGAGGCAACAGGATCTGTCATCAACATTGTTTTGAAAAAGCGTGATGATGAAGGATTAAAAGGAAGTGTAACCTTCAATAACAGACAAAATACCAAAAATTCACAATACACGAATTTAAATTTAAATTATCATAAGAAAAATTTTACTCAAACATTAATCGGAAGTTATAGTGACAACACGAATGTCCAAAGAAGTTCCAGTTTGTACAATTGGTATCAGGATAATGAGACCAATAATATTGACAATTACGTAATAAGCAGAAGCAAAAGCCCTTCCCTTTCTTCAACCTCAGAATTTGAACTCAACAGCAAAAATACAGTAGGTGTTATTTTAGAATATTACCAAAGTAATTCTACTTCAAATTCCGAAGCCAGCAGATTAGACTATACTAATAATGTTTTCAAAAGTTCTTCTGAACAAAATCAAAATTCCACTGGACTCAATCGTAATTTAGGAACTAATTTTTTCTATAAATGGTACGATAAAGAAAAGAATAAAATTCTGGATGTAAACTTGGGTACAAATTATTACGGACAATCTGAAGACAGCTATTTTGTTAACAATATCACTTCAAGTACAGATTCAGAAACAAAAGATTTAGGAATTCTTTCAGATAACGAAAACCGAAATTATTTTATCAAAGTTGATTACACGCAGCCTTTAGGAAAATCCGGTGCCACTTTTGAAGTAGGTGGAAAAATGAGTTTTAACAACAATGTAGTTCCTAATAATTTGTATGGTGAAATACTTCCCGGGCTAAGTGCGCATGATATTTTCCATTATGAGGATAATATTAACTCTTTATATGCAAACTACAGCAGAACTTTCTTTAAAAAATTAGAGACAAGAATCGGGCTCCGTTATGAATATATTGATTATAAAATGCGTCAGGATGTTGCCGGAGCATCAAGAAAAGATTCATATGGTACTTTCCTGCCGAACCTTTTATTAAAATATACATTTTCAGATAAATATGACTTAAGTTTAACCTACAACAAAAATATCTGGAGACCTTGGTATGCAGAATTCAATCCTTTTATGACTCCAAACACCGACGGAATTTATACCCGTGGAAATATGAATTTGGAGCCAAATCCAAGCCACAGAGTTTACATGAAATTGGGAATTTTAAAGAAATATTTTCTTTCAGCAAGATATTCATTTACCGATCAGGATTACTGGACAGATTATTTAAAGGGGCAAGTCGGTAACGAAACAGTTCCAATCAGTCAGGAATCTAATTTTAAAGGAAAAGTACATAAATACTATCTTTATGCAAATACCAACCAGACATTTTTTAAAAATAAGTTTACGGTAAATGTTGGTTTAGGATGGTATTATATTGATAATAGTGATTTCAACAAGCAAAATGACTTAAAAAACAACTTCTACATCAGCTATTTAAGTGCTTCTACTAACCTTTCTTATAATAATCTTTTCAATAAAAATATTAATATAAGTGCGTGGGTTGAAGTTTCTAATCAGAATAATGGAAATTCCACCACCAATAAACCGAATATATTTCACAATATTTCTGCGACCAAAATATTCCCGAAAACTCAGATGGAAGTCAGCTTACAACTGATGAATATTTTTCAGCGACCAAATTATGATGCAACTTCATACGTCCAGGGAGGATATGTTAGAAGTACTTCCAAATGGGATTGGTACGGTGCCTCCATCTCTTTTGTGAAACGATTTGGAAACCAAAAGGTAAAAGAAAATACCAAAACCGATGTCGAGAAAAGCGGCGGCAGCGGAAAATAAAAACGAATAAACTTTCAACATAAAACAAAAATACCTTCCGCACAGAAGGTATTTTTTATTATCAAGACTGCACTACTCTATTTACCAGCTGGTTAAGCCATTCTCAAGAGCTTTCAGGTAATTTTCTTCGTCAAAAGAATATAAATCAGGAGCTTTATGAGCGCCTCCTGTTCTTCTTTCATCCAGTTTTTTGAGAATTCCAAGATTTTTTATTTTTCTGTAAAAATTTCCTCGGTTTAATTCTTTGCCTAAAATAACTTCGTACAGTTTTTGTAGTTCTGAAAGTGTAAATTTCTCCGGTAAAAGATTGTATCCGATAGGTTTATGGGAAATTTTTTCTCTTAGTGTCAGCAAAGCTTTTTCAACAATTTCACGATGATCCATCGCCATTTCGATTTCAGGAAGTTTGCTCAGATAAATCCATTCACAGGTTTCACTGAATTCATCAGCAGTCAGACTGAATCTGTCAGGATTGTACAATGCATAAAATCCGATGGTGATAAATCTCTGCTTATGAAAAAGCGTCTCATCGAAATCTTCAAAATAAAATTCGCTTCTGTTTTTCTTTCCAAAAACTCCAAATTCTTCAAGATAAACATCGGTAATTCCCGCTCTGTCTCTTACAATCCTTACAACTGCATCATCAAGATCTTCGTCCTTACGAACATATCCGCCAGGTAAAAACCACTGTTTCCGGTAGTTCATTTTTAGAAGAAGAACTTTGAGTTCGTTCTGATCAAAACCAAAAATTACAGGATCTGCCGACAAATGAGGAATAAAAATTTCTTTTGCCTCATTTGATCGTTGTAAAATTAATTCTTTTGAATCCATTTGTTGTTTGAAAAAATATATTAAATACAAATCTAACAATAAAATTTTTGTATCAGCGGAAATGTGGCATCTTGAGGTCTTTTTTGGGGATTTTTTAAGATGATTTTTATCATTGTTTCGTATAGAATCAATAATTAAATTTCATAATAATAAAAATTATACATTTGATTATCAGTTAATTAAATCCAATATTAACTTTTATTAATATTTTTCTTGGTAGATTAATGAAGATAATGTACTATTGTAATGCTTCGCATTGAAGCAATGATAACACAAGCTTTTGATCAGAGAATTATTCGATAAATTACTTCTTCAAAAAGTAAATAGTAACTGAAAATGATAAAAATAATTCAGTTAAAAATATTGCTCGAAACAAATTATGCGAGTTTCTGCAATATAAATGTTGTGAAGGTGCAAATGCTGATGAAAGCCGGCTAAAATAAATCAATCCGGTGCTGATATTTTACAAAGTTCATCCAAATGAAAATTTGGATGCAGGATATTTTTATGTCTTTATTTTAAACAGAGAAAAAGACTTAAAACATTCAAAACCAGTAAATTAAAATAATAATTAGAAACTATACGAACTAAGAAATGAAAAAATCAACTTTAAAAATCTCAGCATTAGGGCTTTTGCTTTCTTTCGCAACAGCCTTTGGACAGGAGAAAACTGATACATTAGCTGTAAAAAATGCCATAACCGCAGCAAAAACGGAAGAAGGTGTAAAAACTGTGACGACTTCATCCAAAGAAGATAACAACAGAAACGTAATGTTGAACGCAGCTAATAACACAAGTCCGAGAGACGTGAATATCGGTTTGCCGTCAACAGTTGGAGGAATTACGATCCTTGAAAACGACCTTCCTGCAGTATATTTTTTCTGGCCTGAACTTCCCAACAAAACGTGGAGACAGAGTGTAGGTTTGGAAAAAACAGGACTTTTGAAAATGGATCAGCTTGCCAATACAATGGGAGACCTTGGTTTTGCGGTAAATTCTTATTCTCAGACAGGAACTAAAGATTTCAAATTAAAAGGAAAATTAACAACAAGTACTTTCGGCTGGTTGCAGGGCGATGTAAATGCTTCCGGACCGATTTCTAAAAACGGCTGGACGTACACCGTTGGCGCTTTTGCAAACTATGACCCAAGTACCTATAAATTAGGTTTTGCCAGAAACGCCGATGAAACTAAGATTTTCAGAGCAGGAATTACCAAATATTTCAATGACGATAAAGGTAAAATCTCAATTTTGTACAAATACTCAGATTCTTACAGCATTACCAACTATGCGGTTTTTCAATATGGAGAAAATGGGAAAGTGACCGAGTTGGATAACTTCAAAATTGGTAGAGATTCTTACGTAGTGAATGATGGAAATATGAAGTTTAAAGACATTCTTTCCGGACAAACCTATTTTGCAAACCTTGCAGGAAATGACAACAGGTCAAGTGCACATAACATCGATGTTTTAGGAAATTATATGTTGAATAACGGTTGGAATTTCAAGTTTTCAACAAGAGCGCATTTCTCAAAAGTGAAAATGGCCAACAGCATTCCTTTGAGTATTTTTAATGCTGCTCCAGGAGCGGGTTACACTTTGGCTTCCAACGGACAGGCATACTCAGGTCCAGTCGGAACACAATTGGCAATGTACACGCCAGAAACTCCGATTACAAGTGTTTCAGGACGTTTTTCACTAAACAAACAGGTTGGAAATCACAATCTTACGGTAGGTATTTTGGAACAATATTATCACGTCGATAAATTTACTTCGAACCGTTCTTTCTTCTACCAGACTGTTGGCGCACAACCTCAAAGATTAATTGGTCCAAATACTGATGCAGACGGTTTTTATAACTACAATGCAGGCGCAGAATACCATAGCGGAACAGAAAATAAACTGTCAGTTTACGGAACAGACGAATGGAAAGTTTCTGATAATTTCAATTTGAGCTATGGTCTACATTTGAAAAATCATATTTTGGACGGAGAATATTCTCTAACACCAAGAACAATTGGTTTCAGCTTTACAGATCCAAGTCAATTTAATCAGATCAATCACAGCTTTTTCCAGATTGGAGGTAGTTTGAATGCGACTTATAACATCAGCAAAAACTTCGGAGTGATCGCGAACTTGCTTTACACCGAAGAAAACAGAAGACTGGAAAGTTATTCTCAAGCCTTTGAACCAAATACCAACAAAATTAAAAGTCCGTTGGGAGCTTTAGGAATTTTCTGGAATACAGATTGGATTCAGCTGATTTCTCAGGCTACTTATCTTAAGAAAAACAATAACCTGAACAGATATAATTTGGTAAATCCTGCCAACAGTTCACAGGCGCAGACTACGACGGTTTATTACGATATTCAAACTTTGGGTTGGACGACAGATTTTGTATTGAAACCATTTAAAGGATTCAATTTACATTATTTGGTAACGTTCCAAAATCCGGTTTACAAGAAATTTAATTTTGACGCTTTCGGAACATCTTACAATTACAGTGATAACAATGTATTAGGAGTTGCTAAAGTGTTAATGGAAATCGACCCAAGCTATACCATTGACAAGTGGAGATTTTGGGCAAGTTTCAGATATTTTTCAAAACAATATGCTAACCTTACAAACGCTTTATATTTTGCTCCAAGATGGGAAACTTTCGGTGGCGTAACCTATACAGTTAATAAAAATATCAATGTTGGCGCAACGGTTATCAACTTCCTGAACCAAAGAGGAGCAAGCGGAACCATCAACGGAGCCGAATTGATTACCGATGCAAGTCCATACTACGGAAGATTATTGACGGGAACGTACATTATGCCATTAACAGGTCAGTTCTCTGTAAGCTTTAATTTCTAAAATTTAACAATGAAAAAATCAGTATTAAATATAGCCGCATTATTTTTAGGCATCACTGCTTTTTCTCAAAATATCCAGACCGCGACCAATTCCAAAGGTCCGGTTTTGGGGTATTCGGTTGATTCAGGTGTGAAAATTCTAACAATTGGCGGGAATAAATTCAAAGATTTAAACCGAAACGGAAAGCTTGATAAATACGAAGACTGGAGACTTCCTGTGGACGAAAGAGCAAAAGATTTAGCTTCAAAAATGACGGTTGAGCAAATAGCAGGATTGATGTTATACAGCGGTCACCAATCGGTTCCGGCTCCTGCAGATGGCTTCAGAGCAGGAAAATACAACGGGATGTTCTACAAAGAAAGTGGTGCAAAAGCTTCTGATTTAACAGACCAGCAAAAGAAATTCCTGAAAGAAGATAATCTTCGCCACGTTCTCGTAACAACGGTTGAGTCTCCTGCAATTGCAGCACAATGGAGCAATAATATTCAGGCTTATATTGAAGGTTTAGGATTAGGAATTCCTGCCAATAACAGTACAGACCCAAGACATTCAGCAACCGTAACAGCCGAATTTAATGAAGGAGCAGGTGGAAAGATTTCACTTTGGCCGGACGGTTTGGCAATGGGCGCAACTTTTGACCCTGAATTGGTTAAAAAATTCGGAAATATTGCTGCTCAGGAATACAGAGCGTTGGGAATTTCAACCGCATTATCACCTCAAATCGACTTAGGAACAGAACCTCGTTGGTACAGAATCGCTTACGTTTTTTCTGAAAGTCCGGAATTAACGGCTGATTTAGGAAGAGGTTATATCGATGGTTTCCAAACAACTATCGGAAGTAAAAACGGTTGGGGAAATAAAAGTGTGAATGCTATGGTAAAACACTGGCCGGGAGGCGGACCTGAAGAAGGTGGTCGTGACGGTCACTGGGCGATGGGAAAATATGCGGTTTATCCCGGAAATAATTTCCAGAACCACGTGAAACCTTTTACTGAAGGTGCTTTCAAATTAAATGGCGGAACCAAAGAAGCCGCTGCGGTAATGCCGTATTACACGATTAGTTTTAACCAGGATACCAAAAACGGTGAAAACGTTGGAAACGGTTACAGCAAATATATCATCACCGATTTACTTCGTGGAAAATACAAATACGACGGTGTAGTTTGCACCGATTGGCTCATCACCGCAGACGAACCAAAATCTCCAGGCGGATTTGCAGGAAAACCTTGGGGCGCAGAAAAATTATCCATTGCAGAGCGTCATTATAAAGTCTTGGAAGCTGGTGTTGACCAGTTTGGAGGAAACAACGACAAAGCACCCGTTTTGGAAGCGTATCAAATGGGCGTAAAAGAACATGGCGAAAAAGCATATCGTGCAAAATTTGAGCAGTCTGCCGTGCGTTTGTTGAGAAATTTCTTCAGAACAGGATTATTTGAAAATCCTTACGTTAACATTGAAGAAACTAAGAAAATTGTTGGTAATCCTGAATTTATGAAAGCAGGTTACGAAGCTCAGGTGAAATCTATCGTGATGCTGAAAAATAAAGCGAATGTTCTTCCGATTAAAGAAAGAAAAACGGTTTACATTCCGAAGAGATATTCTCCGGCAACCTTCAACTGGTGGGGAATTTACACGGCTCCGTCTTTAGAATATCCTGTTGATATCGAAAAAGTAAAGAAACATTTTAATGTGACTGACGACCCTTCAAAAGCAGATTTTGCGTTGGTTTTCGTGAAAAGTCCGCACAGTGAAGAAGGTGGTTACAGCGACATCGATGCAAAAGAAGGCGGAAACGGTTATGTTCCGATTTCTCTACAATATCAAACGTACACAGCGACAGAAGCTCGTGAAAAAAGTATCGCTGCAGGCGACCCGGTTGTTGCACCCAATGTTCACGACAGAACATTCAAAAACAAAACTTCTACAGCCACCAATTTCACAGATTTGTTATCGATAGAAAATGCGTATAAAGCAATGAACGGAAAACCGGTAATCGTTTCTATCACAACTTCAAAACCTATGATTTTTAATGAATTTGAAAAGCACGCAGATGCAATTTTGATAAATTTCAATGTTTCAAATCAGGCTGTTGTGGATATTATTACCGGAAAATATGAGCCTTCCGGATTACTTCCACTTCAGATGCCAGCGAATATGGTAACGGTCGAAAAGCAAAAAGAAGACGTGCCGTACGATATGGAAACGCACAAAGATTCAGAAGGTCACAACTACGATTTTGGATACGGAATGAACTGGTCTGGAGTAATTAAAGATGCCAGAACTCAAAAATATCATAAATAATATTTCATCATAAATTGGTTAAATTGATGTCTTGAGACCGGACATCTTGTTCGGTTTCATTTCTTTAAAAATATTTATTTGGGCAGCTATTTCCGCCTGTAGTTTATCCTGAGCCAAGTCGAAGGGTTCCCGCTTTTTTGTCATTGCGAAGAAACTGACTCAATAAGTTGAACTTTTCAGCAATCGCAATAACAAAAAGAGCTCCACTCAAGTCGGGCTGCGTACAATTCAATGTTACAATTATATAAGTGAAACGGCTTTGCAAACTTAAAAACGTCGAATTACATAAAAAAACTTTGCGCTCTTTGCGCTTAAAAAATAAAATCAAAATGAAAAGATTAATCATAGCAGGTTTATTTCTTGCAGGTTTAACGACCATCAACGCTCAAAAATCAATTCCATTATACAAAGGAAAAGCACCGGGAACAGAAAATTGGACGCAGAAAGAAGCGCAACAATTCAACGAGCTTTTCAAAACAGAAGTTGTTTTCAACGTGGCACAACCTTCAATGTTAGTTTTCGAAGCCGACAAAGCAAAAGCCAACGGAACAGTTATCGTTATCGCTCCAGGAGGCGGTTTTCAAAGCCTATCCATCAACCGAGAAGGAGTTGATGTTGCCAAAAAATTAGCCGAAAATGGAATCACCGCAGTCGTTTTAAAATACAGATTACTGGAAACAAAATCTAACGATCCTGCCAAAGAAATGATGGAAAACATCAAAGACAGAAAAGCGTTTGTTGCGAAGACGGCACCGATTAAAGTAATGGCAGGAGAAGACATCAAAACGGCAATCACCTACATCAGAACTCACTCCAAAGAATTGAATATTAATCCGGAAAGATTAGGCGTTATCGGTTTTTCTGCAGGGGCAAGTGTGATTCTGGAAAGCGTACTTCACAGTAAAGGTGCTTCAACGATTCCAAATTTTGCAGCATCCATTTATGGTGGACCAAGTCAGGAAATTTTAGATACAGAAATCCCAAAATCTTCTCTCCCATTATTCATTTGTGCAGCGAGTGACGATCAATTGAAACTCGCTCCAAAATCTGTTTTGCTGTATAACAAATGGCTTGAAGCAGGACAACCAACCGAACTTCACATCTACGAAAAAGGCGGTCACGGTTTCGGAATGGGAAAACAGAATCTACCGGTTGATAAATGGTCTGATGTTTATCTGGATTGGCTAAGATTTCACAAGTTTTTATAGTCAAAATTTCATTTATGAAAACAATATTTGCAAGTATTTTATCCGTATTTGCTGGAGCATCATTGCTTGCGCAGACGACTTCTGTGATTCCTGAAATGGATAAATTCGTGAAACCGAGATATAAGGTAATCATCGATAACGATTTTGGTGGAGACCCAGATGGATTATTTCAACTCGTTCATCAGATTCTTTCGCCTTCCACTGAAATCAAAGGAATTATCGGTTCGCATTTAAAGCCGGACGACCCATTTGATTCTTCAAAAATTACCGCTGAAAATGCGGTGAAGAAAGTTAATGAAACATTGGAAGTAATGAATCTGAAAAACAGATTCAACGTTCTACAAGGTTCCAATGACCAATTGAAAGATTTGAAAACCCCTAACATTTCCGAAGGTGCAAAAGCAATCGTTGCAGAAGCGATGAAAGCAGATGAGAAAAATCCCCTGTTCGTGGTTTGTGGCGCAGGTTTAACGGAAGTGGCAAGTGCCTATTTGATGGAACCAAAAATCGCTGACAAAATCACCGTAGTTTGGATCGGCGGTCCGGAATATTCCGATTTGGCAATGCCACCTACAGGGTATACGCCTTTAGAATACAATCTTGGAATCGACATCAAAGCCGCACAAGTTGTTTTTAATGAATCGAATTTAAATATTTGGCAAATCCCGAGAAATGCGTACCGACAGACTTTGATGTCTTATGCGGAACTTGTAACGAAAGTAAAACCAGAAGGAAAAACCGGAGTTTATTTAACTAAAAAAATTGAAGATTTGATGGAAATGGTTCAGAAATTCAATCTGAAAATCGGTGAAACATACATTATGGGAGATTCTCCCTTGGTTCTAATAACCGCTTTACAGTCTTCGTTTGAAGCTGACCCGTCTTCGAGTTCTTACGTCATCAAAAATGCACCGAAAATCAATGATAATGGACTGTACGAATACAATCCGAAAAGCAGAAATATCAGAGTTTATACACAACTTGACACTCGACTGATGTTCGAAGATTTCTGTTCAAAATTAAAATTATTCAATACTCAAAAATAAAAATATCTACATATGAAGAAGAATATATCAACATTGATAGGACTTTCTCAGAAAGCAAAATATGCAGGAATGTTCGTGGCTTTACTGGCTGCTGCACCTCTTGCAAAAGCCCAGGATAATCCTACAGTTACCGTTGGCGGAAAAACATTCAAAGACCTCAACAAAAATGGAAAATTGGATGTTTGGGAAGATACCAGAATTTCGGCTGACAAAAGAATTGAAGCTATTATCAAGCAAATGACCAACGCTGAAAAAGTTGATTTACTGATCGGAACAGGAATGCCCGGAATTGAAGTTTTGACAGGACCTATTGGAGATTCCAAGCAAGGTTTGGTTCCCGGAGCTGCCGGAGGAACAGCAAATTTCGACAGATTTGGAATTCCTGCGACGGTAGTTGCTGATGGACCTGCAGGTTTGAGAATAGCACCCACAAGAGATAATAATTCAAAAACATACTATGCAACAGCATTTCCGGTAGGAACAGCTTTGGCTTCGACCTGGAACAAAACACTTTTGGAGCGAGTTGGAAAAGCAATGGGAAATGAAGTGAAAGAATATGGTGTTGATGTACTTTTAGCACCTGCATTAAACATTCAGAGAAATCCACTGAACGGTAGAAACTTCGAATATTATTCTGAAGACCCGTTAATTTCAGGGAAAACTGCTGCGGCAATTGTAAATGGAATCCAATCTCAAGGTGTGGGAACTTCCATCAAACATTTTGCTGCGAACAATGAGGAAACCAACCGTCTGACCATCAATGCGCACGTTTCCGAAAGAGCAATGCGCGAACTGTACCTGAGAAATTTTGAAATCGCCGTTAAAGAATCTCAGCCCTGGACGGTAATGTCGTCTTACAACAAAGTGAACGGTGTTTACACCTCAGACTCAAAAGATTTGCTGACGCAGGTTTTGAGAAAAGAATGGGGTTTCAAAGGTATTGTAATGACCGATTGGTTCGGCGGTTTTCCGGGATTTGAATCCATCAAAAGCGGAGGAATTTCTGATGTTGTCAAGCAGATGAATGCCGGAAACGACCTTTTGATGCCGGGAATTCCAGCTCAGAAAAAAGTATTGTTGGCAGCTTTAGATTCAGGAAAATTGTCTCAGGAAGTTGCGAATCTGAATGTGAAAAGAATTTTGGAATATGTTTTCAAAACACCAACTTTTGCTCAATACAAATACAGCGATAAACCCAATTTAGTTGAGCACGCAGAAATAACAAGAAGTGCTGCTACAGAAGGAATGGTTTTGCTTAAAAATGAAAATAATGCATTGCCTTTTGCCAACAAACAGAAACAAGTTTCGTTATTCGGAGTGACTTCTTATGCATGGATTACAGGTGGAACAGGAAGCGGAGCTGTTAACAATAAACACACCGTTTCTTTGCTGGAAGGCTTAAATGCAGCTGGTTACAAATTAGACAAAGAACTTGTTGATTTATACAAACCATTCGCTGAAAAAGAACAGACTGCAGAAAAGGAAAAAAGAAAGAAAAGAGGAATTTTAGCTTTGCCGGAAAGACTTCCTGAAATGAAATTAGACGATGCTTTCTACGCCAAAAAAGCAGAAACTTCTGAAATTGCCTTCGTGACATTGGGAAGAAACTCAGGTGAAGGCGGTGACAGAGTTGTAGATAATGATTTCAATATGGCGACAGAAGAGATCGAAATGTTAGATAAAATCTCCAAAGCATTCCATGCAAAAGGGAAGAAAGTTGTGGTAATTCTTAACATTGGTGGTGTAATCGAAACCGCTTCTTGGAAAGATAAAGCAGATGCTATTTTGTTGGCTTGGCAACCTGGACAAGAAGGCGGACATTCTTTGGCTGACGTAGTTTCAGGAAAAGTAAATCCTTCCGGAAAACTGACGATGACTTTCCCTGTGAA